>ERZ747221.3076-NODE-3076-length-13784-cov-3.755745_pt1 | contig 13784 bp, 9 predicted proteins | sample MGYA00374949_ERZ747221 | MGnify/ENA primary metagenome ERZ747221 (study PRJEB28779, sample SAMN05720172) | bioreactor metagenome | isolation source: Anaerobic biogas reactor | place: USA:Washington, USA | collected 2015-08-08 ... | reverse complement strand
CTTCCTGAGGAAGACGAGGGCAAAGAGAAACTGCAGGATCCTGACCGGTGGAATGCCCTTTCCCTTCCTGGACGAACGGCTGAAGAGCTCCGCGATGCCGAAGGTGCGAAAAAACTCCGCGGCTGAAGAAAGGGTCTCGTCGTTGGACGGTGCTTGTTGTAGAATGGGTTTCACGGGAAGGCCTCCTGTTTTGTTTTTTTGTTTCACGCAAAAACAATTTTACAAAACAAGGGCCTTCCTGTCATTTTTATCCAGTCATTTCAACGGTTTTTCGGCTGTCAAGGTCCTGCGAAAGTTGAGTTAAAGATAAAGAAAGCTATTGTGTCAAAATCGCAAAAGGAGCTGGTTTCCATGGATGTGTTCAAAGCGGTGGACATGGCTGTGAAAGGAAACATCTACGCGGAAGGAAAAGTCACCAGCAGAACCTTCTGGACGCCTGAAGGAGAAAGAAAGACCGTAGGGATCATGCTGCCCGGAAGCTACTCCTTTTCCACCTCGTCCAACGAGAAGATGGAGATTACGAACGGTGCCGTGGAGGTGAAGCTCGCCCCCGACGGGGAATGGACCGGCTACAGTGAGGGCGAGTTCTTCCTGGTGCCTGCGGGGGTTTCCTTCGAAATCCGCTGTGAGAGTATTGCCGAGTATGTCTGCAGCTATTCCTGAGAATAGCTGAACATCATTTTTTCTTTTTTTTGAAGGAGGGTGCTGCTGTGGCTTTTCGAAAGATGTGGCTGAAGATCAACGGCGCGAACCGGATTTTCATCTGTGACCCCGCCAAAGACTCCCTGGCGGACGTACTGAGACGCCTTGGGCTAACCAGCGTCAAGGTCGGCTGCGGGACGGGGGTCTGCGGTTCCTGCTCGGTGATTCTCGACGGGCAGCTTATACGGTCCTGCACACGGAAAATCGCGAAAGTTCCGGAATACAGCGAGGTCATTACGCTGGAAGGAATCGGAACCCCGAAGAATCTTCACCCCCTGCAGGTCGCCTTCATGAAATTGGGCGCCGTCCAGTGCGGCTTCTGCACGCCGGGATTCATCGTGTCTTCCTACGCTCTGCTCCTGGAAAACGCCGACCCGACGCGCAAGGAAGTGAGAGCGTGGTTCCAGAAACACAAAAACGTCTGCCGCTGCACTGGGTACAAGCAGATTGTCGACGCAGTCATGGAGGCGGCGAAAGTTATCCGGGGCGAAGCGGCCATCGATGAAATCGGGCCGTCCTATTCGACGGAGGACGGATATTACGGAAAGCCCGTCGTTCGTCCTACTGCTCTTGCAAAGGTCTGCGGCCTTGCCGATTACGGCGACGATCAGGAACTGAAGATGCCCGCGGACACTCTCCATGTTGCCGTCGTGCAGCCCCGGACGGCCCATCATGCCAGGATTCTGGAGATCGACATTTCCGAGGCTGAGAAGATGCCGGGCGTCAAAAAAGTCATCCTGGCCGCCGATCTCAAGGCCGCCGGCGGGACGAACATAATGGCGGAAGGCCAGATGCACGAGCGCACCACGGTCATGGCCCCAAGCCGTGAAGTGCTCAACGAAACGAAAATATACAGGTACGGCGACGTTGTGGCCCTGGTGGCGGCCGACACGAAGGACCGGGCACGGGCGGCCGCGGCAAAGGTCAAAGTGAAGATCGAGCAGCTTCCCGAGTACCTGAATTTCCTCGAGGCGGTCATGCCGGACGCTCTGCGCATTCACGAGGATACGCCGAACATCTTCTGCATCCAGCCTCTCCTCAAGGGAGCGGGGCTCGAGGAGCCGACGAAAGTCGCCGAAATAATTGATTCCTCCCCCTACAGCGTCGAGGGGAGCTTTTATTCCGCCCGCCAGCCCCATCTCACCATAGAAGGGGACAGTGTGCAGGCCTATTTCGACGAGGAAGGGTACCTTACCTTCCAGTGCAAGTCCCAGGGAGTGTACTCCTCCATCGGCCGCATCGGAAACTCCATCGGCATTCCGAAGGACAGGCTGCGGGTGGTCATGAACCCCACCGGCGCCAGTTTCGGCTGGTCGACGAATGCCGGCGACCTCTGTCTGGCCGGAGCCGCAGCAGCAGTCCTGAAATCACCGGTCTCCCTGTCGATGAGCTACGAGGAGCACCAGCATTTCTCGGGAAAGCGCTGCCCCTGCCACTCCAACGGACGGGCGGCCTGTGACGAAAACGGAAAAATAACCGCGGTGGAGTTTGATTACGGCATGGACCACGGCGCCTACTCCTGGGGCGGGGACGACATCGTCACCAAGCAGCCCCGGTTCGCCTTCTTCCCCTACTATGTGCCCCATGCGGCCGGGCTGTCCCGGATCGCCAACACGAACCACAACTTCGGCACGGCGTACCGGAGCTACGGATCCCCCCAGGCCTACACCCTGAGCGAAGCCCTGATGGACATGCTTGCCGAGAAGGCGGGGATCGACCCCTTCGAGTTCCGGTGGAGGAACATTGCCCGGGAAGGCCAGACCAACATCAACAGCTATCCCTTCCGCCAGTACCCCATGGAAGAGATGATGAACATCATGCGCCCCCACTACGAAAGGGCCGTCCGGGAAGCGAAAAAGGGCGACACTCCGGAAAAGCGCCGGGGCGTGGGCCTTTCCTGGGGCGGTTTCAACGTCACGGAAGGCGGAACCGACAAGGCTACGGTCGCCATCGAGCTGAACCCCGACGGCACCTTCACGAAGTACGACACCTACCAGGAGCTGGGACAGGGCGGGGACATCGGTTCCCTCATGCTCACCCTCGAAGCCCTGAAGCCCCTCGGGGTGACTCCGGAGCAGATCCGCCTGGTGCAGAACGACACCAGGCTCTGCCCGGACTCGGGCATGTCCGGCGCAAGCCGCACCCACTTTATGAGCGGCAACGCCACCATCCTCGCCGCCGAAAAGCTGATTGGGGCCATGCGGAAACCGGACGGGACGTACAGGACCTACGACGAGATGAAAGCGGAGGGGCTGGAGACGAAGTACTTCGGCACCTACTCGAACACGTCGGTGCCGGGGCTCTGCAGGCTCGACCCCAACACCGGCATCGGCGACCCCACTCCAGCCTTCACCTACTGCCTGAACCTGGCCGAGGTCGAAGTGGATACGGCCACGGGCAAAACGACCGTGCTCCGCTTCACCTGCGTCAGCGACGTGGGGAAAGTCGGAAACATCGATTCCGTCAACGGGCAGGCCTACGGCGGCATATCCCATGCCATCGGCTTCGCCCTGGGCGAGAATTACGACGATGTCAAGAAACACACGAACATCGCGGCCTCCGGCGTGCCCTACATTGAAACCATCCCGGACGAACTCGAGGTCATCTACTACGAGCGTCCGGACGAGAGCGGTCCCTTCGGTTCTTCCGGCGCCTCGGAAGGCTTCCAGTCGTCGGGCCACATGGCCGTACTCAACGGGATATACAACGCCTGCGGAGTCCGGATCTACGAGATGCCCGCCTCCCCTGAAAAGGTCAAGGCCGGTATCGATACCCTGGCCGCGGGCGGAAAGATCACTCCCCCGAAGAAGTATTTCCTCGGCTCCGATCTGTACGAGGAACTGGAGAACATTCGGGCCAACCCTGTCCAGGCAGGGCCTGAAGATTACTTCGTTCCTCTCGGAAGCGGTACTGCAGAGCGGTTCTTCTAATCTCACAACAGGGCGGCGGGTGTGCATTCCCTCCGCCCTGCTTTTTCTCTGCTGCTGCCCGGCCCGGACATGGTAGAATTTCCCCGGAGCAGTCATTGGCCGGGATCCTGGCGATTGCCGGAAGAAGCCCTTTTTCGGAGGATGCTCATGGAAAAAATTCTGCGTCAGACGTACAGCGTGTGCCCGGTATGCCTGGAAAGGATACCGGCGGTTCACGTCGCCCGGGGCAGGGAAGTGCACCTGGTAAAACAATGCCCCCGGCACGGCGGCTTTTCGGCGGTGATCTGGCGGGGGCTGCGGGACCTGGAGGAATGGAGAGGGGACCAGCCTCCCATCGCGGAAGGGGAAAACGAACAGTGTCCCCACGCCTGCGGGCTCTGCCCCGACCACAGGCAGGACACCTGCTGCACCGTGCTGGAAGTGACCAGGCGCTGCAACCTGAAATGTACCTTCTGCTTCGCCGAGGGAGGCGAAGGGGAGGATATTCCTTTCGAAACACTGAAAGGCCGCCTGCAGGCCCTCGCGGTACCGGGCAAAACGCTCGTGCAGCTCAGCGGCGGGGAGCCCACCGTCCGGGATGACCTGCCACTGCTCGTCTCGGCCGCCAAAGAAGCCGGCTGCAGCCATGTGCAGCTCAATACGAACGGCCTGCGCCTCGCCGAAGATGAAGAGTACGTCCGCACGCTCGCGGAGGCGGGCCTTTCCTTCGTTTTCATGCAATTCGACGGCACCGGCGACGACTTCTACAGGGCCCTTCGCGGACGGGACCTCATCGACGTCAAACTTCGGGCCATCGACAACTGCGCACGGTTCAACCTGGGCGTGGTGCTCGTCCCGACCCTCGTTCCGGGGATCAACACGGGGGAAATAGGCAACATCATCAGGTTCGCCGTTTCCCGCACCCCTGCGGTGCGGGGCGTCCATTTCCAGCCGGTGAGCCATTTCGGACGAATTCCCGCACTTCCGTCGGACAGCATGCGCTTTACTCTCGACGAGCTGCTCGCCGCCATCGAGGAACAGGCGGGGGATCTGGTGCCGAAGAATTCCATCATTCCTTCCCGCTGCAATCACCCCCTGTGCGGATTTCATGCCGACTATGTTGTCACGAGCGGGGGCAGGCTGCACCCGCTGCACAGGGAGGGAGGGCAGTGCTGCGGCAAGATCGTTTCGGCCGACCAAAACCGGTCCTTCATCGCCACGAAATGGGAGCGGCCTGAACCTCCGGAATCAGCTTCCCGGAACGACGGCGACGGGGAGAAGGGCTGCTGCGCAGCGGACCTGAAATCTTTCGACGGTTTTCTCTTGTTTGCCCGGAGGTACAGCTTCACGCTGACCGCCATGGCGTTCCAGGATGCGGGCAACCTCGACCTTGAGCGCCTGCGCAGGTGCAGTCTCCATGTTTTTGACGACGGCCGGTTCGTTCCCTTCTGCTCCTATTACCTGACGGCCCAGGGGTGACGGGGTCCAGATGGAAAAAAGAATCCGGGACATCAAGGATCGCTGCCTGGAGAAGGAAGACCCGTTCTGCGCTTCGGCCTGCCCGTTCCGGCTGGACGTCAGGGAATTCATCGGCCGGATGCAGCGGGGCGCCTTCAATTCCGCCTTCCGCCTTTTCTCCAACACGGTGGGTTTCCCCGCCATCGTCGCCGCCCTGTGCGACCAGCCCTGCAGGAACGTCTGCCCCAGGGGGCGGGTGGATGCCCCCATCTCGCTGAACCTGCTTGAAAAGGCCGCCATCGCCTATGCGGCAAACACAGGGCCGAACAGCTACAACCTGCCCCCGAAACAGGGCAGGATCGCCGTGATAGGGGCGGGGATCAGCGGCCTTGCCTGCGCCCTGCGCCTGGCGAACAAAAAATACGCCGTTGATGTGTACGAGCGGAGCGGCCGTGTCGGGGGAGCCCTGTGGAACGTCCTCGACAGCGCCGTTTTCCTCGAAGATATCCGGCTGCAGTTCTCGAACGAGGACTACAGCCTCTTCCTCGATCACCCGGTTTCAGACATTGGCCCCCTCTTGGAAAAGTACGACGGCGTCTATATCGCCACAGGGAGCGGGGGGGACAGCTTCGGCCTGGGACGGGAAGCGGGCCCCGATGAAGGCATTCCCTTTGCGACCAGCCTTCCCGGGGTATTCCTCGGCGGTTCCCTCACGGGGGCGACTCTCATGGAAGCCCTGAGCCAGGGGCTGAAGGCCTCCCTGTGCATAGAGGACTTTCTGAAAACAGGGGAAATGCGCAGCGCGAAAAAAAACAATCCTACGAGGATGCGCCTGGCGCCGGGGGCGATCGTTTTCACCCATGCCGTTCTCCCTGCATCGGGGGAACAGTATTCCAAAGAGGAGGCTGCCGCGGAAGCCTCCCGCTGCATCCGGTGCCGATGCGACGCGTGCATCCGCCACTGCGGCCTGATGAGCTACTTCAAAAAATTCCCCGGACGCATCGCCGAGGAGGTCCAGATCACCGTCACCCCGGGCACCCTCGACGGCGACGGAACGGTGGCGACCCGGCTCATCGCGACCTGCAGCCAGTGCGGGCTCTGCGGCGAAGTCTGTCCTGAGAATATCGACATGGGAGAATTCCTCCGGGCGGGCCACCAGGCCATGCATGAAAAAGGAGCGATGCCCTGGGCATTTCACGAGTTCTGGCTGCGGGACATGGCGTTCGCGAACAGCAGCCGGGCTTCCTTTTCGGCTCCTCCCCCTTCCGGGGAGAAATGTACTTCCGTCTTCTTTCCGGGATGCCAGCTCGGCGCGTCCGACCCGAGGTATGTTTCGGAATCATTCCGTTTTCTGCTCGGCCTGGAGCCGGGAACGGGGCTCACCATCGGCTGCTGCGGCGCCCCCGCCCTGTGGGCAGGGGACATGGCCCTGTTCCGGAAGGTCTGCGAAACATTGCTGGAAAACTGGCGGCAGGCCGGCTGTCCCCGGATGATCCTTGCATGCCCGACCTGCCTGGAGATGTTCAGCCGCTATCTGCCCGAAATCGACTGCGTCCTGCTGTACGACGTTCTCGCCGGGGCGGGACGTCCGTCCCCGGAGCGGGGAGATGGAACGGTGGTCTCCGTCTTCGACCCCTGTGCCGCCAGGAACCGGGAAACGTCACAGCAGGCGGTGCGGTCCCTTCTTCGGGAAGCGGGCTTCAGCCTTGCCGCTCTTCCCTACGAGGGCAAAATCGCCCAGTGCTGCTCCTACGGGGGGCAGATCAATATCGCCGCGCCGAAATACTCACGCTGGCTGGCGGAGAAGAGAAGCAAAGACGGAGAACATCCCTATATCGTCTACTGCTCCAACTGCCGGGATGTCTTTCTGCAGGCGGGGAAGCCGGTCCGCCATATCCTGGACGTCTTTTTCGGCCTGAACGGAGAATCCGCCGGGCCTCCGGCCTATGATGAGCGAAGGAAGCGGCGGGAAAAACTGAAGGAGGATCTTGTGAGGAAGTACTGGCCTGAGCTGGAAGGGCCGGGAAAAGAGGGTGCCATGGACAGCCGAAACGTTTTGACCATCCCGCCGGACGTGCGGGAAAAAATGAACGGGGACCGCCTCCTCGAGGAGGATGCCCTGGCCGTTATCGAACAGTGCGAAGCGAGCGGGCGCAGGGTGCTGGACCCAGCCACGGGTCATTGCCTGGGGTACGGGGAGATAGGCTACATGACCCAGTGGGTGGAGTATGCCCCGTCACCCGAAGGGTACGTTCTCTTCAACACCTATGCCCACAGAATGAAGATCGAGCTGGAGTGAGATGGGCCATGGAAGAAAAGACGAAGCTCATGTGCGGTAAATGCGGAGTGGAGATGGCGCCGGCACCGACACAGTTCAGCTACCTGGGCCATGTCTTCCGTACGGAGGTGCTCCGGTGCCCGTCGTGCGGGCAGGTGTTCATTCCGGAAAGCCTGGCCAGGGGACGTATGGCCGAGGTCGAGACGATACTGGAGGACAAATAGCGGTTTTTTTGAAAAAACGTACCGCTGAAAAAGAGGCTCCCGCCGCCCGGCTGCAGGGAAGGAATGAGCCCGGGACTCCGCCGGGCTCATTCCGTGTTTCCGGAACCCGCTCCCGTTGGAAAAAGGTCCCCTGGAACGGCCCTCCCTATCCCCTTCTCCAAAGGCAACCTCCGTGATAGTATGGCCTTGCACCTTGACAGAATGTTTGTGCAGTTTTGGCGTGTCCCGGCTTCCCGAAGGAGGAGGTGACCGGCATCATGTCCCTGTCCGCATTTTTCCGCTGGCTTGAGAGGCACTTCAGGAACAAAGCGCTCATGATCCTGTTTCTCGCCGCCCTGAACCTCGGAGTTTACGCCCTTGTCCTTGCAACGGGGGGCATCAAGTACGTCTACTCCCATTCCATGTACATCCCCATTCTCCTGGCGGGCTTTATTTTCGGCGCCAGGGGAGGGGTTCTTGCCGGCCTGGCCGGCGGGTTTGTCCTCGGTCCCTTCATGCCCATCGAAACAGCCACCGGCGAGCCCCAGCTTCTGTTGAACTGGCTCTACCGGACAGGGCTGTTTACCCTGATCGGCCTGTTCAACGGGGTTGCTGTGAAAATGCTCCGGCAACAGCTCACGGAGAACGAATGGCTGGCCCGGCACGACCCATTCACCCGGCTTCCCAACAGGGTCGCTCTCATGGAATACATCGAGGCATCCGGCAGGGAAGGCGGGGAAGCTGGAAGGACTTCTTCCGCCCTTTTCGCCGTTTTCGCAGAAAACCTCATGGAGGTGGGGGCCACTTTCGGAGTCCGGATTACGGACGAGATCATGGTGCAGATGCATGACCGCCTGCAGGGTCTCTTTCCGCACGGGACTCCCGTTTTCAGCACCCAGCCCGGGGAGCTGTCGGTGATTCTGCCCTGCGGAGGGGCGGAGGAGGCCCGGGATGAGATGGACCGCATCTCTGCGGCGATGAAGGAACCTTTCGTTCTGCCGGACATGTCCCTGCACGTGGAAGCAGTCGCAGGCTGCGTGATGCTCGAGGACAACGGGGAGGACGGGCACTCCGTGCTCCGGAAGGCGGACATCGCCGCCCATACCGCTGGACGAAAGGGGCAGGAAAGCCTGCTCTATGACAGCGAGCTTGACGGAACCATCGCGGAAAACCTGGAGATGCTGGGTGCCCTGAAGGGCGCCATGGAGAAGGGAGAGCTGCTTCTTCACTACCAGCCGAAAGTGTCCATGAGGGACGGCGGGGTGGTAGGTGCGGAATCCCTGCTGCGGTGGGGGCACCCTCTCCGGGGGCTCTTGTATCCTGCTTCCTTCGTCCCCCAGGCGGAGAAGAGCAACCTGATGAACGCCCTCACGGAGTGGGTGATCAATGAGGCGCTGGACCAGTCCGTCCGGTGGAGGATGGAGGGGATCGTCCTCTCGCTCGCCGTGAACGTGTCGGCCAGGGACCTTATGTCCCCCCGGTTCGCTGAGATGATTCTCGAAGCCCTCACCCGAAGGGGCCTCGACGGAGAAAGCCTCGAGCTGGAAATAACCGAAAGCGCCATCATGGAGGATCCGATGCAGGCCATAGGGGTACTGAAGCGCTTTTCCGATGTGCGGGTGGTCATATCCATAGACGATTTCGGCACGGGATACTCCTCCCTGCAGTATCTTTCCCGTTTCCCTGCCACGGTGATCAAGGTGGACCAGTCTTTTGTCCGGAATCTCCGCTCCGACGACGGCGCACGGCACATCATCGACGCTGCCGTGCGCCTCGCCCACGCCCTGGGAATGGAGGTGGTGGTGGAGGGGGTCGAGTCGGAGGAGACCTTTGAGATGCTCCGGGAGATGGGCTGCGACATCGCCCAGGGATACGGCGTTTCACCGCCCCTTTCCGAAGAAGATTTCCGCAGCTGGTATTTCAGCAGAATGATGAGCGGCTGATCCTAGGCGCGTTTCCCCGGGTGCTGCAGTAAAAAATGAGAAGAGAACACGCAAAAAAACGGCACCCCCGGTTGAAGGCCGGAAGTGCCGTTTTTTTGTTCCTGTATCCTTCCGCCGTCGTCAGGAATTTTCCTGGCTGATCATGCGGTAGACGATGGCCCCGAGGATCGCTCCGGCGATGGGGGCGGCCCAGAAGAGCCACAGCTCGGAAATGGCCCATCCTCCCTGGAAGACTGCAACGCCGGTGCTCCGGGCAGGGTTCACGGAGGTGTTGGTCACGGGGATGCTGACGAGGTGGATCAGGGTGAGGCCAAGGCCGATGGCCAGGGGCGCGAATCCCTGGGGGGCCCGCTTGTCCGTGGCGCCGAGGATGATGATGAGGAACATCATGGTCATGACCACTTCGGTGACGAGGGCGGCCATCATGGAGTAGCCCCCGGGCGAGTGCTCGCCGAAGCCGTTGGTGGCAAATCCCGCAGTCACGTCAAAGCCCGCCTTGCCGCTGGCGATAAAGAAGAGGACCGCCCCTGCGGCGATCGCTCCAAGGACCTGGGCGATAATGTAGGGGATGACCTGGGATGCGGGGAAGCGGCCGCCGGCCCAGAGGCCGATGGAGACCGCCGGGTTCAGGTGGCAGCCGGAAATGTGGCCGATGGCGTAGGCCATGGTCACCACGGTGAGGCCGAAGGCCAGGGACACTCCGAGAAGGCCTATTCCCACGTTCGGGAAGGCCGCCGCGAGCACGGCGCTGCCGCACCCGCCAAGCACAAGCCAGAATGTACCGAAAAACTCCGCACCATATTTGTTCATCTTCCCATCTCCTTTTGACTGACGGATTCCTTCCGACAGCGTGAAACACCAGTTTTCTGCAGGCCTGATCCAGCATCATTCTGCAGGGGAGAAACAGAACATATCATTATGGAACATTAGAGGGTAGTCCGCCTTTTTGTCAAGGCGGAAGGGGGGTTCTGTGCGTATTGTTTTTTGGGTGAAATGGTGTCACTGGGAAATAAAAGACCGTTATTTCTTCTCTTTTGGGGCTTTTCTGCATTGTTCGGCGGATATGGCGCAATCGCCGCCCGGCGGACACCACGAAACGGCCCGGGGGAAGGCCCGCCGGGCCGTTTCGGGTCAGGGAAATCAGGGGTGGGGAAGCCCCAGGTCCGCCTCCATTTTTCTGAGCTTCGCCGCGCTGATGCCGATGCCCCCGCAGACCACCACGAGAACGGTACCGGCATTGCCGAGGAGGGGAGTGTTCTCGTACAGGGCCGAGAGGGAGACGCCGCATGCCGGTTCCACGAGCACTCGGTGGTCGTCGAGGAACCTTGAGCAGGCGGCCACCGCAGACTCGTCAGGGACGACGTAGGGTATGATCCGGTGATTCCGGGTCAGTTCGAGGGCCTTCGGGGCCACTGCACGGGCCCCCAGCGAAGTGGCCACGGATGTTATGCCCTCCAGCTCGACGATCTCCCCCGCCGCAACGGCGGCGGCGAAGGAGGCCGCCCCTTCGGTCTCGCAGGCAAGGACCGGCACATCCCCCCAGCCGTTGCGGTCCATTCCGGCAACCACGCCGCAGAGCAGGCCGCCGCCACCCACGGACAGCACGACGGCGTCGGGCTTCGGTCCCTGTTTCGCCGCCTCGTCGATGAGGGTGCCGTGCCCGTCCCACATGACGGGGTCGTCAAAGGCATGGATGTACTTCGACTTCGGATCCTCCCCGGACATCTTCAGGGCGAGCTCGTTGGATTCCTTCCAGCTCTTCCCGGAGACGATAACCTCTGCCCCCAGGGCGGCGATGGCCTTCTTCGCCTCTTCGGACGTGGTTATGGGAACGATGACGGTGGTGCAGACGCCAAGCTCCCTCCCGGACCATGCGGCGGCGTAGCCGGCGTTTCCGCCGGAGGGGGAGATGAACCGCGTCGCCCCGGCTTTGGCCGCTTCCTCGCAGACCCGGCCGATCCCCCGCAGCTTGAACGATCCGGCGGGCTGCATGTTCTCCATTTTCAGGAACACCTTCCGCCCCGAGACGGCGCCCAGGGGGATGGATTCCAGGAGAGGGGTTTCCCTGTGGAGTGCCATGGCTTACTGCCAGGAGAGGGCGTATCTCGCCATGACTGCCGGGCCGATCCAGAAGACGCTCTCGTTCACGTCGAATTTCGGGTGATGGTGGGGGTAGTCCCTCTCATCTCCGAAGGTTGCCGGCAGGAAGAAAAAGGAGCCCGGCACCTTCTCCTGGAAGAAGGCCATGTCCTCTCCGCCCATGGTGGGTTCCACCACCTCGTGGACCAGGTCGGCGCCGAGGATGTCCTCCATGGCGGCCTTCATTTTTTCCGTCATCCCGCGATCGTTGATGAGGGGAGGAGGGCCGTAGGTGAAGGTGATGGATGCCTTGCCCCGGAGAGCCTCCGCCACGTCGGTGCAGATCGCCTTCAGCCGTGTCTCCAGGTGTTTCCTCGTCTCCGGCGAGAGGGAGCGGATGGTTCCCCTGATGGTGCAGCTCGGGGCGATGATGTTGGGCATGGTGCCGCCCTGGATGGTGCCCACGGTGATGACGGCGGAATCCAGGGGGCTCGTCTCCCTGCTGACCACGAGCTGGAGCAGGTTGACAGCCTGGCATGCCATGGCCACGGGGTCCACGGTAAGATGGGGAGTGGCTCCGTGACCGCCCTTGCCCTCGAAGGTGACGGTGAACCAGTCGGAGGCCGCCATGAGGGCACCGAAGCGGTATCCTGCCTCGCCGGCCTTGAATCCCTTCCAGAGGCTCCCGATGTGGAGGCCGATGATGCCGTCCATGGCGGGATTCTCGAACAGTCCGTCCTCGATCATGGCCGGGGCTCCCTTTCCGTCCTCCTCAGAGGGCTGGAAGATGAGCTTCACCGTTCCCTGGAGTTCGTCCCGGCACTCCGTGAGGATTTTCGCCGTGCCGAGGAGCATGGCGGCATGGGCGTCATGGCCGCAGGCGTGCATGTTGCCGTTGGTGGCGGCGAAGGAGAGACCCGTGTCCTCGGTCATGTTGAGGGCGTCGTAGTCAGCCCGGATGCCCAGCACTTTGCCCGGTTTTTTCCCCTTGATGAGGGCCACGATCCCGCGCTTGCCGTTCCCGTGACGGATCTCGTCAGCGCCCATTTTGCCGAGCTCGTCCACGATGAGCTTCTCCGTGGCGGCAGTGTTGAAGCCGATTTCCGGATTGGCATGGAGCGTGCGCCTCCAACGGGTGATCTGGCCGTTCAGTTCCTGCGCTTTTTTCTTTACGTCGAACATGGATACCATCTCCTTTTGTTCATTACATTGCTTCAGAATGGAACCTTGCCGGAATGGATGATATCATGGACCAAAAGTATTTCAAAATACCCTGCACCTCCGTTTTTTCCGGGATAAGCTGTTTTTCCAGCAGCCTCACAGGACGGAAAAGAATGGTTGCCGGCATTGTTCAGGATGAACAAAAACCGGGGCAGGGAGGAGGAGTGAAAGGGAATGGAGAAAAAGGACCTGGGAAGGGTGATCGATGAAAAAAGGGATTTTTTCATCGATGTGGACCGGAAAGTCTGGGAATATGCCGAAACGGCATTCACGGAGTTCAAATCTGCAGACGCCCTCTGTGAAGCGCTCGAGGCCGGGGGCTTCACCGTCGAACGGCCCGTTGCCGGGCTGGATACGGCATTCTGCGGTTCATGGGGGCAGGGAAGCCCGGTCATCGCTTTCCTCGGAGAGTACGATGCCCTTTCCGGACTCAGCCAGAAAGCGGGAGCCACGGAAAAAGAGCCTCTTGTTCCCGGAGGCAGCGGCCACGGATGCGGGCACAACAACCTCGGCGCGGGAGCACTGGCGGCGGCGGTCGCTTTCAGGGAGTACCTGAAGAACACGGGAATGGAGGGGACGGTGCGCTATTATGGGTGCCCCGGTGAGGAAGGCGGCTCGGGCAAGGCCTTCATGGCAAGGGTCGGTGTCTTCAACGATGTTGACATCGCACTTACGTGGCATCCCGGTTCTGTAAACGCGGTCTATCCCTTCAGCTCCCTGGCGAATTTCCAGGTGGCCTACCGGTTCAGAGGGGTGAGCGCCCACGCGGCTTCCTGCCCTCACCTGGGACGCAGCGCCCTGGACGCGGTTGAGCTGATGAATATGGGCGTGAACTACCTCAGGGAACACGTGGTTCCCGAGGCCAGGATGCATTACGCCATAACCGACCCGGGCGGCTTTTCCCCCAACGTGGTGCAGCCCAAGGCGGAGGTGCTTTACCTTCTTCGTGCTCCCAAGACGCCCCAGGTGGAGGAGATCTACGAGAGGGTGA
>ERZ747221.3073-NODE-3073-length-13791-cov-3.251495_pt1 | contig 13791 bp, 14 predicted proteins | sample MGYA00374949_ERZ747221 | MGnify/ENA primary metagenome ERZ747221 (study PRJEB28779, sample SAMN05720172) | bioreactor metagenome | isolation source: Anaerobic biogas reactor | place: USA:Washington, USA | collected 2015-08-08 ... | reverse complement strand
GACTCCTCAAGAGTCCAACCTGTGGCGAGAATGGTGAGCGATGAGCAAACCGCAGCGCCGATTCACCACGACCGTCGTGCAAGGTCCGAAGCGGAGGGTGCTCGTCCCACTTCCCTTCGATCCGGCCCAAGTGTGGGACCACAAGCCTGCCCATGCCCTCACCGGCAGCGTCAACGGCATGGCAGTGCGTGCGGTCGTCGAGCCGCTCGATGACCGGTGGGCGATCCTGCTCGGCCCCGCATGGCGACGCGACTGCGGCATCGGGCCCGGCGACCAGGTCGACGTCGTCCTCGAGCCCGAAGGACCCCAACGCGACGACCTCGCCGACGACCTGGCCGCCGCACTCGACGTCGACCCCGCCGCCGCAGCCTTCTTCGACGGTCTTGCCCAATTCTACCGTCGGGCGTACCTGCGCTGGATCGCCGGGGCGACGCGTCGACCCGAGGAACGGGCAGTGCGCATCGCCGAAGTCGTCTCGTTGCTTCGGGCTGGCGTCAAGGAGCGGCCCCGTTGAGTGCGGAAGGAAGCGCGACGATGCCAGCTGGATGACCCGCGAACCCGACGGTCGACGGGCACGCCGTCTTCCTCGTCGTCAGATGCAGCGCAACGATGGCGGCACGCCGGGGGAACTCACGCCAGATCAGCTTCCGGTGGAAGCCGGCGTCGCACACCGGTGCTTCTACTGTTCCTTCTACTGTGCGGCGCTGTACGGGGGTGTACGGGCTGGCACGAACGGCGTAGGCTGAGACGCGAAACGCCAGCTCAAGGGCACGATCTGGTACGCATTGGTACGGGTTGAGATCCTGATCGGAAACCTCATAACCCGAAGGTCGCAGGTTCAAATCCTGCCCCCGCCACCAACGAAACACCAGGTCAGGGACCTTTTCGGAGCGATCCGAGAAGGTCCCTCTGGCGTTTTCTGGCCTCCGTTCTACACCTCCTTCTACACCGCGGGTTGGGACGAGTTGTGACGGGCTGGTCCGAGACGTCACGCAACGGGACGGCCACCCGGCCGCGTCCGACGGTCTCTCGAGCGGTGCAGGCGAGCGCGGTGATCCGAGACGTCCTCCGGCACGGCCTCGAGCACCTTCGTCTCGAGCTCGACGCCTCATGACCGCGGGTGGCTCACCGTCTGGGTGGATGCTTCGCCAAACCCGGTGGTGCCCGCGTTTGTGGACGTGATGTCGAGGTCAGCGGTCGACGCCTTTGACCCGCTCGCGCTAGGGGGCATCGGCGAGGGCGGTGGCGATGGGCTTCCAGCGGGCGAGGCATTGGGGGTCCTCGGTCCAGGCGATGGCGCCGAAGTAGTTGACGACTCGGGTCGCGAGGCCGGCGTAGCGGTCGGCGATGCCGTCGGCGATGGTGGCCCAGGTGCCTTCGATGGTGAAGTGGCGGAGGATGTCGTCGGTGATGATGGTGGCCATGCCGGCGATGTCGCCGGCCTTCTGGCGTTCGCGTAGGGCGGCGGTGGTGCCGGGATGGTCGAGTTGTTCGAAGATGAACGCGTAGTTGGGCGTGGATCCGTAGAAGGCGACTTGCATGCGGGCGAGCTCGCGCCAGCGGGCCCGGTCGGTGTCGGTGTCGCCGACGACGAGGAAGGCGGGGACGATGATCTCGAAGTCGTCGAGGCGCCGTCCCGCTCGTTGGGCACCAGCGGCGAGTTGGGGTGCGACGGTGTCGGCGAGGTAGGTGCGGGTGTTGAGGGGGTGGATGTGGACACCGTCGGCGTGTTCGCCAGCGAGGCGCAGCATCCAGGGGTTGACCGCGGCGATGTCGATGGGTGGGTCTGGCGCGTCGATGGGGCCGGGTGACCACATGGCGGGCAGGAGGGAGATGTCGTAGTAGGGGCCGTGGTGGTCGGGTGTGCCGCCGCTGCGGAAGGCCTCGAAGCAGGACCGTACGGCGAGGACGTAGTCGCGCATGCGTGGTCCGGGAGGATCGAACAGGGTGCTGTAGCGGCGTTCGATGTGGGCCCGGACCTGGGTTCCCAGGCCGAGGCGGAACCGGCCGCCCGTGGCATCGGCGAGCTCCCACGCGGTTTGCGCAGTGACCATGGGGCTGCGTGGGAACGCGACGGCGATGCCGGTGAGGATGTCGATGTCGGCGGCGAGCGCGGCCGCTGCACAGGACAGGTAGGCGGTGCGGCCGGCCTCGGTGATCACGAGGCCGCTGTGGCCGCTGTCGGCGGCGTGGCGGGCGAGTTGTTGGACGACGTGGAGGGGGAGACCGCCGGTCATGATGTCGAGCTTCACGGCGTGTCCTATGCGGGAGGGAACGCGAGGGGCAGGGTGCGGGGGCCGCGCACTTGGCCAGCCGACCAGGTGACGGCGTCGGGGTCGGTGAGGGTGAAGTTAGGGATGCGGCGCAGCCAGGTTTGGATGGTCACCCGCAGCTCCATGCGGGCGAGGTTGGAGCCCAGGCAGCGGTGGATCCCGACCCCGAACGCGAAGTGCCGGTTGACCTCGCGGTCGAGGATCACGCGGTCGGGTTGGTCGAAGACGGCGGGGTCGCGGTTCCCGGAGGGGAACGGGAGCAGGACCCGGTCGCCCGTGCGCATGGGGCAACCGCCGATGACGGTGTCCTCGATGACCTCGCGTGCCATGGTGACGGGTGCGAACACCCGCAGGAACTCCTCGGTGGCGGAGTGGATGAGGTCGGGCTCCTCGATGAGTCGGCGCCGGTCGTCAGGGTGGGTGGCGAGGTGGAGGAGCGACGCCCCGATCGCGGACCAGGTGGTGTCGATGCCGGCGAGGAGCAGGAGGATGCACACGCCGAGGATCTCGGGGTCCTCGAGGGCGCGGCCGTCAGGCATGCGGGCGTCGAGGAGGTGGGTGATGATGTCGTCACGCGGGGTTGCGCGGTGATCCTCGACGTGGCCGGCGAGGTACCCGCCGATCTCGAAGATGGCGTCGAAGGTGGTCTCGCCGGCGAGCGGGCTCTCCTCGATGAGGCGGTGGATCCAGTCCCGGAACCGGGCGTGGTCGCTGTCGGGGATCCCGAGCATCCGGGTGATGACCTTGATGGGGACGTGCTGGGCGTAGTCCGCAGCGGCGTCACATTCCCCGCGGTCGATGAACCCATCGATGAGATCGTTGGCCATCGTCTCGGTGATGGGCTCGTAGGCGGCCACCACCGCAGGGGAGAACACCGGCAGCAGGAGCCGGCGGATGTCGGTGTGGTACGGGGGGTCCTCGGTGATGGGCGGTGCGTGGAACCCGAGGTCGGTGGGAGATTCGGCCCGGTCGGTGACCAGGATCGTGCGGGACGAGAACCGCTGGTGGTCGTGGGCGATGGCGGCGAGGTCCTCGTAGCGAGTGGGGATCCACACGCCGTGGTACCGGTCGGTGTGCGCGACGGGGCACTCGTCGCGTAGCCGGCTGTAGACGGCGTGGGGATCCTCGACGAACCCGGGGTCGAGGTGATCGAAGTCAGTTGCCCAATCGGTCACTGGGGGTCGGTTCACGGTGGCTCCGGGTTCAGTCGTCGAGTCGGATGGCGCGTTCGGGGCAGTTCGCCGCGGCGAGCTGCGCGCTGTGTTCGCTGCCGGGGCTGAGGTCGCCGGCGGTGGCGGCGGTGGCGTATCCGAGGTCGTCGATGTCGAACAGATCCGGGGCCACGGCGTGGCAGCGGTTGTGGCCCTGGCAGCGATCGGTGTCGACGGTGATCTTCATGCCTGCGCTGCGGTGGGTTCGGTGGCGAGGGCGTCGAAGTCCGTCGTGAGGCGTTGACCGTCGGGGTGGGCGGCGAGCTCGGCGCGGACCTGGGCGAGGCGGTAGTCGAGGATCCGGTCGAAGCGGGCGCCGGTCTGGTTGTCGAGCGCGGCTCGACACGCAGCGACCACGAGGTCGGCGCCGGCCACGGTGCCGCCATCGATGGTGCGCACGGTCATGGTGGCGAGTTCCGCGAGCCCGCACTGGAGGTAGGCGACGTGGATGTCTTCGTCGGCGCGGATGTGGTCGATGGTGGCCCGGGCGAACTCGGCGTCCGCGCTGCAGGTCGGGTCGCCGAGCACGTCGGATGCCCACGCGAACGTGTGGTAGGCGAGCAGCTCGATGACGAGGATCTGAACCATCGCCCGCACCAGGAGCTGGAGTTCGGGGGCGACGTCGTCGCGCAGCCCCTCGAGCATGCCGCCCACCGTGATGGCCTCAGGAGATGGTTTGGCGGGACCTTCGTAGCCAGGTGGCGGCGCGATGGGCAGGTTCTCGAACATGTCCATGGTGATCGGCGGATCCGACAGGGCGGCGTCGCGCACCGCGAACCACATCTGGTCGTGGCCAGCTTCGTCACCCCGGCCCGCCTCGTCGTTTCCGTGGGCCTCGAGAAGCCCGGCGAAGAGGTGCCCGAGGCAGGTGCCGTCGATCGGTTCGACGATGAAGCTCTGCAGGTCCATCGCGGGAATGAGCTTGATCCCGTCGTTGCCGAACCCTTCGACGACACCGACGAGGGTCAGGATCCGGGTCATGGCCCCCGCCGCGCCGTTGCGAAGGAGCATCTTGGCTTGTTCGGTGTTGGGGACGAACGCCCGGTCCACGGCCTCGGGTTCGATGACGCGGCGGGGATGGCCACCAGCTTCGAGCTGGGCAGCCCAGGCGGCGATGGCGGGGACGCGGTGCACCGATCGGGGCGGCAGGTAGGTGCCATCGGCGGCGTAGCCGCCATGGAGGAGCACGCCGTTTCGTTCGATGCGGGTCGCATAGTCGGGATCAGTGAGGATCTCGTCGCGCGAGTAGCGCAGCCGGGCAGTTGTCATCGCTCTTCTTCCTTGGGTGTCGGCGCGAGACCGCGCAGGATCAGGTGGTCGAGTCGGGCAGCCATGGCGGGGGGGTCGACGGGCTGGCCGACGACGACGTGGTGGAGGCCGACCATCGTCACCGCCCCGAAGATCGCCGACGCGGTCATCTCGTGGTCGCTGGCCTGCATGGACCCGTCGCGTTCGCCCGCGTCGAGGACCTTGCCCAGCGGCTCGTGGAACGCCGCCCAGATCGCGTCGGCGAGTTGGGGGATGCGGGTGATGCGACCGAGTTCGGTGAGCAGCACCGTGCAGAGTTGGGTGTGATCGGCGAACAGCTGCAGGTAGGCGGCGATGACCTGGCGGAGCCGATCGCGTGCGGGCTCGTCCCGGTCGACGATTCCTCCGATCTCGATGGACAGGTCACGCAACAGGCGTTGGAGCAGCCAGGCGAGGATCTCCTCTTTGGACGAGAAGTGGTAGTAGAGGGTTGGACGGGGCACCCCGGTTGCCTCGACGATGTCCTCCATGCGGGTCCCGTCCAGGCCTCGCGCCGCGAACACGGCGGCGGCCTTGGGGAGCGCTTCGGCGATGCTCTCGGTGACCTCTCTCATGGCGCGCTGCTAGTCGATGGAGTGATGCGGACGTGGAGGTGGTTCACGCCCCGCAGGATCAGGGTGCCCCGCCAGTCGGGGGCGTCGTCGAGCCACTCGATGTCCGCAGTGCGGCGAACGAGCCGGTCGAACACGATGCGTCCCTCGAGGCGAGCGAGGTTGGCGCCCAGGCAGTAGTGGATGCCGGCCGCGAAGCTCAGCGGGTGGTTCGGGTCGCGGGCCACGTCGAAGCGTTCGGGGTCGACGAACTCCGCCGGGTCGCGGTTGGCCGCCCCGAGGAACGTCACCACCGTCTCGCCGGCGCCAACGCGGTGACCGTCGATCTCGACGGGTTCGAACGCGGTGCGGGCATCGACTTGCACCGGGCTCTCGAAGCGCAGCATCTCCTCGACGGCGGATCCGACGAGGTCGGGTTCGGCCCGCAGGCGGGCGAACTGGTCGGGGTTGCGGAGCAGGCACAGCAGCCCGTTGCCGATCAGGTTGGTGGTGGTCTCGAAGCCGGCTGCGAACAACAGGATCAGCGTGGCCACCATCTCGTCCTCGCTCAGCCGGTCCTCGCCGTCGCGGGCGGCGATCAACGCGGAGACGAGGTCGTGTTCGAGGTCGGCTCGTCGGCGTTCGATCAGCGAACGGAAGTAGTCGTCCATGATCGCCATGGCGTGCTCGGCGTCCTCGACCTGCTCGGCGGTGACTCCGGGCTCGAGCGCAGCGGCGCTGGCGCGCACCAAGGTGCGGAACTGGTCACGGTCCGACGGCGGCACCCCCACCAGCTCACCGATGACCTGCACCGGGAGCCGGAACGCCAACGCGTCCATGACGTCGACATCGCCCTCGACGGCCATTCGGTCGACGATCACGTCGGCCATGTGGCCCACATGGGCTTCGAGGTCCTGCATGCGTCGTGGCGTGAACCCCCGCGACACCAGGCCTCGGAGGCGGGTGTGGTCCGGCGGGTTGACGAAGAGCATCGAGTTGCCCATGACCGTCTGTTGGCGGGGCGGCAACCCCGGGTTGAACAACGCCCGACGATCGTCGTTGAGGTCGCCCTTGCCCAGGCGCGGGTCTCGCAGCACCGCGTTGCAGTCCGCCCATCGGGTCAGGAACCACACCGCGCCCAGGTCACTGCGGTGCACTGGAGCCACGTCGCGCAGCTGGCGGTACCTCGGGTACGGGTCGGCCCGCCCCTCGGGCGTCAGCAACGTCTCCATCACCAGCCCATCGGGGTTCACCGCCGGGTCCGCCGTGTCGGTCTCAGTCATGTGGTTCCTTCCGGGCGCGTTGGTCAGGTCGCCAGGTATCGGGTGGGGGCGCCGAGATCGATCACGACGTCACCCTCGTCGACCAACAGGTCGACGTGTCCCAGGATCTCTGAGATCGACAGCAGGATCTCGAAGCCTTCGATCCGGGGGAACACCACCCTGGACAGCTCGTAGGCGGTCGGTTCTCCCATGCGCGCGATGTGGGTCAGGATCTCGTCGGCTCGGCTCAGGTGGTGGCGGCGGGTCGCGGCCACCAGTTGGGCGACCGAGGTGAACGCGGGCCCGTGGCCCGGTAGGACGACGTCGGGGTCGAGCGCCTCGAATCGGGCCAGCGACTCGAGGTATTCGACGAGGCTCCGCCGGCGTAGCAGATCACTCTTGTGATCGAGTTCCACGAGCGGGTTCGGGGTGATCGACGGCAGCAGGTGGTCGCCGGACAGCAACCGGGACGAGGTCGGCTCCCACAACGACAGGTGACCAGCGGCGTGGCCCGGCGTCACCATCGCCTCAAGCTGCCGGCCGCCGAGCCACAGGATGTCGCCATCGTCAACGGGCACCACCCGGGACTCGTCGATGTCGTGGAGCCACTCCTTGACCGCCCCGTAGAACATCGGAAACACGCTCAGCATCTCTTCGGGGATCCCGAACGAGCGGATCAGCTCGTAGAGCAGGTGTCGGTCGCGGGTCTCGAGCAGCTTGGGGAGCTCGGCTCGGCCGGCATAGATGGGCGCGTCGGCCTGTGCGGCCAACCATCCGGCGGTGCCGTAGTGGTCGGGGTGTGCGTGGGTGACCACCACCGCGTCGACGTCGGCGACGCTGAGCCCGACCGCCGCCAGCTCGGTGCTCACCGTGGCGATCGTGTCGCCGAAGAGCATCCCCGGATCCACGACCGTGACCGGTTCCTCCAACAGCACGTAGCAGTTCACCGGCCCCACCGGGAACGGTGTGGGCAACTCGAACGCGAGCGTCGACTCGGGTAGGTGATCGATGAGTGGGACGAGCGGGTCACGCATCGGCGACCACCTCCTCCCACTGTTATAGACGGTGTCTAGACGCTGTGTCTAGACTCGGGGGCGGACGAGCTGGCGTGTCGGACCGCTGGCGTTTCTTGGAGCGACCCGTGACCCTTGCCCTCTACCGCCTCGGCCGCTGGTGCGCCCGCCACCGTTGGCCGGTCATCGCGCTGTGGGTGGTTGCCGCCTTGGTGACCGCGGGAGCTGCTGCGCGGTGGGGCGAAGCGTCGAGCGAGAGCATCGAGATCCCTGGCACCGAGTCCCAGCGAGCGATTGACCTGCTCGAGGAACGCTTTCCCGAAGCCGCCGGCGGCCGGGCCCGGGTGGTGTTCGCCACCGAAGAGGGCAAGGTCACCGACCCCGCGTTTCGGTCGGGGGTCGAAGGAACGCTCGACCAGATTCGAGGCCTTCCCCGTGTCACCCAGGTGATCGACCCGTTCGGGCCGGCGGCGGCGTTCCTGGTATCGGACGACGGGCGTATCGCCTTCGCCGAGATCGCCTACGACACCACCGCGCGCGAGGTCGGCACCGAGGGCGTCGTGGCGCTCACCGCGACCGATGCGCCCGCCCTCGCCGCAGGACTCGACGTCGCCTATGGCGGGCCCGTGGTGGAACGCCTCGGACCCGAGGAGACCCGGACCTCGGAGCTGATCGGTCTCAGCGTCGCCATCGTGGTCCTCGCAGTTGCGTTCGGGTCGGTTGTTGCCATGGCGTTGCCGATGCTCACTTCCCTCGTCGGTCTCGGCATCGGGTTCCTGCTCATCCGGGTCCTCGGCGGGTTCACCGAGGTGACCTCCTTCGCGCCGATCCTGGCATCGATGATCGGCATCGCAGTCGGCATCGACTACGCGCTGTTCATCGTGACCCGTCACCGCCAGCACCTCGCCGAGGGGATGGCCGTCGACGAGGCTGTCGCCCGCGCCATCGCCACCTCCGGCCAGGCGGTCATCTTCGCCGGGTTGACCGTGCTGATCGCGATCTTGGGTCTGGCACTCGTCGGCATACCCCTCGTCGCCGCTCTCGGCTACGCGGTCTCGCTGGTCGTAGCGGTGGCGGTGCTCGTCGCGGTCACCCTGCTCCCGGCACTGCTCGGCCTGTTCGGCGAACGTATCGACCGCCTGCGGGTCCCCGGCGTGCAGCTGCGCTTCGAGACCGACCACCAGGCGTCGGGCGCCGTGTCGGCCCGGTGGGCCCGCCTCGTCACCCGCCGGCCCTGGCCGTTCCTCGCCGCCGGCGTCGCCGTGCTCGCCGTGCTCGCCATACCGGTGTTCGACCTCCAGCTCGGCTGGCCCGACGCCGGCAACCGACCAGTCGAAACGACCGAACGCCGGGCCTACGACCTGCTCGCGGCCGGGTTCGGAGACGGATTCAACGGCCCGCTCCTGCTCGCCGTGGACCTGGACACCGCCACCGAACCCACTGCGGCGCTCGCCGCCATCACCACCGCGGTGGCCGACACTCCCGGCGTGCAGCTGGTCGTCCCCGCACAACTCAACCCAGCCGGCGACACGGCCGTCATACAGGCCATCCCCGACTCCAGCCCCCAAGACGCGGCCACCGAGGAGCTCGTCGACCACCTCCGAACCAACACGATCCCCACCCTCGAGGAGGACACCGGCGCCGTCGTCGAGGTCACCGGCACCACCGCCGCGTTCATCGACATCTCCAAGCGACTCTCCGAGCGGCTCATGGTGTTCATCGCCGCAGTCGTGCTGCTCTCCTTCGTGCTGCTCACCGCGGTCTTCCGCTCGCCGCTCGTCGCGCTCAAGGCGGCGCTCGTGAACCTGTTGGGCATCGCCGCGGCCTACGGGGTTCTCGTCGCGGTGTTCCAGTGGGGATGGGGCCTCGGCCTCGTCGGTCTCGAAGAGACCGTCCCCGTCATCTCGTTCCTGCCGATGATGATGTTCGCCATCCTCTTCGGGCTGTCCATGGACTACGAGGTGTTCATCCTCTCCCGTGTCCGGGAGGAATGGCTCGCCTCCGGCGACCCGACCAGCAGCATCGTGCACGGCATCGCCGTCTCCGCCCGCGTCATCACCGCGGCTGCGCTCATCATGATCAGCGTCTTCGCCTCGTTCGTGCTCGGTGACTCCCCCGAGATCAAGATGTTCGGCGTCGGGCTCGCGGTCGCGGTCGCGCTCGACGCGACCATCGTCCGCATGATCGTCGTACCCGCCACCATGACCCTCCTCGGTGCTCGCAACTGGTGGATACCCGGCTGGCTCGACCGCATCCTGCCCCGCCTCGACATCGAAGGCGAGACCGTCCTTCCGCCCCCCCAACCCAACCCGGTGCCACGCGGCGACGACACCCTCATCCACCAGGAGCGCATCCCATGAATCTCGACGAAACCCCGGCCGAGATCGCCGCCCGGTCGCAGATGGCCACCGCGCTCCAACAGCTCGGCCACGCCCTCGTCGGCCATCGCGTGGACATCGACCTCGCCCACGAGGTCGCAGCCATCGCCCGCGACCTCACGGCGAACGTCGTCGCCCGCCCCACCCGCGACCGCACCCGCGAACTTGCGGCGAACCCCCGATTCGCCGGGATCCTCTCGGGTGAACCCACCGAGCCCATCGGCGTCGACGGCCAGCCGATGGACCTGTTCCGCGACTCGATCGTGTCGGGCCGAACCAACCCGATGGGCATCGGCCTCGAAGTGCGCCGCGACGGCGACGCCGCAGTCGCCACGACCACCCTCGGCCCTGCGTTCGAGGGCGCCCCCGGACGATCTCACGGCGGGATCGTCGCGTCGATCCTCGACGAGACCATGGGCTTCGTCCTCCCGATCATCGGCGAGCTCGCATACACCGCCAACCTCAACATCGACTACGTCGGACCAGCACCCCTCCACCGCGAGCTGCGGTTCACCGCGATGCTCCGTGACAGGTCCGGACGCAAGCTCTGGATCGAAGCCCACGGTGAATCCGACGAAGGAGTCTTCGTGCGCGCCGAAGCGCTGTTCCTCGCCGTCGACCTCACCCGCTTCGCCAACCACGCCGACGCAGACGACTGACCGCCCCCAGGGAGACCGGCCATGCCCACCCCCATCACCCCAGACCGCTACGACCCCGCCACCGCCGCGGCAATGGCCGGCCTCGGCAACGGCACCGACGGGCTACCCGCGTACCTCGGGATCCGCACGACCCACGTCGGCCCCGCCACCATGACGGCCGAGCTCGACGTGCGCGCCGACCTGCTCAACCCCTTTGGAACGCTCCACGGAGGGGTCCTCGCCGCGCTCGTCGATCACGTGCTCGGGGCCGTGCTCTACCCGGTAATCGAGCAAGGCCGATGGGCAGCCACCACCGAGTTCAAGGTCAACCTCCTCGCCGCGGTCCGCGACGGCAGCCTCGAGGCTCGCTCCACCATCGTGTCGCTCACCCGCCGCACCGCCGTCGTCCAAGTGGAAGTCGACAACGACGGCCGCCCCTGCGGACTCGCCCAAGGCACCGTCCTCATCGCTGAGCCACGGGCCAGTACCTGAACGTCGTCGTGTCCGCTCCGGATCAGCCAACGGTACGAGCGGCGCCGAGGAACCAGTCAACGACCGACACCACGTACTCGCGGTCGAGCGCGTCGTGGTCTTCGAACAGGTACCGGAACAGCACCGGACCGACCAGCTGCGCCACCGCGGCGTCGGCCCTCAGGCCACGGGGAAGGTCGCCAGCCGCCACCGCTTCGACCACGATCTCCTCGAGCACCCGGGCACCCTCGGCGCGCATCGACCGGTTCAGGTCGGCCAGCTCGGCGTCGTCGCGGGCCTGCTGGCCGATGGCGATCATCACCCGCCCCAAGCCCGTGGAGGTCACCGCCACGCGGAACGCCTCCAACTCGGCGACCAGATCATCCCGCAAGTCGCCCATCGGTGTGGTGTGGGCCAGGCGTGCCTCTTCGCGGATCAGGTCCCGAAGCAGATCGAGCCGCTGCGGCCAGTGCCGGTACAGGGTCGTGCGTGCGTACCCGCTGCGCTCAGCGACCCGTCCAAGCGTGACCCCCTCCCACCCTTCGTCGAGGAGAACCTCGCGCGCAGCGGCCAACACCGCGTGACGTGTGCGCGTCACCCGAGGATCGACAGTCGCGTCCTTCGCCATCCGACCGAATTTAGCCGCCAGCACATCTTCACTACGGGTTGTCCATTACAGCACAAGCTGTCCTAAAGTCTGCCGACCGACGGCGTGTTGGCCGGAGCCATCCCCTGAGGAGCGACGCAGTTGACCACCAAGAGGCTCGACACCCCGGGTTCGCCCCCCGATCCCGAGACCGACACACCCGGTGGCGAACACGACGTCGTGATCGTCGACGCCCGCCGCCGACTGTTGGTCCTCGCCGCCATGTGCATCGCCCTCGTCGCCGTCGTCGCGTCGGTCTCTGGTCTCAACGTCGCCCAACAAGCACTTGCCACCGACCTCGGCGCAACCCAGAGCCAGCTGCTGTGGATCATCAACGGCTACACCCTCGTTCTCGCCGCGCTGCTCATGCCCGTGGGTGCCATCGGTGACCGATGGGGACGCAAACCCATCCTCCTCATCGGGTTCGTCGTCTTCTCACTCAGCAACCTCGCATCGGCGTTCTCGACCGAACCCACCACCCTCATCGGACTGCGGGTCCTCGCTGGTGTCGGGGCTGCGATGATCATGCCCGTCACCTTGTCGGTCATCACCACCAGCTTTCCCCGCGAGGAGCAGGCCAAGGCCATCGGCACCTGGGCAGGGTTCGCCGGCGCCGGAGGCATCATCGGCCTGTTCGTCTCCGCAGCGATCATCGACAACGCCACCTGGCCGTGGGTCTTCGCGCTCCCCATCGCCCTCGCCGCCATCTCCTTCGTCCTGACCATCGCATTCGTCCCTCACTCGGTGGAGCACACCGAGGCCGGCTTCGACGTCGCCGGATCGATCCTGTCGGCCGTGGCGGTCGGTGGGCTCGTGCTCGCGTTTCACGAAGGACCCGAGCAGGGCTGGAACGCGCCCGTCACCATCGCCGCGCTCGCAGCCGGGATCATCGGCGCTGCTGTCTTCGTCGCTGTCGAACTGCGACGCGACCATCCACTGCTCGACGTGCGCATCTTCGCCATCCGCGGTCTCGCCGCCGGATCCATCAACCTCTTCGTCGTCTTCGCCGTGATGTTCTCGCTGTTCCTCGTGCTCGTGCAGTACCTCCAAGCCGTCCTCGGCTACAGCGCCCTCCGAGCTGCGTCAGGACTGCTGCCCATGGCGGTCATGATGATGCCGCTCTCCACCATCGCTCCGACCATCGCCGAACGGATCGGCTTCCGTCGCACCCTCGTCACAGGCATGCTGCTCATGGCCGCAGGCCTCTTCACCTTCGCCATGCTCGCCGACCCCGACGGGGGTTACCTGTCCGTCCTCCCGGGCATCTTGCTCCTCGGAGCCGGCGTCGGCCTGTCCATGAGCCCATCCACGGCCGCCATCACGGCGTCGCTCCCCGAGGAGAAGCAGGGCGTCGCCTCCGCGCTCAACGACACCGTGCGAGAGATGGGCGGCGCCGTCGGCATCGCGCTGATCGGGTCCGTGCTCAACTCCGCCTACCAAGCCAACATCGAACCCGCCACCAGCGCCCTCCCACCCGCCGTCGCAGAACCCGTCAACGAGGGCATCGGCGGCGCACTCGGCGTCACAGCCCAGATGGGCGCGGATGGAACGGCGCTGCTCGACTCCGCTCGACAAGCGTTCGTCGACGGCATGGTCCCCGCCCTCCTCCTTGCCGCCGGCCTCAGCCTCGCTGCCGCCATCTACACGGCGCTGCGCGGACCCAAGACCGCCGCCGAAGCCGAACCTCGCCTCCATCCAACCGACCAATCGACCCAGGCGGCATAGCGGGCCAGCTCATCCACGACCTGCGCAGGGAGGCCGCGATCGCGAACACTGGGAGCGCGCAGGACTTCTACACTTCCTTCTACACCGCGGGCTGGGATTCGCTGGTTCGCAGTGGTACGGACTGGCACGTCGAATGCGCGAAACCCCACCTCAGAGGTACTGGAAGGTACGGAACGGGTCGGTAGAGAAGGCCGAGGATCGGGCTCATAACCCGAAGGTCGCAGGTTCAAATCCTGCCCCCGCCACCATCGAAGGTTCGAAAGCCCAGGTCGTTGACCTGGGCTTTCGCCGTTCTGGGGGCGTTCCCCCGGGGCCGGCGATCGTTCCTCCGGGGTT
>ERZ747221.3071-NODE-3071-length-13805-cov-2.394449_pt1 | contig 13805 bp, 12 predicted proteins | sample MGYA00374949_ERZ747221 | MGnify/ENA primary metagenome ERZ747221 (study PRJEB28779, sample SAMN05720172) | bioreactor metagenome | isolation source: Anaerobic biogas reactor | place: USA:Washington, USA | collected 2015-08-08 ... | reverse complement strand
TCGAAAAACTCCGTTCTTCGACGCGCGGGGTCGGCCTTCTGAAATTTTCGCGAATTTCCGGGGGCGGAGGCCGCATGTGGGTTCTATATATAGAAGTATTCCGAATACCGCTCGACGAGTATATCCATCCGGTTCTGAAAGCGCGTGACGTGGTTGCGGATCATGCTGTGCGCGTCGGTCGGAAGCTGCGAGCGGTACGCGACGGCGCTGAATATCTGCCGGTGCTCCTCATAGCTCTGCCGGTCGATCTCCTCGAACGCGCCCTCGCGCCGGGCGAGGTAGCGCACGCGGTCGAAGTGCGTCAGCATCTTGCGTATCTGCGCGTAGGCGTTGCCGCGGTTCGCCGCGTAGTACAGGAGCATGTGGAAGTCGTCGTCGATCTCGTTGAACTCGTTCAGCGGGTTCCCGGCCGCGAGCACGCGCTGCTGCTCGTTGATGTTGAGCAGCATCCTGTGCATCAGGGATGTCGAGAGGTTGCCCATCGAGATCAAAATCAGCTCCGGCTCGATGCAGGTGCGGATGAACAGGCCGTCGTTGACGCGCGCGAGGTCGATCTTCGAGACCCGCGATTCCTTGCGCGGCAATATGTCGATCAGCGTCTCGTCCCTGAGCCGCATGACCGCCTCGTGCACCGGCGTCCTCGAGATTTCGAGCTCCTCCGCGATGTCCGCCTCGACGATCGGCGTCGACGGGAGCAGATCGAGCTTCATGATCCGGTCCCGGAGCACGCGATAGGCAAAGCTCCCGTAGCTTTCGTTTTCCCGGATGCGGTAGCGCCCGTTTTCGCCGACCATGTCCACACACCCCGTCCATTTCGAACTTGGGTGTATTATAACATCGCCGGCTTTCCGTGTCAAACGGGGGGCGGAGCGTTGACGCCCGGGGCATTTTGGGATACGATGGGGGCAAACAGGCGGGGAGGTGCATGCGGTCTGTTTTGTTATGCGATCCCCGGCCTACGGCAGAAACCCCGTATAGGCGTTCAACCCCTCGTCGGACTGTATGCTCTCGATGCGCCAGAACGCGCCGTCCTCCTCGACGGTCAGCGCCGCGAGGCAGGTTCCGGCGGGGCCGGTCGACGTGGCGGTCTCGAACGCGAGCTCGATTTCGAAGCGCGAATCGCCGAGCGGGTTGATCCGGAGGATTTCGTAGCGCTCGATCCACGGGCTCGACACGCCGGTCACCCAGTTCGGGAACGTCCGGTCGAGGTCGGCGGCGTAGGTCTCCCGCAAATCCTCGTCCATGACCGAGTACTGCAGGGCGGCGCTGCGCTGCCGGAGCCCCTCGGCCCAGACGGTCGCCGCGGCCTCCGGGCCCGCGACGCCGACGGAATCCATCGCCTCCATCAGGAGCTGGCTCCGGACCGAGTAGATGTTTCGCGCGCCGGCGGCCGCGGTCGTGGCCCCGGGCACGAGCCCCGTCACGCACGCGAGTATCGTGATCCCCCACAGCGCGACGGCAAAAAACGCGCTCCACCGTGCAAGTCCCGTCGGCGGCCTGGACATGGCGCTCCCCGCTTTCCGAGTTTCTCCCGATTTGATTGTACGCGCCTCCTCGCGCCTTTAGCCCACATCAGGGCGGCAAGCCGGCACCCTACCCCTTTTTCGCGAACCCGAAATACCTCCGCGCGTTGTCCGCCGACACGCCGCGCACGATCTCGCCGAGCAATTCGAGGTCCTTCGGGAACATGCCCTCCTCGACCCACTCGCCGATCACATGGCAGAGTATCCGCCGGAAGTACTCGTGGCGCGGATAGCTCAAAAAGCTCCGGCTGTCGGTCAGCATGCCGACGAAGCCGGCGAGGTAGCCGATGTTCGCGAGGCTTTTGAGCTGCTCGGCCATGCCGTCGAGGTGGTCGTTGAACCACCAGGCCGAGCCGTGCTGGACCTTGCCGACCGCCTCGTCGTTCTGGAAGCAGCCGCAGAGGCTGTCGATGACCGGGTTGTCGCTCGGGTTCAGGCTGTAGAGGATCGTCCTGGGCAGCGCGCCGTCCTCCTCGAGCGCGCCGAGGAATTGGGCCGCCTCGGCGGACGGCGCGAAGTTGTCGATCGCGTCGTAGCCGCTGTCCGGCCCGAGCCTTCGGAACATGGCCGGGTTGTTGTTGCGCACGCAGCCGTAGTGCAATTGCATCGTCCAGTCCATCCGCCGGTACTCGCGCGCGGCGAACAGCATGAACGCGGTCTTGAACTTCGCTTGCTCGGAATCGCGTACCAGCGCGCCCGACAGCCGCCTTTCGAAGATCGCCTCGACCTCCGCCTCCGCCGCGGGCGCGTAGAACACCCGGCTCAGCGCGTGGTCGCTCAGCCGGCAGCCGTTTTCGGCGAAGAACGCCATCCGGACCCGGAGCGCGTCCTTGAGCGCCGCGAAGCTGTCGATCCGGACGCCGGAGCACTCCGACAGCTTCGAGAGATACTCGCCGTAGTCGGGCTTTTCGAGGTTCATCGCGCGGTCGGGCCGCCACGCGGGCAGCACCGCGGTCGGGAACGACGGGTCTTTCGCGAGCTTTTGATGCCACTCGAGCGAGTCGACCGGGTCGTCGGTCGTGCAGATCGTTTCGACGTTGCTTCGGCCGATCAGCCCGCGCACGCCGTACCCGGGCTCCGCGAGCTTCCGCGCGCACAGCTCCCACACCTCGCGCGCGGTCTTGGATCCCAGCACGCCCTCGTAGCCGAAGAAGCGCCGAAGCTCCAAGTGGCTCCAATGGTACAGCGGATTCCCGATCGCGCGCTCGAGCACCGCCGCCCATTTCTCGAACTTCTCCCAGTCGCTCGCGCCGCCGGTGATGTATTCCTCGGGAACGCCCGCCGCGCGCATCAGCCGCCACTTGTAGTGGTCGGCCCCGAGCCACACCTGCGTGATGTTCTCGTAGCACGCATCCTCCCAGATTTCGCGCGGCTGGATGTGGCAGTGGTAGTCGATGATCGGGCATTTGGCCGCGACATCGTGGTAGAGCGCCCTCGCGGTCTCCGTCGGGAGCAAAAAATCCCGGTTCATGAACGCCTGCATGCGGCACACTCCTTTCCGATGAGGTCATTATACAGGAAGCATTTGGGATTTGCAACCGCGCGCGCATCGAACAAAATGCCGGTTTCGTTGTTATTCCAACGGTTTGGACACGGAAATTATGGTAGAATGGTCGCATCAGAGCTGAGGGAGGGATTGGAAAATGGTGGAACAGGTTTTCAAATTGGCGCAGGGGGACGGGAAGGCGATCGCGAGGGTGCTCTTCGACGAGAACGTTCACTACCTGCACATGGTGTTTCCGCAGAACGAGGGACTTCCGGAGCACTTTTCGAACTCGAACGTCTACATGACCGTCGTCCGCGGCCGGCTCTCGATCGGGCTGGGCGAGCAGGAAATCCACGCGTACCCGGCCGGCACGATGCTGAAGATTCCGTTCAACACGAAGATGAACGTGCGGAACCTCGACGAGGACGTGCTGGAGCTGATCATCGTCAAGGCCCCGGCGCCGAGGGGCTGATTTATGGACAACAGGGACGTGCTGGACGGTCTCACAAAGGCCGGGCTGGTCGACCTGATCGGAATCTACTCGAAGAACTGGCTTGCGCTCGACGGCCTGTGGTTTCAGTCGGTCGAGCGCAAGTTCGGCATGGACGAGGCGATGTTCCACGACGAGGAGGCCTGGCGCAGCTTCGCGGCGATCGAGGCGAGGCGGCTGAAGGCGTTTTTGAAGCTGCCGGAGCGCGCCGGGCTCGAGGGATTGAAGAGGGCGCTCGAGCTCCGGTTCTACAGCAACCTCAACGCGTACGAGTTCCTCTTTGAGGATGGGAAGCTCGTCTTCCGCAACGTGGAGTGCAGGGTGCAGGCGGCCCGCGCGCGCAAGAACATGCCCCTGCACCCCTGCAAGTCCGTCGGGATCATCGATTACACCGAGTTTTCGCGGGCGATCGACGACAGAATCCGCTGCCGCTGCCTGAGCTGTTACCCGGAGGTTACGGACGAGACGGTCAACTGCTCTTGGGAGTTCACGCTTCAAATTTCCTCGGAGTAGATCATATCGTCCTCCTTGCCGCCCGGCGGGATGATCGGGAACACGCGCTGGCCGGAGGGGATCGCGCAGTCGACGACGCACGGGCCGTCGCACGCGAGCGCTTTTTCGAGCACGGGGCGTATCTCCGCGCTCCTTTCGATGCGCATGCCGGTCGCGCCGAACGCCTCCGCGAGCTTCGCGAAGTCGGTCCTGCGGTCGATCTCGGTGAACGAGTAGCGCCCCTTGTAGAACAGCTTCTGCCACTGGTGGACCATGCCGAGCACGCGGTTGTTCATGACGACGACGACGATCTTGAGGTTGTTCGAGACGGCGACCGCGAGCTCGGCCATGTTCATGTGGAAGCTGCCGTCGCCGGTGAACAGCACGACCGGCCGGCCCGGGCTTCCGACGGCCGCGCCGTTCGCCGCGCCCATGCCGTAGCCCATCGTGCCGAGACCGCAGGAGCTCAGAAAGCTCCGCGGGCGCGAGAACGGGTAATACTGCGCGACGAGCATCTGGTGCTGGCCGACGTCCGTCGCGATGATCGCGTCCCGCCCGACGAGCGCGTGGAGCTCGGTGATGACCTCGCGCGGGTTCAGCTCGTCGCCGTCGCTCCGGGCGGACGGCAGCGCGTTCAGCGCCTTGTGCTGAAGCAACCTGTGCATCCAGTCCCGGTGCCGAAGCTCCGGGAGCATTTCGTCCAGCGCCTTCAATGCCGCGCCCACGTCCCCGTTAAGCGGTATGTCGGCGCGGACGTTTTTGCCGATCTCCTTCGGGTCGATGTCGAGGTGGATGACCGTCGCGTTCTTCGCGAAGTGCGCGCGGTTGCTCGCGACCCGGTCGGAAAAGCGCGCGCCGACCGCGAGCAGCAGATCGCAGTTCGCGACGGCCATGTTCGCGGTCGCGGTGCCGTGCATGCCGACGAGCCCGAGGTTGAGGTCGGCGTCCGCCGGCAGGCTCGTGAGCCCCATCAGGCTCGTGCAGACCGGCGCGTGAATTTTTTTGGCGAACGCGTGCAGCGCGCCCGCCGCGTCGGAGAACGTCGCGCCGCCGCCCGCGTAGATCAGCGGCCTTTCGCAGCGCCGGATCGCCTCCGCCGCCTTTTCAAGCGCATCCGCGTCCGGCGCGCGGTCGGGCAGGCGCACCGCCTTCGGCTGGGGGACGAAGGGCACCTTCTGCGCGGTGACGTCCTTCGGAAAGTCGATCAGCACCGGTCCCTTGCGCCCGGACACGGCGATTTCAAACGCCTCGCGGACGATCGAAGCGATGTCGGCGGCGTCCCGGACGAAGTAGTTCTTCTTGACGACCGACCGGCTGATGTCTACGATGTTGACCTCCTGAAAGCTGTCCCGCCCGATCAGGTCGCGCGCGACGTTTCCGGTGAGGGCTACGAGCGGCACCGAGTCGTGCCACGCGGTCGCGATGCCGGTGACGAGGTTCGTCGCGCCCGGCCCCGAGGTCGCGAGCACGACGCCGGTCTTGCCGGTCGAGCGGGCGTAGCCGTCGGCGGCGTGGCAGGCGCCCTGCTCGTGCGAGGCGAGTATGTGGCGGATGTCGCCGGCGCGCTCGTACAGCGCGTCGTAGATGTTGAGCACCGCGCCGCCCGGATAGCCGAACAGCACGTTTACGCCCTGGTCGATCAGCGACTGTATCAATATCTGTGCGCCCGTATGGTCCATAGCGATTCCCTCCCGTCAGGATTCCATGACGATCCTGTATCCCGCGGCCTCGAGCTGGCGGATCAATTCCTGCCCGTGCTCGCGGCTCGTGACCTCGCAGGCGACGTGCAGTATCGCGTCGCCGATCGCGAGGTTCGTGCTGAGCCGGTCGTGCTGCACCATGATGATGTTCGCGCCGCACTTGACCATGACCTCCGAAAAGCGGTAGAGGCTCCCGGGGATGTCCGGCATCACCGTCTGGAACTTCATCTGTCGGCCGCGCGTGACGAGGCCCTTTTCGACGACCTTGTGGATGAATCCGACGTCGATGTTGCCGCCGGAGAGCACGCAGACCGCGCGCTTTCCGGAGAGCTCGACATCGTGCCCGAGCGCCGCCGCGAGCGCCGCGGCCCCCGCCGGCTCGACGACCATCTTCGTGCGCTCGAGGAGAAGCAATATCGTCGAGGCGATCTCGTCGTCGGTGACGGTCACCATCTCGTCGACGTGCTCGCGGATCAGTTGCGAGGTGAGCACGCCCGGCTTCTTGACCGCGATGCCGTCGGCGATCGTCGAGACCGCGTCCGTGCACACGTCCTTCTTCGTGCAGAAGCTCTTGACCATCGCGTCCGCGCCCGAGGCCTGCACGCCGATCACGCGCACGCGCGGGTTGATCTGCTTGACGCACGCCGCCATGCCCGCGAGCAGCCCGCCGCCGCCGACCGGCACGAGGATCGCGTCGACGGTCGGAAGCGCCTGCAGTATCTCCAGCGATATCGTGCCCTGCCCGGCGATCACGTCCGGGTCGTCGAACGGGTGGATGAAGCAGCCGTCTTGCTCCTCGCAGAGCTTCTTCGCGTGCTGGTAGGCCTCGTCGTAGCAGTCGCCGGCGAGCACGACAACCGCGCCGTAGCCCTCGGTCGCCGAGATCTTCGCAATCGGCGTCGTGCGCGGCATGACGATCGTCGATTTCGCGCCCATCGCGCGCGCGGCGTAGGCGACGCCCTGCGCGTGGTTTCCGGCGCTCGAGGCGAACAGCATCGGGATGTTTTCCGACTCCCGCGCGACGGCCGCGATCTTGTTGTACGCGCCGCGCACCTTGAACGAGCCGGTCTTCTGCAGGTTCTCGCACTTCAGAAACAGCTCCGCGCCCGACATCTCCGAGAACGTGCGCGACGAGTTGACCGGGGTCTTGTGGATCACGCCCTTGAGGTTGGCAGCCGCCAGCTCGAACTCCCTGAGCTTCATAATACCCTCTCCAATCCTGAAACCTAAAACAAAACGCCCCTTGCCTGCACGGGAAGCGGGCAAAGGGCGTTCGCTTTTCGAAGGGCCTTAGGGCCGTTCTCTGAAAGCTGCGCGTCTTTGCCTGATTCGAATGATAATGGACGAAAGAATCGACATCGCCGCGCGCCTCCTTCTTTGTGAGTTTCAGCCAGTATACCGGAATCCGGCCGCGCTGTCAAGCGAATTTTGGATAAATTACTTGAGCACCGCGCCCCGGTTCGCCGAGGTGACGAGCGCGGCGTAGCGCCGGAGCCAGCCGCCGACGTCCGGCTGCTTCGGGACGTGCCCCGCGCGGCGCGCGGCGAATTCCTCGTCCGAAAGAAGCGCGTTCAGCCCCCCCGCCGGGATGTCGATCTCGAGCGCGTCCCCGTCCCGGAGCAGGCCGATCTCGCCGCCGGCCGCGGCCTCGGGGCAGACGTGGCCGATCGACGCGCCGCGCGACGCGCCGGAGAACCGGCCGTCGGTGATCAGCGCGACCTCCTTGTCGAGCCCCATGCCCGCGAGCGCGGACGTCGGGTTCAGCATCTCGCGCATGCCGGGCCCGCCCTTCGGGCCCTCGTAGCGGATGACGACGATGTCGCCGGGGCGGATGCTTCCCGCGTAGATCGCGGCAATCGCCGCCTCCTCGCCGTCGAACACGCGCGCCGGCCCCGCGTGCCTGAGCATCTGGGGATCGACCGCGGACCGCTTGACGACCGCGCCCTCTCTGGCGATGTTCCCCCAGAGCACCGCGATGCCGCCGCTTTCGCTGTACGGGCTCTCGATCGGGCGGACGACCTCCGGGTCGAGGTTTTCGACGCCCGCGAGGTTCTCCGCGACGGTTTGCCCGGTGACGGTCAGGAGGCCGGTGTTCAGAAGCCCCTTCTTCGAAAGCTCCGCCATGACCGCGGGCACGCCGCCGGCGCGGTCGAGGTCCTCGATGTGGTGCCTCTGCCCGACCGGGGCCAGGTGGCACAGGTTCGGCGTGCGCGCGCTGACCTCGTTGATTCTCTCGAGGCTCATCGGCACGTGAGCCTCGTTCGCGATCGCGAGCAGGTGCAATACGCTGTTCGTGCTGCAGCCGAGCGCCATGTCCACCGCGAGCGCGTTCGAGAACGCCTCCGGGGTCAGGATGTCGCGCGGGCGGATGCCCCTTCCGACGAGGTCCATCACGCGCATGCCGGCGCGCTTGGCGAGGTGCGTGCGCTGGGCATAGACCGCCGGGATCGTTCCGTTGCCCGGCAGCGCCATGCCGATTGCCTCCGACAGGCAGTTCATGCTGTTCGCCGTGTACATGCCCGCGCACGAGCCGCAGCCGGGGCAGCACTCGCGCTCGTACTCGGCGAGCTCCTCCTCATCGATGATGCCCGCCTTCAAGCTCCCGACCGCCTCGAACATCTGCGAGAGGCTGATCGGCTGCTGCCCGTGCCGTCCGGCGAGCATCGGTCCGCCGCTCACGACGATCGAGGGGATGTTCACGCGCGCGGCGGCCATCAGCATGCCGGGCACGATCTTGTCGCAGTTCGGGATCAGCACGAGAGCGTCGAACGCGTGCGAAACCGCGAGCGTTTCGACCGAATCTGCGATCAGCTCGCGCGACGGCAGCGAATAGCGCATCCCCGCGTGGCCCATCGCGATGCCGTCGCACACGCCGATCGCGGGCACCATGATCGGCGTGCCGCCCGCCATGCGCACGCCGGCCTTGACCGCCTCGGCGAGCTTGTCTAAGTGTATGTGGCCGGGGATGATCTCGGTGAACGAGCTCACGACGCCGATCAGCGGGCGGTTCAGCTCCTCCGGCGTCAGCCCGCAGGCGTAGAGCAGGCTCCGGTTCGGCGCGCGCTCGACGCCCTTTGTGACGGTATGGCTGTTGAGCATCATGACGGTTCCCTCCTTTGCTCGGTGAACAGGTTTTCCGCGAACTGCCGCGCGGTGCGGGGGCTCCTTCCGCCGCGGCGCAGCGCGAACGCCTCGGCCGCGCGCGCGACCTCCTCGTCGAACGGGAGCAGCATCTCCATGCAGTACCGGCGCGCGATGTCCAGATACAGCGCCCGGTCCGGCCTGAGGAACGTGACGGTCAGCCCGAATCGCTCGCTCAAAGACGATATCTCCTCGAGCGTGTCGCGGAGGTGGACGTCGCCGCCGTCCCGGTCCTGAAAGTTCTCGCGCACGAGGTGGCGGCGGTTGCTCGTCGCGTAGATCGCGATGTTCGCGGTGCGCGCGGTGACGCTCCCCTCGAGGATCGCCTTCAGCGCCGAGAAGCGGTCGCCTCCGGAGGCGAACGACAGGTCGTCGATGAATAGGATGAATTTCAGCGGGTTGCCGCAGAGCTTGTCGATCAGCCACGGTATCTCCTCGAGCTGGTCGCGGCGCAGCTCGATCAGCCGCAGCCCCCGGTCGCGAAAGCGGTTCGCGAGCGCCTTGACCGTCGTCGATTTCCCGGTGCCGCTGTCGCCGTAGAGCAGCACGTTCGAGGCCGGGAGCCCGTTCACGAGCGCGAGCGTGTTTTTTTCGACCTCGCCGCGCTCGCGCTCGTACCCGGTCAGCCGGCCGAAGTCGACCGGGTCGGGATGGAGCACCGGCTTGAGCTCTCCGTCCCGGAGCAGAAACACGTGCGAATCCGCGAAGATGCCGTAGCCCGTCTCGCGTATGCGCGCCATGTGCCCTCGGTAGCCCCCGGAGAAGTCGATGTCCTCGACCTCCCAGCGCGCGACCGGGAACGGGGTGCCCTCGGGGAGCACGTCCTCCGGCTTCAGCCCTCCGAGCAGCCGGAGCGTCTCAAGCTCGGCCTCGAGCGCGTCCTTGAGCATGGGGGAGATATGTTCCCCCGCGGCGAGGCGGCGGACGTACGCGTTCTCGTCCCGCAGCGCGCGCGAGAACAGGTAGTCCGTCAGGCTCTTCCCGGCCTCGAACAACAGCCCCGCGACACGCGCGCAGCCGGACACGCTCCGGCCCTCCGAGAGCACCGCCTCGAGCGCCCGGACGACCGGGTCGCCCTTGAGTCCTTCGAACACCGCCAGCGCCGAGAGCCGCAGGCGCAGCGTTTCAAGGTTTTGCAAATGTATTTCCTCCCGGGGCAATCGCTATTTTTTGAGCCAGCTCATCATCCTGCGCAGCTTCGCGCCGACGGTCTCGACCGGGTGCGCGGCCTCGAGCCTGCGCATCGCGAGGAAGTTCGACTTGCCCGCCGCGCGGTTTTCGACGTTCCAGTTGCGCGCGAACGTTCCGTCCTGTATCTCGCGCAGGATTTTCTTCATCTCCTTGCGCGTGTCCTCGGTGATGATGCGCCGTCCGGTCATGTAGTCGCCGTACTCGGCGGTGTTGCTGATCGAGTAGCGCATCATCGCGAAGCCGCCGCTGTTGATCAGGTCGACGATCAGCTTCATCTCGTGCACGCACTCGAAGTACGCCATCTCCGGCGCGTATCCGGCCTCGACGAGCGTGTCGAACCCCGCCTTCATGAGCTCCGTCACGCCGCCGCAGAGCATGGCCTGCTCGCCGAAGAGGTCGGTCTCCGTCTCCTCCTTGAACGTCGTCTCGATGATGCCCGCGCGCCCGGCGCCGATGCCCGAGGCGTAGGCGAGCGCGAACTCCCGCGCGCGGCCGGAGGCGTCCTGGTGGATCGCGATCAGCGAGGGAACGCCCTTGCCCTCGAGGTACTGGCTGCGCACCGTGTGGCCGGGGCCCTTCGGCGCGACCATGATCACGTCGACGTCCTTGGGCGGCACGATCTGGTTGAAGTGGATCGAGTAGCCGTGCGCGAACGCGAGGATATTGCCCTCCTCGAGGTTCGGAAGAATGCTCTCGCGGAAGATGTCCGGCTGCAGCTCGTCCGGCGTCAGCATCATCACGATGTCGGTGGCCGCGGCCGCGCCGGCGGCGTCGAACACCTCGAAGCCGTCGCCCCTGGCGATTTCGGCCCTGGGCGAGTCCGGCCTCAGGCCGATGACGACCCTGACTCCGCTGTCCTTCAGGTTCTGCGCGTGCGCGTGGCCCTGGCTGCCGTAGCCGATGACGGCGACGGTCTTGCCGCTCAGGAGCTCCAGATTGCAGTCCTTGTCGTAATACATCTGCACCATTTTTATACCCTCCCGGTTTTTTAGAATAGCGTCATTCGGGGAGCGAGATCGCGGCGCTTCCCTTCTCCATCGCGATCATGCCCGTGCGCACGATCTCGACGATGCCGTACGGCTCCACCATGTTCAGAAGCTGCTTGACCCGCTCGGGCCGGTCGGCGATCTCGATCGTGAGCGTCGTCGGCGACAGGTCGACGACCTCCGCCTTCATGATCGCGCAGATGTCGGTGATCTGGCCGCGGGTCTTGGTGTTCGCGTTGACCTTGATGAGCGCGAGCTCGCGCCGGGTCGAGTTTTCGGCGCTCAACTGGCGCACCTTGATCACGTCGATCTGCTTGTTGAGCTGCTTTTCGACCTGCTCCATGATCCGCTCGTCGCCCTGCGCGACGATCGTCATACGGGACACCGTCGCGTCCTCGGTCTCGCCGACGGCGAGGCTCTCGATGTTGTAGCCCCTGCGCGCGAACAGCCCGGCCGTGCGCGCGAGCACGCCCGCGCGGTTTTCCACCAGCACCGACAAAATGCTTCTCACTGTACACCCTCCTCCGGGTCGATCGCGCACTCGAGCAGATATCCTCCGGGGCTCGAGAGCATCCGCTCGACGGCCTTTTCCGCGCCCTCCATGTCGCACACGCGCTGATATTCGATGCCGTACGCCTCGGCGATCAGCTTAAAGTCCGGGCTGCCCTCGAGGTCGACCGCGAACTCGCGGCCGCCGTAGGCCGTGCGCTGGATGCCCAGCACCATGCCGAGCTTGCCGTTTTTAAGGATCACGATCTTGACCGGGAAGCCGTGCTGGCGCATCGTCGCCAACTCGTTCATCGACATCTGGAACGAGCCGTCGCCGCACACCGCGACCACGCACCTTTCCGGGGCGGCGGCCTTCGCGCCGATCGCCGCCGGGATCGAGTAGCCCATCGTGCCCATGCCGCCGGTCGTCAGAAACCGGCCGTTTTTCGCGCGAAAATTCCGCGCCGACCAGATCTGGTTCTGGCCGACGTCCGCGACGTAGACGCTGTTTTCCGGGAGCTTTTCGCAGAGCATCCGGACGAATGCGCCGGGGTTCAGGAACCCGGATTTCGACTGCTTCGCGAGCGTCTTCTCCCGCTCCTTCGCGCGGTGGACGTCGAGCTCCCGGAGCCACTCGGAGCGGTCGCCCTCGAGGTCCATCTCCGAGAGCTTCGAGACGACCGCGGCGGCGTCGCCGACGAGCGGGATCGTCGCCCCGACGTTCTTGCCGATCTCGGCGGTGTCGATGTCGATGTGCACGACGGTCGTCGTCTTCTCGACCGAGTCCGGCCGCGTGATCGCGCGGTCGCCGACGCGCGCGCCGATCAGGATCAGGAGGTCGCTGCGGTCGATCGCGATGTTGCCGGTCGTCGTGCCGGTCATGCCGAGCATGCCGTAGTAGTAGGGGTGGTCGGCGGGCAAGGCGCCCACGCCCATCAGCGTGGACACGACCGGCAGCGAGAATTTCTCGGCGAACGCGCGGACGACGTCGACCGCGCCGGACAGGAACGCGCCCCCGCCCAGGCAGATCAAGGGCCGCTTCGCCGCGCGGATCGCCTCGGCGACCTTGCGAATCTGCAGCGGGTGTCCGGCGTGCGGCGGCTTGTAGCCGCGGATCGACACGCCCTCCGGGTACGAAAACTCGATCGCCTGCCTCTGCACGTCGACCGGCACGTCGATCAGGACCGGCCCCTTGCGCCCGGTGGACGCGATGTGAAACGCCTCTTTAAATACGCGCGGCAAATCAACAGCGGACTTCACGAGGTAGCTGTACTTCGTAAACGGCGCCGCCGCCCCGGTCGTGTCCACCTCCTGAAACACGTCGCGCCCGAGCTGGTACGTCGCGACCTGGCCGGTGATCGCGACGAGCGGTATGCTGTCGCTGTACGCGGTCGCGATCGCGGTCAGCAAATTCGTCGCGCCGGGGCCGGAGGTCACGACGCAGACCCCGGGCTTTCCGGAGATGCGCGCGTAGCCGCTCGCGGCGTGGCCCGCGCCCTGCTCGGTGCGCGTCAGCACGTGCCGTATCTTGGACGCGCGAAGGCTGTCGTAAAACGGCGCGATCGTCGCGCCGGAGCCACTGAAGGCTGCGGAGAGTCCTGAGCAGGGGCGACGGCGCCTGGGCTGGCTGCTGGCGTTGACGCCCTACGTGATTATCCTCTGCGCTTGGGCTGGTTACAGCCTTGCCGGACCGCTGTGCGCTGTGCATCACGACGTGAAGTTGCTGCAGAGCCTTGACGGGAATCTGCGCAGTGATGCCACCGTGGCCTTTGCGTCATCAGGTCGGCCGCTGAGCGAGTTGCGCGACAGCGTTGCGCAACAGCGCCGGCGGATGCGCATAGGCCTGACCATCTCCGGTGCGATCGTCGGCTTGGCCATGATGCTCGAACTGATGGCCTTGAGTCGTCGCCGCTCGCCGGGACGGACCTACGAAGTGGACGCGGGCCTCTGCGTGGCCTGCGGTCGCTGCTACGATGTCTGCCCCGTGGAACACATGACCGTGAAACTTAGAAAGGCCTGCCCGCCTGCGGCAAAATCTGACGCATGAGAAAAGACCGACCACTGATCTATTTGCTGGCGCGCAATGCCGCCGCGCGCGGCCTCAGGCCCGCGCCGTGGGTCAAGACCTCGCTGGCGCCGGGCTCGCTGGTGGTGACCGACTACCTGGCGAAGGCCGGGCTGATGGACGACCTGGAGAAGATGGGCTTCTACCTGGTCGGCTACGGCTGCACCACCTGCATCGGCAACTCCGGCCCGCTGCTGTCGGCGGTGTCCAAGGGCATCGCCGAGAACGACCTGGCGGTGGCT
>ERZ747221.3068-NODE-3068-length-13817-cov-3.352547_pt1 | contig 13817 bp, 5 predicted proteins | sample MGYA00374949_ERZ747221 | MGnify/ENA primary metagenome ERZ747221 (study PRJEB28779, sample SAMN05720172) | bioreactor metagenome | isolation source: Anaerobic biogas reactor | place: USA:Washington, USA | collected 2015-08-08 ... | reverse complement strand
CGGCGCAGTAGTATCGACCTGCGCCCCAGCCGTGACGAAGCCGGATTGATTGCCGGCAGCATCCTCACCATAGGCCTCGATGGTGTAGATTCCATCGACTGCGAGTGTGAAGCCTGTTCCGGTTTGCCAGGCGCCGCCATTCAGGCGGTAGTGACCTTGAGCCGGGCCCGACGCGCCGTCCGAGACGGTCAGCGTATAGGCCACGGTGGCCGTATACCAGCCGCTCGCGTTTGGCGCGCGGTCTGGGGTAAGAGAAACCGTTGGCGGGGTCATGTCGATGCCGAAGAGGATCGTGCTGATCGGGTCCAGGTTGTTGGCCTTGTCGCGAGCCTGATAGCTCAGGCTATGCGAGCCCTCAGTTGTCACGTTCAGCTCCGTGTGGGGCAGCCAAAGGCCTCCGTCAAGCGATGCATAAACCTGCGCCGGAAAGTTCGGATCGACAGGCAGGTCGGTGACCTCGAACCGGAAATCGACGCCCGACATGTACCAACCGGAAGTGGGCAGCGGTGGGGTCGGAATTGCCGTGCTCTCGGGCGCGATGGTATCCCGATACAGCGTGCTCGATGATGCGTTATTATGGTCCCGGCGCCCGAACGCGTCTTGCAGCCAGACGTAGATAGGATGAACCCCGTTCGCCGCCGGCGTGATGCCGGAGATGCTGGTGAGCGTGGCGACGAAAATCCCGTCGGTCGCCGAAGTGGGAGCTGCGTCGAGTTTGTACCACGCGCCCGCAATGGCAGTCAGGTCCGGGAGATTCGTCCACTGAACCGAAAAACTGGCGGCGTTGGTCCAGCCGGCTGGCGTGGCGGTCAGTTCCTGCGGCGCCGCGGGCGGCGTCGCGTCCACCTTCACGGTGTAGCTGGGGCTGAAAACCGCAAGGTTGCCGGTTTCGTACGTTTCGTACATGCGGAAGCGAATCTGGTTCTGAGTCGCAGAATCCCCAAGACTCAGGCCGGTCACTGTAACAATATTGGTGAACAGGTCAGGATTGCTCGTACTGAGGCCGGAGTCGGACCATGCAGACCAGTCAGCGCCGCCATTCTGGCTGATCGAATAAGTGGTGCTGCCGGATTCAAAACCCACATCAGAGACTGCCGTAACGCTGCACGTAACGGGCAGCGCTGTCACCCAATCGGCTGGGGCAAAATTGGACCACGTCACCGCCTGGATGGCACGCGGTGAATTCAACCAGCCCCCCGGCGATTCATCGATGGGCATCGCCGCCCAACTGAGGCCCGGCAGGGCCAGGCACAGCGCCAGGGCAACCAGCAGGATGGCCCGGATCGCCCACCGGAGAGATTCTTGATATGCGCACTGCGCGATGACCGGAGGACAGCCGCAATCGCTGCGCACCTCGTGCGCGCGGCCGGACGCAGAAGGATCTGTCTCGGAAACGGGGAACATGCCTGCTATTACCTCCGGTAATGCCGGCGCCAGATTGTTTGCGTCACATTCCATCAACCACCGGCTTCGAATTTGTAGCCCATACCTCGCACGGTCACGATATATTTGGGGACATCGGGATTCGGCTCAAGCTTGGAGCGCAGCCTTCGCACGTACACGGCCACCTGATTGGAGTAGCCCTCGTAGTCGTAACCCCACACCGTGCTGAGCAACTGCTCATGCGTGAGGACCCGGCCGCTGTTGCGCATCAGGCAGTGCAGCAGACGGAACTCGATGGGCGTCAGTTCAAGCGTGCGTCTGTCGGGCGTTGTCACTGTGCTATTCACTGGATCCAGGCGAAATCCTTCGACCGCGAGTTGGGTCTGCGGCTCGCCGAAGGTGAAAGCCTCCGCTCGGCGGAGGACTGCACGCACGCGCGCGAGCAGCTCCGACGGCTCAAACGGCTTGGCCAGGTAGTCGTCGGCGCCCAGGTCCAGGCCGAAAACACGGTCGCTCGTCTCGCCCTTGGCGGAAAGGATCAGGATCGGAAGGTTGGTGGTTCGCCGCAGATAGCGGGTGACTTCCCATCCATCCATACCGGGCATCATCACGTCCAGAATGAGCAGATCCGGAGCCTTGTCGTCGATCTGGCGCAAGGCTTCCTGCCCGTTGTCTGCGGTAAATACGGTGTAGCCTTCTTCCTTAAGTAAGAACGCCGTCATCTTCAAGCTGGGTCGATCATCATCTACGATCAGGATCCGCATAGCGCCTGGTTGCTCCTCGCCCGCGCCGTGGGCGGGTGACAGATATTCTATCGTCTGACTGCCTCGTAATTATACAGCGGATCGGCATGATCAACAACATCGGATAAGCTTGCCCGGCGTCACTAACATAACTTCTTGAATAGTCTTTATCTGGAGCCTCTGACTCAAAGAACGCTCAACGCCTGTTTCAAGTCGAGAATGATATCCTCCGGATCCTCGATGCCCACCGACAGGCGCACGAGGCCATCGCCGATGCCGATGCGGCGCCGGGTCTCTGGATCAAGCGCCCGGTGGGACGACATGGCGGGATAGAGCGTCAACGTGTAAACATCACCGAGCGTCGTAGCCGGTTGGATCAGGCGGAGGGCCTCCATGAATCGGAAGACCTCAGCGCGGCCGGCGCCGGCCAGGTCGAAGCTGATCATGGCGCCATACCTCTCGCCGCCGAAAAGCGAAGTTGCGAGTGCGTGCTGCGCGTGGGAGGACAGTCCCGGGTAATTGACCTTCTCGACCTGGGGATGCGTATTCAGCCACTCGGCCACGATCGCTGCGTTACGGCATTGGCGCTCCACGCGCAGGGGCAGGGTCTTGAGACCGCGATGCGCGAGCCAGGCTTCTTGCGGCGCCAGGTTTGCGCCGAGCAGCTTGTTGACCTCGTTGAGCGCACGGCGCATCTCGGGACGGCCAAACGCTACAACACCGCCGAGGACATCGCCGTGGCCGCCCAGGTACTTGGTGGCGCTGTGGACCACGTAGTCCGCACCCAACAGGAGCGGCCGGCAGAGCACCGGCGATGCGAACGTATTGTCCACGATGAACGTAGCGCCGGCCTCGTGGCTGAGCCGCGCGAGCGCTGGGAGATCGGCCACCTTCAGCAGGGGGTTGGAGACCGTTTCGGCCAGGAGCGCCACGGGCCTCAGCTCCTGCAAGGTTGCTGAAACCGCATGGAGGTCGGCCACATCGACGAAACGAACGGTCACACCCTGGCTGGCCAGCAGCCGGTCGAGCAAGGCATAGGTTGCTCCATAGACGTCCTGCGCCGCGACGACGGCAGCGCCCGCGCGTGCGCCCGCGGCCAGGAGTGCGCCGTGAAGCGCGGCCATGCCGGAGCTGTAGGCCAGTGCAGCCGTTCCGCCCTCCAATGAGGCAACCGCAGCCTCAAACGCATTGACGGTCGGGTTGCCGTAGCGCGTGTATACGGGGTTCTCGGATGCGCCCGCGAATACCGCGTCCAGATCTTCAGTATCTTCGTAGATGTACCCCACGCTGTGATGAACCGGGGTGACGACCGGCGTGTAGCTGCGGCCCGCGTCCGGTCCGGTCAAGGGCGTCGTTTCGGTCGAACGCTCTCCGGCATGCACGGCCAGCGTGAAAATGGACTGCTCTGACATCGGATCTCCTCATGATATGCTGCATCTGGTGTTCCGAATGTAGCCGTGACTGAGCATCCTGAGCGGAGCCGGCGTCCCGCCGGCGCAGTCGAAGGATGCGGCCTTGTCGACCCCCTCCGGCACCAGGGCCACCCTGCGGTTGGCCTTGTTGACACGTTCCGGCGCCCTTCGACTCCACTGTGTTCCGCTCAGGGTGCCTTCGCTGGCGGTTACATTTTGAACGCCTGGCGCCCCATCCTGGGCGCCTTCTAACGCATCTCTAATGCCGCGTTTGCATCAAACTAACACTATAGGGTAAACCTATCTTCGCGCAACATGCACAAGGAGGCAAAGCTATGACCGATGACAACCAAGCCGTCCAGGCACAGACGCCTGAGACCCTCGAATTTCGCGCTGAAGTCCAGCAACTGCTCAATATCCTGGCGCATTCCCTCTATACCGAACGCGAGATCTTTCTGCGCGAGCTGATTTCCAACGCATCCGATGCGCTGCACCGGATCCAGTTTGAGCTGCTGACCGACCGTGACGTCGTCGACCCCGATGTGGAGCTGGCAGTCCGCATCGAGTCGGACGCGGACGCGGCCACGCTGACGATTACCGACACGGGCATCGGCATGACTCGCGAAGAGCTGATCGAAAACCTGGGAACCATCGCACACTCCGGCGCGATGGCGTTCCTGCAGAAGATCGGCGAGGGCCAGAAGGCGGTGGACATCATCGGCCAGTTCGGCGTTGGATTCTACTCGGTGTTTATGGTCGCGGATGAAGTGGTGGTGACCTCCCGGTCTTACCGGCCGGGCTCAGAAGCCTGGAGTTGGACATCCAAAGGGGATAGCCGCTTCACGCTGGCGCCGGCCGAGAAAACCACGCGCGGTACGGAGATCCTCGTCAAGCTCAAGGAAGACGCGAAGGAGCTTGCAGCATCCTGGCGGCTCGAAGCCATTGTCAGAAAGCACTCCGACTACGTCTCCTTCCCCATTTATGTCAAGGGGCAGGCCGCAAACCGGCAGACGGCGCTGTGGCGTAAGCCAATGAGCGAGGTGAAGGGGGAAGAATACGACGAGTTCTACCGCCAGATGACGCTCGACCCCGAGCCGCCGCTGCTCCACACCCACATCGTCACCGATGCACCGGTGGAGATCCGCAGCATCCTGTACGTGCCCCGCAAGGTCGATCGCGGGGCTTTGAGCCTGCGTTCGGACTATGGGCTGCGCCTGTACTCCCGCAAGGTGCTGATCGCGGAATTCAACAAGGAGCTGTTGCCCGAGCACCTGCGCTTCGTCGAGGGCGTGGTCGACTCGGAGGACATCCCGCTGAACGTCTCGCGCGAGACGGTGCAGAGCAATCGCGTCCTGCGCGCAATGCAGAAAGTGCTCGCGGGCCGGGTCGTCAAAGTCCTGGCTGAGCTGGCGGAGGAGAAGCCCGAGGAGTATGCCGCCTTCTGGAAGGAGATGGGCGTTTTCATCAAGCAGGGCGTAGCATCGGGCGCGACGGACAGAGAAGAGCTGCTCGGCTTGCTGCGCTTCGTAACGACGCGTTCCGAGGGAAAGGCCGTGTCCCTCAGCGACGTGACCGGCCGCCTGGTCGAGGGACAGACCGAAATCTACTATCTTCTGGGCAGCGATCCCGTTTCGGTCGCGACCAGCCCGCACCTGGACCCCTTCAAGGCGCGCGGGATCGAGGTCCTGCTCCTGAGCGACCCCTTCGACGGGTTCATGATGCAGAGCGTGCATGAGTTCCAGGGCAAGAAGTTCCAAAACGTCGACGATGTGGGCCTGACGCTCCCTGGCGAGGTCCAGGAAAAGGCAGAGGAAGCCGAACCGCTGGCCGACGCGGCGTGGGCAGAAGTTGTGGCGCGTTTCAAGACGGTGCTGGGCAACCGGGTGACCGAGGTGCGCGAATCACAGCTGCTCACTGACAGCCCTGCGCGTCTTGTGTCGCCCGATGCGGGATTCGAACGCGACATGCAGCGCGTGCGCCGGCTCGTGGAGACGGACTACCAGGTGCCGCCCAAAATCATGGAGCTGAACCGGCGGCATCCGTTGCTGCGCAACCTGGCTGCGCGGATCGCCGCCGAGCCGGCCGCTCCGCTGATCGATCCCGCGATCGAGCTGCTCTTCGACAACCTGCTGTTGTTGGAGGGACTGCACCCGAATCCGGCCGGGATGGCCCCGCGCATCCAGATGATGCTGGAACGCGCGACGCAATAACGCGGCGCCGGCGACACGGCTACGGTTTTAGGAAAATCGCCGAGACCTGCCCGCCGAGACCTCCGAGGTCTTTGAGACCTCGGAGGTCTTCTCGTCGCCATCTGCACCCGCCCCTGCTACGCCACCGTCAACCGCAGCCGCTCCACCTGGGCAGCATGCTCGTCCGCATCAGGCGCACCGGTCTCCCGCTCGTAGTCCACCGCGAACTGCATGACCTCGGCAGCGCGGGCAAGCTGGCCGGTGCGCTGCAACAGCATTCCGAGCATCCAGGAATGCCTCGCACGGCTGGCGCGATCGCCCAACTCACCGAAGATCTCGACTGCCTGGCTGTAGTGCTCGATCGCGCGGCGGGTGTCCTCCAGCTCCATCAGGGCCAGGCCAAGATTGGCAAGGCGATTCGCCTCCTTGCGGCGTTCGCCCAGCGCACGGCTGATTGCCAGCGCCTGGCGGTAGTTCTCGGTCGCGGCCTGCATGTTGTTGACGTCAGCGTACGCGTTGCCGAGATTGTTGAGCACGTTGCCCTCAAGCGAGCGATCGTGGGTCTCCCGGCTGGCGTTCAGCGCCTTGTGATAGAAGTCGATGGCATCCTTGGGCATCCCGAGATTTGCAGCGGCGTTGCCCAGCGAGTTCAGCAGCCCCGCTTCCGTGCGCCGGTCAGCCGTTGCCCGGCTCAGGAACAGCGCCTGCCGGTAGCACACCATTGCCTGGGCGTGGTCTCCTGAATCGGTGTAGGCATCACCCAGGGTGCGCAGCACGGGCGCCCGGTTCGGCCACGAGAGGACAGAGCGGGCCGCCACCATCGCACGCTCGCCGAAGGCAATGGCTTGCTGCGCATTGCCGGTGCTCGCATGAACCATCGCGAGCTTGCCCGCAACATCGGCCTCGGTCGCGGGATCGCCCTGGGCCACAGCCGCAGCCAGGGTCTCCTCATAGCATCGCATGGCATCCCAGACCTGCGAAGACCCGGCATAGACATCTCCCAGCCGCTGCAGGACTTCCATCCTGGCGGCATGATCGCCGAGCCCCTCCAGAAGGGAGGCGGCGGCTTCATAGCTGGTCGCGGCTTCCTCGCCCTTGCCTGCTGTGGCATAGGCCGCCGCGAGCAGGCGCAGGATCTTCGCCTCCCCTGCGGGGTCACCCAATTCGCGCTGGACTTGTAGTGCTGTGCGGTAGCCTTCGGTAGCCGCGTTCGCCTCACCCGCGGCCAGCCATGCGGCGCCCTGCGCCAGAAGGATCCTCACCTCGAGAGCCGGATCATGCGCGGCACGGCTGAGCTCGAGGGCAGTGCGGTAACAGTCGGCTGCGCGGCGGGGCTGCCCGATTCGCGCGGCCACCGGCGCAAGACCGAGCAGCACGGCCATTTCGCTGTGTTCGTCACCCAACTCACGGCTGAGCGTCAGGGCCTGGTCGAAGTGCCGCGCGGCCTCGATATCCTCGCCAAGACCGGCCTCCGCGTCGCCCAAGCGGCGAAGGAGCACCAGTTCCTGAGACCGGTCGCCGAACTGCCGCGCCAGGACCAGTGACCAGCGGTCTTGCTCGACCGCATTGACGGCATCGCCCAACGACACGTACAGAGCCGCCAGGCCTGCGCGTATGCGCACCTCTGCCATCCGGTCTGCCAGTGCGTTCGCCAGGGTCAGCGCATTGCGATAATCGATGATCGCGGCCGGCGCGTCTCCCGCGGCAACCTGTTCCTCGGCCAGCGCCATCAGCGCGGCCAGCTCGCCGCGCCGGTCTCCGCGCTCGCGACTCACAGCCAGCGCAAGGGGCATGGACCTGAGCGCTGCGTTGCGTTCCTCTTCACTGCCCGCGACTTGCGCCATCCCGAGTGCAGCTTCAGCTTCGCTCTCGCGGTCGCCCAAGGAACGCGCCAGCGCCAGCGCTTCCGCAAAGCAGGCATTCGCATCGCTGCCCCGCTGACCGGCCCCGAGCAGCGCACGCACCTCGGTACGAGCATCGCCCAACTTGCGGCTCAAGGCGAGGGCCGTCTTGTAGTGATTGGCGGCCGCAGTGACCTTGCCCGCCCGGCCTGTGGCGTCCGCAAGGCCGAGCATGGCCTGGAGTTCTGCCGCCTCATCGCCGGTCGTGCGGGCCAGGCGCAGCGCCTTGCGATACGCCTCAGCGCAGCTGGGGATCGCTTCTGCCGCTAGATGTGCACGCGCCAATCCCAGCAGAGCCTCCAATTCACCCGCGTCCCAGCCCTGGCTGCGTGCCGCCTCCCCGATCGTGCGATACGCTGACGCAGCCCCGCGCGCGTCGCCAGCACTGAGAGTGACACCGGCCAGCGCGAGCCGCGCCTGCAGCTCGCCGTGGAGGTCTCCGCTTTCGTGAAGGGCTGCAAGCGCCACCTCGTATCCAGCGGTTGCACGGGCCAGGTCACCCGCGCTTGCATCCAGGCCTGCAAGCCCTGCGCTTGCCGCGCCGGCCAGGCCGCGGTCTGCGGCCTCATCCGCCGCGCTCAGGGCCTCCGTGTAATATTCACGGGCCTTGGCCGCATTCCCCTGCTGCAGATGCACCTCGGCCAGATGTAGCAGCGTCTCGGAGACGAGCCTGGCATCGCCTGCCGCGCGCGTGAGCGGCAAGGCCGAGTTGTAGTGATCCACTGCTTGTTGGTGATCCCCAAGCGCGGCATGAGCCGCTGCGATCCCGGCCAACGCACGCGCCTCGGCCAGCTGCTCGCCGGTCGCGCTCGTCAGGCGCAGCGCGGCCTGATGCTGGCTGAGACTGGCAGCCGGGTCGCCCAGCGCACGGTGTGCCGCGCCGAGACCGTTCGCTGCAGCCGCACGTAAGGAGGTATCGTCCAGTTGATCCGCGAGGGACGCGGCTTGCTCACAATAAGCAAGCGCGTTGCCGGCCTCACCAAGCGACAGATGGGCCCGGCCAAGCGCGAGCAGCACCTCCACCTCGCCGCGGTTGTCGCCCAGGTCCGCGGCCAGGGCCCAGGCATCCCGGTAGGCCGCCACCGCGCGGCCGGGCTGGCCGGTGCGTTCGAGGTTGCGCGCAAGACCAAGCAATGCAGCGCGCGTCATCTCCCAATCGTCCATCGCGCGGCCCGCAGCCACCAGTCGTTCGAAGGCGTTCATTGCAGCGCCCGCGTCGCCGGCCTCATCGGCAATCGCGGCCGCGCGCCTTAGCGCTGCGGCTTCGCGCCGCGGGTCGTTGCTGGCCCGCGCCAGCTCGACCGAGCGCTGATACGAATTCACCGCCTCTTCAGGCTTATCGAGCGATTCGAAGACCTGGCCCTGGCGGAAGAGGACATCCGCCGCAGTATGCCGGTCGCCCGCATCCGTCAGCAGGGGCAGCGCCTGTTCATAGGCAAGAAGCGCCTGGCCAAGATGACCCTGCGCGCTGCGCGCCTCAGCCATGCACAGGAGGGCTGCACCTTCGACGTCATGACGGCCATTCTCTTGTGCCAGGTTGAAGGCCTGCTCCGCTGCCTCTGCGGAGCCGGCGACCCGGCCGTGGGCCGCAAGGGCAGACGACAGGCCAAGCAGCGCAGTGGTCTCGGCATGGGGATCGCCATGTTCCCGCGCGGCGGGCAGTGCCTGTTCGAAGTAGGCGACGGCACAGGCCGCTTCGCCGCCCGCAACACAGGCTTCACCGAGATGAGTCAGGGCAGCCAGCTCCAGCGCGCCTTCCCCCTGCTCGCGAGCCAGGGTCAATGCATCTCCGTAAGTGTCGATCGCGGCCGCCGCACGGCCTGCATCCATCTGGGCGGCGCCGAGACGCAACCGTAGATCCAGCTCAGCCGCGAGATCCCCCTCCTCGCGCGCCAATGCAGCAGCTTTCACGAACGCACTGCAGGCCTCGGCAGGCCGGCCCGCCTCACTGGCCAGGCGCCCCACGTTCTTGTGAGCGTCCAGCACCAACCTGCGTTCACCCAGGGCCTCTGCCAGCGGTGCAGCAAGTGCATAGCAGCGTGCTGCGTCCTCAGATCCGGTGATACCGCCGAACTGTTCGTAGGCCGCAGCCAACTCCATCAACGCACCGAGCTCCGCGGACCGGTCGCCCGTCTCCCGCATCGGCTGGAGCGCCTGCTCGAGCCGGCGCACCATCTCCCCCGTATTGCCTGCCTCTTTGTGGAGGGACGCCAGCCGTTGCAGGATCAGCGCCTGAGCGGATGTATCGTGCACCTCGCCCGCAATCCCCAGCGCAGCCTCATAATGTGCTAACGCAGATGCAGACGCAGATGCTAACGCAGATGCGTCGGAATCTGCGTCCGCATCTGCGTCGGAATCCAAACGGCGCTCGATCTCTGCCATGTCGTAGTGCAGGGCTCCTTCAGCCCCGCGGTCATTGAGCCCGGCGTAGCCTGCCAGCGCCATGCGATAATGCTCGATCGCAGGTTCGAGCTCCCCGCGAGCCGCATAAGCATCGCCCAGGCGGCGCAGCAGGGGAGACTCGGCCGCCCGGTCGCCCAAGGTGCGGGACAGCTCCAGCGCGTGCGTGTATGCGTCGGTTGCCGCGTCGCCCAGGCCCATCACATCGTAGGCTGCTCCGAGGTGCAGCAACGCGGCCAGTTCTGAGCCCGGGTCAGCCTGCTCGCGGCTGGCGCGCAGTGCATCGTCGGCGCACGCCTCTGCCGCCTCAGGCCGGCCGGCCCTCCGCTCAGCTTCAGCGAGGCGCAGCATGAAGGCCAGGCGCGTCTGGCCGTCTCCGCCGGCTTCCACGAGGGCTATCACGCTGCGCAGGCAGGTCGCGGCCCGGGCCGGCTGCCCCAGGGCGACCCAGCACTCCGCCAACCCGGACAGAAGTCGCTGCTCGGCGCCGGCGTCGCGCATTTCATGGCTGATGGTAACGGCCTGATCGTAGTACGAAGCCGCGGTCTCGTACCGGCCAGTTGTGCGCGCCGCATCGGCGAGCTGTTCGAGCACGTTCAGCTCGACCGCCCGCAGCCCCAATTCACGGCTGATGGGCAGGCCCGCCTCCAGGCACTCGATGCCGGGACCTGAAAGACCGGCGCCGAGATAACTCCGGGCCAGCCCCATCAGCACATCCAATTCGGTCGACCGCTGCGCTTGCTTCCTGCTCAACGGGAGCGCGGCGCCGAGCAGTGAGGCAGCCGGGCCAAACTCACGCGCATCAAGGTGTGCAAGGCCGAGACGAAGGAGGATGGCCAGCTCTGCAGCCTGATCCGCAAGACGTTGCGCCAGCGGCAGGGCAGTCTGCGCAGCCATCGCTGCAGCCGCCGTATCACCCTTGGCCGCGAGAACCTCGCTGAACCCTACATGTGCCGCCAGCACCGCACGGTCATCGCCGGTCTCTGCGGCCAACACCCTCTCGAATGTCCGGGTGGCATCCTCCAGGCGGCCCGCGCCCGCATACGCCTTGCCCAGCCGAACCAGCAGTGAGTCTGCCGCGACCCTCTCGCCGGCCGAGCGGCTCAGGGCCAATGCACGCTCGTAGTGCCGAATGCCCTCCTCCGGCGAGTTGTCGATGCAGAGATCGCACAATTCCCCCGCAAGCTCAGCCTCAGCCGCCTCGTCGCCCGCTGCATGTGCCAGGAGCAGCGCCCTGCGATAGGCCTCCGCGGCGGGTGCGGCCACGCCGGCGCGCCCCACCGGCCTGGCTGCCTCTTCACGGGCAAGTTCTGTGCGGGCTGCCAGTTCAGCGTAGGAATCTCCCAGCTGCCCTGCACAGCGGGCCACCGCGGCGAGACACTCACCAGCCGCCCCAGCCTGACCCAACCCGGTCCTCGCCTTCGCCAACCAACGCCAGGTCTCGGCTTCCAGGCGCAGATCGCCGGCAGTGCGGGACATGTCGATAGCGCGCACCAGCGGCTCAATCGCATCAGCACCCTGGCCCGCCCCGGTGAGAGCCGCGCCGAGCTGGATTGCGGCAAGAGCACCTGCCATCGCATCACTGCTCTCCGCAGCAATCGCCACGGCCCGGCGCGCAGTGCGTACGGCCTGCGGGAGGTCGCCCGATTCGCGCTGCACGGCCGCCAGCGCTGCAAGGTGGCGCGCTTCCCAACGTTGCCGGCCGGGGAGCGCAGCGGGACGTAAGGCGTGCTCCAGCCAGGAGCCGCGCAGTTCGGAGGGTATGTGGGCCGCAAACAAATGCGGAGCGCCGCCGGCGAGCGCGTCACAGGCGGCGCGCGCGGGGGGATCGTCACGCGCCAACAGATGCTCCCAGGCAGCGGTCACCTGCGGCCAGATTTCTACAAAATGCCGCGACGCTGCAGCGCCCTCGGCGCCGCCCGTCCGGTAGGCCTCCTCCGCCGCGATCGCCGCAGCCAACACCGCCTCAGCATGGCGTTGGCGCACGGTGGCAGCATCGGGGCTGTTGTCAAGCAGCCTGGCGGCGTAGGAGAGAGTCGAGCGTCCGGCCCGGTGGATCGCATCATTTGCGGCTGGAGAAGTTACGAGCAGACCGCCGGACGCCAATCCGGCCAATGCAGCCTCGCTCACATCCTCGGGATCGCCCCACACGGCAGCAACCAGGGAGATATCGAGGGCGCCGGACGCAAACGCACCCAGGCTGCGGAAACGCCACTGCAGATCTGCGGGCAGCGCCCCGTATGACGCTGGGAGGCGATCCCATCCCGCGTGACCGCCTCGTCCCAACTCCCCACTATCGCCTGCGTCGCGGCCGGCGCCGTTGCCGCTTGGGGCGCTATACAAGTCGTACACCGGGACGGACACCGCGTCAAGGTCCAGGCTGAGCGCATGGTCGCGGGTTAACAGGAGAGCGGAGGCCCGTTCCGGCAGCAGCTCGGCTGCGGCCCAGGCTGCAACACCGGCTTGGACGACATCATCCAAAACCGCCAGGATGCGGCCGCGTCCGGCGAGCGCACGCCGCACGGCTGCACTGCGCCTCTTGAGATCGGCATCGCCGCTGGGGCCCATCTGCAGGTAGCGCTCGGCCTGGGCCAGCAACGTTGCAGGAAGCGAATGTGGGCCCAGGTCCAGCCACAGGGCATCCCCGGCAAATGCATGGGCGAGGTCCGCAGCCAGGGCGCGACCATAGCAGGTCTTGCCGCTCGCAGGGCCGCCGTGCACCGCGACGAGGTTGACGCCGTGATTCGTCTCAGACGAGAGGAGCGAACACAAGGCCGCGTAGGTGGAAGTATGGCTCATGTGGTTCCCCCTGGGTGGTCTGGCCAACAAGTATTTCATATATCATTGTAATAGTATTTTCTGTGAACGGCAAATCGCGGAAAAGGGGTGCGGAGAGCTGTTAGGATCGCGGGGGCCAAGCCATGCTGTGTGCTGCGAGAAATCGCACCGGGCTGACAGCGATGGGATGGTGGTACAAGCGGAAGGACACACCGATCCTCATGGCGCTTGCACAAGGTTGCTGCTCTACGACACGGATTTTTCGTGCATCTTTACAATGCAACCCGCTGATGATACCATAGTGCCAAGTTGGTGGGCTCGATCAGGTGTGCAGCATGAGCAACAGCGGGTTCGAATGGCTCCCGTCCCGCAACCCGTGGTGAGGAGCGGTTTTATGCAGAATCCGACTGATCCAAACGATTACGAATTGAGAGAAGAATACAACTTCTCCCAGATGACAGTCGTGCTGAAGGGGCGCTTCGATCCCGCGCGCCGGGCAGGCCGCAACGTGGTGTTACTCGCGCCGGATGTGATCCAGGCATTTCCCACTGACGATTCAGTCAATGAGGCTTTGCGTCTGGTGTTGAGGATGGCGGAAATCCCGCGGCGACGCAGGCGTGCAGCGCGAGGGTAGCACCTGCGAAGGCGCTCGCATAGAGCGATGTACAGGCCCGCCTGCCTTTCATCGAGGCAAGCGGGCCTTCTGCTTCATTCCACAATGAGCGCGCAGGGAATCGAACCCTGAACCCGCGGCTTAAAAGGCCGCTGCTCTGCCAATTGAGCTACGCGCCCGAACGCCGCTATGTTAGCATATCTGGCGCGGGCTGACAAAAGATGGGGGCCAGATCCTGTAGTTTGTTGCGGCAGGTGCCCGGCACTTTAACGATCCGAAGGATCGCAAGTGCCGGGCACCTTTGTGCGCGCCGTTCCTCATGCCGCGAAGTACTTCTCCGCCTCCCCAGGCGCGAATTGATCCAGCACCTTGCGCGGGACGCCGTTGGACTGAACAAT
>ERZ747221.3062-NODE-3062-length-13828-cov-4.067413_pt1 | contig 13828 bp, 12 predicted proteins | sample MGYA00374949_ERZ747221 | MGnify/ENA primary metagenome ERZ747221 (study PRJEB28779, sample SAMN05720172) | bioreactor metagenome | isolation source: Anaerobic biogas reactor | place: USA:Washington, USA | collected 2015-08-08 ... | reverse complement strand
GAGGCTATGATCCGGGTTTCGGCCGGCCGCGCCCATGTTCAGCTACCGTCACGCGTTCCACGCCGGCAACCATGCCGACGTGCTCAAGCACGTCGTGCTCCTCGCCCTGGTTCGTCACCTGCAGCGCAAGGACGGCGCCTGCTGGTTCGTCGACACGCATGCCGGGGCCGGCTGGTACGAGCTCTCCGGGGCTGCGGCGCGCAGGAACGAGGAATTCGCCGGGGGCATCGGCGCGTTCTGGGCCGAAGATCCCGGGGAACTGCCGCAGGCGCTGGGCGACTATCTCGCCCGGGTCCACGACTTCAATCCGGATGGACGCCTGCTGCGCTATCCGGGGTCGCCCGCCCTCCTGGGCGCGACCCTGCGGGCACAGGATCGCCTGAGGCTCTACGAGCTGCATCCGACCGAGATCGACGTCCTGCGCGGTCGCTTCCCGCAGTCCCGGCGTATCCGGGTCGAACGGGCCGACGGCTTCGTGGCGCCGAAGGCCATCCTCCCGCCGCCGTCGCGCCGGGCGCTCGTGCTGATCGACCCCTCCTACGAGGACAAGAACGACTACCGCCGCGTCCGGGGGACGCTTCGCGACGCCCTGGCCCGCTTCGCGACCGGGGTGTACGCGATCTGGTACCCGCGGGTCAGCCGGCGCGAATCCGAAGGCATGGCGGCCGCGCTGCAGGACCTGGCGGGACAGGACTGGCTGCATGCCCGCCTCGACGTCGGGGCGCCCCCCGCCGACGGCCGGGGCCTCTACGGCAGCGGCATGTTCGTGGTCAATGCGCCCTGGAGCCTGCCGGCCAGCCTCGAACCGGTGCTTCCGATGCTGGCGGATCGGCTCTGGCGCGGCGCGGGCGCCGGCTGGCGCCTGGAGCACCGGATCCGCTGAGCAGCCACCTTGAAAACGCGCCCCGGCGCCCCGAAGTGGGTTTCAGCAGGCGGCGCCATGCCATCCCGGCGCCGCCGTCACCGGAGACCAGCGCACATGACGCATTCGACCGAAGGGACCATCGGTCCCGGCAAGATCCAGACCATCGCGATGCTCGCGGGCCTGCTCGAGTCCGTCGAACGCGGCTTCCAGCGTACCGATGCCGACGGATACCGGCGCCTTTTCCAACTCAAGCTTGACTACAAATTCGCCCATTGATGTCGTGAACTTTGCGCCCGGACTCGTACCCTCCGTCATCATGTTCGGGCATCCTGCCACTTGGACCAAGAACACGCCCAACGTGCCAGCCATCAGGATGTTTCTCATACGATCCTCTCGACTCGCGCCGCCTCGCAGCGCCTATGCCCCCGCCAGACTCCCGTTCACCACTTCAATGCTATGCTACGGCCCCGGGGCGACTACCGGAGGCACAATAACTTCGGCAGCCCCTGACGTAATCCCTTGAAGCACCGCCGCCCGAGCTCCGTTGTTGTTGTTGTTGGAAATCAACCGGGCTTCGTAGATCGCAATTGGATCATATACAGCAGTCATACCAAAGGGCCCAAAGCGCAGGTTCTCCATCGCCCACTGCCGAATGCGTGTCTTAAGCGACGGCGGCACAAACACTACATCGCCGGGTCGCAAATCCGGATCCGGCTCACAACCGGACTGAATGGCCGCCAGGTCAAGCTTCACCTGCACCCGCTGGCCATTATCCAGCGTTCGCCACAACGTGGCGTCATCCGGTTCCAGGAAATCCACTAGACCGCCCGAGGCCGCGATCGCCCCCATAAGCGAAATGGTCGAACGCGTCGGCACCAGCACCGCGCCAGGGTTGTTTACCAGGCCGGCCACATACACAGCCGGATTGCCTTCGGCTTCAACTATCAGCGTATCACCCGGCTCGAGGGGCGGTGCTTGCAGCGCGCGACGCACATCGTTCTGGTCGAGGAAATCGTACACCACTTCCGGGCGCTCCGGGCGGATTGGTCGCAACCGCACGCGCAAAGAACTGGTCGGCCCAAAACTGCCCGCGCTCGACAAAGCGTAGAGAATGTCGCGCTGGTTCTGCGGCAGCCGCACCAGGCCCGGCGTCAGCGCCGCTCCCAGTACCAGTACCGTGGTGGCTTCCGGCCCGGCCACTTCCACGTAAGCCGACAAATCCCGGACCACCGCCGGCACGTGCGCCGCGATGACCTCACGCTCAAACTCGCCCAGCTCCAGCCCCGCGGCCTGGATCGGCCCCACCACCGGCAGCACAACCTTGCCGTCCTCGCCCACGCGCACCGGGATCATCGTCTCCGCGTAGCGGTCGGCCGTCGATAAACCGATCATGCGCACGACCAGCACGTCGCGCGGCTGTATTCGGTACCCGTGCAGTTCCGACAACTCCAGCTTGGCCGGTTCGACCGGAACGGGCGGACGCATGCTGGCCTGAGCCTCCAGCTCCGCAAGCTGCGCCATGCTGATGCGCCGATCAGCCTTGCAGCCCATCAGGCACAGGCTGACCAGCAACGCCGGCCACAGCACAGCGCGGCCGCATTTCCAGTTTGTCAACGACTTCGGCTTTGCGGCTGTCCAGACCCAGGGGCGTGCTAAATTTCGAACGTCATAGCCATCGGGAATGCGTCCCACAATCCTCTCCTGACAGACCGTCGCGCAGCCGAGCGGCGCGGCGCTGACGGTTTCGATAGTTCGCCTGAATAAACTGTCCGGCCGCGCCCTAGCCGCGCCAGGCGCGCGCCCTAACACTCGAATTATTGGCTCGCAGGGCTGCGTTTTCCAAGTCTGTTATTAGATGATTAGCGTGTAAGAAGTGACAATTGTGTTAACTGGTGGCGGGGATTCTACTGAACAGAGGTATACACAGCATTTAAGATGCCACCAGAGGCAGGCCTTTCAAGGTGCGCTAAGTGTATGCGAGTCCGCCACATGGAATTGCAGCGCCAGCGTCCGCCGCCCACGCGGGTAATAGCGGATCTGCCGCACCTCCTCACCCCGCTTGACCGCCAGTTCAATCGGCTGATCCGGGTCTGCGTGCACCTTCGCCGCTACAAGCTGATCGCCTTCGCGCACGCCCGCCTTTTCCGCGGCCGAGCCGCGCACCAGCTTGCGCACGCGCTTGTCCTTGGCCGCCTTATTGGCGTCGAAGCCCAACTGGTACTCATAGACCTCTTCCAAGTCAGCCACGAATTCGGGCGCCAGCGCATCCCGCGGCACGGTGATGGTTTCCGCGGCTGTCACGTAGCGGTCAAACTCTGCCCCGAACCAGTCGCCCAGCACACGCACACCGACCTCGCGAATGGCCGCGTTTGAAAGCTCAAACTCGCCGGTGCGCCCCAGCGCGACCAGCGCCTTGAACAACCGGTCCAGGCCGTCAGGCGTGCCGCTGCCGCGCGCCATCCGGTGCCAACGCAGACCCAGCAGCACGCCGCGCTGATAGGGTATCTCGCCCACGCTGTCGCGCTCGCGCCAGTAACGCTCCGCTATTTGCTCATTCGTAGCATTCGCAGCGGGATTGTTGTGGTATTGCCGCAAGTGCCGGTTGATCCACTTGGCATAGGTTTTGGCGTCCCAGTGGCCGGATTCGTACAGGATTCGCAGCGAGTAGTATTCTGTGAACCCCTCGATGAACCAGTATACCAGCTTGTCGGGCGCGCCGGCCTTCAGAACCCCGCCGTTCCAGTGGTGGAACAACTCGTGCGCAAATAAGCTTTCGAACCCGTCGTTCAAGGTGCTGGCCGGCGCCGCCAGCAAATCGAAGCTGCGATAAAGCCCCATCCCCACCAGCCGTGAATCATTGGCCCCGATCGCCTCGCCGACCGGCACCGCTGCCACCAGCAGCCGCGGAAATTCGGTCTCCCCCATGAATCGGCATTCGTATCCGAGGATTTTGGCCGCCAGCGCGGCGAACTCGTCCTCCCGGAACCCGAACCGGTCAACCAGCGCCACCGTAATCGCGCGCCCTTCATTCTCCACGGTCCGCGAGACGATCCGGCCCGCAAAGTACACCGAGTCCCTGAGGTCGGTCGGCGTCAGCTCCTCCCCAGCCGCCGGCCCATCGCCCCACGAGCAGATCGCCGTCCAACGCGGCGGCAGACGCCACCGCAGGGTTACGTTGTACTTCTCCGGCATTCCGGCTCCGGCAATCGGCACGATCAGGAACGTGTTGCCCACGCCGTGAAAAAAAGTGCGCGTAGTCACCGGCAGGTGCGGCGCGTCCCAATCCAGCGTCCGCCGCCCGGGGTCGATCTCGTAGGTGCAGGTAATGGTCGCGTCACGCCCGTGCTGCAGCAGCCACACCGTCTCCTGCTTGCGCACCCCCGTCACGCCGCCACCGAATTGTAAATTCCTAATCAGCCCCGGCACGTCGTTAACCGTGCCCCAGCGCGGGGCGATGAACACCGCGGACAACGTGCGCCCGGCCGTGTCCCAGCTCATTTCCACCCGCACACCCCCTGTTTCCACCTGCGGCGCTAGTTCGTAGCGGACCACCTCTGAGTTCTGGCTCCATGCCGGCAAGCTAGTCAGCAGAAGCACGCACGCTAACGGATACGACATCTTCACCCCACCATTTACGTCGCTCACGTCCGGGAAAGCAAGCCGCAAAACTCATGCTGAAAAGTCCCCGCTAACGCAAATAATCTCACGCCGTGGCTTGTCTCCTCCAAGCCGCAGCCTGCCCGGTCGCCTGCGTTGGTAAGCCGCGCAGCTCGTCGAGGAAGGTAACGGAGCATAAGCATGACCGCCGCCGACTTTCTCCCGATCAGCGGCTGGGATCACGTCGAGTTCTACGTCGGCAATGCCCGCCAGGCGGCACACTTCTACGAGAAGACCTTCGGCTTCGAGCCGGTCGCCAAAGTCGCCCTCGAAACCGGTTCACGCGACCGCGCCAGCTATGTCCTTAAACAAGGCGACATCCGTTTCGTCTTTACCAGCGCGCTTGTGCCCGATCATGAAATCGCGCGGCACTGCCAGCTTCACGGTGACGGCGTAAAGACCATCGCCTTTGCGGTCCGCGATTGCGACGCCGCCATGAACGCCGTTCGACTACGACAAGCCACCATCCTGCAACCATCACAAGAAACCGCGGATGAACACGGCGTCATCAAAACCGGCGTCATCAAATACGCGGGCGATACCGTCATCAAGTTCGTCGAGCGCGGCGGCTACCGGGGCGCTTTCGCCCCCGGATACAAGCCGTTGCGTGTTGCAGCCCCTACCGTGCCGCAGGTTGGCTTACGCGCGATCGACCACGTCGTCACCAACGTCTATCTCGGGGAGATGAACTACTGGGCGGCCTGGTTCGAACGCGTCCTGGGCTTCAAGCAGCTCCGGCACTTCACCGACAAGGATATCAGCACCGAATACAGTGCCCTGATGAGCAAGGTCATGGAGGACGGCCGCCAGATCAAGCTGCCCATCAACGAGCCCGCCGAAGGCCGTAGAAAATCGCAGATTGACGAATACCTGGAGTGGTATCGCGGCCCCGGCGTGCAGCACATCGCGCTGAGCACCAGCGACATTTGCCACGCGGTCCGTATGCTGCGCGAGCGCAACATCGATTTTCTGCGTGTACCCGACACCTACTATGCCGACCTGCAGGCGCGCGTCGGAAAGATCGATGAAAGCTATAACGACCTTCGCGAACTGGGCATCCTCGTGGACCGCGACGAAGACGGTTACCTGCTCCAGATCTTCAGCCAGCCGGTCCAGGACCGTCCCACGCTGTTCTTCGAGGTGATCGAGCGCCACGGCTCTCGCGGCTTCGGCCGGGGCAATTTCAAAGCCCTGTTCGTCGCCCTGGAGCGCGAACAGGAGCGGCGCGGAAACCTCTAACCCTGTGCACCCGGCGGGCCTGCGGACGCGCGGGCCGCTGAGCGGTTCCTATCTGATCCGCAAACGGCTACGATGGTGGCCGCGCGGCGCGCAAACGCGGCCGGGCACGGGCGGTTTTGCGGAGCTTGAACGCGCGTGGGCAAGTTGGGTGCCGCGAGCTGCGCTATAGCACTGATCCTGCTTTATACGCAAAGGCGGGACCGGCGGCTGGTCGCTCGGGCGCCGCTCGCGGGGGCTGCCTTGGCCTGCGCCGCCCTCGTGTGCTACGCAGCCTGGCGCTACTTCCTGCGGCCGGGACCGGTTGGCCGAGCCGACGGCCACGTGGTGCGCTTCATCCTGGGGGCTTGTAGCGGTTTTGCGGTGCCGCTGGCGCTGGCGTGGGGCCGCGCGCTGGTGTTGCAGGACGTGCCCGCGCTGGCGCGGGCCGTCCGTGGCGCCAAAGGCTGGACCGCAATCTCGGTGCTGATGGGTTGCTTGTTCGCAGCCGTCTATTTCTTTTATGGGCAACAGTTGGGCCGGCTGGGCGTGTTCGACCAGATCGATATGCTGTTCGACGCCGATCCGAAGTTCCACCAGTCGGGGTGGGGTACCGAAATCCACACGAGCCTGCATCCGCTGCTGCCCGCAGGCTGGTATCTGTCGTGCACGCTGGCCTCGCGCGCCGTGGCCGCCGAATGGGCGCCCCTGGCCGTCAGCGCGGGGTTCGGGGGTTTATGCGTGACGCTGGCAGCACTGTACTTCAAAAAAGTGACCGGCTCGCGCCTGCTGGGGCTGGCGGGGGCGTTTTTGCTGGGCTGCACCACGGCGCACCTAAGTTTCGCGGCCATGCCGGAGTCGTACATCGTCGCGGCGGCAACGCTGATCTCGCTGCAACTGCTGGTTGCGCACCGCCAATCGCTGCGCCTCAGGTTCCGGCACGCCGTGCTCGTGGGCGTGCTCGCAACGGGGGTGATGATCACCAACGCAGCCGCCGCGCTGGTGTGCTATTGCTGTTGGCGCAGGACGCGCCGCGCAGCGTACGTCGTGCGCTGGGCGGCTTATTCTTTGCTGATCGGGTCTGCCCTGCTGGCAGCGCAGTCGCTCATTCTGCCGCAGGCGTGCGGGTTGGAGCCGAGCGAATACGTGTATCAGCAGCGGTTCCTACACACTCAGACCCCGCTCGGCCAGCGCTTGGCCGGCTTGGTAAACGCCTCGCTCGTACAGAACGTGGTAGGGTGGATTCCGGCTCCGGCCGTGATCTATGGCCGGCCGGCACTGCGCGCCGGCCTGCAATACGACCGTCTAGGACAGGCGACCGTCTGGTTATGGGCGGTGTCCAGCCTGGCCGCGGCGTGGATGGTTTGGCGCCGGCGGACCTGGGGCAGTGCGACATTTGTGGCGGCGCTGCTCTGTTTGCTGGTTGCAGCCGGCTTCCACAGCCAGTACGGCTACGGCAATCTGTTCTTGTACTCGTGCTGCTTCACCTTCTACGTTTTGGCGCTTCCGGCCCACGGCCTGGCCGGCAGCCGCTCGGTTCCGGTTGCACTGATCGTAGGCGTTATATGTGTGGCCATGGCGGTGAATAACGCGCGCTTCTGCAGGCGCGTTCCGGCTATGCTGGGCGAGCTTGAGCGTGCCCGCGGTTGGGTCTCCCCAGGGGTAACCGATCCTGGCAAGGCCGTTCATCCTGAATCGTAAAGGACGGGTGGCGTTTGGCGGTTTCACGCTCACCCGCCCATTGTAGACCCATTGAGCCCTTGATCCGCATCCGAACCTTGGCGTAGCGCAGGCGGAGCGGCTGCTCAAAATTTCAATGGTTCTGAAAGTTCAGTGCAGACTGGACATGCCTCTATCGCGCGGAAAGACTCTGCCGTAACTCTTAAGGAGACAACAGTGCGGGCGCCGACGCGCGCAACACTTCGTTTGACCGAGCTATACGCGCCCATCAGGTCCGAGTTGGCCGAATCGCAGGCCATCTTCCGCGATGAGCTGATCAGCGATCAAGGCTTCATCGCCGACCTCTGCGGGCACGTCGCCCAGTTCCACGGCAAGCTGTTGCGGCCGGCCCTGCTGCTGCTGACCGGCCACGCTTGCGGCACCTTGCGCCCGGCCCACAGCGTGTTGGCGGCCGTGGTCGAGATGGTGCACATCGCGACCCTCGTTCACGATGACGTGCTCGATGAGGCGGACGTTCGCCGCCGGGCGGCCACCGTAAACCGGTTGTGGGGAAACGAGCGGGCCGTGCTGATGGGGGATTTTCTTATCAGCCACGCCTTTCACCTGTGCAGCAGTCTGGATTCGCAGTTCGCCGCCCGGCTGATTGGAGCGACGACAAATACGATCTGCGAAGGCGAAATGATGCAGGTCAGCAATCGCGACAATCTGGAGCTCACTGAGGGGGAATACCTGGACATCATCCGCCGCAAGACGGCGGCCCTCCTCGGCACCTGTTGCCTGCTGGGCGCCAAGTACGCCGGGGCCGATGAGAGCCGGACGGAACAGATGCGGCGCTGCGGCGAGTCGCTGGGGTTGGCGTTCCAGATCGTGGATGACGTGTTGGACCTGGTGGGTGATGAGGCGGAGGTGGGCAAGTCCCTGGGCCGCGACGCCGAAATGGGCAAGATGACGCTGCCGCTGATTTACTGTCTTCAGCACGGCACGCCCGAAGAGCGCACCGAACTATGCGCGCTGCTCCGCACCGGTGAGCCGCGGCGGCGCGTCGCGGAAATCGCGCGTGCGATGGGCGGAATTGAGTACGCGCAAGGGGTCGCGGCCCGCTATGTCGCCGAGGCGCGCAATGCGTCGGCCGGTCTGCCGCCGTCGGGGGCCCGCGACAGCCTGAACGCTATGGCCGATTTCGTGCTGGCGCGGCACGAGTAGGAGAAGGGCAACGAGGCACCCTGGCCGGTCCGCCGCCCGCCGCCCGTTGCTGAGATTCAGATGCCGCCCCGGGGCTGTCCACTCATTTCGCTTGCGGAATCGGAATGCCAAGCTCACGCATGACCTGCTTAAGGTCCTCCCAGGCTTTTGCCTTTTCGCCAGGGCTGCGCAGCAGGTACGCCGGATGGAACGTCGGCATTAGCTTGCACCGCGGCAGCCCCAGGTGCGCCAGCGGCGGCGGTGGAAAATCCTGGAATTCGCCGCGCAGCCGGCCGATCGGGACGTTCGTGACCAGTAGCGTCTGTGTTGCCGGCCTGCCCAAGGCGACGATGACCCGCGGCCGAAGGATTGCGAGCTGCCGCCACAGGTAGGGCAAACAAACTTCCATTTCCGGTTCAGTGGGCGTGCGGTTGTCCGGCGGGCGGCATTTCACAACGTTGCAAATGTAGACCTGCTCGCGAGTTAAGGTCATGGCGGCGATCATGCGCGTCAGGAGCTGGCCGGCCCGCCCGACAAACGGCTGGCCCTGGCGGTCTTCGTCCGCTCCGGGGCCCTCACCGACGAAGACCAGCTCCGGACGCGGGCGCCCGACGCCAAACACGGTTTGCGTCCGGTTCGCGTGCAGCTCGCATTTTCGGCAATGGCGGACGAAGTGCTCGTTCAGGCGCGCCAGTTCAGCGGCCGCCTCGGCTGGTGACAATTCCCGGTCGCACAGCGGCGGCAATTCGGCGTCGTCCACGCCGGGTGCCGCGCCAGGTGCCAAGTTGGGCGCCATGCCAGTACTGGGTGCCATGCCCCTGCTGGGTGCCATGCCCGAACTGGGGGCCATGCCGGTGCTGGGTGCCATGCCCAAGCCCCGCGCAGCGGGCGCGGGCATGCCCCTGCCGACAGGCGGACGACCAGTTGGCGAAGGCGGCCCGGCGAGAAAATCTGAGCTGGACGCACGCGCCCCCAGCATGCCGGCGCGGCCTTTCGCCCAAACGTCGCCGACCTCCGCGTGGGCTATCCCGAGCCGTCGTTCGCTCCGCAGCCACTCGCACAGGACAACTTTTTTCTCGGCATCTTCTAAATTGCTCACGATTCGGGAGAATAGGGGCACGGGCCGCACGCGACAAGGCTGTACATGAATCAGAGGTTGCCAGGCAAACGGCACAAGCAAACCATGCCGGGAACGGCGCTTATTCTCGCCGGGGCGCTCGTCGCCACGGCCTGGGGTACGGAGCCCGCGCCTCCGCCCGCCCACTCGCCGGCGGCGCCCTCATCCGTGCTGCTTTCACCCACGCTCGGACGGCCGGTTTTTGTTGAGCCGGGAGCAACCTTCGAGGCTTTGGCGCAAATGGCTGAGGCGGCCGGGCCCGTCACGGTGAAGCTGATCTCGACTAGCGCGCCGGCGGTGACCCGCTCGCTGCCGTTACCACCCGATCTGGAGAGCTGTATCGCTGACGGCCGCCCGCTGCTGCTGCGCGTCCCCGCCGACCTGCCCGAGCGAACATACGACCTGGAAATCACGCTCGGTGCGTCGCGCCTGGTCGGGCGGCACTGCGTTGCGGTAAAACGCCTCGGCCCCCAGATCCGCATCGTCCACCTTTCGAACATGAACATCGGCGACCTGGCCGCCCCTGACTTCGACCAGCGGCTGATTGCCGAGGTCAACCTAGTGGCCTCCGATCTCATCATCGCCAGCGGCGATTTCGTCGATCGCACGGCCGAAAACCCGGAAGCGCTCTGGGACCGCCTGCCGGAGTTTTTCAGCCAGTTCGATGCTCCGGCCTTCATAGCGTGCGGCGATCACGACGACCTCCAGCAGTACTCAAAGCACGTCGCAGTGAACCCGATCGGCTCGGTCGAGCTTGGTTTCCTGCGCGGGTTTGCGATTTATGACCGCCCCAGCCGCCCGATCAGCGACGACCCGGGACAGCAGCAGTGGCTGGAGCGTGCTTTGACCGCGCCGGGCGACGAGCGTCTCAAGTTCGTCGTCGCGCACGACGACCGCCCTAACCTGCTGCTGCAATGGCGGAAGCGAGGCGTTCTACCCAACATGATTTCCAGCATGCGGCTGGGGTTGTGGATCTCTGGTAGCCATCGTGACTGGGATGGCGTTGAGTATGCCGACATCGTGCGCCAAGCGGCCCCCTTGATGTATGTACGGACGCACCAATCCAGCACCGCGACGCGCGACGGCGCGACCGGAGTAAGCCATTTTCGCGTGCTTGACGTAACCGACGAACGCGTGGCCGCGCCCGGTTGGAATTCTGCCGACGTCGCGCCGCCTTCGCTGCCCACCGGCCTGCTTACGTGCACCAGCGAATCCCCGGCCGAAAACGTGGTCGCGGTTACGGTCGCGAACAACCACGCCTTCCGCATCAACGGCCTGCAGACGCGCGTTCTGGTCCCGGGCGTACCGGAAGCGCGGCCCTGGTGTTTGGGCGCGGAGTTAGTCTCATCGCACATGATTGACGGCGTGTGGGATTGTCGCCTCCGCTTCGATGTTCCGGACAAGGGGACGGCGCGGGCCGTCGTGGGCAGCGGTTCGACGCCGCTTCCGCCCCGTTTCACGGTTCGCTTCGACATGCCGACGGTGCTGCGGCTCACTCCCGAGCAGACCCCCGAGGGCCTGGAATACGCGAGCGCGGCGAATGTCAACGCACTGATTCACATTACGAACTCCGGCGCCGTCGACGCCGACTTCACGCCGCTGCTGCGGCTCGATGGCGACACGCTCAGCTACAGGGTCATCGAGGAGCCCGGCCCGCCGGCGCTGGCTTATCGCCTGCATCTTCCGCCGGAGGGCTCGGTGACGCTTCAGCCGGACTTATCGGCCTTGCGCACGACGCCGGGCCGGCGCGAATTGCAGGTGTACCTGACCGGCCTGCCGGCCCTGGCGCCGGCCTGCCAGCCGCTGACGGTGATCACGGCGCCGTGAGGCTGCTTGGCACGGACGGCGCCTTAAGGAAGGCCTCCGGGGCGTGTTGTGTGGCTGAGCGGCCGGGCTGATTTACATGCCGGCCGCGGCTGGATAGACTGAAATGTTGGAGTCGTTTCGGCAGGCATGATGGCCAGGCGGCTCTTGAACCCGGGCCCATAGCTCAGTTGGTTAGAGCGGCGGACTCATAATCCGTTGGTCGCAGGTTCGAGTCCTGCTGGGCCCACTTGTTCGTTGCACCACGTCGCAACGTCGTGCCCGCCCCCGCAAACAAGCGGTTCTAGAACGCCTTGCGAAACGTCGCGAGACTCGGCGGCAGCGCGCTGCACCGGATTCTGCACCGGGTTAATTGCCCGGTCGTAATCAGCGTCCAGCACCTGAGCATAATTCTTGAGGCTCACTTGGCGGGAATGCCCGATCCAAGCGAGAACGCAATGTTGCGGCCACGCGGCGAGCAGTTCTGTTTCACGCGACGCCCGGCAATTCTGGAACAGCTTCGGCCAGACCTGGACGCCCGCCCGCTTAATAATCGCCGTCAGCCCCTTCCGCAGGTTAATGTCCGTGTCCCGCCAGGGCAGCACGTACACGGCGCCAGGCTCCGCGGCTTCAAACGCTTCCATCAGCACCGAGCGAAGTTCCGGGAATAGAGGGATAACCCGGCTCTCATGCCCCGCAACGTGCTCGGTTTTGGGCGCGGCAGTCGTAAACCGCCCCGTTTCCCAGTTGACGTCTGTCCACTTCAGGCCAAGCGCTTCACTCGGCACACGGAGCCCACCGAACCGCGCCAGCGCGAATAGCGCCCGCCAGTTCACGTCCGGGCAAGCCGCCAGAATCTTGTCCGCGTCCGCCCGGCTCACGAAATGATCGCGCGCCCGATTCGCCGGAACGGCCCCGCTCAGGTCCGCGAACGGGTTTTCCCGGATCAGCTTTCGCCGGCGTGCCGCCCTGAATATCTGCTTCGCGATGCTCACGGTCTTACGCGCCGTCGCCGCGGCCAGCTTGCCGCCGTCGTCACGCTCAAGCCAGAGCGCGAATTCGTCCGCGTCGCCCTCGCTTATGGTGCGCAGGTCCCGATTCTCTCCGAAATGCTGGATCAACTTGGCGCGCGCTCGCTCGAAAGTCGTGCTAGTCGAAGCCTTCACGTCCGTCCGCCCGTCGATGTACTGCCGGATGAACGCCCCCAGCGTTGCCGACGCCCGCGGCGCGATCAGGTCCACTTTGGCGAGCCGTTCGGCCAGGATGTCGCCGATTTCGCCCACCCAGGTCGATGTTTTCTCAGGCACGTTTCCGCCCGTCCGCTTGGCCGCGGCAAGGGCCTCAACGTGCATGCGGACTTCTTCTGCCTGACGCTGCGTACAGTCGCCGAGCCGCACGCTGCGGCGCTTGCCGTCCGCCCCTACGAATTGCACGGTCCGGTGTCCGTTCGGTTCCCGCGAAATGCTCGCCATGCTACTTCCCTGCCTTCCGCGTCCGCCGCGCCTTCGGGACCAGCTCCAGACCGAGCGCGTCCACGAGCTTGTCGAACGTGCCAGTCCCAATCGACCGGCCTTGCATAAACCGGCAGAGCGTCGAATGCGGAATGCCTGTACGCTGGCCGATTACGTAACGGCTCACGTCTGCATTCTCGATTGCCCTGCGTAGCGCATCTGATGCTTTCATGCCTCTAGTGTACCTGATGTTTCCACAAATGCAAATAGCATCAAGTCCGTGCCCGCTTTTTTTCGATCCACGCCTGAAGGTCCGCCATCGCGTAGCGGACAGAGCGCCCGATCCGGATGCAAGCTATCTCGCCGGAATTGGTCAGGGTCCATAGCGTCCGCGGGCCGATACCGAGTGCCTTTGCGGCTTCCCTGGGTTTCAGCAATAGCCGCTCCATTGTCGCCGCCGTCTTCTGTTCGATTACTGTCGTCGTCACCGTCGCCTCACTTTCAGTTCGCGCACTTTTGCTGTTCCCGTAGTTCTCGCTCGACCCGAATCTGAGCCAGGCGCTCGCGTTCAATCCGCACGCTGGGATGTTCGGGCAAGGTGTTGGCGGTGTCCTCCGCCCCGTCCAAGGGGCGGGGGCGGGAACCGCCCCTTTCCGAAGGAAAGTCTCGTAACGCTGAGTGTTCTCTACCCTTGGAACGCTGAGCGTTCTCTACGGCACCGGCCTTCGTTCGTAACGCTGAGCGTTCTCTACGGCGCAACACGATTCGGAGACACGTCGCTGTCTGCCGATTGCCGCGGTAAATCGGTACGTGCGCCCGGTCGATCCAGCCCGCTTCTTCGAGCACCGTCAGCCCGCG
>ERZ747221.3061-NODE-3061-length-13829-cov-3.621655_pt1 | contig 13829 bp, 9 predicted proteins | sample MGYA00374949_ERZ747221 | MGnify/ENA primary metagenome ERZ747221 (study PRJEB28779, sample SAMN05720172) | bioreactor metagenome | isolation source: Anaerobic biogas reactor | place: USA:Washington, USA | collected 2015-08-08 ... | reverse complement strand
CCCCTCGCTGCCCCTGGAAGAGGAGCATGTCCTGAGCTGGGGCGCGCAACTGGCCGAGCTGCTGGCCTACCTGCACCGCCAGACCCCCCCGATCTATTTGGGCGAAGTGCAGCCCGAGGATTTCGTCGTCTCGCGGGAGGGCCTGATCCAGCTCGTGAATTACCGCCTGGATCGCCTGTTCCTGCCGGAGCGGGACGTGGACCCGCGTCTGGCGGGCAAGTCGCCCTACGTGGCCCCGGAGGTGGCGGGCCGGAGCTACACGGCGGCCAGCGACATCTACGGCCTGGGCATGCTGCTCTATGGCGTCATCTCGCGCCAGGTGCTGGATAGCTCCTCGCATCGTCCCGCCTCGCTGCCCAATGGCATCCCCGGGGCCTCGCGCCAGTTTCAGGCCGCCATCTTGCGCGCCACGCGCCGCGAGCCGGGGGAGCGCTTCCCCAGCGCCGCCGAGATGCGCGTGGCTCTGTGGGGCAACGAGCCGATCTACCTGACCCCCTTGCCCGCGGCCAAAAAGAGCGCGCCGGCCCGTGCAGCGGCGTCAGAAGCTCGGGCGCCCGCGGCGCGGCCCGCGTCGGCCAGCGCGGCGGTGGAAGCGCAAGCTGGTCCCGTCGAATCCTCGCGCATCCTGATCCGCCCGCGGCGGCTGGAGGTCGAGGGCGTGACCATGGAGCAAAAGCGCTCCGCCGAGCTGGCGATCTATAACATGGGCGAGGGCGAATTGGAAGGCCGCCTGCACAGCCAGGTGGATTGGGTGGTCTTGGGCCGCACCACCTTCCGCCTCCAGCCCAAGCAAGCCGTCAAGGTCCCCGTCACGGTCCTGGGCACGCGGCTGCCGCGCGAGGGCGCCGTGGACCCCCAGGCGATTCTGGTGGATAGCAGCGCCGGGCGCCGCTGGGTCAGCGTGCAGGCCAAGGTGGTGGCCGAGCCGATCCTCACCCTGCCGCAGGGCCTGGTGGATTTCGGCGAGGTGCAGGGCTCGCGACTGGTCGCCGCGCGCGTGCCGATCCGCAATTCGGGCAGTGGGATGCTCAGCGGCGTGCTGCGCAGCCGCGTGGAGTGGCTGCAGGTGCCCCGCGCCGAGTTCGTGGCCGCGCCGGGCAGCGATGCCCAGGTGGAGATCTTGCTCAACCCGGCGATTCTCTTGCCCGGGGCGCACCGCAACGATAACGCGCTGGTGGTGGACAGCGACGCCGGGCAGGCGAGCATCGCCGCCCAGGTGGTGCTGGTCAAGCCCATCCTGGAGGTGCAACCCTCCTACCTCGATTTCGGCGCCATCCGTCGCGGCGAGCGGGGCCAGCAGACGCTGGTCGTGACCAACGCCGGCGATGGGCTGCTCGATCACTCGCTGCGCAGCCAGGAGCCCTGGCTGCAGGTCGCCGCGCCGCCAACCCGGCTGCCCGCGGGGGTGCGCCGCGAGATCGTCGTGGAGCTGGACACGTCCGCGCTGCCCGAGGGCCTCACCGAGTCGCGGCAGGCGCTGCTGGTGCGCTCCAACGGCGGCGCGGTCACCGTGCCGGTCCGCGTGCGCGTGCTGGCGCCTCGCCTGCAAATCGCCCAGGCCGAGCTGGATTTCGGCGAGGTGCCGCTGGGCGACCCGGCGCAGGCTGTCCTGGCGGTGCGCAACAGCGGCTCCGCGCCGCTGCACGTCCGGCTGGAGAGCGCCCTCGCTTGGCTCGCGCCTTCCCGTGCCGAGCTCGAAATTCCGGCGCAAGGGTCGGCGGATGTGGTGATCACCGCCGAGACGACGGGCTTTGCGCGCGGCCAGTACCTGGAGCTGCCCGTCGGTTTGCGCGTGCTCAGCGACGGCGGCGAGCGCGAGATACCGGCGCGCATCTGGCTTTTGCGCCCGGCGCTGGAAGTGGAGCCCGCGGCCATCGACTTTGGCATCGTGGACCGCGCCATCCCCGCCGAGCGGGCCCTGACCATTCGCAACCGGGATACCGGCTTGTTGGAGTGGCAGCTTAGCAGCGAGGCCTGGTGGGTGGAGATCGTCCCGCCGCAGGGCGTTTGCCCCGCCGGCGAGGAGGTCCAGGTGCGGCTGGTGGCCTATGCGCTGGCCCTGCCGCCCGAGCAAGGCAGCGCCGCGGGGATGCTGCGCGTCGCCAGCAGCGGCGGCGAGCGGCAGTTGCCCCTCTCGCTGGTGGTGGCCGCGCCTCGCCTGGACGTGGATTTCTCGCGGGTGGATTTGGGCGTCAGCGTCAACTATGCCGAGGCGGAGGGCTCTTTCCTGGTCTTTAACCGCGGCCTCGGCCCGTTGCGCGGCGAGATAGCGCTTCGCTCGTCGCGCCTGACCGCGGAACCGGCAGCCTTTGTCTGCGATACAGGCATGTCTCAGGTCATCCGCGTGCGCGCCAACACGACGGGCCTGGCCGCCGGCCTGGTGAGTGAGGAGGGGGCCATCGCCATCCGCAGCAACGGCGGCGACGCGATCCTCGACGCCTTTTATGAGGTCGTTTTGCAGGAGCGGGTGACGGCCGAGCTGCCGCCGCTGACCCTATCCGAGGATCAGACCCAGGCCCAGGGCAAATTGGCGATCACCAACGAGGGCTATGAGGCGGTGACGGCGACGATCCAGCCCAGCTCGCCGCGGCTCGAGATCACCCGGCGCTCCTGCACCGTCAAGCCGGGCAAGACCTTGCGGCTGCAGGTCACGCTGGACCGGGCCGCCGGGGGCGCCGAACCCCTCTATTTCGAGATCGCCGCTGGCAAGGAGAGATGGCGGGTGCCCGTGCGGATGGCCTAGGGCGCCCGGGCAGGGGACTCTAGCGCGCTGCTCCATCAACCATTGGATGAGGAGTTGCCCATGCGTTCGCGCTATCGGTGGTTCGTGGTGGCGATCTTTTTCTGCTTCATGCTGCTCCATCAAGCGGACAAGCTGCTGATCGGGCCGCTGACTACGCCGATCATGGACGAGTTCGGCATCAACGAGGCGCAAATGGGCGCCGTGTCCACCGGCGCGCTCATCATTGGCACCATCTTTTACCCCCTGTGGGGCTACCTCTACGATCGCTTCGCCCGGGCCAAGCTGCTGGCCATCGCCTCGTTCATCTGGGGCGCCACCACCTGGATCAGCTCGCGCGCCCGCACTTTCGGGTTTTTCGTGGGCAGCCGCGCCTCCACCGGCATCGACGATTCCAGCTATCCGGGGCTCTATAGCCTGATCTCGGACTATTTTGGGCCCGAGCTGCGCGGCAAGGTCTATGGCCTGTTGCAGGTGGCCATGCCCATGGGCTACCTGTTGGGCTTGATCCTGGCCACCGTCGTCGGGCAGGCGCTGGGCTGGCGCAACCTCTTTTTCATCACCGGCGGCATTGGCATCCTGCTGGCCTTTGTGATCTGGTTTGGGGTCAAGGAGGCGCCGCGGGGCCAAGCCGAGCCCGAGCTGCGCGACCTGGAGCAGATCGGCGTCTATCGCTTTCACTGGCGCGAGGCCCTGCAGCTCTTCCGCAAGCGCAGCCTGGTGCTGCTCTTCATCCAGGGCTTTTTCGGCGTCGTGCCCTGGAACGTGCTTACCTACTGGGCCTTTCGTTACCTGGAGACCGAGCGCGGCTATGACACCGGCCAGGCCACGGTGGTGATGGGCCTGGTCGTGCTGGTGTTGGCGGCGGGCTATTTCGTGGGCGGCTCCCTGGGCGACATGGCTTTCAAGCGCACCCGCCGCGGGCGCGTGTACGTGAGCACCTTTGGCATCCTCATGGGCGCGATCTTTCTCTTTCTGGCGGTGCGGGTGCCGATGGATAACCCCACGCTGTTCATGATCCTGTTGGGGATCACCGCGCTGTTCATGCCCTTCGCTTCGCCCAATGGCGCGGCCACGGTGCACGACATGGTGGCGCCCGAGATGCGCAGCACGGCGCTGGCGGTGCAGTACTTTATCGAGCAGGGCGGCGCGGCGCTGGCCCCCCTGGCAGCCGGCCTGATCGCGGTGCGCTCGTCCTTGCAGACCGCCATCCTGGCGACCTGCATCGGCACGTGGCTGCTCTGCGCGCTCTTTTACTCGTTTATCGCCCGGTCGTTGCCCCAGGATATGGAACACCTGCGCCAGCTCATGCGCGCGCGAGGCGAGGCGGCGCTTCAGGGCCAGCCGGCCGACGACTGAGGGGACCGCCACGGCGTTGCCGGGCCGCGGGAGCGCCGCGTTAGTCAGTGAGGTGCGAAATGCTATCCGCAAGCGATCTTGATCGAGCTCTGCAGACGGTCTATTTGCTCCGGACCCCGCTGGACCAACTGCCCGGCCCGGAGGTCTTTCGCCAAGCGGGGCAGGCGATGGTGGAGGGGCTGTGGGGCGAGTGGCAGCGGCACGGTAGGCCCCAGCTTCCTGTTGTGCTCAAGCCCAACGTCGTCTGGAACGAGCCCGCCGAGTCGGGCATCGTCACCCACCCCGCTTTCATGGGCGGGCTGGCGCGCGGGCTGCTGGCACACGGCGTGCCCGCCGACCAGATCATCGTCGCGGAGGGCGGCGGCGCGGAGACGATGATGGACACCCTGGACTTTTTCCGGGTGGCCGGGTATGTGGACGAGCTGGCGCCGTTGGGCGTGGCCCTGCGCGACCTGAACCAGGATGCCTCGGTGCACCTGATCGATTCAAGCCGGCCGATCTTGCGCCACCTGCACGTCTCCAAGACGGTCCTCCAGGCGGGGACACTGGTCAACGTGCCCAAGATGAAGACGCACAACATGGCCGTGGTCACCCTCTGCGTCAAGAACATGCAAGGGATGCTGACGCCCATCAACTATCGCCACCTCTGCACCGCCTACCCGCGCTGGGAGGACGACGACGGGCTGACCCTGGACGCTCGCGTGGTGGACGCTCTCGAGCGGTTCTACCACAAGCTGGCGGACCTCTACATGGCGCTCCGGCCGGATTGGCATATCCTGGAGGGGATCGTCGGGCGCGACGGCACCGGCTTTCGCCGCGGCTCGAACATCCCCATGGGCCTGGCGCTGGCCGGGCAGCACCCCCTGGCGGTGGACCAGGTGGCGGCGCAGCTCATGGGCTTTGAGCCGCGGTCGGTGGGGCTGCTGCGCGTCGCCGCTGAGCGCGGGCTGTGGGACCTGGGCTGGGACCATATCCAGGTGGTCACCTGGCAGGACGGGGCGTGGGCGCCTTGCCCGGACTGGCGGAGCTATCGCGCCGAGCCGGCCTTCCGCCTGTTGCGGCGGGATGATCTGGTCTACAAGGACTGAGAGGAGAAGCAGCGATGCGCAAGGGCTTTTTCGCCTATTCGTGGGACTTGCTGGATGAGGGGATCGAGGCGGCGCTGGCCAACATGGTGGAGCGCTGCGGCTGCGACGCCATCGCGCTGACCTCCAGCTATCACAGCGCGCGGGTCATCCGCCCGCGGATGCCCGGCCCCAAGGTCTATACCCGCCCTGGGCCCGGGGTCTCGTTCACGCCCACGCCGGCCTACTATGCCGACGGCGCGCCGCTGCCCATCGTGGACCAGGAGGTGGCCCGCGCCGACGTCCTGGTTAAGTCGCGGGCCTGGTGCCGGGAGCACGGCGTGGATTACGGCCTATGGACGGTGGGGCTGCACAACTCGACGCTGGGGACCAACGACCCCACGCTCTGCTCGCGCAACTGCTTTGGCGATACCTATACCTACAACCTCTGCCCCAGCAAGCCTCGCGTCCGCGCCTACCTGCGCGGGCTGATCCGCGATGTGTGCGCCCAGGTCCATCCCGACCGCATCCTCTTGGAGACGGCGGGCTATCTGGGGCTGCTGCATTGGGTGCATCACGAAAAGGTGGGGCTGCCCATGAGCGAGGCGGAAGAGATGCTGCTCTTTCTCTGCTTCTGCCCCGATTGCCTGGAGCGGGCCAGGCAGATGGGCCTGGATGGGGAGGCCGCTAGGGCCCAGGCGGCCCGGCTGGCCGAGGCGCTCTCCGCCAACGAGCGCGGCGCGCTGCCACCCAACATCGCTATCGCCGACATGCCCGCGCTCCTGGTCGAGTTCCCCGAACTGTACGACTATGTCCGGATGCGGGCCGAGATCACCGGCACGCTGGTGGGGCAGGTGCGGGAGCTCGCCAACGCGGAGGGCGCCAAGCTGGAGGTGATGCCCTCGGCGTTCGGCATCCCGGTGGCCCGCGCCTGGCGCGAGGGGATGACGCTGCGACGGCTGGCCCAGGCCAGCGATGGGTTGATCCCTCTGGGCTACTATCCCGACCCCAACCAGGTGCGCGCCGAGCTGCGCTGGACCAAGATGCTGGGCGGGGACAAGCCCATGAGCGTGGGGCTCACCGCCTGCCATCCCATCGCCGCCTCGGCGGGCGGGCTGGCGGCCAACGTCGACGCCTGCGCGGCGGAGGGCGCCGCAGGCGTCTATTACTACAACTATGGTATGTTGAACGAGGAGCGGCTGGACTGGGTGGCGCAGGCCAACCGGCAGGTGAGCGGCTGAGCGCGCGCTCTCAGGCCCCCAGCCGCCCATAGAGCGGCTCCAACGCGCGATAGACCTCTTGAAAGAGGGGATATCGCGCGTTGTACGTTTCCCGCGCTGCGGGATCGGGCCGCTCCGCCTCGGCGGCCGCTACCAATCGGCGGGCCACGCCGTAATCGGGCCAGAGCCCCACGCCCACGCCCCCGGCGATGGCCGCGCCCAAGGCTGTGGCCTCGGCCAGGAGCTGCGGCCGCAGGATGGGCAGGCCCAGGACGTCCGCCAGGATTTGCCGCCAGACGGTGCTTTTGGCCCCGCCGCCGATGAGGCGCATGGCGTGGGGGGCGACCCCTTGCTCTGTCAGCGCGTCGAGGATCATCCGCAGGTTGTAGGCTACCCCCTCCATGGCCGCCCGCGCGGCGTGGCCGCGCCCGTGGCGCATGGAGAGCCCCACGAAGGCGCCCCGCGCCTCCGGGTTCCAGTAGGGGCTGCGCTCGCCCATCAGGTAGGGGAGGAAGAGCAAGCCCTCGGCCCCCGGCGGCGTTTGCGCTGCCCAGCGATCCATCTCGCGATAGCGGGCCGGGTTTTCCTCGCCCCTGGCGATCCACCCCGACAGCCACTGGTAGGCCCCGCCTGCCGCTTGCATGGTGCCCATGGGGCAGACCTGCTGGGGGTCCAGGTGGGCGAAATTGACGATGCGCTGCTGCGGGTCATAGAGCGGCCGGGGGCTGGCCACGGCCATCCAGGAAGAGGAGCCGATATAGTTGTAGGCATCGCCCTCGCCGACGACCCCCGCGCCCACCGTGGCGCAGGCGCCATCGCCGCCGCCGATCACCACCGGCGTTCCCGCCAGCAGGCCGGTGGCGACCGCGGCCTCCAGCGTCACTTGGCCGGCGACGTGGTGGGAGGGATGGGCTTCGGGCAGCAGGCCGCGCGCAAGCCCCACCGCGGCCAGGATCTCCTCGTCCCAGGCGCGCTGGTCCAGGTTAAAGAGGTTGCTGCCGGAGGCGTCGGAATAGTCGGTGGCGAACTGGCCGGTGAGGCGATAGGCGACATAATCCTTGGCCTGCAGAAAGATGCGGGTGCGGGCGAACAGCTCGGGCTCGTGTTCGCGGATCCAGAGCATCTTGGGGCCGGTGTAGGCTGCGCTGATGCGGTGGCCGGTGCGGCGATAGAGCTGTTCCGCCCCGCACGCCTCGCGCAAGAGATCGGCCTCCCGCGTGGCGCGCTGGTCGGCCCAGATGATGGCTGGCCGCAGGGGCTGGCCCGCGGCATCCACCGGCAGCCCGGCCATCATCTGGGCGCTAAAGCTCACGGCGGCGATCTCTTGCGGGGCGATTCCGGGCTCCGCCAGCAGGGCGCGGGTCGTTTCCACCACCGCGCGCCACCAGTCCGCCGGGTCCTGTTCCGCCCAGCCGGCGCGGGGGTAGCGGGTGGCATAGCCGGCGAAAGCGCTGCGGACGGCCTGGCCGTCCGCGTCAAAGAGATTGGCCTTGTTGCCGGTGGTGCCCAGGTCGTGGGCCAGGATATAGGCTGGCTTGGTCATCGGCGCGCCCCCTTGGTGGATTGGGCACATTATACGCTGGCGCCTGGCGTGCTACCAATATCGGCTGCCGCGAGCCTGACCGCATTTGTCGGCTGATTGTCATCCGGCTATCATGGTGCGCGCGAGGCGATGCGCCATAATAGGGGCAGTGAGACAAGAAAGGAGTAGATGCCGTGAGGAATCGTCAAGGGTGTCTGCAAGGCTTGCTCGAGATGTTCATGCTGACCTCGGCCTTCGATTGGCTCGAAGACCGCTTCGGATTCGGCAAAGGCCTCTCTTGCTCCGGCTGTGGCTGCGGGCTGGTGATCCTGGTCGTGTTCCTGCTGCTGGCGTGCAGCGTCATCTTTAGCACCGACTGGTTTCGCCTCTCCGTCGGCAGCCTCTGGTAAGCCCTTCCGCGGCGCGCCGTGGGATCAGTGGGTGGCGCAGGCGATGCAAGGATCGAAGGCGCGCACCACGCGGCCCACGGCGCGCTCCAACTCCATGTTGATAGTCTCCCCGGTGATATAGCGCGCCGCGACCACCCGCAGCGCTCGCTCGATGGCCAGCATATTGTGGACGGTAGGGATGACGAACTCGGCCTGGACGATCTTTTGGTTCTCGATGCGGTAGTGGTGGATCAGCGGGCCGCGCGGGGCCTCGACCATGCCGTAGCCATCGCCATCCCGCGGGGTGTAGGGGATGGCCGTATCCTCCCCGCTCAGGGGGCCTGCCATGATCTCCAGCGCCCGCTCCAGGGCATAGACCAGCTCGATGCCGCGCGCCAGGTCGAAGAGCAGCAGGCCATGGGCGGGGCGCCCGAAGGCCTGGCGGAACCGCTCCAGGTAGCCATCGGCCAGCGGCGTGCCCATGGCTTGGGTCATGTTGGCGCGCGCCAGGCTGTTGGCGCGGATCACCTGCCCGCGGTAGCTGGTGGCGTCGGCATACGAGTATTCGCTCTCGACGAAATCCAGGTGCTTGCGAAAGTCTCGCGCGGGGAAGGCTTCGTGGCAGCAGCCGTCCGGGCACATCACGCGGATCGTGTCGTCGGTGTAGCGCGGCGCGTCCTCGCCGGTGGCGGCGATATAGCAGGCGGGCTCGTCGTCACCCCAGGTGCCGATGCGGTCCCGCAGCGCCAGCGACATCTCCCAATAGATGTCGAACAGCTCGCAAGCCAGGCCCAGCGCCGCTTCCACCTCTCCGCGAACGACTTCGGCCGCCTCGGGCGCGATGCCGCTGGTGACGCCGCCGACGATGGCCTTGATGGGGTGGATGAACTGGCCCCCCGCCAGGGAGATCAGGCTGGTGCCGGCCCGGCGCACGCGCAGCGCGCGCGAGGCGATGCCCTGGTCGGCGTCCGCCGCGGCGGAATCGGCCTGAAAGATGCTGGAGACGCCCAGCCGGTCGGGCATGGTAAAGATGAAAAGCGAAGTCGCCTGGTTCTGCACGATCTGCCCCAGCATCAGCAGCTCGCGGATGGTTTGGGCCAGCGGCGGCGGGGTGAGGCCGAAGGCATCCTCCAGCGCCCGGACCGCGGCCACGTGGTGGGCGGTGGAGCAGACGCCGCAGATGCGCGGCACGATCACCGGCATCTGCTCGGCGGGCACGCCCTGCACCAGGTATTCAAAGCCGCGGAACTCCATCGCCTGAAAGCGGGCGGAGACGGGCCGCCCATTCTGCACGTCGATGGTGACCTGGGCATGGCCCTCGATGCGGCTGAGGGGAAAGGTTAGCGTCGGCATGTTACAGCACCTTCTCCTTGGGCCTGGGCGGGCGGTCCACGCCGGCATAGTCTGAGAACTGGAACAGAAAGAGGGCCATCTGCGGCGAGCGAGCCGCCTGCTCGATCTCGGCGGCGGGCACGTCGGTGAGGGACTGGAAGACGCGCTGGATGGATGCCAGCCACTCGGTGGAGCCCTTGTCGATGAGCACGTCCGAGGGGCCGCGGCAGCCGACGCAGGGGTGGCCGCCGCGCGGGCAGGGGGCGCGACAGCCGCCGCGCGTCGAGGAGCCCACGCAGAAATAGCCCTGGTTGATCAGGCAGATATCCGGCAGCACCTCGCCCTGACGCAGCCCCACCAGGTGCTCCGGCCGCAAATCCCGGACCTTGCGCCGCCCGCACTCCTGGCAGACGATCTTGCTGGCCTTGAAATCCGCTGGATCGAGCAGCGCGGCCATGAATAGCTCGGGCGTGGGCGGGCAGCCCGGGAGATAGCGGCCCACCTCCACAAAGGCGTCGATGGGATGGCACTTGGGCAGCATGCGCGGCACATGGCGCCGCTCCGGCTGCGTCAAGAAGAGCTGGCGCACCTCGTCGCGGTCGCCCAGGCTGGCCACGCCGCCCGAGATGGCGCAGGTGCCCACCGCCACGACCTGCTTGGCGCGCGGGATGGCCCGGCGCAGGTTATAGAGATCCTCATCCGTGCGCACGCCGCCGCTGACCAGCAGGATATCCACGGGGGGGACGTCGTAGGCCGAGACAACCAGCGGCATATACATCAGCCGATAGCGTTCGATCCACTCTTCCGCGTTGAGCAGCGAGACCTCGCACCCGGCGCAGCCCGAAAGCTGCAGCACGGCAAAGCGGACCGCCTCCTCTGGCATGGGCATCTTGCTCCTGGCCTATAGCCGGTACAGTTCCCCGTATTTGGCGCGCAGATACTGGATATACGGCTCGATGCGCAGCGGGCCGCCGGTGGCGCGCTCGATGATCTCGTTGGGCGTGTACTTGGACCCGTGCTGATAGATGTTTTCCGCCAGCCAGCCGTGCAGGGCGCCGAACTGCCCGGCTTCGATCTCGGCGGGGATCTGCGGGCGAGCCTGGGTGGCGGCGGCAAAGAACTGGGCGCCCAGGATGTTGCCCAGGGTATAGCCCTGGAACGAGCCGCCGATCGTCCCGCCGTACCAGTGCACGTCTTGCAGCACGCCGTCCCGGTCGTCGGGCGCGCGCACGCCGAGGTCCGACTGGTAACGGGCGTGCCAGGCGTCGGGCAGGTCCGCGACGCTGAGCTTGCCCTCCAGCAGGGCCAGCTCCAGGTCGAAGCGGATCATCACGTGCAGGTTATAGGTGACCTCGTCGGCGTCGGTGCGGATCAGCGAGGGCGACACCTTGTTGATAGCCCGGTAAAAGGTCTCCAGCGGGACCGAGCCGAGTTGCTGGGGGAAGGTCTTTTGCAGCCGGGGGTAGAAATAGGTCCAAAAGCCCCGGCTTCGCCCCACGATGTTCTCCCATAGCCGCGACTGGCTCTCGTGCACCCCCTGCGATACCCCCTCGCCCAGGGGCGTGCCGTCGTATTCGAGCCGGACGCCCTGTTCGTACATGGCGTGGCCCGCCTCGTGCAGGGTGCTGAACAGCGACTCGGTCAGGTCATCCGCCTTGAAGCGGGTGGTGATCCGCACGTCGGTGATGGAAAAGGTGATGGTGAAGGGATGAGGGGTCTTGTCCAGCCGCCCGCGGTTCAGGTCATAGCCGAAGCGCTTGGCGGCGTCCAGGCCAAAGGCCCGCTGTTTCCCCTCGGGAAAGCGCTGGTGGACGCAGGAATCGTCGGCCGGCGATTGGGAGGTGATGGCCTGCACGATGGGCACCATCCTTTGGCGCAGCTCGGCGAAGAGGGGGCGGATGGTGTTGGCCTTCATGCCGTAATCGGCCAGGTCGATGAGCGGGTCTGCGGGATGGGCTATGCCGGTGTAGTACGAGCTGAACTCGCGGCTGAGTTCGACGGTCTGCTCGAGAAGCGGACGCAGCCTGGCGAAGTCGTCCGCCGGACGAGCCTGCTGCCACTCATGGAACGTCCTCGACGTATGCAGGCTCACGCGCTCGAGGAACGCAGGGGGCACCTTAGTGTAGCGCCTGTAGTCGCGTCCCACGACGGCGAGCAGTTGCGAGTCGATGTGGTCGCCAGGCAAGCCTGCCGTCTCCTCGTCGGCCTGCGCCAACAGCTCGCCGGTGCGTTCCGACACGAAGAGCTCGTGCGACAGCCTGTTGAGCACCGACATGTGCCTGCCCCTGTCGCGAGCTCCTGAGCTGGGCATGTGCGTCGACTGGTCCCACGACAGCACGTCGCGCGCCATCGTGAGGGCGTTGATATCGGCCAGGCGTGCCCGCAGCTCGTCGAGAGCCGGCGTCGCGGACGTCACCGTCACGCACGCCTGCGCTTCTGCTCGTACATGCGCGCGTCGGCGTACGCGAGCAGGGCCTCGAACGACTCGGCGTGCAGCGGGTGGAGCGCTGCTCCCACGCTGGCGCCCAAGCGCACCGTGATGCCGTCGAGGTGGATCGGCTCCTCCACGGCCTGCAACAGCCGCTCCGCCACCCTGTCGACGGAGTTGAGGTCGGTGCCGGCCAGCAGCACGGCGAACTCGTCACCGCTGAGTCGAGCGACCATCTCGCCGGGCCTGACGTTCTGTTTGAGCCGCTGACCGATGACGCTGAGCACGCGGTCGCCCATCTCATGGCCATGGCTGTCGTTGACTGCCTTGAAGCCGTTGAGGTCGAAGTAGAGGATGGCCATCGGCACGGCCTGACGCCTGAGGACCCAGAAGCGGGACTTGAGGTGCCTGCGGTTGGGCAGACCGGTCAGGTCGTCGTGGTTCATGAGCTCGACCGCTTGCCGCAGCACGTTCTTGTAGTGCGTGATGCTCCTGAACTGCACGACGACGTGACCGTCGGGCAGAGGCAGCACGGTCACCGCGAACCAGGCGGGATCGGCGATGGGGACGTTCCCGTCGGTCGCTGTGCGTGCCTCGGTCCCTGTCGACCTGCGCGGCATCGCCTGCTCGAACTCCTGCACCCGGCCGGTGACGTGGGCCGTCACGAGCCTGCGGTAGATGCGCGGGTCGAGCCTGTCGGGGTAGATGTCGCGCGCGAGGCGACCGACGAGGTCGTTCTGGTTCAGACCGAGGACCTCGGCAGCGGCCGGGTTGATGTCGACCCATTCGAAGTCGGCGAGCCTCCCGGCCGCGTTGCGTTGAGCCTTGAACAGCACCAGACCGTGAGGCGCCGAACGGAAGTATTCGGGCCACAGACCGCCATCGGCAGTGATCGTGTCGCGTTCATCCACGGCGTGCTGCACCGCGCCCATTGTAATCGGCGCAGACCGTCAGCGACGCGGCAGAATCCTCACTGCGCCAGCACGTCCTCTCACCGCTGTCACTCATCCTGCTCCCCCGTTCCGGCTTCAACGCGCCTCGTCCACCTCGGCTCCTGTCGCGACAGGATGGTCGGGTCGGCTCGACCACTCGCTCCACGAGCCGGGATAGAGACGCACCCCGTCGAGACCGGCTTCCTCGAGGGCGAGGACCAGCTGAGCCGCACTGACGCCTGAGCCGCAGTAGGCGATGACGTCGCGCTCCCTGAGGTCGTCGACGCCGAGGCGAACCACCAGCTCGTCGCGCGATGCCAGACGTTGCGCGTCGAGCGCCATCGTGAACGGCAGGTTCCTGGCTCCGGGGATGTGGCCGGCCTTCGCGTCGAGCGGCTCGACCTCGCCCCTGTAGCGTTCGGGGGCGCGTGCGTCGAGCAGCGCCACGCGCTCGTCGTCGATACCCGCCTCGACGTCGTCGATCGTCGCGACGAGCTCGTGCCGAAGGTCGAGCGTGAAGGTGACGGGCGGGCGACTGGGCACGTCCGTCGTGAGCACGCCGCCCGTAGCGACGTACGCGGCGAGGCCGCCGTCGAGGAACCGCACCCGCTCGTGCCCGGCGTACCTCAGGAGCCACCACGCCCGCGCGGCGTACATCGTGCCAGTCTGGTCGTACACCACCACGGTGTGCTCGCGGCCGATCCCCAAAGCGCCGAGGCGGTCCGCGAACTCGCGCATGTCGGGCAGCGGATGCCTGCCTCCCGACGCCCCACCCGGCGGTGACGACAGGTCCTCGTCGAGGTCGAGATGCACGGCTCCTGGCACGTGCCCTGCCCGGTACGA
>ERZ747221.3060-NODE-3060-length-13833-cov-3.826912_pt1 | contig 13833 bp, 8 predicted proteins | sample MGYA00374949_ERZ747221 | MGnify/ENA primary metagenome ERZ747221 (study PRJEB28779, sample SAMN05720172) | bioreactor metagenome | isolation source: Anaerobic biogas reactor | place: USA:Washington, USA | collected 2015-08-08 ... | reverse complement strand
TGCTACCGCTCAAGGCATAGATCTCGGCAATCGGCTGGTCAAGCATCAGGTACTCGGCCGCTGCAAAGAAATGCACCGCGTGGTCGAATATCCAGGTATAGTCGCCGCCACCCGACTTGACGGGGTCGAGGCGCCAGCTGCGGTCCATCGGGGCGCCCTCGGCGAGCCCCTGCTTGCGCTCCAGCCAAGCTCCGTGGCGCTGGCGGATCTGCAGCGGGCGCCCGATCGCTCCCGACGCGATCAGCTCGCGCGCCTTTATGTGCGCCGAGATAAAGACGTACGTCTCGCCAACCACCAGCTTGACGCCCTTTTGGCGCACCGCCGCGATAGCGTCCAACCCCTCGGCCACACTGGTGCAGAACGGCTTCTCACAGTGGACGTGCTTGCCCGCCAGGGCGGCCTGCCGGGTCATCGTGGCGTGGAGATAGGTGGGTGTCGCGATATCGACGACGTCGATCGCGGGGTCCGCCAGCAGCTCCTCATAGGCGGTGTACACGCGTGGGATACGGTGCTCCGCGGCGAACCGAGCGGCGCGCTCTCGATCGACGTCGCACACGGCGCCCACCTCCGCCAGGGGATGGGTCTCGTAGCCCTTGACGTGCGCCTGGGCCGCCAAACCGAGCCCAACGATGCCTGCAGTGACCCTGGAACGCGCCATTGCCTGACCTCCTCCGGTTGCTCATGGAGTCTGATAGCGAGTCACCCGCGCCGCCCATCCGGCACGCGCCCCGCGGCGTCAGCGACACGGTCGCCCCGCACTGTAGCATAGAAGGCCGGCAGAGGGAAGCCGAAAGCGATGCCCTGCCCATGTTTGCGCGACTTTTCCTGCCCGGTGCGCGCGTGCGAACTGCGAGCACTGGGCCGCCCTGTGCTGGCTACGATACACGGGCCACTGACCGTCATATGGGCAAGGCCGGTTGACGGGCGCGCGGGGTGCGGCTACACTCGCGCCCATCTCGGCACCAATCGAGTTCCATTCTGCGACGGCCCGCTCGGCGGGCCGTCGTCTCGTGCAACACCCGCGCCCGCCACAGCGCGGTGGGAGGGCCCCTTGGGACCAAGACCTCGCCTCGGCCGACGCCTTGCGCTCGCTGTCGTGGCACTGATCGCGCTGGTCGGCAGTTTCCCGGCTCCCACCGCCCGCGCCGAGGCGCCGCCCCACCTGGGGTATGGCACCACCGGCGGCGTCGAGGCCTTGGGCTTTGACTGGATCAAGACCCTTGGCCGCCCGGCCGGGGGTGAGGCGCGCAAGCTCGTACGCATCGACCTCCAGGCGAGCGACCTCGCCACCCTCGACGGCTGGCTGGTGGACCTGGAGCACGACGTCCGGCAGTGGGCGGAGGTCGCCGACGCCTACGAGATCGGCAACGAGCCCAACCTCGACGCCAGCTATGGCTGGGGCGCCCCGCCGAACGCGGGTGACTATGCCCATGCCCTGTGCCGCGCCTACGCCACCATCAAGGCCGCCGACCCCGATGCCCTCGTCGTATCCGCGGGCCTGGCCCCCACGGGGCGCATCCCCTTCGAGTGGCAGGGGCACCAGGGCTACTGCGCCCCCGGCGTGAGCTGGTGCCCGGTGTACTACCAGGACGAGCGCGAGTTCCTGCGCGAGATGCTGCGGGCGGGCGCCGGCGCCTGCTTCGATGCCCTGGGCTACCACCCCTATGGGTTCAGCGCCCCCTACGACGCCGCCCCCGGCTCGTCGGCCTGCGGGGCCAACGACTTTTGCTTCCGCGGCGTGGAACGCATCCACGCCATCCTCCACGACGAGTTCGGCCTCCCCCAGCCGATCTGGGCCACCGAGTTCGGCTGGATCGTCGACCCGCGGCTGGTGGGCCGGCCCGAGTGCTGGGACGACCCGACGATGGTGGCCTTCCAGTGGATGGTCGTCTCCCCCGAGGCGCAGGCGGCCAACCTCGTCGGCGCCTACCAGTACGCCGCGGCGCACTATCCCTGGATGGGGGCCATGTTCTTTTTCAACTACAGCATCGCCTCTGGCTGCGACCAGATGGCCTTCTTTCGGGTGCAGGGGCGCCCCGCCGAGGCGGCGCTAACGGCGATGGACAAGCGCTTTGTGCCGAGTGCCGCCGCGTGGCGCGGCACGGGGGTCGTGGTCGTGGATGTAGGGGCCGAGGGGGTCGCCAGCGGGGAGCTATGGCTCGACAACCTGAGCTATGGGCGGCTCAACTGGCAGGCGGCGGTCGTCCCGGGTACGCCCCTGGACGGGCGCCTGACGCTACAGGCGGGCGAGGGGACGCTGGGCGAGCCGGTGCGGTTCAGCATCGGCGCGACCGGCCTGGCGCCGGGGCTGCATCGGGGCCGGATCGCGCTCACCGCCACAGCGCCGCTGGGCGTGCCGGTGGAGGATGCTGTGCAGGAGGAGAACGTGGCGCTGATGGTCGCCACGGATCACGTCTACCTGCCAGCGGTGTCGCGATAGGAGGGCGGGATCTCGGCCATGGCGCGCCACCCAGCGACTGAGGGCACGCCGTGAGGTGCGCCATCGACGGGCATCTTTCGCCCGCGCCCTGCACAATGAGGATTCCTTACGGTTGTGTTGAGGACTCGCGCCGTACCGCGGCGTAGCGGCCCTCCTCTGCTCGGGAGGGCCGCTACGCGTGGCGCCAGCCATCGCAGACTCGTCTATGCAAGGACACAGCCGGGCCCGGCTGCATCCCTGGCAATCGCCGTGGGCTCGTGCGCCCTCCCCGGTGGCGCACGCGGCGCACGTCACGCCCTGATCACCACCCCATCGCCTTCAAACGCGCAAGTTCTTCCTCGTACACCTCAAAGTGCTCCCCCTCGGCCTCGTCGGGGTCGGCCAGCTTGAGGAACATGGCGCTCTGCTTGGCGGGGCCGGCCAACTCGCGCCGGCTGATGCCCAGTTCGCTGCTCTTGTTGTGCCACTTGACCTCGTTGTCCTGGAGCAGGATGTACTCCCCGGCGTACTTGGAGGTCAGGCGTTTTTGGTTGTCACGGTAGTACAGCGCCTGCTCGCAGGTAGAACGCCGCCACGCCAGGACCGTCTCAAAGGGGTCGGTCTCCACCGTGCGGAAGGAAGCCACCGGCGCCTCGACCTCGGTCTCGAAATCGATCTTGGTCAGGTCGGCGGTGCCAAAGCCACACTCGTGGGCGATGCGCAGGGAACTGCGGTCACGCACGAACGGCTGGTGTGGCCAGTCGATCAGAGGGTGGAAGCCCATGAGGTAGGCGCCGCAGGCGTCGGTGGCGATGGTGTGATCGCCCGCCACGAGGGTGTCACAGATACGCCCCTGGCCGCCCCACTCGCGCCCTGACTGCCCCACCAGGCCGTCGATGATGTTGAGGGCAGGCCGGGCCAGCAGGCCGAGGTCCACCAGCACGTGGGAGAGGCGGATGATGTGGTGAAAGTAGGAGCGCGTACGCCCGTACGGCTCCATGACGGGCAGCCCAAAAAGGTTCTTCAGGCTGAGGGTGACCCCCATAAAGGCATGGTTCTTCATCGGCTGCACCGACACAAAGGCATCCGTATCGACCACGCACTCGGGGAGCAGGTACTGCCGGAACATCCGCCCACCCCCGGGCACCGGAAACACCTTGTGCGGGGGCTTGTTGCCGTCAAAGAACGCGACGCCGAACTCCTCGAGCAGGGGCATCAGCGTGATGTTCTCTTCTACCGGGCGTCCCGAGTGTGCAGCGTCGGTGCTGATCTCAGTGCAGACGATGTCGGCCGAGGTGCGCTCACGCAGGAGGCGCAACGTGGCGCGGGCCACCTTGAAATCCACGAGTTCCTGAAGGTTGCCGTCGAGGTACACGAGTCGCTCGGGTGGCCATGCCTGGTTGAACTTGATGGTGATGCGTTTCGCCGCCTGGAGCTTGGACCACGAGGTTTCCAGGGGATCGGTGGCGCGCTTTAGCGACTGGTAGACCTCCTCGTCGTCGGCGCGATGGTCACAGTAGACGGCACGTACGCGATAGTTGCTTGCAGTCGACACGTCGAGTTCACCTCACTCTGATAGGGTTACTCCTGGGTGTGTCCCAGGCGCATGTGGCGGTGCCCCGCCTTGCAATAGCGCACCGCCTGCATCTCGGCGGCGACCGCGACGGCGATCTCTTCGGGCGTGGGGCCACCGATGTCGAGACCAACGGGAGAGTAGAGCGCGTCCCAGGGCGCCGCGTCGCTCAGGTCGTTCCGGAGGCGGGCGGCAAGGGTCTCGGCCTTGCGCGCCGAGCCAACCATCCCCACGTAGGCGGGCTCCCAACCCGACGCCATGATTCGGCGTAGGGCGACATAGTCCAACTCATGCGACGAGGTAGCCACAAAGAAATAGCTACCAAGCGGCACGGGCTCATCTTGCAGGGCAGCCTCATACTCGGCAATGACCACCCGGTTGGCGCCCTCGACCGTATCCGGATACTCGGGCCAGCAGTCGACCACGGTGACAAAGTAGGGCAGCAGGCCAAGCTGTCGCGCGATAGCCTTGCCCACATGACCGCCGCCAAAGAGAAAGGCGTGATGGCTGTGTCCGATGAAATCGAAAAAGAGCGCTATGTGGGCCACGCATGGCTCACCGATCGCCTCGCCCTCGAGGGCACGGTCATCCGCCGTCGTTGCGTAACGGACCAGCTGGGACTGGCGCATCGTGACGAGATCGCGGGCCTTGGCGCCGGCCGCCCGCTCGAGGGCACCACCCGCGATGGTCCCCACGCGCTCGCCGTTCACACTGACGAGCATCTTGGCCCCGAGCCGGGCCGCCGTTGTCCCCTGGACATCCACCACGGTGACCAATACCGCCCCCTCGCCGCGCCGGCGCGCCTGCACTATCGCCTCGTACACTGCGTCCATCATTGACTCCTTTCGCGTGCGCCAGGGGCCAGTAACGCCACCCACTGGCTGGATTCTAGCTTCTTGCGTCCCAGTACACCAGCGCCGAGCGCATGGAAGGGGGCCACACCCACTTATCGTCCTGATAGGTGAGGTGCTCGTCCAGCAATCCCCGCAGGTAGCTGTCGTGTTCGCTGGGCCCCATCAGCCCCAGTTTGCTCTTTGTCTCATCGAACGCCTCGTCGAGGCTGGCGTTGGTCCACGCGCCCCAGGCGCCCGTGTTCTCCATGAGCACGTTGGCGTAGATGCCCATCTGCATGAGCACGTTGTAGGCGACAACGAAATTCGGGCTATCGTGGGGCTGGCCCCACACGCGCTGTGCCGCCTGCGTCATCACGCTGCCCACCACGGGCGCCCGCATCAACAGGAAACAGCGCCGACGCGTGACGGCCATCATGCGCCGCACAAAGAGGGGCAGGTCGGCCACACCGTACATGGCGTGGGAACAGAGCGACACGTCGTGCATGGCCACCTCGGCCTCGGGCCAGGCGCCCTGGGCGATGACCACGTTGTCGAGGCCCTCGGCCTCGACGTTCTCGCGCAACACCTCGAGCATCGCCGGCGATGGGTCGATGGCCGTAACCTGCCGGGCCTTACGCGCCAGGAGGATGGACCACGAGCCCGTGCCGGCGCCGATATCGAGCACCGTCGTATCGCCGTCGATCTGCGACAGCAAAAAGTCGCGGCTCGAATCGGGTCGCGTCCAGCGCTCGCGCACCCTGCGATGGAAACCCCGCGCCCGCTCGCGCCACGCATCCCCGGACCCTTCCGGGTCCTGTGCGTGCCGAATGTCCCGCACCTCCACGAGTTGGCGCCACAGCGCCGCCCAATCCGTTATGCGTTCCACGTCTCTTGCCTCCTCTATCGTTTTTCTATCAGGCGCCCCGGTCGGGCGCCCCGTCCAGATCATGGCTGAGCACCAGAGGGCGGCCACGCACCTCGACCACCTCCACGGTAACGCCATAGGTGGCGCTCAGCCGCTCCGAGTCCATGACGCTCCCCGTAGGCCCCGCGGCGATCACCTGCCCCCCTCGCATCAGCAGCACGTCATCGGCGATGGCGGCGGCGGCGTTGGGATCATGCGTCGTCAGCACGATGGTACGCCCGTCGGCGCGCAACGACCGCAGCACGCCGAGGATGCGGCGCACGTTGGCCAGGTCGAGATGCGAGGTGGGCTCGTCCAGCAGCAGCACGCGCGGCTCCTGCGCCAGGGCGCGCGCCACCGTGGCGAGTTGTCGTTCGCCGCCGCTCAGGGCCGGCACAGAGCGCCGCGCCAGGGCCGCGATGCCGGTAGCATCCAGGGCGCGCTGCGCGCACGCGCGGTCGTCGGGGCCGGGCATCTCCAGTAGGTCCAGATAGGGCGCCCGCCCCAACAGGGCATACTCGAACACGCTGAGATCAAAGGTGACGTGCTCGTTCTGGGGCACCAATCCCACCAGGCGGCTCGACTCACGTCGCGAGTGCGCGCTCAGCGGCCGCCCAAAGAGCCGCACCTCCCCCCACTCGGGGGGCAGCAGCCCCAGCAGCACGTGCAGCAGCGTGCTCTTGCCCGAACCGTTCGGCCCCAGGACGGCCGTGATCGACCCGGCGCGCACCTCGGCGCTCACGCCATCGAGGGCCGGCGGCTCGCCGGGCCCGTAGCGAAAGGTGACCTCCCGCAAGGCAACGGCCGGCTCTGTGGCGCTTAGCTCGGCCGCGTACGGCTGCACCGCGAGCAACGGTGTCGCGTTCGACAGTGTCGCGTTCATCGCCGCACCTGCCATTCCCGCCGCATCATGATGGCCATGAACAGCGCGGCGCCCACGAACGATGTCAAGATTCCCAACGGTATCTCCCCGGACAGGAGCGTACGGGCGACGTTGTCGCAGGCCAGCACGAACAGCGCGCCGAGGAGCATGGCGCCGGGCAGGGCCCGCTGCGCGTCGGCGCCCAGCCAGCGTCGGGCGATGTGCGGCACGATGAGCCCCACCCAGCCGATCAGCCCGGCCTTGGAGACGACGGCGGCGCTGGCCGCCACCGCCGCCAGCAACACCACCAACCGCTCGCGCCCGGCCGCGACCCCCAACGAGAAGGCGGTCTCGTCGCGCATGGAGAGCAGGTTGAGGCGCCAGCGCAAGAGGTAGAGGAGGGCCAGGCAGGGAGCGGCGACGAGCAGCACCTGCATGAGATCGGGCCAGGTGATGGCCCACAGGCCGCCCAGCAGCCAAAAGGTGATGTCGGGAAGCTGACGCAGCGGGTCCGCCGTGTACTTGAGCACGCTCGTGCCGGAGGAGTAGAGCGCCGAGACGGCGATCCCCGCCAACACCAGCCGCAGCACCCAATCGCCGTAGCGGATGCGCCGCCCGAGCAGGTACGACGCCCCCAGCCCCAGCAGGCCAAAGAGCGCTGCGCAGAGCTGGATGGTCAAGGCGCGCCCGCCGAGGGCCACGATGGCCAGCGACGCCCCGAACGAGGCGCCCGCCGACACGCCCAGGAAGCCCGAATCGACCAGCGGATTGCGAAACACCATCTGAAAGACCGCCCCCGCGGCGGAGAGCGTCATCCCCACCACCACGGCGCTCAGGATGCGTGGCAGGCGCAGGTTGAGGATGAGGCGCAGCGCCAGGGGATCCTCGCGCAGGGCCCGCAGCGGCGTCCAGTACGGCCCCGGATATCGCCCCAGGAAGAGCGACACGCCCAGCAGGCCGATGACCAGGCACCCGAGGACGACGAGCCGTGCCCTGGCTCGTCGCGCCTCGGGGTACAGCGTCAGGGCCTTAGCGGACATCCATCCGTACCGTGGGGAGGATGTCGCGCTCGATGACGGCCGGGTCCATGCCGTACAGCTCGCTGAAGTAGGCCATCACTTCGGCATTCATGTCGACGTCGTCAAAGAGTTCAGGGTGGATGTGTGTCGCCAACCAATTCATACCGAGGATCCAGCGCGGCTCTGGCTGATCCCAGCCAAAGATATCTTGAGGGAAGGCATAGATGTGACCGTCTTGCACGGCGCGCAGCGCCGCCCACTGGGGATCCGCCTTGAGCCCCTCGATCACTTCCTGGGGGTCGAGGGTGTACCACACGACCACAAAGACCATGTCCGCGTCCCACCGGGCGATCTGTTCCAGGTTGACCACCGTCCAGCCGTCCGTCGGGGCGGCGGAATCGAGCCACACGGGGTAGCCACCGGCCGTCTCGACCTCCACGGTCTGCATCCAGGTCTTGGCCGGCACCTGTACGGCCACCTCCCCACCGCGGTCGCTGTACTCCAGGAGCAACACCCGCGGCTTTTCGTCGTCGGACACCGTGGCGGTGCGCTCGGCGAGGCGGTCGAGACGCGAGCGATAGAACGCGGCGATCGCGTCAGCGCGATCGGTGTTGCCCAGGACCGCGCCCACGTTGGCCAGATCGGTAAAGAACTGATCGACCGTCTCCAGGCCGACATGGAGCACGGGGATGTCGATCTGGGCCAGGGCCTCGGCTGTCTTGTCGACCACGATCCCCTTCATGATCACCAGGTCGGGCGCCAGCGCGGCGATCTGCTCCACGTTGGGGTTGGCATCCAGCGTGGGCACCTGCTCAAAGCGGGCGTCCACGAACGGCAAAAAGTTGCTCGGCGCGGCGCTGCGCGACTCGGTGCCCACCAGGCGCTCGCGCCCCTCGGGGAACATGTAGAGGAGGTGCAGCGACATGTGCGGGCCGCGCCCCACCACCACGATGCGCCGCGGCAGGCTATCGAGTTCCACCGTGCGCCCGGCCGCGTCCACCAGCGAGACGGGACCGCCCAGCGGTTCGTCACCCGCTTCCGTGGCAACGGGCGGCTCCGCCTCCGCCGCCGCGGGCTTGCCTTCGCGAATCTCGACGACGCCGCGCACCCAGCTGCCCTTACTCATGCCGGGCATGACGGCGTCGAGGCCGCCACCCTCGGCATAGGCCAGCAGGCACTCGTCGGTGATGTCGGCCACCGTGACGTTGGCGGCATAGCCGTCGCTGGCGACCAGCGCGACGTCGCTCGCCGCGACGCCGGCGGCTTCCAGCACGGCCAACAAGCCGACGCCGCGATAATCGGCGCCGTCCACCGTGGCGGAGGCTTGTTCGAGCGCCTCGAGGTCGGCAAGGGTGAAGGTCTTGTCGAGGACCATGAGGGCGGCCGGCGCCTCCGTCGGTGTGGGCTCGACGGGCGCGGCCGGCGGCGCAGCTGTCTCTGTTGGCGGCTCAGCCGCGGGCTTGGCGGTGGGCGCGGCGACGGGCTGGCAGCCGGACAGCGCCAGCGCGATGACGACGAACAGGCATATGAGAGCGATCACGTGACGATGCATGGGCTGACGCATGGTTACCTCCAGGGGCATGAGCTGCATGACACCATCGAGGGCGATTCGGATGCGGCGGTGCACGACGACGCACGCCCCATCTTGACCACGAGGGCGGGGCGCAGCCGCAGCTCGCGCGCCCCGCATAGGACGTGCGACGGCGTGAACCAGTCAAGTGGATGGGCGCCCGCAACAGCAGCGGGCCGGCAAGGCTGATGGGGGTCCAACGAGAGGCGAGACACAACGATTGCCATGACTCCTTTCCGTGGTATGCCGCGTGCGCTGGGAAAGGAGTGGGGCAGCATCAAACGGGGGCAAGCGAGAGGCGCCTGCCTCGTTCGGATGCGCGCCACCTCTCCTTTCCAAACACGGGAGGCGCAGGGGTTTCCCCCCGCACCCTCGGAGCGCGTGGCGACACGCTTGCCGCCACACGCCCACCGATCGCGGCGCCATACCCGGAGGCCCAGGCGCCACGACTCGGAGAGACGCGCTATGTGGTTCGGCGGGAGTATAGCCATCGCAGCACAGGCCGTCAAGCTGCTGCCGCCCAGCGATCACGCCGCTGACCGAGGTCAGGCGCTAACGGCCCAGGGTACTGGGCTCGGCGAAGCCCGCCTTCGCGGGCCGAACATAGTCTGCGTGGGCAGGCTAGCAGTTAGCGCTGGGTCTCAACCCGCGGCAGACGCTCGGTGGCGCGCCGTTCTCCCAGACTCCGGCCACCCCTCATCACATTAGTGCGCTTGACACCCGCTGCTCCACGACTAGACTGGAGGACGTATACAACCTATAGCCTGTCTCCGACCCATCCGCCCTACCGGCAGGCGCACGGCCTGCCCACGGGCGTTGGGCGATAGGGTGCGGCTGGAAACGGCTACGCCTCCCGCATTTGGAAAGGAGACCCATCCTGCCGGCCACCTCGGACGGCGTCTCCTTGCCATGCGGAGGCGCCGTCCTTTGCGTTGGGCGGTGGCTCCGGACGGGCGGCCGTCCTACGCCCCACCTTCGGGAGACGGGTTAACACTCGCCGGAGGATCCACACATGCGTCCCAGATGCGTCCTTCTCACCCTCGTGATGTCACTGCTCTTCATGGTGGCTTTGGGCGGCTGCGCCGCCACGCCCACCACCCCGGAGCCCTCAACTCCCGCCCCAACCACGGCGCCCACCACCGCGCCGACGTCAGCACCCCAGGAGGCCGCTGCCGGCATCCGGCTCACCGTGATCGGCCAACCCTTCGATGGCGCCGCCCTACGCGACTTGGAGGTCACCAAGACCGTCCAGACGCCCAAGGGGGAGGAGGCCACCTACACCGGCATCGGCCTGCGCGCCCTGCTGGACAAGGTCGCCCTGCAAGAGGGCGCCATCTCCCTGGTAGCCTCCGACGGCTACGCCGCGGAGGTGGTCGTCGCCGAGGTGAACGACGATTGCCTGTTGGCATACAACGATGACGGTGGCTTGGACGCCGTCATGCCGGGGCTCGGAGGCGGCGCCTGGGTAAAGGACGTGGTCGAGATCGCTCCGGCTGGGGGGGCTGCGGAGGCCGAGCCCGAGGCGGAGCCTGAGCCCGTGGCCGAGGCGGTCATCACCATCAACGGTCAGGCGCTCACCCAGGCGGACCTCGAGGCGCTCGAGCAGGTGAGCCAGGACGTGGATGGCCGCACGTATCAGGGCGTGCGCATCCTCGACGCCCTCAAAGCCGCCGGCGTCACCTCGGGCGAGATCACCATGACCGCCGGCGACGGCTACTCCGCCGGCGTGGACGTGGCCACCTTGACGCCCGAGTGCCTCCTGGCCTATGCCGATGATGGCACCGTAGGGGCCGTGTTCCCCGGGATGGACAAGGGCCTCTGGGTCAAGATGGTCGTCGAGATCTCGGTGGAGGGCGCAGCGGCGAGCGGCGGCGCCACCCCCGAGGCCGAGATACCCGCCGACGCGATCCTCATCGTGAACGGCAAACCCTTTACCCTGGCGGACCTCCAGGCGCTCCCCCAGGTGGAGCAGGAGATCGACGGCAAGACCTACCAGGGCGTGTCACTCCTGGCGGTGCTCGAGGCAGCCGGGATCACGAAGGGCTCGATCCTCATGACGGCCACCGACGGCTATGCCGCCGGCATCAGCGTCGACGCCTTGAACCCCAACTGCCTCCTCGCCTACGAGTCGGGCGGCACGGTGGGCTCGGTGCTGCCGGAGATCAGTCGCGGCAGTTGGGTCAAGATGCTGGCCACCATCACCGTCGATGAGGGCGCGCCGGCAACATCCGCTGAGCCCTTGCCCACGCGAGCCAAACCCGCCACCGGTGAGACCCGCGTGGTGGTCGACTCGTTGGGCAAAGAGGTGACCATCCCGACGCAGGTGACGAGCGTCGCCTCCATGCGGTCGGGCACCACCGAGATCATCTGCGCCCTCGGACAAGCGGACAAGATCATCGCCGTGGACGAGATGGTCAAGGCGGGGGAGAGCTATGGCGAGTTCGTCGCGACCATACACCCCGAGCTGATGGACCGCGCCGCCCCCTTCCGCAACCGCGACATCAATGCGGAAGAGATGCTGCGCCTCAACCCGGATGTGGTGCTGCATGGCGGCTACGGCCGCATCAGCCAGGCCGAGGCGCTGCAAAAGCAGGTCCCCGATATGCCGATCGTCATCGCGCATTTCGAGACGATCGAGGAGTACATGAACGACGTGCGCATCGTGGCGCAGTGCGTCAACGCCGAGGAGGCCGCGGAGCGCCTCATCGCCACCCTGCAGGGCACCCTCGACTTTGTCACCGAGCGCGTTAAGGATGTCCCCGAGTCGGAAAAGGTCCGCGTCTTTTACGGCGGCCATGACATCTACAAAGCGTACACCGGCACGACGTTCGAGCACGCCCAGATCGTCATAGCGGGCGGCGTCAACGTGGCCGCGGACCTGGAGGGATGGCATCCCGAGGTCTCGGCGGAGCAGCTCCTGGTATGGGACCCCGAGGTGATCGTTGTCCTCAACGGCGTGGACGTGGACGCGATCCTGGCCGACCCCAAGGTGCAGGGTGTGTCGGCCATCAAGAACCGGCGCGTGTACAGCCTTCCCGAGGCGAGCTGGGACTTTTCCTCGCCCCGCGCCCTGTTCTGCATCGAGTGGCTGGCCCAGATCCTCTACCCGGAGCGCTTTAGCGACATCGACATCGATGCCGAGGCGGACGCCTTTTACCGGGCGGTGTTCGGTGTGGACTATTTCGGGCCCAAGCTGGGGAGCGGTGCGTCGGCCGACTCGGAGACACGCACCGTCACCGACATGATCGGCCGCAAGGTGCAGGTGCCGCGAACCATCACTCGCGCTATGCCCCTCTCGTCCGACATCACCGCGAGTCTCATGGCGCTCGGCGTCGGAGATCGGCTGGCGGCCGTTGACAGCATGACGCCGGCCAATGCCAACCTCATGGCGGCCTTCCCCGAGTTGGCCGACCTGTCCGCGCCCTGCGCCTTCTTTGACGCCAACGCCGAGAGCATCCTGGCCGTCAACCCCGATGTGGTGCTCACCGTCTCCTGGCAGCGCGACCCCGACAAGCTTCAGGAGATGATGGGCATCCCCGTGGTGTGCATCGACCTCAACCTGTACGCGCCGACCCTGCGCTTCCTGTCCGAAATCATGGGGGTTGAGGATCGGGCGGACGAGATCGTGGGCTACTATCAGGAACGCATGGCCGCCGTCCACGAGGGGCTGCGGGACCTGTCGCCCGACGAGCGCACCCGCATCTATGTGGGCGGCAACGACATGATGTCCACCTATGGCGCCGAGTCCACCTGGCACTATGAGATCCTCGACGCCGGCGGCATGAACGTGGCCGCCGCGCTCACGGGGGGCGGCTCGCATGGCGTGTCCATGGAGCAGATCATGCTGTGGGACCCGCAGGTGGTGGTGCTGGACAACGCCTGCCAGGATGATGTGGAGGACGTGCTGAGCGATCCGCGCTGGGCGGGCATCAGCGCCGTCAAGGAGGGGCGCGTGTTCCGCGCCTCGCCGGGCTATGTCGGCGCATGGGGTCGGCCCCATCTGGAGTCGGCCATGGCGCGCATCTGGCTGGCCGACAAGCTCTACCCGGACACGTTGGGCCTCGACATCCGCACCGAGGCCGCCACGTTCTACGAGCGCGTCTATGGCCGCGCCTTTGGCGACGCGGAACTGGAGGCAATCCTCGGTGAGTAGAGCAGTGGCGGCGCGCGCGACCTCCGCGCGTGCGGAGGAGGGTGCGCGACAACGCGCCATCCTGGCGGGGCTGGAGGTGTCGGTGCTGGCCATCGCGCTGGTGTCCCTGTTCCTGGGACGCTACCCCATCGACCCGAGCACGCTGGTGCGCGTAGTGGCGTCGCGCCTCGTCCCCGTGGAACGCACCTGGGTCGACAACGTCGAGACCGTCGTCTGGAACATCCGTTTGCCGCGGGTGGCCATGGCGATGTTCGTGGGGGGCAGCCTCGCTATCAGCGGGGCTGCCTTCCAGGGAATGTTCCGTAACCCGCTGGTGAGCCCCGACATCCTCGGGGTGACGGCCGGGGGCGGCTTTGGCGCGGCGCTGGCCATCCTCCTGGGGGGCAACACCCTCGCCATCCAGCTCTCGGCGCTCTGCTTTGGAGTCGCCGCCGTAGCGCTCACCTATCTCATCGGGCGCATCTACCGCACCACCCCCACGCTGATGCTCGTCCTGGCGG
>ERZ747221.3052-NODE-3052-length-13868-cov-6.039881_pt1 | contig 13868 bp, 7 predicted proteins | sample MGYA00374949_ERZ747221 | MGnify/ENA primary metagenome ERZ747221 (study PRJEB28779, sample SAMN05720172) | bioreactor metagenome | isolation source: Anaerobic biogas reactor | place: USA:Washington, USA | collected 2015-08-08 ... | reverse complement strand
CATCAAATCCATATCATAATCCGGCTTTATTTTAAAAAGATTTAAAACTTGATCCAGCATTTCCCGATGCTGGGCTGTAACGCATACTATGGTTTTAATATCTTTTACTTTCTTTAATTCTTTGATTACCGGAGCCATCTTAATCGCCTCCGGCCTGGTACCAAACACTATCATTACTTTTCCTAGATACATATATTTTCCTCCATACATACATACTAAAGATTGTTTCGCTGCCCCAAGGTATTTTTCCTGCTTTAGGCAACGGTGGTGATAGGGGGACGGGGTTGTTGACAACATTGAAAATGTTGTCAACAACCCCGTCCCCCTATCACCTTAGCTTACTAATCCTTCTTTAACATTGAGACTGGCAGGATATCTACTATCTTAAAGACCAAACAATTTTTTAACGGGAAATCCCTATAACGAGTTTTCTCGAGGCGTTTTCTAATCCGTTTATAATATTCACCTTCGACCTGGTCATCAGTTAGTTCAACATACACCCGGATACCGTCTTTAGTCTGCTCATTATCGGTAAGCAAAACCATGAATACACCTTTGCCGGTCTCTTTCAGGTTGGCATAAGTAAGGTCAGCCCCAAAGCGGGCACAGATTATAGTATCGTCACCAACCATCTCCAGCACCGAAATTACCGCAATATTAACATTATATTGCTTATCTACCGTACTCAAGGTGGTGGATATATAGTTGCCGTTAAGTAATTCTCGTGCCTTTTCCAGTAATGCCCTATCCAACTGCATAATCTCCCCCTTGCGCTATGGTTTGTTTAGCCCATAGTAATACATCCAGCCAGGCAAGTCAAAGACACAGGGACTTTTTTGGTGACACAGGGGGACGTTTTCGGTGTGTCATTTCTTTGAAATGACACACCGAAAACGTCCCCCTGTGTCACCAAAAACGTCCCCCTGTATCATTACCAGGCTATTTTTAAGTTTAGCTGCTCATGTTGGGGCTCAACTTCCAGTTTAACCATGCCGTTTTGAATTTCGTACAGCCGGTCATTTATAGAAACTAGACCGGAAGCCGGCATTTTGTTACTGCTGTACCAAAAATACAGGGTAAGATAAGTTTTCTCCCCCGGTTTAAACTCCGGTGGGACGGCTGTTACCAGGTATTTATTATCTGAGGGCTTATCTATAATTTTACCTGACATATCAGGAATAACCTGCAGGGTGTATTTCGAGGTTTTTAAATCATATTCACTTAAGGTGGCCGAACTGTAAACTACTACCTCCCATATACCCGGAGCCGGGCGATTATAGGGCATATTAACCGAGGCTATGACCTGGGTATCGCCTACTCCCGCGTACTGGCTGACCATTTGCTCACCCTGGGGAGATATAATATGTATCCTTACCCGCCCTTTATCACCCGATAGCAGTTTGAAACTGACACTGGTCATGTTTTCCGATATCCGAAAAAAGTAGCGTTTAAACTGCCCGGCACCCAGCTCTCCCTTCTCTTCAAACATTTTGTCCCCGTTCTTGGAGAGTTCATGGGGCAGTATTATGGTTTGCAACATGGCCACGTCCCACTGTGGGGTAGTATATTTATCAGCTATTAAAAAAGTGCTATAAAGACCCGGTTCCAACAACTCGCCATACTTTATTTCTATAGCCCTTTCAGCATGGGCCGGAACCTGCACTGAATACTGTTTCGGTTTGACCCAATCTGCTAATCCACCTACGGATAATTGTTCATTTTTGTCACTATTATTCGTAATTTTAAAGGTCAATTCTCCTGGAGCCTGGCCACGCGAGTAAAAACCGCCACCATATCCAAAATTGGGGCTATATTGTTTACCGTTTAACGAATTCTCCTGGTATTTTTTCCTCTGCAATTCGTTCCAGGCCCGCATGAGATTTACCGCCCCAAATCCTTGTTCCACCGCTTGAAAACCAGTTAGGGGTTTAGCTCCGGCAATTAAGGCCCGGCCTATAGCCTGACTGTTACTAACATAGAGCTTGCGACTACTGGCATCCAATAGCAAAGCAGCAGCCCCGGCAACATGAGGCGCAGCTATACTAGTACCTTCATCTAATCGATATGATTGACCACTCCACAGGGGATAGGTGGAAACAGCATTTCCCGGTGCCACCAGCATAGGCGCAGTCGAGCCATCGGCTGCTGGACCACCGGAACTAAAATACCACAGGGTCGGTTCTTCTACCCTCCAACCGTAGTCGGTACGCCACATTTCCGGAGTAGCGTAGGCACCCACACTGATAATATTGTTTAACGAAGTTGTACCCGTAACCGTTCCCAAACCCGGGCCATTATTACCTGCCGCAATACATATCAGCATACCCGAGACTTTCTGTACATTGGCCAGCAGTTGCGTCAGGGATTGCATTTCCGGCTCCTGTACCTGGTATTGGCCCATACTTACCACCGCTACTTTGGCTCCCCGATCTGCTGCCAGGCTGATAGCACTTTCTATTTTCTTTAAGCTGGTGGTCCCACTGCGATCCATTACTTTGATAGGTAAGATCTGGGCATCCGGAGCCACACCCTGAATTGTTCCCCGTGCTGCAACTATACCGGATACTTCCGTACCATGTCCTAACATATCAAAACCTAGTTTAATATAATCCCCCTTGGCGGGTATTTCCGCTAAAAGCAGGTTAAAGCTGCGGTTCTTATCCCCTTTAATTAACACTACTTGGCCGTCTCGGCTGAAAACCTGTAATGGGTTCTGGTCATTTATCTGACCATCAAAGTTGCTATCTAGATAAATAGTATCAAAATTACCCCGGTACTTCCCCGCAGTTGCTACCACCAACAATTGCTCTTGTTTTAATCCAAAGTCCACCGGTAAGAACTTCAGGTTCAAATAGCCGTATTTATAAACATTGGAAAGGTTATTAATTTTACTAACATCTATCTTTTTACCGCCAATACTTATATAACCATCCCTGGCCTCCACCGAGGTAAGGTTTACTTTGCCTTCGTTGCTCAGGTCAATAAAATCAACTATCTTACGATAACCTTCAGCTGTCTCCTGCAAATCCGGATGCCCAGGGTCGATGCCACTATCAATAATGGCCACCAGTTGTCCCCGCCCACTGGCTTTAGTGAGGGCGCCAAAGTCATAGGCCTGCATCGCTTCGCAGGTAGCCTGCAAACTCCTTGACGGGTGGTCCAGGGCTGAAACTTTGACTTCTTCGCTTATTTCGCTGTCGGTTAGTTTTATTACGTTTTCATCAATTGATGTTAACTTATCCGATTTCGGCAGAGAAATCTGCTGCAGGTTTACCTGCCCTCCATTATATTTATCGGTGCTATATAAATAAGCTAGCTTGCCTTCCGTATTAAGGGTAAAATAGGCATTAATCGGTAAATCTAACTGGGAAATTGGTTGAACTTCCCCTTGTTTATAACCGACTACATTAGCAGCTAACTCAAAAGTCTGACTACGCCCATTAATCCGTATCGTAACCCGTTTTAGCGGCAGGTCAATCGTTTCCAGTGTTCCGTAAAAATGAAATTCCTGACCCTGCAGAGCTAGAAACTGTTCCAATAAAACTGCTACTTCCGCCCGGGTAAGGCTCTGCCTGGGTTTAAAATTATTATCGGGGTAGCCACTTACTATACCGTGGTTGACCGCATAGTCTATCGGTTTCAGAGCCCACGAAGATATAGCGGAACGGTCAAGAAAATCAGCCGTGGGCAGCTCTTCCATTTGCACCCTCAAGCTATTAACCATCATGGTAACTGCTTCCTCCCGGCTAACCGGAGCTGTTGGGCGGAAATAACTTTGCCCATCACCGTAGGCAATATTGAGCTCATAGGCCAGTTCCATGTAACCCCTGGCCCAATGATTATAGGCATCACGGAAGTGAGGCTCCCCTTTTAACAATTGTTTGGCCTCTGCGCTTTTGTTTAGAGCATTAATAATCAAGGTTATAAACTCGGCCCGGTTAACGTATGCATTCGGGTGATAAGACCCATCCGGATAACCACTGATCATTTCCCGGTTATTCAGGTGGTCAATCTGGGGACGCGCCCAATGGTAACGCGTGTCAGAAAAGGCATAAACCGCCAGCGGGTTACAGCTTATAAAAAAGATGATTAACAACCCGGCTATATATATACTTTTTCTCATAAAAGTCCTGCCTTTATGTAATGAAGTTGAAACACTAATAGTGTTCCTACAGCTTTATTCCCCTCATTATTATATCCGTAAGTTGTGCGGCCATATCGGCCGGGCTGATGTCCCAATCTTCCAGAGTAATGGGGATCCATAGGGAACCCAGGGTGCCGATGATTAACAAAGTCACCAGTTTAGCATCTACATCCCGAATCTCAGCGCGTTTAATACTATCCTCAATAATGCCGGTAAGCTTCTCTTCTTTTTCATTACGTAAATTATAAGTCCAATCTTTCAGGTCCTCATCCCAAATTTCCGTATCCCAAAAAACAATTCGGGTTAACTCCTTATTTTCCCGGCAAAAGGTGATATGAGATTCGAAAAGCATAGACATCCTTTCTTGAAAAGTAAGGTTCTCCAGCTTCGGTAAATCCATGCGGGTATAATAAACCTGTAAACTTCTCTCCATCATATCCTGAAAAAGCTGCAGTTTGCTATCGAAGTATTCATATATAGTACCTTTGCCAATACCAGCAACAGTAGCAATTTCCTCCATACGGGTGTTATGGTAACCCTTGATGGAGAAGACCTGTACCGCCGCATCCAGTATAATCTCCCGTTTATTCTGAGCCCGTTTATCCTTCATGAACAAGCCCCTCCTTCCCAGCCACTAAGTACGTTTGTTGACGCGGAGCCCAACTGCTTGTTACGGTGTAGGGGCGAACCCATGTGTTCGCCCTGGGTTGGTAGTTCTGTTCCGGGTTTTTTGCTCGGCAGGGCAGACACACGGGTCTGCCCCTAAAATCCTAACCCGTTACTCTAGACAACTAATCAAGTTCTCAATTCAAAGTTATTTAAAAGATAACTTTGTTATCCGCGTCTATTTTATTTCTATCCTTCAACAGTTTCTTCGGCCATAGCATCCACGTCCATCCTCCTACGGCCCAGCTTCTGCCCCCAGTCGTCAAAGATACTGTAAACCACCGGTACCAGTACCAGGGTAATCAGGGTAGATACCAACAGACCACCAATAACTACTATAGCCAAAGGCGCGTCCATTTCTCCGCCCTCGCCTATTCCCAGGGCCAGAGGGAACATTGCCAGTATAGTGGCCAGGGCAGTCATAAGTATAGGCCGCAGCCTTACCCGGCCTGCTTCTACAATAGCGGCATCACGCTCCATCCCTCGCTCCCGCAGCTGCTTCAAATAGTCCACCAATACAATAGCATTGGCTACAACAATACCGACCAGCATTATCACTCCGATAAAAACTACCACACTGAAATGCTTTCCGGTAAGCAGCAGGGAAAGTACAATACCAATAATAGCTGTAGGCACCGAGAACATAATAACAAAGGGGTTAAAAAACGACTCATATAGTACGGCCATAACTGCATATACCAGAATAATTGCCAGCAACAGGGCTATTCCCAAAGAGGCGAAACTCTCCATCATCTCTTTATTCTCCCCACCGTACTCAATAGTATAGCCGGCGGGAAGTTTTATTTTATTTAATTCGGTCTGAATGTCAGTCATTACCGCATTCAGATCACGATTTAACAAGTAACCGTTAATCTCCGCCTTGCGCACCCTATCCTCACGGGTAATTTGAATGGGACCTGGTTCCATGTCAAAGCTAGCAATCTGGGATAATTTAACTACTGCGCCACTGGCACTTAATATGTTCAGATTTTGCAGGTAAGAAAATTCATCATAGCCCTGGGGAGAATAGCGTACTCTGATATCTACTTCATCACCCTCCACCCGATAACGGGTAGCTACACTGCCCTGGCGGGCATTGCGAATTTCTGCTGCCACCTGGCCCGGGGTTAACCCGAAGCTGGCAGCCCGCTGGCGATCAATTTTTATCTGTATTTCTGGATTTCCATCGCTTAGAGAAGCAGTAACCTCTCTGGTACCGGGAACCTTGCGGACAATCTCCGCTGCCTGATCGGATATTTCCCGCAGCACATTCAGGTCATCACCCCGCACCTGAATATTAATAGGACCGGAGGTAGAACCCATATTGGCTGTCATATCCATAACGCTGATCTTGATTTTAGCTCCGGGGATATCGCCTACCCGCTGGCGGATTTCCTCACTAACTATATCCACACCTCGTTTGCGTTCCGCCCGGGGAATTAGTTTTACATATAGAGTAGCTTTATCCCCCTGTACGCCGCTATCCATAAACATATTGGAAGAACTGCCGACACTGCTGAATATAACGTCTACTTCGGAAATTTCATGCAGTTCATTTTCGACCTCTTTTACAATATTATCAGTTTCCTGTAGGAGGCTGCCTTTGTCACCCTCAATACTAATAGAAATTTCACCGGAATCCATGGACGGCATAAACTCCGCCCCTACCAGGGGTATTAAGGCCAGGGAACCAACCATTAATAGAGTTACCCCAATAATTACGTGGCGACGATGAGACAACGACCATTGCAACAAAACCTTGTAACGTTCCCCCAGGCTGTCTATCCACTGCCCAAAACCCGAGGTTACGCGACCCGTCTTTCCTGTCCCCTGAAGGCGAGCTTCCATAGATTTGTCGGTTAACATGCGCGAAGCCATCAAGGGCACCACGGTTAACGCCACCATCAATGAACAAAAGATGGCAAAACATACCGTAATGGCCAGAGGTTTAAACAGCACTGATGCCAGTCCCTCGGTAAACATAATGGGAAGGAAAACAGCCATCAAGGTCAGGGTGGAGGCAATAACTGCCCGCCCTACCTCGGAAGCTCCGGTCAGGGCAGCATCCATGGCCGACAGCCCCAGTATACGATGGCGGTATATATTTTCAAATACCACAATGGAGTCGTCCACCATCCTCCCCAGGCCCAGGGCTAATCCCCCCAGGGTTATCAGGTTAAGAGTATCGTTATTAAAATACATAAGGATAAAGGTAGCTATTATGGAAAGAGGTATGGCGGTAAAAATAATCAGGGTACTACGGGCATTGCGCAGGAAAAGGAACAAAACCAGCATAGCCAGCAGACCGCCTTCAATCATCATCCGTTTAGTAGTATTTAGGGACTGGTTAATGTAGGTGGACTGGTCCATTACTACCTTAATATCCAGGTCCAAATCCAGCTCGTTTTCAATGGTCTCCAGTTCTTCGCGGACGGCATTACAAGTCTTAACCGTATTAGCGTCACTCTGCTTAAGACAGTGAATTCCCACTGCCGCCTGTCCGTCCACCCGGGTCATCTGACTCTCGTCTTTATAGCCATCAGTTACGGTGGCTATGTCCTTAATATGAACGGTACCGCCAGTTGGAGATATTATGGCCACATCTTTAATATCTTCGACCGATTCAAACTGCTGCAGGCTGCGCAGATAATACTGGCGTCCCCCGTCTTTTACCTGCCCGGCCGACATATTAAAATTCTCCGCTTGAAGAACCTGGTTAACCTGGCTCAGGGTAAGATTATAATTAGCCAGCTTAACCGGGTCTACCTCCACCTTAACTTCGCGCTGGGATCCTCCGGTCATTACTACCGAAGCTACCTCAGTAATACGGCTTAAGCGCGGCTCAATGACGTCTTCCGCCACTTCCTGCAATTGTCCCAGGGTCATACTCTCGCTTTTGACACCAATCTGGATAACCGGCATTAGCGTGGGGTCCATTCTTAGAACCATTGGCTTCTGAGAGCCACTGGGTAGATATTTATCAACCAATCCTATCTTTTCCCGAATCTCATTAACTGTGCTGTCCATATTAGTTCCCCAGTTATAATAAATCAGGATTAGAGAGGAACCAGAGGTGGAAATCGAATGGAGTTCCTTTATGTTGCCCATAGAATTAAGTGTGCCTTCCAGGAGCTTGGTAACCTGGGATTCTACTTCTTCCGGTCCTACCCCGGGGTATTCCGTCATTACCGCGGCAATAGGAAATTTCATATCTGGTATCAGGTCCACCGCCATTTTGGACAGGGTGAAAAAGCCCAGAATAATTATTACTGATACCAGAATAATCATAGTTACCGGTCTTTTTACGGAAAAATCAATAATTTTCATTATTTAGCCCCCCCGGAAACGACCCTGACCAGGGTGCCGTTGTTTACCAGGGTGTTGCCTTTGGTTATAACCTTCTCCCCGCCTTTTAACCCGGAGACAATTTCCACATAATTATTATCCCGCAGGCCAGTCTGAACCTCTATCTCGCGAGCGCGGTTCTTGTTATCCACGGTATAGACGATTTGTCGGCCACTGCGCGGAATGACCGCAGCCAGAGCTACGGTAAGCACATCATCTTTGCTTACAGTGCTAATTACCACCTCGGCAAACATACCCGACTTAATTTTATTATCCGGATTGTCAAGTACTACCTTAACCGTATAATTGCGTTTCATGGGGTCGGCTACACTGGCTACGCTGTCCACCTTGCCCTTAAAGGGTTTCTCTCCGGCGGCCTTAACCAGTACATTTACTTCAGTGCCGGTTTTTATATAACTAACTTCCGATTCACTAACCAGGGTTTCTATTTCTAAACGGGAGGTGTCGCTTACAGTTGCGGCAGGAGATGTAGGGCTGGCAGTATCGCCCAGGGATAGATTAACGCTCCCTACTACACCGCTTATTGGGGAAGTGATAGTACAGTGACTTAATTGGGTTTGAGCTCCCAGCAAAGCGGCCCGGGCCTGTTCCAGAGAGGCCTCAGTACTTCCGGTTTCCAGCATTTCAACAGCACTCTTCGCAGCTTCCAAATCTCGCTGGGAGGCAGCTCCAGCATCAAACAGCTTCTGAATTCTCTCATAACCCAACCGGGCATTTTCCAGCTGAATTTCATGGGTCTTCTTTCCCGCCTCAGCCAGAGCTACAACTGCTTCTGCATTTCGGATAGTAGATTCATAATCACTGCTGTCCAGGGTTAAGAGAGTCTGCCCGGCGCTTACCCGGTCACCCGGTTTCACATATATGGCAGTTACCCGCGCAGGAACCTTGGCCATTATGTAGACTTCGTTTACTCCCCGCACCGTCCCCGGGTACTTAACTGCCTGCGCTATGTTGCGCTTCTCCGCCTTGACCGTGCTCACACTTAATTCCGTCTCTTTGACTACTTCTTTTTCTTTTTCACAACCACTTAATAACGATAGGGCTAAAACCAGAACCAGTAAAATATAGGCCAATCTTTTAATCTTATTCACTATTTCCCCTCCCATTTTCTATGCAACATAAACTGACCGACCGGTTGGTCGGATTATTAATTGCATTATAGCGGGAAATAGAAATGGGGGCAAGAGGAGAAATAGATAATAGACGCGGACTCGCTTCGCTCGCGCGGATTCATAAGGATTAAATATGTTTTTTTCTTAGGTGAGGAGACTTGTAGGGGCGAACCCATGTGTTCGCCCTGGGTCTGCATTTCCATTACTGTCAGGGGTAATAGCTCAGGGAGAGGTGGTCGGCCGGGCAGACACATGGGTCTGCCCCTACACCCTTCACGAGACTCTGTGACCTATTCTTCTTACGGAATTCGGACGGTGGCAATCTGCCCCTGTGGCAGCCGTTGACCGTCGGCGAAGCGCAGGGTATTATGAATTACCAGCCAATATTCGCCTGACTCCAGGGGCTTAAGGGGATGGCAGCTGAATGTGCTATCATTTACTAGCTCAAGCTCGGACTTAATCCTCTGTCCGCTCTTAGCATTGATCAGCTCAATATTATAATCATTTACATACTTCTCATTAAGCACTGACTTCATATCCATCCTAATATCTAGTTCGGAAATATCCCCGATAAACTCATACCCCGGGTAATAGTAAGACCATATTAACTTCCGTTCCTCATCGCTGAGCTCAGTCCAACCCGAATCATTACCGTAATACACTGGAGCATCGCCAATCCCGTCTATAATATCGCCCCAGGCCTTCCAGTAGCTAGTCTGGCGTAACTTGCTGGTATCAACTGCTACTATAAAACCATCCAGTTCCAGAGCCAGCATACTGCCATGTACAGTATCCCGGTTATCGCTTAAGAGTAGTCTAGCTGCTGCCACGCAATTCTCAGCCTCTATCTCAATATCCGGCCTAATTCCTAACCCGTTAATCTCCTCACCTGTCGGGGAATAAAAACGAGCTACCGTTATTTTGAGTTTATCCCCATTGGACAGAGGAAAGATCTGCTGTACAGTCCCCTTGCCGTAAGTAGTTTTCCCAATCAAGATAGCCCTCTGGTTATCCCGCAAGGCCGCCGCCATGATCTCCGCAGCACTGGCACTGTAGTCATCCTGTATTAGTACCAATGGACCATCTATTAATGCATCGGCCGGGCTGGCTACATAACCGTCTACAGACTCCCGTTCCTCCACCAACACTACCGGCATTTCCCCCATGAAAATCCCGGCTACATCAATAACCGACTCCAAGTACCCTCCAGGATTACCCCGTAGATCTAATATCCAGTTATCGGCCCTGGCTTTCTGCAGGTTCTTTACCACCTTGCCTAGTTCAGCAGAGGTACGTTGGCCGAAATCATCTATCCCCAGGTAAACTAGTCCTTTATCCAGCACCTCCGAGTGGACCGTAGGCACCCCTACTTTTTCCCGGGCAATATGGAAGCTTAAGATCTGTCCATCGCGCTTAACCTTTAATATTACTGTGCTTCCGTCAGGACCACGCAATATCTCCATAGCCTTATCCGAGTCCATACCCACTAGAGTACTCTCATCAGCCTCTATAATTACATCATTCTTCTTTAGCCCAGCCTTTTCCGCAGGTGAACCGGTTATTACTGACAGTACCTGTACCCCATCGCTGACAACATTTATGTAAATCCCTACACCGGTAAAGTTGCCATCCAAAGCATCCAATTCTTCCTGGTACTCCTCCTGGGTGAGATAACGGGCATAGGGGTCACCCAGACGCTTAAGCATTTCCTTCACGGTAGGAGCAGTAAGTACATCAGTAGATACAGGATCAACGTAATTCTCTCTAATAATCGTAGCTACTTCGATCTGGATATCATTATCAGCTATAGCTATCGGGCATAAACATCCCAGGATAAAAAAAACGGTTAGTAACAAAGGGACTACCCCATTGTATTTATTAAACATTATCTTCCTCCTTCTCCATTATTATTTATAATTATGCCTTGTTGGTATGTTTAATACGGATTCTGAGAATCCTTTTTATCCTATTCAGGTGACTATTAACCTGTCCCCAAGTAGAATTTAAGTTTAAATAATCAATTTATGATGAGTGTTTGGGATAGTAAAGGACAAGGGGCCTACCCCTTGGCCCTATTTCCCCATATGTGCTGCTATACCGTTTGCTATAGCTTCGGCGGTCCATTGGATGAAGTAGTCTTGCTGTAGTAGTTTTTCCTCGTCGGAGTTACTGATAAAGACACATTCTACCAGGGCCGAGGGCATGATGGTGTTTCTTAAGACAGAGAAGTTGGCGGTTTTTACTCCCCGGTTAGGGCGTTTGAGTTTGGCTGTCAGCTGTTGCTGCAGGTTGGTAGCCAGGGATTTACGCTCGTCCAATTGTAGGAAGAGCAGGTCGTTATCAACTGGGGCGTAGTAATAAGTTTCCGTACCCTGTTTGGATGGATTTGTGCTGGCGTTGTTGTGAATAGAAACAAAGAGCCCGGTATTAAGGCGATTGGCAATAGCAGCTCTTTCCTCCAGTTCTACATATATATCAGTAGTACGGGTGTATTCTACCTCTATTCCCTTGTTTTGAAGGAGTTCGCCTACTCTTAATGCTATTTTTAGATTAGCCTCTTTTTCATTTAGAGCTTTTCCCCGGGCACCAGTATCACGGCCACCGTGACCTGGGTCCAACACCACCAGGTTTTCACGCCGGGTTTTGATCTGGTCTTTACCTACTAATAGAACGTTAGTGTTACTACCATCCGTACTCTGACCTACCATATATTTACCCAGGTCACTGGTAGTAATACGGATTATGGTACCAGCAGTTGGCCCACTTGTTTCGTTGAAGGTAACATTTTTAATAAGGGTACTGTCATCGAATTTATATTCATCCTGGGCTTTGCCCTTTAGGACCCCCTCCAGACGGATTTCGATAATATCTCCGGATTTTGTTCTGCTGCATTGAGCCGGGGTGAGGGTGTTAATAACCAGGCGATCACCCATGCTACCCAGACTTTTCCGTTCTACGCTACTAATAGAGTTGGGAATGATGAATACTTCTCGCTTACCACTTTCTTCGCTGGCAGTTTGGTATTGGGTATTATAGGGGAAGTCTATTTCTACTATAGTATTTTCTCCCTCATTCCTGGCTTTGGCCTTGACTTCGCCGCTACCCAGCGATTGTTTTATCAGGTTTAATCCTTCTATCCGACATTCTTTGAATTCATAGGTAACTTTGCTGCTACTCTCCCGGATGTTGGCATCCAGTTTGGCGCCGGACTCCATACGTATCTGGAGACCATTTTCATCTTTGTTATACGAGAGCCAGATTACTCCCGGGCCAGGTTTTTCGGGTTTAGGGGGAGGCTCTGGTTTAGGTTCTTCTACAGGTTCCTCCGGGGGTAGGGGTTCGTTTTCTTCCCAGGCTAAATTAACTACCCAACCCGCTACCCAGGCGGGACGCCCGCCGCGGCTAACCTGATACCAACCGTCTCTTTCAGCCAGAATGGGTAGTTTTTCACCTTCGTTAGCACTTTCAATGGTATCGTAAGTAGTAGCCGGACCACTGCGCAGATTAGTCTGGTTACCCTGTATTACTACCGTGTTAGCCCGACTATCGATATCAGCGGGGCTGCTCATGCTAATAGTCCGGGTGCGGCTATTCCAGTCCACTTTTCCTCCAAATGCTTCGCCTACAAAGCGTAAGGGGGCTAAGGTACGACCATTATTGATTTTAGCCGGTACTTCCAGGGGCCAAACCTGACCGTTTACCGTAGGACGGGTGGAGCCAATAGGTAAAACTACGGTGGTAGTGCCCTTAACCGAGGTAACGGTACGGGTGTTGTTATCCCAGTTGACACTGGCTCCCATGGCTTCGAAAATAGCCCGCAGGGGTACCAGGGTGCGGCCCTTTTCTATCGTTGGTGGTACTTCAAAGGTTAATTGGCTCCCGTCCAGTATTACTACCGGTGTATCTAACGGGGCAGGTATTTGCTGCCCGGACGAAGGAACTAGGGCAGGAGCAGTTTTTTCTATTTTCTGTACGAAGGAGCCATTTATGTAGGCTGTTAAGCCGTCGGCGGTTTTGACCTGATACCAGTCACCATTTGTATCTAGTAAGGTGAGGATATCCCCGTTGTTAACCGAACCTACAACATAATATGTAGTACCAGGACCGGAGCGCAGGTTTACACCGTTGGCGGTGACTTTTAGCGAATATTCTTTTTGCAGGTTAATAAGGTCATTACGTACCCAGCCGTTTAACTGCCCGCTTTTTATCTGGTACCAGTCATTTTTGCTGCCTGCTATTTCCACCTGATTGCCCTCATCCAGTCGGCCTACAATATCATAGGTAGTAGCCGGACCGGAGCGGATGTTTACGTAGTTAGTGTTTATAATGCCAGTGGCAGCGGTGGCGCTGAGCAGGAATGAGAAGAAGAAGATGTTTAACATAATAAGCAGGGGCAATATTCGCAGATTAGGTTGTATATGATCACCCTTTGGATTTTTAGTTTTGGTTAAATTATGTATTAGATTCGACATGAACTCCTCCAATAGTAGTTTCTTTAATATAATATATCATTTTGCAGGTTTGGCTTACAGTTCAAACAGGGGGACGTTCTTTTTGTTTGGTTTGCAAACCAAACAAAA
>ERZ747221.3041-NODE-3041-length-13911-cov-3.805696_pt1 | contig 13911 bp, 11 predicted proteins | sample MGYA00374949_ERZ747221 | MGnify/ENA primary metagenome ERZ747221 (study PRJEB28779, sample SAMN05720172) | bioreactor metagenome | isolation source: Anaerobic biogas reactor | place: USA:Washington, USA | collected 2015-08-08 ... | reverse complement strand
AAGCATCGGAAGAAACTGCGGAGCAGTTTCAACACAGCGCTGCAACGAGGTGGGGGATTAGAACCCGCCACCTGTTTGTTAATAGGCGACCGCTTAGCACCCTGCGGGCACCACTGATGTTCGCTTCGCTCACTATTATGGATGCGGGGGATATATTTCACTTCGTTATAGTTGCGAATTATTACTCAGAGGGGTACAAAATTGCAGTTCAACTCGTACATATTTATCCTGGCATTTTTGCCATTTACATTAATCGCTTATTATCAATTGCATAAATTGGGATGGAACTTGTTGGCCAAAGCTCTGCTCCTGCTCATGTCCCTGGTTTTTTATTCGTATTTCAATTTTAGATATCTTTATATCATTTGCGCCAGCATACTTCTAAACTACTTTTTTTCGAAACTATTGCTGGCCTCCGGGCGAACTGTTCCGCAAAAAAAGTGGCTTCTTTTTATTGTAATCAGTTTAAATCTACTGATACTGTTTTGCTTTAAATACTTCAATTTCTTTATCGAAAATATGAATCTGCTGTTGCAGGCTTCATTTGAGCTGAAAAATATCATCCTGCCATTGGGTATCAGCTTCCTGACCTTTCAGCAAATTGCCTACGTGGTTGACTCCTACCGGGGAGAAACTGCTGATTACAGTTTCCTGGACTATGCAGTTTTTGTGGCCTTTTTCCCTCGCTTGATTGCAGGGCCTATCGTTTTACATCACGAATTCATGCCCCAGCTTAACGAAAAGAAAAATCATAGGATAAACTACGAGAATTTTTCATATGGTATCATGATGTTCGCTATTGGTCTGGCTAAAAAAATCTTTATTGCCGATGTTTTTGCCAAAGCAGTGACCTGGGGCTATGGTTCGGTTGGATCATTAACCTCTCTGGATGCGCTCATTGTAATGCTGTCTTATACCTTCCAGATATACTTTGACTTCAGCAGTTATACTGATATGGCCATAGGTATTGGACTGATGTTCAATATCAAGCTGCCGATCAACTTTAATTCACCCTATAAAGCTCTGTCGATCCAGGATTTCTGGAAAAGATGGCATATTACCTTAACCAGATTCCTGACCAAGTATATATATATCCCGCTGGGCGGCAACCGCAAAGGACCAGTCCGGACTTACGCCAATATTATGATCGTGTTCCTGATCAGCGGTTTCTGGCACGGAGCTAATTGGACCTTTGTTCTATGGGGGTTCCTGCATGGCCTGGCCAGTGTCTTGACCAGAAGGTTTGCAACCCAATGGAATAAGATGCATAAGGTGGTGCAATGGTTTTTGACCTTCTTATTTGTCAACATTGCCTGGGTGTTCTTCAGAGCGGACTCGATCACCCAGGGTTTTACCATTATCAAAAGAATGGCGGAGTTTCAAACTCCGGCGGTTGCGCAAACCCTGTTGGAATGTTTTGAGCTGCCGGTAATCACCGGTTTGGAAAGCCTGCTTCATATGGTAAACTCCAGTGCATGGGTCAACGGACTCGATATGATGTTGTTTTTGGCTTTCACCTTTGTCATTATCCTTTTGTTTAAGAATTTGCATCAGATGGAGTTTAAACCCACGGTGGTCAACGCCGTGTTCACCGTGATTCTGCTACTATGCTCTATACTGTCCATGTCGTCGATTTCGGCCTTTATCTACCAGGGATTTTAAGGGGTGTGGTGATGATGAACGAAAAGAAATGGGTCACTTTTGTTTTGGGGGCTACATCCGTATGCCTGTTGGTATTGATGATCATTAACATTATCGTTGATCCGTTTATGCAGTATCACTCACCGCTTTCGGAAATGAAGCGTTACTATAAATACACCCAGGAATACGCTATGTATTGGCTGATTGGCCGCGTTAAAAACACTCCCACTGAGGCGGTGATCGTCGGTTCGTCGTTATCGAACTTCATTTCCAGCGATAAACTAGGTAAACAGTCTGGACTTAAGGTTGTCTCATTAAGTAAATCAGCGGGCAGACCCAATATTTATACCTTGTTTCTACGGGAATCCCTAAAAAGGAACCGGCTGCAAACCATCTATTACGAGTTAAACTTTCCCCATTTACACATGGAGTATGAAGGCGATATCCCATTATATCTCTATAACTCCAATTCAATCGATGATGTTAAATATGTTTTAAATAGAGACGTATCGAAAATGAGCGCCTATATACTGATTAACTGCTTAGGCGATCAAATTCAGCCGGGAAATGACACCAAGCGGGATAAGATTCCCGCGAAAACAGTGTTTGAGGTGGACAGGAGCCAGAGCACCAGTATATACAGTACCCTGGCTGTTGCCCGCAGCCTCTACGTCCGTCATGGCAAGGTGGCTGATAAGAGTTCTGTGATCGATTATCGTACAAAAGCTAAGAGAAATGTTGAGCAGAATATCATTCCCTTCCTGAAAGAGAATCCTGAGATCAAATTTGTGTTTATTGTTCCCTGTATAAGTATTCTGAACACCTATGACCTGGTCCGTGAGGGTACGGTTGATGATTATTTGGCCATTCATAAAGATATCATGCTCAATATATTGAAATATGACAACGCTGAGATTCATATGTTCAGCGACCTGGAAGGCTTTGTTAACGACCTTGACAATTATAAGGATAGGGTACATTATGCACCGGCAGGCGGAGATTTGATATGTAATGGGCTTAAGACCGGAGCATATAAAGTCACCCCGGAAAACATTGATGAAAGATTGCGGCACTTGAAGTCGATGGCTGAATCCTTTGAAATACCCTTTTTAAAGGAAGGGTTTACCGGCGATGATGTCCTGGAAATGCAACAGCAGCTTATCGCACTGGGCTATAATTGCCAGGCAAATAAGGTTTATGACGGGCAAACCAGAGATATGGTGGCAGAGTTTCAGAGTGATCATAGGCTGGAAGTAACGGGCATCGCCACTGCGGAAACCCGGGCGCTCCTACAGGGGGTGACAGGGGGACGGTTTTTTGAAAGAAGCAATTCAAGGATTTAAACGGTTTTCGAATGAGCAGGATGAGGCGAAATACATAGATGAAGACGATGAAGATGAAATGATTAAAAACGTTTGAGGATGGATTATCCCCGCGTTACCCCCCTGCGTCACCTTTTAGCAGACTGGTTGCTTGGATTATCTCCTGTAGCCGTAATAGAATTTTCTACCACAGCAGGATTATTTTTATTTGATGAAGAAATCTCTTAATCAAGGAAATAGTGTTGCACCAAATATTTGGGGATAGGAGCAAATACGATGGACATTAAAAAAACTCAGGAAGACCGCAAACTGACTATAGCCTTGGCGGGACGGCTGGACAGCAATAGCGCTCCCCAGTTGGAAGCAGAGCTGAAAGAGAGCGTAGTCGATATAAATGATCTGGTTTTGGACTTTGCCGAACTGGTTTACCTTTCCAGTGCGGGGCTGCGCGTCATTCTGGCGGCTCAGAAGCAGATGAACAAGCAAGGCCGGATGGTGATTGTCAAGGTGAATGAGACCATCATGGAAATATTCGAAATCACCGGCTTTGTGGAGATTATTACCATAGAAAAATAAGCCGTAACACCAACACTTTAAGTTTGGAAAGAGAAAATATGCATGATAATGACTACTTGGTCAATCATAGCTTCCAACGCTACCTGATTCCGTCCATATTGGCAATTCTGGGCGGGAATATCAGTTTTATGGTTGACCACATTATTGCCGGACAGGTGTTGGGGAGTGATGCACTGGCGGCGATGAGCCTGGTGAATCCCCTGTTTTTTCTGTTAACCACGCTGGGCACTTTGGTTTGTGTGGGCTCTTCCACGCTGGCCTCGGTTTCGATGGGGAGCGAAGACCGCAGTACCGCCAACAAGCTTTTCACCCTTACCATGCTGCTAATTCTGCTGCTGGGCACTGTATTCAGCATCATCGGATTCATATTTATCGAGCCACTGGTAAAGCTCCTCAGCAACGATCCTGAGCTTTATGATCTGGTCTATGCCTATTGCCGGGGCTTAATTCCGGGGGCTATATGCATTATGGCGGTATACCTGCCGCTTAACTATTTTCGGATTGAGGGCCGGGCTTTTCTGGGCATGATTATGTTTTTAATCATGGCCGCGCTGGATATCATCCTTGACCTGTGGTTTACGGTGGTCATGGGCATGGGCATGCTGGGACTGGCCTTGGCTACGGTTATAAGCGCGTTGTTGGCCGTGGCTGTAATGTCCCCGTTTCTTTTTATCAAGGGGGGAGGATATCGATTCGCGCCTATCGGCCAATCCCTGCGCTTGGTATACGCGATCGCTATTACCGGTAGCCCCCCGGCGCTAAACAACCTGTACAGCGTAGTCAGAACCTTTGTATTGAACATGCTCATACTGGCCGTAGGCGGACCGATTGCCGTTGCCAGTTTTGCTTTTGTCAACAGTGTCAACACCCTGGCCCAGGCCATTATCTCCGGGATATCTCAGACCGTATCTCCGCTGGTGGGCGTTTTTTACGGTGAACGCGATGTGCTGAGCATAAAAAAAGTGGTGTTTTTAGCCTTCCGCTACGGCATCATAACCATGGCGATATTCAGTATTTCAGTATCCCTGTTGGCCAAACCGATCTGTTTGGCGTTTAATCTTAGTTCGCCCGAGCAGCTGCACATAGCAGTACCGGCCCTGATCATATCTTCGATCAGTTTGCTGGGAGCAGTGGTAAACAATATTTTCGTATATTATTACATGACAATTGGCCGAACCAGTATTGCCAACCGGATCACTTTGTTCCGGGGCTTTTTGTTCATTATTCCGGCCGCCGGTGCCATGGCTCAGGCCATGGGGATACTTGGCATATGGGCCGCCTTTTCCATCAGCGAACTGCTCACCCTGCTGATGACTATCCTTACGATCAGAAAAACCTTGCTCAAGGAACCGGATTTGCGCGGTTTACTGTTGTTAAATTATCGGGATGTTGCGGAAGGAAGGTTTATTGCCTTTTCCGTTGACAGCAATAACGAGTCGGTCTTGGAGAGTTCAGATAAAATCAGCGAGTTCTGTACATCCTGCAAGCTTAATTCCAAACAATCCATGGTCATAAGCTTGGCGATTGAAGAAATACTCCTGTTGATGGTACAGCATATCTTTGTCGATAAAAAGAATAAATCTATTGATGTACGGATATTTGTCCGGGACGATATCACCACCATGCGCTTCCGCTGTGCGGGCCGGAAATTCAATCCCCTGGATTATTACCAGCATGCCATGGAGCATGCCGATACTTCCGAAGCCCTGGCCCTGGGTGAAAGCATGGGACTCCAGATGATTACCAAAATGACCAAACAGGTGGATTATACTACCAGCCTCGGTTTGAACAACATTATTATCAGAATCTGATAAATAGTAAAGGTGGCGGGATGAATGAGCATTGGTAAAAAGATATTGTTTTCCCTGTTGGGTTTATCATTATTGGTAACTCTGCTGTTGTGTGCCATCTCCATATATGGATTCAACGATATTAAAGCCACCTTTCAGCAAGAGAATAAAAGCGCTATTGATGATCTCTATGAGAAAAATGTTGCTGAAATTACTAAGAGCAGTTCCAAATTGGCGATCTCGCTGGCTAATTACTATGCCCAGACCATCAATATTGATTTCGAACGCATCATGGGTGAGCTTAATACCATGAAAGGGGATATTGAAACCCTGTATAATAGTGGGGGAACCACCCATGCCATCCCTATCAGCCGTTATGAAGAATACATCATCTCCCAGGCCGCCCACCCCAGCCGGCAGGAAGTTAACCGTACCCTTAATGTTCTTGGCGCGGCTACCCCCATGTTCGACAATATCCTGAAGATTGAGCCGAAGATATCCCTGGCTTATTTGGTGCTGGAAAACGGCATGGTTATTTCCAGTACCAAAACCTTTTATCCGGCTGTGGAGAAGGCGGATATGCGTACCCGCGACTGGTATAAGGATGCGGTCAAGGCGGGTACGGTAAACTGGTCCGATCTTTACACCGGCACGGATAATAGAAGTTATGTCACCTGTGCTACCCCTATTCATGACAAAAAGGGCCAATTAGTGGGGGTATTGGCCTTTGATCTGCGGGTCAGCGAGATCTCGGAAAAGACCCTTAATACCAGCGACAATACCTACATCGCGGCCTTCATTATGAACCGGCAGGGCCATGTCCTACTCAGTTCCCTGGATGTAAAGGCCACGGAAAAACAGCCCTATTTTGAAAAATTCATCAAAAACATCGATTTAAAAACGACTATTTCGGATTATTATTCCGATGACAGCTCCATCATCGGCTATGCCCCGATCAAATCCACCGACTGGCTGCTGGTGACGGTGCTGGATTACGAAATGATGATGGCCCCGGTGCAGGCCGTGGCGGAATCAGTGTCCGCTACCGGCGCTAAAATGGAACAGGTAATTAGCGATGAAACCCGCAGGGTTTTCTTTATTTTCCTGATAATCATTCTGGTTTCGCTGCCGCTGGTATTCATGACCGCCACCCGGCTGAGCCGGTCGATTACCCGGCCGGTGGAAATACTGGCCGACGGCGCCCGGGTGATCGGCGAGGGCAACCTGGATTATGAATTTGCCGACCTGGGAACGGATGAAATGGGCATGTTGGCCACCACCTTCAATGGCATGATCGTTCGTCTTAAAGAATACATGGAAGCGGTAGCCCGGTCGGCTGCCGATAAGCAGCGGCTGGAATCAGAGCTGGAGGTAGCCCGCGATATCCAACTGGGTATGCTGCCCCAGCAAATTGACTGCCCCGGTTATGATATTACCGGCATGATGGTGCCCGCCAAGGAAGTGGGTGGTGATTTCTACGATTTCTTCATGCTCAATGATCAAAAACTATGTTTCGTGGTGGCCGATGTCTCCGGCAAAGGCGTGGGGGCAGCATTATTCATGACCGTGGCGAAAATGGTTCTGAAAACTGCGGCTCAGGCTCATAATATAACGGTGGATAAACTGCTCAGCACCGCCAACAACCTGCTCTGCCAGGAGAATCCGGCGGAACTGTTCGTGACTGCCTATGTGGGAATTATGGATATTAATAGCGGCGAGATTGCTTATGCCTGCGCCGGGCATAATCCGCCGGTTATCGTCCACCCGGACGGAAGCAGTGAATTCGTGCCGGTAAAACACAAACTGCCTTTGGCAGCTATGGAAGGCATCCAGTACCCGATTATGTACACCCAGCTGCAAACGGGCGAGACCCTGGTTCTTTATACCGATGGAGTAACCGAAGCCACCAACCTGGACGAAGAACTGTATGGCGATGCCCGCTTGCTGGCAGCCCTACCCTCGGTAAAGCGGCTATCCGCGCCGGAAATAATCGAAGGAATCAAGTCGAATGTAGATATATTTGTGGGTGAAGCTCCGCAGTTTGACGACATCACCATTGTCGCCATCCGCAAAATAAGCTGATGAGAAACGGAAAGCCGATGATGAGGAGTAGTGCCGAGGCCTTAATTTATCGCCTGTTTATTGACAAGTTTGCGGGCAAAGGCGAGCCCTGTATAGGGGTGGAAATTGAAATGCCGGTGGTGAATCTGGCCTGCCGGGCGGTGGAGCCTGGGTTTATTGCCGCCATGCTTGATTTGCTGAAGCAGCGCTTCGCTTTTACCCCTACGCGCTTTGACCAGAACGGTTTTCCCATCGAAGTGGTTAACCCGCAGCAGGATGCCTTTTCCTTTGAAACCACCTTTAACACCATTGAATTTGCCATGGCTAAAAAACCGGGTATCGACCAAATCGCCGCCAATTTTTATAGCTATGTGAAAGCTTTGCAGGAGCTGGCACATGAGCATCATCACCTCATCTGCGGAATGGGCATCAATCCTTATGCGGCTTATGCCGACAGCAAACCGCTTAATTCCCCGGCTATGCTGGCCAAGACGGAGTTCTTGGAAAACCTTACCAGCCATCATGACGGAGAAATATTCCATGCTTTCTCGGCTGCCTGCCAAACCCATCTCGATGTCGAACTGACCCAGTTGCCGGATTTATTGAATCTGTTGGGCAAGCTGGCCTTTGTCGATGCCATGCTATTCGCCAATTCATTGCCTTTTATCTATGCCGGCAACCGTAAGTTCACTGCTCGGCTGCCGGCCTCATTGCAGCGTGAAATGGCCCACCCGACCCTGTGTTTCCGCGACATATTGTGGCGCTTATGTGAAGCACCCAATGTCCGGCCTTATGACCGGGATTATGCTTCCCTTGAGGAGGTTGTAAAGCATTTGCTGGATCTGAAGATATTCATCATCAGTGACGGTTCCAGTGGATTCAAGGCCATCCCGCCGGTGAGATTTGCCGATTATATTGCTAGAGACCGCTGGTCTGAAGCGGATCTTTCCTGTTTTCGCTCCCTGGAACCGGTAGCCGTCAGCCGCCATGGTACCGTTGAAATCAGGCAAACCTGCACCCAACCCCTGGCGGATAGTTTTGCCCCGGCCGCTTTTTATACGGGTATTGCCGAAAATATTACCGTTGCCAGCGAACTGGTGCATGACTTCTGGCAGGATAACCAGATTAACATCAGCAACTCCCAATTACGCCGACAGGCAGTAAGCCGGGAAATGACCATTCCCGCCGATCGGCTGCAGGAATTTATTAATAATCTGCTGGCAATTGCCGCCGCCGGGCTGAAAAAACGGAAACGGGGGGAAGATAAATACCTGGGGCGATTCCTCAAACCGGATCACGAGCTTAAGAACCCGGCGCAAAGGCAGCTTGATTTGCTGCAGGAGGGCTGGTCTATCCAAGAAATCATGTCGGCCTGTAGTGCACTGGATGAATCGGGAAACAGCATCTGGACCAATGATATGAACAGAGGAAAGGGTGAAGCGGATGGACTACCAGTATAGGAGCAGCCTGGCGGATTTTGATTTCGAGGTTTTGAATAGTGAAATAGAGGCTTACTGCGAGCAAAGCCGTCGGCATTTGCGGGGTGGGCAACCTGTAGTTTATGGTAGTATTACCGGGTAGCATTCAGCAAGGTTTGCAGTTTTTTTATACCCCTGGTACAAAGGCTGGAAACCGTGCTTTCATTAATTCCCGTTATGCGTGATATTTCCCGATTGTTGAAACCGCCATAGTATTTTAGAGCTATAACATTTCTTTGCTGGTCGTTTAATAAAACCAGGGCCCGGTATAACTCCTGCCGCTCTTCGTCTTCGATAAGCCGGCATTGTTGATCAATATCTACGGCCAGAGCGGATTCAGGAAAGCCTTCGTCATTAATACTGATTATGATCTTGCTTTTGCGGTAATAATCCGTCAGTGAGTTGCGGGCAATGGTAAAAATCCAGGTGTTAAAAGATGCCTTGCCGGGTTGAAAGCTATCCAAATGGACAACTACCTTCAGGAAAATATCGCTGACCAATTCCTCCGTTTGTTCTCTATGCAGAAGACGATAAAAAATGTAGTTGTATATTTTGGAGAAATAATCCTCATACATGCGCTCAAATTCGGATTCCCGGCTGAAATCATACAACAAACATCACCACCTCAACCCTTGACAAGATTTTGCTGACAGGAACCTGTGAAATACAGGCATTCTTCGCAGGTGCAGCTGTATGGGCACTGCTGTTGCCGGGCATCCCCTGCCGCCGTCACCAGTATTAGCTTATCATCATCGAGGGGAGCGACTTTTGCCATCCGGGTTTTTCGGTATTCTATTTTCAGTCTTTGCAGCAGTTTTTCCTTGATGGCGGATTCCCGGGAAAACTGATAGCGGGGATCTTCAATCATAAATATGTCCATTCCTTTCTTGAGGCACAAAACATCATGAAAGAATTTCTTTCAGACTTCACCTCTTGGCTCAATTATTCTCATCTGCTTAAGGCATTACGGGTGCCAGTTTCTCAGTTGATTTCTTGCATTGAAAACATTTTCATGCTCATGGGGTTCTTTATATATATACGCAACAGTTTTAAATCTAGCTCAATCCTCTTTGGAGGTTTTATTTACGATTAACCTTGGGTGACAAAAGGACCGTCCCCTTGCCACCCCCGGCGTTTTATTCGCTCTTGACTTTGAAAAGCATGTTTTTATGGTTTTTATAGCGGTATTGGCTGTCTTCAATACGGCTTTGAATAAGCTTCAGCCCGATGTCGTCGGATTGTACACCTTCCTGCAGCGGATTAACCGGTTCACCGGCTGCTTCGCAGCGAAACTCCAAATGCCGGTTTTTTCAAAATAGGCGAGATTAAGCGAAATATCGGAGAAATCAGTTTGCAGGAGCAGGGTCTAGCAAATGTTAAAATTCCACAAAAAACATATATATCCTTTATTTAAAAAACTTTTTCATTTTTGAGTTAATGACTTCCTGGCCCCCACGTAACATGGTTACTCTTCGCAGTTGTATCGATAATGCTTTTTGACCGGACGTCTGGGCTTGCAAGATATCTTGCAAGTGGATCGGGGGCGGCAAGGATATATATGTTGATATGGCCGTGGTGGATGTGGTGGTACCGGCGGATGCGGTGGTACCGGCGGACATGGGGGTACCGGCGGACGTGGAGGAATTGGCGCTGGAAATCGCTGGTTGAAAAACCGGGTAACTTTCTCCAACTTTCTAAGGAGAAGCCATTCTTTCATAATTACCGTTTCCAGGGTTTCATTTACGACCACATTGAAGTCTATTAGAACATCTGGCGGGGTACACGATGATATATGACCAATGAAATGCTGAATTTTCTCCGCTTCCGCATTTAGCAAATGAGACAAAGCGATTTCTTCCAGGGCGATAGAATCCAGGAGATCGATAATTGTATTATATAAATCAGGACGGTGTTGCTGAGGCGGGATTTCAGGCATAGTCATATTATTCAGCACCTTTCGGAATCTACTTTATTAATAAAATATTCAATTGTGTCGCTATTGTTAACAAAAAACCAGCTAATATTAAAATAGAAATCTAACCCCTGGAATGAGTTGTTCTTTCCGCAGATTAGAAAAATTGGCCTAAAATAAAGCTTGAGATGGAGTCAAAACTCCACCTCAAGCAAGTCTGGTTTATTTTTGGGGGTTAGGTCACCATTCATTCTTCGTTGTTTTAACTGTTGCTTTTTATAACTCAGGATTAGGATTTTTAATACAATCCCCAAGCTTAGGCTGCATACTTATCAGTTCAGCAATTGCTTCACGAGCAGGCACAAAGTTATTAGAAATCGTTATCGCCTGCTGATACGCCAGGAAGGCTTCCTCTTGAGAGTTTAATTTTACCAAACAAAGCCCGATGTAATACCAGGCTCTGAAACTGCCTGATCCTTTGATACTTAAATATTTCAGATTATCTTCTCCTAACTGGATACATACTTTAAAACAATCCAATGCTTCCTGATATTTTTGTTTGTAGTAAAGGATCACTCCCATATAGAAATTCAAATCCACATAATCAGGGTACATTCGAACTGCAGATTGGATGGCAGGCCATGCACCCTCCCAGCTTCCAGTTTCAAGTAAAATCGAGTATTTCAGTCTATAGAGCATCGAAGGCGGTGGGATGATTCCTTCATTTAAAAACAGCCTTATAGATTGATTAACATGTTTGAAGGCTTTTCTGAAATCTTTGCTTCGATAATACTCCGCCGCCAGATAATAATGAGTCCAGGCATGACTTTGTTCTTCTTTTAGTTCCTGCAGTAATAAAGTGACATTCCGATTAAATTTTTGTTTATTATCTACCTGTGAGTTCATATAACCGTAATTATAAATCTTAAAATCTAAAAACCCTACCCGGTCTTGTTCATAAGCGGAGGAAAGGTTAAGCCACTCATGGATTTTATTTTCAAAGCGAAAGCCCATATGATTCCTGAAAAACCGGGGCTGGGCTATTTGGACAACCTCATCATAATTAACCTTTTCACCATAGAAATTAATAAGCGGGACTGAGAGAGCATCATAATCATCAAAGAGCGTCTCTTTATTTAGCTGATCCCTATTCTCCGGAGCTACTTCCTCATCTGCATCCAGCCATAAAACCCAATCCTTTGTAACTTTATCCAGTCCAAAGTTGCGGGCCTCGGCAAAGTTATTATTCCATGGGTAAGGGAAAACCTGGGCGTTATAGGAACGGCAAATTTCTATGGTTTTGTCGGTTGACCCGGTATCGACAATGATAATTTCGTCTATTAGGTTTATTACGCTATCTAAACATCTCTTTATACAGTTTTCTTCATCCTTTACAATCATTGCTAAAGACAGGCTTGTTTTGTTTTGCCTCAAAACAGGCACCTCCTAATGAGCAATAAGAACTGGAGAGAGCTCATAGTTCCACAAGATATCAAAATAGATTTCTTATCTACATAATATGTATTGAAGACAAAGGCGTGTTTGCAGAATCATTTAAAAAGGGTCTGTTAATAAAAAAGGTGATTAAGGAGAAGGTGGCTTGACAGGAGAGTTAACTGCGGATTGCAAGCTGAAGGATAAAAATTTTGCTGAAATGCTGGAAATATCATTTCCCGGCCTTCCATATTTACAGGCTTTCTGACCTGGAAGGTCTGCGGAGTTTAAGATGTACATTAATCAAACGATATAAAATTACAACATAAATGGATTACTTTAACACTTTTTCAAAGCGAACATAAAATAATAATATAACCCCAATAAGGAGTTGATTGAATATGTCATTACCGACTATTCCCACGATTACTCCGTCAATAAGTATAAATAGAACCCAGGTTATTAACCTGCTATTAGCATCGGTAGCCCTGGAAGAACTTGGCTTGGCCCATATTATTAATGCTGAGGGTGAAAAACTACAGGCTGTATTGGGTACTCTTCCCGGTTTATCCGTAAAAGCAACCTCCATTTCGGGCTTACTCTCCGTAAACCGTGAAGTCAGGCGGGTGTTACAAACGCTTATAAAAAATCAGATGCTCCTGCAATTTAAACTTGAGGATATCATGGATATACCCCCAATCTTGCCTACACCTCCCACACCTCCCACTCCTCCTCCTATATTTATTAACCGAGGTTCAGCCTGGGGGGTGGGAGAAAAGTATGGCACCGGCAATGCTCAGTATTTTACTTTAGAAAGTACGGATATAGAAAAATCTGTTGTTCTTGGGTTGGGAAGAACCAAAATTCCTGTAGGTACGGTAAACCTTCTTCGCCAAGGCACTAACTTATTAGTAACCTTCACAACCGATTTTCCCTATGTAATGCACCAGGTGCATTTATATGTTGGCAATTCTGTTCCAAAAACTCATTCTCCTGGACTGTTTCCATACAAATATCCTTCTGTCCCCGATGGCTATTTTACAACCTATACATTTAATGTTGATGTAAGTAGTATTCCTGGGACGATTTATGTAGCCGCTCACGCGAAAATTCTCGAGCAAGTGTAATTGATGTCCCAACGACCCCCTTCACTTTAGGGGGTCTATTTTTTTGCCAGCCTGCTGTAAATATTTGCAAAAACATGGTTTCATTATACTTGAGAGTCTACATCCAGGTAAGGCAGGTTGTTATAACTTACCACATGTATTCATGTGTTCGGGAAAAGGTGCAGAGGGAAGCCTCTGACAAGCTGAATCAGCTGCTGAGGCTAAAGGAATGGTTCATAAGAATAGTGCCTGGATAATAATTACTGATTAAATAAATAAGAAGAATAATCTACAACTCATAACTATTTTGCAGGAATTTGGCAACTAGGATATAATATTTCTAACAATCTTACTGGGCATACCAACCAAAATATGTAGTTGGTGGTAGATAAGTATTAACATTTACAATGACATTTAACTGTCTCTTTTAGGTATATCTTATTAAATATTGGTTCAAAAATTCTAAATGTCGATTATTAGAACTGTTAGTTAGGGGTAATATGATGGCCAGTAATACCCAAGTGAAGAAGTTACCTATATATCATTTATCTATAAGAGTTCCCTGGCATGATAGCCAGTGGGATGGGTCTG
>ERZ747221.3035-NODE-3035-length-13937-cov-3.973665_pt1 | contig 13937 bp, 12 predicted proteins | sample MGYA00374949_ERZ747221 | MGnify/ENA primary metagenome ERZ747221 (study PRJEB28779, sample SAMN05720172) | bioreactor metagenome | isolation source: Anaerobic biogas reactor | place: USA:Washington, USA | collected 2015-08-08 ... | reverse complement strand
CGAGTGGAACGCGCCCCGGCGAGCGCCGCGCCTCCGGGGGCAGGGGCCGTGGATGATCCCCTGGCCGCCCTGGTGGAGCGCTGCCGTCACGGCGACATGGAGGCCTTTGAGCGCGTGGTGGCCGAGACGCAGAGTGGCGTCTACAATCTGGCCTACAGCCTCCTCGGCAACCACGAGGAGGCGCAGGACGCCACGCAAGAGATCTATGTGCGGGTGTGGCGCGCCCTGCCCGGCTTTCGCGGTGAGGCGCGCTTGACCACGTGGCTCTATCGCATCGCCGTGAACAGCTGCCTCAACCGGCGTCGCAGGCTCAAGGGGCGCCTGGCCGAGGTGGAGGACGACGGTATCCTGGAGCGTCTCGAGTCTTCGGAGGCAAATCCCGCCGATGTCGCCATCCAGAACGACCGCAACCGGACTCTCTGGGCGGCGGTGAGGCGCCTTCCCGCCAAGTACCAGACGGTGATCCACCTCTTCTATCAACAGCAGTTGTCGTACGACGAGATGGCCGAGGTGCTGGCCATGCCGTTGGGCACGATCAAGGCACAGCTGAACCGTGCCCGACACGCTCTGGCCGACATGCTTTACTCCGGGCAGAAGGAACAACGCGATGCAGTGTGATCAGGTACAACCCAGACTGAGCGAATACATTGCCGACATGGCGTCGGGAAGGGGTGGGGGCGCGTCATATGACGCCGACGCGCTGGAGAGGCACCTCGCCGAGTGCCCGGCGTGTCGCGCCGAGGCGGAGCGCCTGCGCTACGTCGAGGAGGCGCTGTGGAGCTACCCCGGCGTGACGCCGCCCGCCACCCTGACGGCCGACGTCATGCGGCGCGTGGCCCTCGAGCGCCCGGCGCCCGAGGAAGCATGGCGCGTGCTCCCCTGGGACGTGTGGGTGCCCGCGGTGGCGTTCCTCCTGGCGCTGCTGGTGGCCGTGGCCTCCATCCCGCCACACATGTTGCCCATGGTGCCGGGCCAGGAGATCGGCGGCACCGTCGCCTCCTGGTCCGAGCAGGTGAACGTCTTCCTGACGCCGCTGCAGGGGCCGGTGCAGGGCGGGCTGCTGTGGTCCGTCCTGGCGGCCATTCTGGCGACCACCGCCGGCCTCGGCCTCAGCCTCGCCCTCAGTGAGTGGTCGTCCGATGAGGTGAGCGCCATGGAGTCCCGCCTATCCGCTGCCGCCTCCCGCCTCTGGAATTCTGCGAGACGAGCGCAATAGCGAACCTTGCTGGAACGCGGATGAACGCGGATCTTCTACTAGATGATCCTATCCGTGTTGATCCGCGTTTATCTGCGTTCGATGTTCCATCCCCCCGTACGATTTGCCCTGAGACGCCATCTCCCGCATACTGTGGTGCCATCTGACGGTTCGACAAGGAGCATCCATGGGCCACAACCTCGTACACAAGATCGTCCGCGACCACCTCGTCTCCGGTGATATGACGCCCGGCTCCGAGATCGGCCTGCGCATCGACCAGACCCTCACGCAGGACTCGACCGGCACCATGACCTACCTGCAGTTCGAGGCGCTGGACCTGCCTCGGGTGCGCGTCGACCAGGCGGTGGCCTATGCCGACCACAACATGCTGCAGGCCGACTTTCGCAATGCCGATGACCACCGCTATCTGCAGACGGTGGCGGCGCGCTACGGTCTGTACTTTTCGCGGCCGGGAAACGGCATCTGCCACCAGGTGCATCTGGAGCGCTTTGCCGCGCCCGGCGAGACGCTGCTGGGGGCGGACAGCCATACCCCCACGGCGGGGGGTGTGGGCGCCCTGGCGATCGGCGCCGGCGGGCTCGACGTGGCCGTGGCCATGGCGGGCGAGCCGTTCTACGTCCCCATGCCGCGCGTCGTGCTGGTGCGCCTCACCGGCACTCTCGCGCCGTGGGCCTCGGCCAAGGACGTCATCCTGGAGCTGCTGCGACGCCTGACCGTCAAGGGGGGCGTGGGGCGCGTCATCGAGTATGGCGGGCCCGGCGTGGCTGCGCTGACGGTGCCGCAGCGCGCCACCATCACGAATATGGGCGCCGAGTTGGGCGCCACGAGTTCGATCTTTCCCAGTGACGAGGTGACGCGGCGCTTCCTCGTCGCCCAGGGACGCGAGGGGGACTGGCGCCCGCTGGCCGCCGACTCTGACGCCGACTATGAGATGGTGATCGATATCGACCTCTCGGCACTGGAGCCGCTGGTGGCCAAGCCCCACAGCCCCGACGCCGTGGTACCCGTGCGCGACATCGCCGGCCTGCCGGTGCAGCAGGTGTGCATCGGGAGTTGCACCAACTCGTCGGTGGTCGACCTGGAGGTCGTGGCCGCCATGCTGCGCGGCAAGACGGTGCACCCGGGCGTGTCCCTCACCATCAGCCCGGGGAGCAAGCAGGCCCTAGAGATGATCGCCCGCAGCGGGGCGCTGGCCGACCTCATCGCCGCCGGCGCGCGCATCCTGGAGGCGGGCTGCGGCCCCTGCATCGGCATGGGCCAGGCGCCTGCCAGCGGGGCGATCTCGGTGCGCTCTTTCAACCGCAACTTCCCGGGGCGCAGCGGCACGGCCGACGCGCAGGTGTACCTGGCGGGGCCCGAGACGTGCGCCGCCGCGGCCATCGCCGGCGCGCTCGCCGACCCGCGGGAGCTGGGCACGCCGCCCGTCGTGTCGACGCCCGAGGCCTATAACGTGAACGACAACATGATCATCCCGCCCCTCGCCGACGGGTCGGGGGTGAAAGTCGTCCGCGGCCCGAACATCAAGCCGCTGCCGACGCGCGGCCCTCTGGTGGACGATCTCGAGGGCGAGCTGCTGCTGGTGATGGGCGACAACATCACCACCGACCACATCATGCCCAGCGGCGCGGACCTGCTGCCGTTCCGCTCCAACGTGCCCGCCCTGAGCGACCATGCCTTCGAGCGCGTGGATCCCACCTTCCCGGCGCGCGCCAAGGCGGCCGGCGGTGGGATCGTCATGGGGGGCGAGAACTATGGCCAGGGCTCCAGCCGCGAGCATGCCGCCCTGGTGCCCATGGCCCTCGGCGTGCAGGCCGTCCTCGCCAAGAGCTTTGCGCGCATCCACCAGGCGAACCTGGTGAACGTGGGCATCCTGCCCCTCGTCCTGGCCGACCCCGCCGACCACGGGCGCTGTCAGCAGGGCGACCGCCTGCGCATCGCCGGTGTGCGGCGGGCGCTGGAGGAGGACGCGCCCCTGGCCGTCGAGAACCTCACCCGCGGCCTCACTATCCGGGTGCGCTATGAGCTTTCCCCGCGTCAGGTGGAAGTGATCCTGGCGGGCGGGCTGCTCAACCTGATCCGCGAGCGCGCCGGCGCATAGGGAACAAGGACGCGGATAAACGCGGATCAAACGGATTCGCGCGGATCATGGATCGGGAGTGGAATCCGCGATAATCCGCTCAATCCGTGGCGATCCGCGTCCCCGTTCTCCCCACCAACTGAGCGAAGAGGAGCAACGATGACACACACTGTGACACTGATACCTGGGGACGGCATTGGGCCGGAGGTGGCGGGCGCCATGCGGCGCGTGGTGGAGGCGACGGGCGTCGCCATCGAGTGGGAGGTGCTCGACGCCGGCGAGGCCGTCATCGAGCAGTATGGCACGCCTCTGCCCGACCACATTCTGGAGTCGATCCGCCGCAACCGCGTCGGGATCAAGGGGCCCATCACCACGCCGGTGGGCAAGGGATTCCGCAGCGTGAACGTGGCGCTGCGCAAGGAACTCGACCTGTACGCCAACGTGCGCCCCGCTACGAGCATCCCCGGCGTGCCGGCGCGCTACGAGGGGGTCGACCTCGTCATCGTGCGGGAGAACACCGAGGGGCTCTATGTGGGGATCGAGCACGACGTGATCGCCAACCAGGCCGCCGAGGCGATCCGCATCATTACGCGGCGCGCCACGGAGCGCGTGGTGCGATTCGCCTTCGAGTACGCCCGCACCAACGGCCGCAAGCTGGTCACCGCCGTGCACAAGGCCAACATACTAAAGCTGACGGACGGCCTCTTTTTGCGGGTGGCGCAAGAGGTGGCCGCCGAGTACCCCGACATCGCCTTCAACGAGCGCATCGTCGACAACCTGTGCATGCAGTTGGTGCAGCGACCCCACGAGTACGACGTGCTGGTGCTGCCCAACCTCTTTGGCGACATCGTCAGCGACCTGTGCTCGGGGCTGGTCGGGGGGCTGGGGGTGACGCCCGGCGCCAACATGGGCGACGGCATCGCCGTGTTCGAGCCGGTGCACGGCTCGGCGCCCAAGTACACGGGCAAGAACGTGGTGAACCCCACGGCGACGATCCGCAGCGGGGCGCTGATGCTGCGCTTCCTGGGGGAGACGGCCGCGGCGGAGCGCATCGAGCGCGCCGTAGCCCACGTCATCGCCGAGGGGCGGGCGACCACCTACGACCTCAAGCCGCGCCGCGACGACCCCACCGCGGTAGGCACCCAACAAATGGCCGACGCCATCATCGCCGCACTCTAGAGACGGAACGCGGATGAACGCGGATGGAACGGATTAGCGCGGATTTCTCTTTTTTACGCAGAGAACAGAGACCGTAGAGTAGTGGTATGAACGCGTTGTCTCTGCGATCTCTGCGGTAAAGGGGTCTTGATCCGCGTTGATCCGATCAATCCGCGTTTATCCGCGTTCCATCTGCGTGCGTGGTACGGCGACGAGGGAGCAGGCGGCGGCGACGAGCATGAGCCAGGGGAGCACACCCAGCGCCGTGCCCAGGCCGACGCGGTCGGCCGCCAACCCGAGGATCCACGCCCCACCACCGCCGCTGACAAAGGTGAACCCCAGGATCAACCCCGAGATCATCGCCATGCGTTGCGGGAACTGGCGCTGCGCCGCCACCACAAACAAGGTGTGCGACGGGCCGATGATCAACCCCGACAGCACGAACGCGGCGTCGCTCAGCAGCCCCTCTCCGTGCAGGAACAGGTAGAGTAGTCCCCCGCCCACCACCATGGTGCTGGCCAGCACGCTGCGAATCCCCACACGATCCGCTACGTACGAGCCCATGACGCCGCCGATAGCGGTGGCAAAGAGGAACAGCGACATGAGCACGCCATAGCTGGCGGGCGATGCGCCCATGTCCTGCTGATACTTGGGCACATAGCTGTTCAGGCTGTGGTAGGTCAGCGATCGGAAGGCCGTGGCGATGAGCAGGAACGCCACCAGCACCCAGAAGGCGCCGCCGGAGGCGCCGTTCGTCATCGCCGCGGGCTGGTCGCCCTTTTTCGCCGTCGCGAGGCGCATGGGGATCCATGGGCGCACGACGACGAGCGCTACGGTGACGGTGACGGCCGAGATGGCCAGCAGCGAGGTGCGCCCAAAGGTGCTCAACAGCACGCCGCTGGCCGCCGAGCCAAACGTGGTGCCTAGGGTGCCGCCCAGAAAGAACACCGCCGCCGCCGTGGCGCCCCAGCGCCGGCCGCCCGACACGGTGGCGTTGACGGCGCCCTGCGGATGCCAGGCGCCCGATCCGAGCCCCGCCAGGGCCACGAAGGCGGCCAGAAGCGTCTTGGATGGGGCGAGGATGACGCCGGAGAACATGATCGTGGTCCAGATGATGGCCCCCACGCCAAAGAGCCGCCCGCCCCACCGCTCGCTGAGTCGGCCAAAGAGGGGCTGGGTGAGGGATGAGAACAGCTGGTACAGGAGCAGGATAAAGCCGATCTCGGAGTTCGCGAGTCCCATGGTGACGCTCAAACTGGCCAACAACACCGGCGCGACGCCGAACCAGACGTCATGGGCCGCATGGCCGACGGAGACACCCAGGAGGGTGCGGTCCTTGGCGATAGACATACCGATTCCTTTGCGATAGAGGCTGAGGAAGGATTATAGGCGGCGGAGCGGGGAGCGTCAACGGCGCATGGGGCGGGGTTGCGGGTGTGGGTTGTGCGTTGTGTGTTGTGGGTGAAGGCTGCTGGTGGCAGGAGCGCCTACCCCTCTGCCGGTACTCCGAACCGCAGCACGCTGGGGGAGGAGGCACGGTGTCAGCAGATGCGCGGCAACTGCTCGCCGGCGAGCATGTCGAGGAGGCGATGGGTGCCCAGCGGGGTGCGCAGGACCACACGACTCCTCTCCGCAGCGCGCACGTCGCCGATGGCGGCCGCCTCGGCGCCCAGCGGGTGGGCGCGCATGGCGGCAAGCACCGCTTCCGCCGCCTCGGGCGCGACGATGGCGATGAGCTTGCCCTCGTTGGCCACATAGAGGGGATCCAGGCCCAGCAGCTCGGAGGCGACGCGCACGGCGTCGTGCACCGGCACGGCGTCCTCATCGATGGCGATCGAAACCTCCGAGGCGGCGGCCAACTCGTTGAGCGCCGTCGCCAGCCCGCCGCGCGTGGGGTCGCGCAGCACATGGATGGCCTCGCCCCCCGCCGCCAGCATGTCGGCCACCAGGCCGTTGAGGGGCGCGCAGTCGCTCCGCAGGGGGCTCTGGAAACGCAGCCCCTCGCGCTGCGTCATGATCGCCAGGCCGTGGTCGCCCATGGCGCCGCTGACGAGCACCACGTCGCCGGGGCGAGCCCCCGCGGCAGAGATGCACACTCCCTCGGGCACCACCCCCACCCCCGCCGTGGTGATGAACAGCCGGTCGACGCCGCCGCGCTCCACCACCTTGGTGTCGCCCGCCACCACGCGCACGCCGGCCTGAGCGGCGGCCGCCGCCATGGAGGCTACGATGCGATCCAGCTCCACTAGGGGGAGCCCCTCCTCGATGATGAACGCGGCGGTGAGGTAGAGGGGGCGGGCGCCGCGCATGGCCAGGTCATTCACCGTACCGCAGACGGCCAGCTTGCCGATATCGCCGCCGGGAAAGGCGATGGGCCGCACGACATAGCCGTCGGTGGTCATCACAACGCGCCCCGGCCCCAAGGCGATCTCGGTGGCGTCCTCCAGAGCGCCGGCGGGGCGGCCCAGGTGGGGGAGAAAGACCTGCTCCACCAACTCCTGGCTCAGCAGCCCACCGCTGCCGTGGGCCAGCAGAATGATGTCGTCGCTCATGGCCGCGAGGCCCCTCCGTAGCGATAGTAGGCGGCACACGACCCCTCGCCCGAGACCATGCAGGGGCCGACGGGTTGGGCAGGGGTGCAGGCGCGGCCAAAGAGGGGGCACTCGGGGGGCTCGATGGCGCCCCGCAGCACCTCGCCACAGCGGCAGCCGCGCTCCTCGGCGGTGCGCCCGCCGGCGGGGGCCGGCAATTCAAAGAGGCGCCGCGCGTCGTGGGCGGCGTACGCGGGGCGCAGCGCCAGCCCGCTCCCCGGCACGACGCCGAGGCCGCGCCATTCGGCGTTCGCCGGCTCGAACACGCGCCCCAGCAACGCCTGGGCCACGCGGTTCCCCTCGGCGGTGACGCCGCGCCGGTAGGCGTTCACCACCCGCGGCTCGCCGTCCACTGCGGCCGTCACGAGTTGTTCGATGGCGTAGAGCATGTCCAGCGGCTCGAACCCCGACACGGCGCAGGGGAGGCCATACTCCGCCGGTAGGAACTCCCAGGCTCGCCAGCCGGTGATGGCCGTCACGTGGCCCGGGCCAATGATGCCGTCCAGGCAGGCTTCGCCGGCTTCCAGGATGGCGCGCATGGCGGGTGGGGTGAGCTTGTGCATGGAGTAGACGGACAAGTTACCCAGCCCCTCGGCGCGGGCCGCCTCCAGGACGGCGGCCACGGTGGGCGCCGTGGTCTCGAAACCGATCCCCAGCATGACGACCTTCAGTTCGGGCCGCCGGCGCGCCAGGTCCATGGCGTCGAGGGCCGAGTAGACGACGTGCACGTCGGCGCCGGCGGCGCGCGCCTCCTGCAGGCTAGAGCGCGTACCCGGTACCCGCACCATGTCGCCAAAGGTGGCCACCGCCACGCCCGGAAGGCTTGCCATGGCGATGGCGGCGTCGATGTCGGCGTCGGCCGTCACGCACACCGGGCACCCCGGCCCCGAGAGGAGTCGGACGTCGGGCGCCAGCGCCTCACGGATGCCGTAGCGCATGATGGCGTGGGTATGGCCGCCGCAGAACTCCATGAGGCGCAGGGGCTCACGCCTCCGGCGCGCGGCGGCGCGCCGCCGGATGGCGTCCAGCAGCGCCCGCGCGGCGCCGGGCTCGCGAAAGGCCGCAGGGTCGCGGTGCGCGGCGGTGTCCGTCACAGGCGCTCGTCCGTTCCGGGCTCCGGGGCGCCGTCATTGGCCGGCGAGCCGCTCGCCGCGCGACGTCCGGCCGCCTCAATCTTGGCGAAAAGCGCCAGCGTCTCGCGCGCCTCCGCCTCGTCGACGACGTTGATGGCAAACCCGGCGTGCACCAGGACATAGTCGCCCACCCGGGCCTCGGGCGTCAGCGCCAGGCTCACTTGGCGCATCACGCCGCTCATCTCGACCGTCGCCAGATGGCCATCGATGGCGGCGATGCGGAGGGGGATTGCTAGGCACATGGGTCTACTCCAACGATAGGATACGCGGGCGCGGCGGTCAGCGATCGGCTGTCGGCGGTCGGCCAGCGGGCGATGCTCGACCGCTAGCCGGTCGCCGACTGCTGACAGCCGAAAGCCCACCGCTGATCGCCGCTGCAACGACTGCTTGCCCCAACGCCAACCCGCCGTCGTTGCAGGGCACCTGGCGATGGGTCAGGACGTCGAACCTGCGGTCGCGCAGGGCGGGCACTACCAGCGCCAGGAGGAGGCGGTTCTGGAAGCAGCCGCCGCTGAGCGCCACGCGGTTCAGGCCGGTGGCGGTGCGTAGGCGCTCGCAGACGTCGACGATCATCGTCGCCAGGGTGCGGTGGAACCTCGCCGCGACCTCGGCGCTGCGCCGGCCCCGGGCCATGTCATCTACGAGCGCCGCGAACAGCGGCGCCAGGCCGATCTCCAGGCGCTCCGGCAGGGGACGCTCCACGCGCCCCCATCGCTGGACGTCACTGTGAGACGTGATGGCGTAGGGATAGGTGTCGGTGTCGGAAGGGCGGTCACGCAGGACCGCCCCTACGGCGTCAATGGGTAGGGGCGGTCCTGCGTGACCGCCCACAGTGCCTGCGCGATCGCCCTCGGTAGCCGCCATTTCCAGCGCGATGGCGGCCTGCCCCTCGTAGCTTACCTCATGGCACACGCCGAGGAGGGACGAGACGGCGTCGAACAGCCGCCCCGCCGAGCTGTTGGGCGGGGCATTGATCGCCTGCGCGACCATGGCGTCGAGGGCGGCGCGCTCCATCTCACCGATGAAGGCCAGCGTCTCGGGGAGGGGGACGTCCCCCAGCAGTCGTCGCAGATAGGCATACGCCAGGCGATACGGCCGGTGGACGGCGGCGTCGCCCCCGGGCAGCGGCAAGTACTGCAGGTGGGCGGCGCGCTCAAAGCCAACGGCGTCGCCCACCAGGAACTCGCCCCCCCAGACGGCGCCGTCCAGCCCGTAACCGGCGCCATCCCAGATGACGCCGATGGCAGGCGCCATCTCACCCCCCTCCGCGCGATCCGCCAGGCACGCCGCCAGGTGGGCGTGGTGGTGCTGCACCGCCACGTGCTCCAACCCCTCCTGCCTCGCCAGGTCCAGCCCATAGCGCGTGGCCATGTAATCGGGGTGCATATCGGTGGCCATAACGGCCGGGTCGATGTGAAACAGCCGCCGGTAGAGCGCCAGCGTGTCCTCGAAATGCTCCATCGTCTCGAGGTTCTCCAGATCGCCGATGTGCTGGCTGAGAAAGGCGTAGCGGTCGCGCGTCAAGCAAAAGGCGTTCTTGAGCTGGGCGCCGCAGGCCAGGGTGGGCCGCGTCTCCCACGGCAGGGCAATAGGCGAGGGGGCGTAGCCACGGGCGCGTCGCACCGGCTGTGGCCCTCCCGCGGGCACGAACCAGACGCTGTCGTCGTAGCGCGAACGGATGTCGCGGTTGTGCGCCAGGTAGGCGTCGGCGATGCCGCGCAGGCGGCGCAGCGCCTCGTCGTTGTCGCGCGCGATGGGCTCCTCCGACAGGTTGCCGCTGGTCATCACCAGCGGGCGGCCGACGTCATGAAGGAGGAGATGGTGCAGCGGGGTGTAGGGCAGCATTACCCCGAGATAGCGGTTGCCGGGCGCCACTCCCGCCACGATGTCGGATTCCTCGCGCCAGGGGAGCAACACGATGGGGGCCGCCGTGGAGGCAAGCAGTGCGCGTTCCACCTCATCCGGCGTGGCGTGCTTTAGCACCTGCTCCTCGTCGGCCAGCATCACGGCAAAAGGCTTGTCGGGGCGACGCTTGCGTCGTCGCAATTCGGCGACGGCCTCGGCGTTCGTCGCGTCGCAGGCGAGCTGGTAGCCGCCCAATCCCTTGACCGCCACGATGCGCCCCTCGCGGAGCAGCGCGGCGGCGCACCGTATCGCGTCGTGACGCGCGGCGTCGTCGCGCCTCGCCAGCGGCCGCCCCTCGGCATCCAGCAGCTCCGGCTGCGGGCCGCAGACGGGGCAGGCGTTGGGCTGGGCATGGAAGCGCCGGTCGAAGGGGTCCTCGTACTCGCGGCGGCAGTCCGGACACATGGCGAACGCGCGCATGGTGGTTGCCGGCCGGTCGTAGGGCAGATCGTCGATGATGGTAAAGCGCGGGCCGCAGTGGGTGCAGTTGGTAAAGGGATAGCGGTAGCGTCGGTCCGTCGGGGCGAGCACCTCGCGCCGGCAGGCCTCGCAGGTCGCTACATCGGGCGACACGAGCTGGTAGGCCCCCGCCTGGGGCGCGCTGTGCACGATGGTAAACGCATCGAGCCCCTGGGGCGCGACCGGTTCGCTGTCGAGGGATGCGATGCGGGCCAGCGGCGGCGCCTCCTCGCGGATGGCGCGCACGAACCGCTCCAGGGCCTTGGCCTCCCCCTCGACGACTATCTCGACGCCCCAGGAGGTGTTGCGCACCCATCCCATGACGTCGTGTTCCTGCGCCAGGCGGTAGATGTGGGGCCGAAACCCGACCCCCTGCACCACACCGCGGACGGCCACGCGGCGAGCGACGGGCATCACGACTTCCCGTTCGTCGCGCGCTCCAGCAACCACGCGATCCACGCATCCATCCCCGCGCCGGTGGTGCACGAGACCTGGAAGATGGCGATGTCGGGGTTGAGGCTGTGCACCAGGCGGCAAAACGTGTCCATGTCGAACGGCACGTAGGGCAGGAGGTCCGCCTTGGTGACCACGAGCACGTCCACCGCGCTATAGATGCTGGGGTACTTGTGGGGCTTGTCGTCCCCCTCGGGGACGCTGGCGATGGCCAGGCGCGTGTGCTCGCCGAGGTCGAACCCCACCGGGCAGATGAGGTTGCCCACGTTCTCGATGAACAGCAGGTCCATCTCATCCAGGGGGAGCTGGTCCAACGCGGCGCGCACCTGCGGGGCGTCGAGGTGGCAGCCGCCGCCGGTATTGATCTGCACGGCGGGCAGGCCGAGGGCGCGCACCTTGTCCGTGTCCACGTTCGAGGCCACATCCCCTTCTATGACGCCCACGCGCCGGCGCCCTCCGAGCGCCAGGGCGGTGTGGGTGATGAGGGTGGTCTTGCCCGCCCCGGGCGAGGCCATGACGTTGACGCAGTGCACGCCATGGGCGTCCAACAGCGCGCGATTGCGGGCGGCGACGTCATCGTTGGCGCCCAGGATCTTCTCCACCACGGATATACGCTCGGGCGTCATCGGCTACTCCACCTCGATACTGTCCACATAGAACTCGCGCCCGGTATCGATCCGGGCGGAGGCCGCGCCGCAGGAGGGACAGGTCCAGTCGGCGTCCCGGGGCTGCCAGCGATGCCCGCACGCGCCGCAGATCAGTCCCACCGGCAGGCGGCGGAACGCCAGCTCGGCGCCCGCCGCGATGGTGTCGCGGCTGAGAAAGTCAAAGTAGAACTGCACGCTGTCGTCCACGATGCTGGACAGCTCGCCGATCACCAGGTTGATGCGCAGCACGCGGCTGGCCCCCGCCCTCTCGGCGTGGCGCCGGACGATGTCCATGACGCTCTCGGTAACGCTCAGTTCGTGCATAATGTCAGCATTATACCGTGTCACCATGCGCCCCCGCAAGCAAAAAGCGGAGGCGACGAGTCCAGTATGGGGGGTGGAACGCGGATGAACGCGGATCAAACGGATTTTGGCGGATTGGTTTGCATGTCCTCAGATCCGCGTCAATCCGCAGAATCCGCGTTCATCCGCGTTCTATCCCCTTTGTCTACGGACGGGTGTGCCGGTAGAATGGGGGCATGGTCAACGACAACACGAACGGCATCGGCACGCATCGCGAGACGTCGCTCCACGCCGACCTCAAGGCGTGGTGCGCCGAGGACGGCGACCAGATCGAGGCGGTGGTCGACGGCTATATCATCGACGTGGTGCGCGGTGACCTGCTCATCGAGGTGCAGACGCGGGGCTTTGCGGCGCTGACGGCCAAGCTGACGGCGCTGCTGGAGAGCCACCCCGTGCGCCTGGTGCACCCCATCGCGCGGGAGCGCTGGATCGTGCGGGTGAGCGCCGACGGCGAGATCCTGGGCCGGCGCAAGTCGCCCAAGCGGGGCCGGGTGGAGCAGGTATTCGCCGAGTTGGTGCGCTTTCCGTCGCTCATCCACCATCCCCGCTTTGCGCTGGATGTGCTCCTGACGCGCGAGGAGGAGGTGCGCTGCGACGACGGGCGCGGGAGTTGGCGCCGCAAGGGGTGGAGCATCGTCGACCGGCGGCTGCTCGGCGTGGATGAGCGGATCCATCTGGAGGACTCTGGCGACCTGCGCGCCCTGCTGCCCTCCGGCCTGCCGCAGCCCTTTACCACCCTGGACCTCGCCGAGGGCCTGGGTGTGTCCCGCCGCCTGGCGCAGCAGATGGCGTATTGCCTGCGGGAGATGGGGGCGATCGAGGCGGTGGGGCGGAGGGGGAGGAGCCTGCTCTACGATGGCGACCGTGGCTAGGTGCCCTCGCGCCACTGGATCGACAGAGGGTCCCACCCTCCGACAGCTTCTCCCCGCAACACGGGATGAAAGAACTTGCCCGCCACGTCAAACCCTTGTTCCACTGTCGTGACGCCGATGCCCGTACCACGAACGAGCGCTCGGAAGGGTGAACCCCAAGTCTCCGGCGGCTCGGGCAGTCGCTGTGGTGGTTCGCTGCCATCGCGCGCCCGAAAGGTCGCCACCAGCGCCGCGTGGAGCGCAGGTCCATCGATGGGCGTCGACAGCGCGATGAGCACGATATCCACAAGGTCCTTGACTCTGCTGCCCTCGCCGCCCGCATGAGGACGCGTGTAGGCGTGAGCCTTCTCAGCCAAGTGCTGACTCAAGGGATAGCAGGGGACGGTGCATGGGTCGATCCCGGCGAAGGTCAGCAGGCTCGGGGGACTGAGGCGTTCGAGCGGCTCTACGACGGGATCACCCCAGCCGACGTCCACATGAAAGGCCTCAAACACCCTATCGGCGAGCCGCGCCTCCACTCCGAACCGGGTGCCGCCGCCAGGCAGTTGGCCCTCAGAGGCGCGGAGCGGCCGCGCTACCGAGTATTGGAACCAGTCGCCGAGGTCCAGCATGGCGGCGCGCACAAGAAGATCGTGTGGGGAGTTGGCAGACGCGGTAAGGAGGAGGTCCACATCTTTGGTTGCCCTTGCGCGATCCGGAAAGCGCCACTGCAACGCGAGGCCGCCCTTCAGCGCCCAGTAATCGGGCTGATCGGTCGCCAGTCGGGCCATCAGCCGCTCAAAGGCGACCATCTTGCGTAGCCAGACGAGGGCGATGCCGGTCCCTCTGCTCTTATTGCGCAGACGATCCTCCAGGGCACGGCGAAAGGCGCCCGCGCTGGCATACACCATCATCCTTCACCCCTCAGCGCCTGTTCGATGAGGCGAGCGAGGCGGCCCCCGCGAGAGGTCGCGTACCGGCGCAGGTGGCTGGCGGTCGTCATCCCTCGCCGCAGCGCCTCCCGGGCCGCCTGCGTCACGAGTTCGTCGGCTAGGCCGGCCTCGGCCACATCTGCCAGGGTGCG
>ERZ747221.3033-NODE-3033-length-13946-cov-6.370971_pt1 | contig 13946 bp, 12 predicted proteins | sample MGYA00374949_ERZ747221 | MGnify/ENA primary metagenome ERZ747221 (study PRJEB28779, sample SAMN05720172) | bioreactor metagenome | isolation source: Anaerobic biogas reactor | place: USA:Washington, USA | collected 2015-08-08 ... | reverse complement strand
ATCATCCTCTCATACGACTCGCCTGGGACCTTCGGCTCAGCAAGGTTGGCGACGGTCTCATCCTGCATCTCCAAGATGCTGTTGGTCCGAGCGTCGTACGCCTGGTGCAGGCCGGAGCCGTCGATGGCCACCTCCTGCAACCCGCCACTTCTGGTCTCGGTCATCCCCCGGTACTTCCAGGGCTCGTCGCTGTAGGACCAGTTCTCTTGTACGAATGTGCTGCCGTCGGTGTCGACGCCTGTGATCTTGATGTGCAGCACTTCTCCGTCGGCTATCGTGACCGCCGCCAGCGCTTTGTCGATGGTCAGGGGGCCGTTGCTCCCAAAGACCCCGCTCAGGCTGAGCACAGCCAAGACGATCACCGCCAGCGCACCCACGGCGCCGACGCGCAGCACAAGGGATCGCGATCGCCGCGAGCTTGTCCGCCTGTCTCGTGTGATCTCGCTCATCAGATACTCCTTCTGCCGAGGCAGGAGAGCATCCGGGAAGGCCCGTTGCTCCGGAGGCTGATGGTCGTTCATGAATGACCTCCTGCTCACTTACGTTTTCAGGACGCCGGGCGCCGACTGCCCGGCAGGGTCGAGAAGTCCGCGTAGCCGCCTCTTTGCGCGGGAGAGGCGGGATGCGACCGTGCCTACCGGTAGACACAGCGCATCCGCGGCTTCTTCATAGGTGAGCTCCATCCAGACACAGAGGACCACGAGATCCTGCTCTCGCCTGGGAAGACGGCCAAGGATGCCGAGCAATTCCTGCATCCTTTGCTCCTCGGCCAGCCTCTCCACCACGTCCTCATGCGGGCTCCATGACTCCGAGGGGACGGGCATGCGCTCGAGCGCCGCCCGGTGCCTCCGTTCCGTGCGCCTGCGATTGCGCAGCACGTTGGTGGCGACGCCGAGCAGCAAGGGAAGGGCGGATTCGCGTTCCAGCGAGATGTCAGTCCGCTTGCGCCACAACTCCAGGAAGACGATGGAGGTGAGATCCTGGGCAGTCGCCCAGTTGCCGCAACGCCGGAAGAGGTAGTTGTACACCGAGGTGGCGTGCCGTTCGAAGAGTTCGCCGAACGCTGCCGCCTGCCCCTCGAGGGCTCGTTCCCATAGTCTGCGGTCTGAATAGGTGCTCACGTAGAGGTAGTGTCCGTTCCTCGGGAAATCCTTCCCAGCACGATGGCCCCGTTCGGGCACACGGCCGCGCACTTCCCGCACCCGCGGCACTCTTCCGGGCGGATGACCTTCACGTGCTTGTGAAAGAGGAACCCGACCACGCCGAGGACGCCATTCCGACAGACCTCCACGCAGTCCCCGCAGGCTTCGCAAAGACTGGGGTCGACCGCGACGTAGCCGGTCGACCACCGCGGGTGATGTTCGCGTGGGACGCGCTGCACCACCGGGCTGCGTTCTTCACCGTCCCGTCTGCTACCCGTGGCTCCCATTCGCGCGGAGTCGGCCTCAGCGGAGGCCATCGAGGAAAGACCGCAGCTTGTTCAGAGCTGTCGCTGCGTTGACCATCTCCTCGGTGCTGAGCGCCGACGACAACGACAGTTCGAATTCGTGGCTGTATTGGAGCAGCTCGTCCATGAGCTTCCGCCCTTTCGGGGATAGTCTGATGCAGGTTCGGCGGCCGTCGTCGGGATCGGCACGCCGGCGGACGAGGCGTTCGCTCTCGAGTTCCTGCACTTGGCGCGTCACCGCCGCGGCATTCACACCAAGCAGCCGGGCGAGCTCCATGATGCCGACATCAGCGTCGGCGTCGGCCAGAAGACGCATCAGGGCGAACCGCGATGACTTCATCCCGGTCCTTCGGGTCATCTCGGCTGCGAGCGCCTGGTAGGTACAGACAATCTCCTGGATGAGGTGTGGCTCGCCACCTTCGTGGTCCAACCCGTCCCGGCCGGCTTCTCTTGAGTGGTTCATGTGTGCCAGGATAGCTCATTTCATTGACTATATCAATGATATTATCAACTACATCGAGGCACTTGGAGCTGGGAACGGGTCCGCGGGCCAAGGCGTCAGAATGTGCGGCCGACGAGGGGTGACGAGAGGTGGGTACGGATGAGACACAGGTTTCACTGTTCGGCGTTGTTTGTCGTCTGCATGTCGTTACTGGTCAGCCTCGTTCTTGCCGGCTGCGGTGGGACTGAATCGCCGAGCCTCGACACTCAGGCGACTGCGAACCCTGCAGTCACCACTGAGAGCACCGATCATCAGACCGCCGCTGCCCTTGCATCCACCGAGACCCGCCTCGTGCCCCCTCCGGAGGCAGAAGCTCAGATCCCCGCGCTGGTCACCGGCAACACCGCCTTCGCCGTCGAGCTTCTTAAAGCAGCCAGAGGCGCCGACACCGCTTCGGGGAAGAACCTGGTCCTCTCGCCGTACAGTCTCTCCCTCGCCCTTGCTATGACCTACGCGGGCGCTCGGGGCGAGACCGAGACCCAGATGGCAGAGGCATTACACTTCGCGTTGCCCCAGGAGCAGCTCCACGAGACCTTCAACGCCCTCGACCGCGACGTAATGGCTTCAGACGCGGAGAAGATCCTGACTGCTACCTCTGGCTGGGTCTTTCCCACCGTCCTGGGCGAGGGGGCCATCGTCCCTATCCGCCCGGAGTATCTCGACCTCCTTGCTTGGAACTACGGGGCCGAGCTCTACCGAGCCCCGGGCGATACTGAAGAAGCTCGACAGCTGATAAACGCCTGGACGGCGCAGAAGACCGAGGGTCTCATCCCCCAGGTGCTTCCCCCCGGATCGCTCCCCGGAGAGTGGACCGCCCTGGTCCTTGCCGGCGTCATGTACTTGAAGGCACCCTGGACCTACACCTTCCCCGCTGAGAACACCAAGCCCGCCCCCTTCTATCTGGAGGATGGCACGACGGTGGAAGTACCTGTGATGACCCACGACATGGACTACGGCTACGCTGAGAACACTGTCTGGGCGGCGGTAGAGCTTCCGTGCCTGGGCAACGCGGGACGCATGTCCCGGGGCGACATCTCCGCGGTCTTCCTTCTGCCCAAACAGGGATCGCTGGATGAAGCGGTAGCCACCACCACCGCCGAGGATCTTCAGGCCTTGTTGGCGGACATGCCCCGCGAACACGTAGCCGTCCATCTGCCTCGGTTCAAGTTCGAGAGCGATACGAAGCTGAAGGAGCCCTTGAAGTCATTGGGCATGATCAACCTATTCAAGGGAGCCGATCTGAGCGGCGCCTACGAGCCGGGTGACAGCACTGCGGGAGATGCCTCCTCGGGCGTCTGCGTCGACGAGGTCTATCAGGGCTGCATCATCGGGGTGGACGAGGGCGGGATCGAGGCCGCTGCCGCCTCCATGGTCGTGCAGGTGGCCGGTATCGGACCGGGGGAGATAACCTTTGACCGGCCGTTCCTCTTCCTGATCCGTCACGTGCCCACCGGGACAATCCTTTTTCTGGGGCAGGTGATGAATCCCATGCAGGAGTCTTCCTGAGAGCGCAATCCGACACATCGCGAAAAGCGGCGGATGCGGCATCATTCGCGTCATCGGTATGCAGTCGCCGCAACCCGTGTCAAGAAAAAGGTACCCTCCAGACGTCTCCATACTAGAGAGGGAGGCGAAGACACGAGGGAGGTGTCCCTACGGCGGGTGCAAATGGAAGCTTCGACAGCTTCGTCCAGGAGCACTGCGCGAGACTGGTACAGAGCCTGGTCCTCGTGTCCCGAGACCCAGAACTGGCCTGGGATGCGGCCCAGGACGCGTTCCTCAAGCTCTACCTGCGCTGGGATACCGTAGGCGACCTGCGAGACCCGGTCGCTTGGCTCTATCGCGTCGCGCTCAACCGGTGCAGCGACTATCGCCGGATCGTCACCCGTGCTGCACGATTGACGGAACGCCTGAACAGCACCGGCACGGGGATGTGGATCGAGCCCCGACTGGCCCACACCGAGCTGGCTCTCACCTTCGGCGCTCTCCCCCGTCGCCAACGCACCGCCGCCACCCTCTACTACCTGGCGGATATGTCCACCGAGGAAGTCGCCCGGGTCATGGGCGTTTCCCGGGGCACGGTCGACCGCCATCTCTACCGAGCCCGTGAAGCACTTCGATCAAGTATGGAGGCCGAATCATGAACAGGCCAACGAGCGACCCTGAGCTGAGGGACGCGATCCGCGAGCTCGCGCCCGGAGTCGTTACCAGTACCTTCCGCCAAGAGCTGGAAGAAAGATGCGCAAAGAAGAAGCCGGACCGGCGGCGCAGTCGGCGTCTTCGCCTGGTGGCCATCGGCGCGGCCGTTGTCGTGGTGCTGGCGGGTGTGTCCACCGGGCTGGTCATTGGACTCGGCTACCTACGTGGTCCACAATCGGTCCTCGTTCTCACCGATGACAGCATGGGCCCGGGGGCCGCGGCCCAGGGCTCATCGAGTCCTCTTGAGTCCCCGGCCACTACCCTCACGGGGGCAAAAGCCGAGCTGTGGGCAGAGATCCAACGCGTCCGTCAGGGCGTGGCCTCCGGGGAATTGACCCCCGACTGGCCGCAAAGGGAGGCAACGCAGGGCGCCCTTCCTTCAGACCCCATGCTATTTCTGGACCGGCTCGAGGAGTCGCTTTTCGGGCCCGATCTCACCGTGTACCTGCGCGATAGCGCGGAAGATGCCCTCCCTCTGCGAACCGAGCTCTCGGCCATGTCGGGCGTGGCGAACGTGGAGTTCGTCAGCAAAGACGAGGCGCTGCAAGAGCTCAAGGAGATCTTCGCGGACAATCCCGAGATCCTCTCCAGCCTCACGTCCAACCCCCTGCCCGCCAGCCTCGAAGTCTGGCTGACCGACTACACGCAGGCCGGGTGGTTCGCGGATCAGTTCCGCGGCCGTCCCGAGGTCGAAGAGGTGCTCGTGCCGACGGAGGCTCTGCCCCATGACATGGACTACGCCTACTGGATCGCGACCTTGCGGGGATACTCGCACCCTAGTGACGAGCCTTCACAGCCGCCCGGCCTGGAGACAACAAGGACGACCTACGGAGTGGCTCCCACCATGGATGATCCCCCGCTCTCGTCGACGACGACGATCATAGGCGTGGGCCCGTTCCTCAGCTGGGGCGAGGAGGCCGTTCTCGAAGGGCGGACGATCAAGGTCGAGCAACCGGTCGAGGCACCTGACAGACCGGCCGAGTTGTTACCTGACGAAACAGCGGCCTACAGCCTAGTGACGATCACCAACACCGGTAGTGAGCCGCTCACCTGCGCGGCTGGGGAATTCTGCCTGATGGGAAAGAGCAGCGGCGGTACGGGGAGAGACTTCAGTTCTGAGAAGACGCTGGCTGGACACGAGGTCTTGGACCATCTCGTGACGCTTCAGCCCGGAGAGTCGGTAACGGCCGCAGTGCGCTTCTTCCTGAAGCAAGGCGACCACCCGGTCAAGATGCTGTTGGGAAAAAGGGACGCGACGGGAATGATTTATCACTCGTCGAGCGAATGGCTGGCCTTATGGCAGTGAGCTACAGATAATCGCGGCTTCGGGGATCTTCGGCGGCTCCAACCCGACGGTCGGCGTTGACAGGCGGTGAACCGCTTCTGACATACGGGGCATTGGCGCCCGGAAGTTCGATCACAGCGGCGGTGCGCTTCTACGAATCCTGTTCGCTATACTCGCTCATAGCCGAGAAAGTGCAGGTGACACCGTGAACGACACGGACGCGATGATCAGCCGTATCAAGGAGCACGGGGAAGAGATCCGGACGGAATATGGCGTGGCCCGTCTCGGAGTGTTCGGATCGCGATTGCGGGGCGAAGCGCGCGGCGACAGCGACCTCGACGTGCTCGTCGAGTTTGCTCATCCGACCTTCCGCAACTACATGGGACTTAAACGGTTTCTGGAACACCTGATCGGAGTGCCGGTCGACCTTGTGAGCGTCGCTGCGCTGAAGCCGCTCCTCAAGGAACACATCCTGCGTGAGGTCCAGTATGTCGCGTGACATCCGGGTCTACCTGCTCGACATCCTCGAGCGGTGTGAACGGATCACGCGGTACGTGGAGGGACTCGATGAAGAACGCTGGTCGTGTGACCAGCGCACCCAGGATGCCGTCCTGCGAAACCTTGAGGTGATCGGCGAAGCGGTGAAGAGGCTGCCGGGCGATCTGCGTGAACAGACGCCGGAGATCCCGTGGCAGGACATAGCTGGATTGCGGGACATCCTGATCCATGAGTACGAAGGAGTTGACTTCGCGATCGTCTGGGACATCGCTGCGAACGAAGTGCCGGCGCTCCATCACGCGGTCGCCGAACTCCTAGAATAGTCAATACGTCGGCGCAATCGGCAACTGGGCAGGTCCCTGGAAGCGCTTCATGACGAACGATGAGGCAGACGGCAGCCGTCTGCCTTGATCAGTAAAATCGTGATCGACGCCACAGATCAAGAAGACCAACCGACGCTCCTGGGTCAGCACGTTCGTCATCCTGGCTGTTGATCGGAACGCAAAAGAGGCGGACCCCGCGCTTCTGCTACGGAGCCGCGGCGCAAGCCAGGCCCGGCTGCAAAGGTCTAGCTACAGTCTACTTCCGCATCCGCCACAGAATGTTGCACCAGACTCGACGGCCGACCCGCAATGCCGGCAGAAGCCGGAGGAAGCCGGAGGGGTGACGGCAGGTGCAACGGTGTCCGCAGTTGCTCCTTCGCGGGACTTCCTTCGCGACCTTCCCAGCAGGTAGATGACTGCACCGATAGCCGCGACCACCACGATCGCCGGCACGATGATCAGAGCCAGCAGGCCGGGGCTCATCTTCGTTTCTCTCGCCTCTGGGAAGACGGCGGACCCTTCACCGATGCCAACCAGTCGCTCCCTCTCCTCTGGGCTAAAGGGCTGCATGTCCTCTACGCCGTATCCGGCCACCGTGTCGTTCCAGTCCTGCTGAGTCATGGTCAGGACCGGGTCGAACACTCCAGCCCACGCGATCACGACCTGGCCATCGGTGAGGCTCACAACCTCCCCTGTGAGGGTGCTCGTGACATCCACGTGCCCCTCGTTGACCGAGGCCACTACGACCTCCACCACAGGGTCGTAGAAGATGAGGACGTCCGAACCTCGGATGCCGCAGATGGTGTTCCCCGTCCTGATCGAGAGGGCGGCCTCTCCACGCCATCCCTGAAAGATGGCTCTGACGGCGCCCTTGATGAGGTTGATAGCCGAGGACGTATCCAGGCCCGAGCCCGCGCCCGGCGCCCTGAAATCCGTGAAGGATGCTTCGCTGTTGACGGAGATGTTAAGAACGGTCGGGCCGGTGTCCCGCCGGTCGTCGCGATCAGCCATCTCCACACGGACCCGCCCCTTGTCCGAGGTCCGGATAGTGTCTCCGATCCGGATCATCTGGTGGACCGTTCCCACGGCCTCGGGTTTGAGATACCGGTCTCGAGTTCCACGGACCGGCTCCCCACGATGGTCGAACACCTCGAAGTCGCCTGTGGCGGCGATGATCACGCCGATGTAGCCATCGGGCAGGGTGCTGACTTTCTCCACCTCCGCCTTCTTCCGCTCGAACTCCTCGTCGGTGAAGGTACGGGGCGGCGGTTGGCCGGCATCGCTTGGGCCGGACGTTGATGTGCTCGAGGTGGCTGTTCCCGGCCGGCCGGCAATGGGGCCGCCCACGTGAGGGATGTTTCCGGTGACCATGGGGCAGGTCACGTAGTCGCCGATGGTGGCCGCGGGGACACCGTTCACGAGGATGCGCGAGTCGCCGGTTACGACGGTGCCTCCGTGCGAGGTGCCGTCACCCACCCTTGCCACGGGCTTGCCGTCGAGCAGCACAGTGGAGTCTCCCTCGGTGAGCGTCGCCGGCGGGCCGACACAGGCGACCTCGTCCCCCACGGTCGCGACCGCGTCACGGGCCCATTCGGGGAGGTCCGCGCGACTGATCCGGAGCACCCCTCCCGGCGGAGAGACCAGGTGGATGACGCCGTCGATCTCGATCACCCCGTGCTCGGGTGCGGCGGCCCGTGCCTCGTACTTCCACTTGACCACGCAGGCCGGAGCGTTCCACCACTGGGCGTAGATCTCCAGGGTCGACCCCGCTTGACCGGCGGGGGGCGGCCTGAGCAGCCAGGTCATGGAAGAGACGGTGCTGGGGACCTCGGCCCAGGGGGAGTACCAGAGGGTGTTGTCCGCAAGCGGTGTCTCAGACCCGATGGCCACAGAGGGAGAGATGTAGCGGAAGCCCACAGAAGGGTTGCCCTTCTTGACGCTGCCCGAGTGGGAGAAGTCCATACGCAAGGGATAGGTCTCCCCGGGGACAAGTACGGCCGGAGGAGCATCGAAGCTGGAACGGAAGGTGATGTGATACCACTCCTCGCCAGAGTCCACCGAGCGGTCGTCTACGGAGAAGCTCGTCTCGGTGACCGTATATAGATGGTACTTACCCTCGTAGCGAGGCTCCGAGTAGTAGCCGGGGGTGGACCCCCCTCCGTAGAACTCAAGACCGTGTCCGTCGGGGTTGACGATGGTCTCGGTGAGCACCCACCTGCTCTCTTGGGCGGAGGCGGGCGGGGCCGGCAGTAGTAGGACGAAGACGAGCAGGATGAGAAGGAGAGACACGGCGGCAAGGAGGCCTGATCCCTGGGACCAAGGACCGCCCGGGGCAGCGTGTCTGACGAACAGCTCGAGCCGGTGCTTTCCCGTCATGCTGGGGCGTCTCCTTGCTCAGGTGCGCCCCAGGGTACTACACGACCATGCCTGCGCGCTACGGATACGGAACGGGCTCAACGGCCTCGCGTTCACCGCCGGCGAGCCCGACGTGGTGACCGCGATCGTGGCGCTCGCGTCCGGGCGCTCAATAGGAAGTCACCCAATCGAGGACAGCTCGCAACGAGGATGGAGGTCGAAGAACCTCCGCATTCGGTCCGACATGTTGATGACGAAGCTAGACTTTCTTCCCACATCCGGGGCAGTACTGCGAACCTGGGGGCAGGCCGGCACCGCACTGAGGGCAGAAGCCGGGGACAGATGACGGCGGAGTGGTCGAGAGCGCCGGCGGCACGTGCTTTCCAGCCCTCGATCTCCCCAGCAGATACAGGAACGCGCCGATACCCGCCGCAGCCGCGACTGCCAGTACGATGATCAGAGCGAGGATACCGCCGGACAGGCCTTGAGACGTTGCCTGACCGGCCGTCACCGGTTCAGCCTCCCCGCCAGCGCCGGACCCACCATCGCCGCCTGTCTCGCCGCCCGAGCCGGGCTCACTGTCGCCGCCCGCCTCCCTGCCCGAGGGAAGTGTGGTCTCCGTGCCGGCCGGGCCGGTGGTGGTACTGCTTTCATCTGGTGGGAGCGTGGTCGGTGTCTCCGCCACCAGCGCCTCGTCACTGCGCCAGATATCGAGGCCCAGCTCCATGTCGTGGCTCACGTAAAGGCAGTGGCCGTCGAACACATGCAGACCCGGCCCGTAGTGGTAGAAGCTCCTGGGCGGTTCGTGGAAGATCATCGTCCACTCTTGTCCGTCCGTAGACTGCCAGAGTTGGCTACCTGCCCGGTAGTCGACGGCCTGGAGATACAGCTTGCCTCCATGCACCGAGATATCGCCCAGGAAGCTGGTGTTCCTGCCGAAGCCGTCTTCGCCCACCTGGGTCCAATCGCTGCCATCGTCGGACGCCCACACCTGGAATCCCTGGGGTGCGAAGCGCTCCGTGGAGTTGCCCGGCACGAAAAGGCGCGGCTCCTCGTTCTGGGTGGACAGGTAGATGCGTCCCTTGAACTCCACCGGATCTGCCCCGTAGTTCCTGTGCTCACCGGCCCCGAAACCATCCTCGACTACCTGCTCCCAATTGGTGCCGTCGCTCGAACGGAAGAGATCGAAGCCGGCCGCATAGTTCAGGTGACCACCCATCACGTACAGCTGATCCTTGTAGACCAGCCAGGGGTGCAGGGAATGGCGCTGGGCGAGCCCAAAACCTTTGTCGACGACTTGCTCCCACCCCAGGCCGTCGGCCGTCCTCCAGATCTCGGCCCCGGTCGTTGCATTTGTGACTCCTACGTAGAGTTTGCCTCCCAGGAGGGGGCCTGGATCCTCCGGACGATTGGTTCTGACTACCCCGATATTGCCGGGAACACACAGTCCATCAACCTGGACCTGTCGAAACGAGCTGCCGTCCTCCGAGACCCAGATCTGGACGCCGGTGTCGGGGTTCTGCACGGCCAGGACGAGCCGCCCGTCGAGCACCATGGGGACAGCGGCGCGGTTCTTCGGATCACCGAAGCCTCTCTCACCCAGCATCTCGAATTCTGTGCCGTCCGAGGTGACCCACACCTCCATCCCCTGGCCACCAACGTTCATGGAGAGTGCGTATAGCTGATCCCGGAAGACCACCAGGTCGAACATGATGTTCGTGCGATCGCCCAGCCCGGCGGTGCCGATCTGCTCCCAGGTGATGCCGTCGGCGGTCCGCCAGATGTCGCTTCCCTGTTTGTCGCTCCCCGCGATGAGCTTGCCCGCCTCGCTGGCCATGGTGCTGACGTAGTAGTAGCCCCGAAACTCGGTGCTGAAGGTCACATGCGAGTTGCCCGGGTCGGTGAAGCCGCCGGTAACAACACGAGTCCAGCCCTCGGTCATCGACGGAAGAGGAGCTATCGCAGCTGTCTCCGCGAGGGCCGGAGCCGACAGGAGCAAGAGGAGAGCCACTGCCGCCGCCATCACCACAGCGGCCCGGCGAAGGAGAGGGCGAACACCGACTGTGCGCGTGGGCCGGCACGCATCAACCGCGCAGCTCATAACGCCTCCTACTGCCCGAATGCGCTCGCATACTCATAGTAGGCTACGCGACCAGCTCGGGGCAAATGAGTCGCCGAAACAGGCGGCGTTAGACCCGCCGGTCCTTGGCGCCTCGTGTGTATCTGGCCACCTTGGGTCGCTACCGCGCCGGATCTGACCGTTATCGCACCCACCACCACTCCCGCGGCTACCACCAGACCGACCGCGCCCAGGATGGTCCTGAGAGCTCCGGAGCCGACTGAAGGCCATCCTCGAGCGTCACTCCCTTTGGGTGTAGGCTACGTGCGTGTCGTGATCCGTACCTCGCTTGAGCCCGACGTAGACGTCCCAGCGTATCCCGCTGCTCTCGACGGTGAACTGTCTATCCCCGACCCAAGCCAGATCGGCCTTCTGATCGACGATGCTCCACCCGGCCGCAGGAAGCGCGGCCTCGAGCTCGGGGATCACGTCGGCGAAGTGACGACCCGTCACATACGCGGAGTAGAATGCCTCGTAGCCCTCGAGGTGGGATTGGTCCACGACTTCCACGGTGCCGGCTGGGAGTGGCATCCCCTCGGGAAAGCCGGGGGGCAGCACCACATCATCTCCCGACGGGCCCACGTCCCCCGATGCCCCTCCAGTGGTTGTGGCGCTGCCGTTGTCGGTGGTCGAACCGCTGCCGCCGGTCGTGGTCTCCGCGCCGCCGGCCGAGCCACCACCCGTTGCCGAGTGGTCGCCCGTGGCCGAATCTCCGCTCGCGACCGTGCCCGTCTGAGCGTCAGAATCCTCGCCACCGATGACCCCCGCCCCATACAAGGCTCCCACCACCACTCCCGCGGCCACCACCAGGCCGACCACGCCCAGGATGGTCCAGCGTCCCCGCTGAGACGGTTTTTGGGCTACGGCGTAGGCCGGGGGCGGCGCGGCGGCGGCGGCGTCGCTGGGATGCGGCGCCGTCTTCGATGGGAAGGGGAGCGGCGGTGGCGGGGACGGCGGTGGCAACGGCGGGGCAGCCGCGGGCGGGACGTCCGGGAACAGGCCCTCTACCTCCCGGGCCGGCACCCAACCCGACATCTGGGCCTGCCACACGAGATCATCGGGGCCCAGCCGGCCCTCCCGACCCCAGGACACCAGGTCGTCCCACCGGTAGGGTCCGTAGCTCTTGCCCTCGCGCCCTACGTGCCAACCGTCGGTCTGCTTGTCGTCCATCTAGGCCCCTCCTTCAAGGTGCTGGGATGAGCGTACGGGTGCCCGGCAGGACTGGTCCGGCGAAAGTGTTCGGGATGACGTCGTACTCGGTGACATGACGCTGAGGCGGAGGCGCAACCCTCGGGTATCTCCTCGGCGGCACGTTCCACTCGCCGGGGCGCCGGTGGCCTTTCCATACCCTCCCCTCTTGTGAGGTCACCCGGGACCTAACCGTTGGCGTGCACGGACCGCGGGCTTCTCATGTTCTGATTGTAGCGCCGAAAGGGGACTTGTGGGAGCGCCTCAGGCTGGGCATCGTCGACTGCTGCCGGGCTTCACCCTGGCCGTGGATCGGAACGCGGAAGAGGCCGACCTCTTCCGCATCAAGAACCGAAATCGGAGCTCGATTCCCGCGCCGCCCCTACCCCGCAACGCCCTCCAGTCGCCGCAGGTCACGATCGGATAGCCCAAGCTCCGCCTAAATACCGAGGGCGCGTGCGGCTCCACGCTCTACGATCTCTCCCTCCGCGCAAGTCGGTCGGGACTACTATGGCGGATTGCACCACCGTATTCTGTAGGATACAATGCAGAAGATCCAGATCCTTGAGACAGACGAATACCAGCGATGGTTCGAAGGGCTGCGTGACCTCGGCGCCCAGATGCGGATTGCAGCGCGGCTGCGCAGGGTTACGCTAGGCAACCTCGGCGATCACCGGTCATTGGGACAAGGCGTCTACGAACTCCGGATCGACTACGGACCCGGCTATCGCCTATACTACACTCGTCATGGAGGGACACTGATGATCCTTCTGGCGGGCGGGGACAAGTCGAGCCAGAGTCGGGATATCGAGCGAGCAAGAGAACTCGCACGCAGGCTATGAGAGGGTAGGATGAGCATGCCGAAGACCGAGACGCATCCGTGGGACATCACCCGATATCTGGACTCCGACGAGGCCATCGCTGCCTACCTTGATGCCGTGCTAGAGGAGGACGACTCGGCGTTTCTCGCCGCCGCCTTGGGCGACGTCGCCCGAGCCAAGGGGATGACCCAAATAGCACGTGAGACAGGCTTGGGACGCGAGAGCCTCTACAAGGCCTTGTCGGAAAGTGGCAATCCCGAGTTCGGCACGGTGCTGAAGGTCATGCGCGCCCTCGGGTTGAAGCTGCACGTCTCGGTCTAACCGAATCGGCAGCGACTGGCAGCGCCCGCGCGCCGAGCCGCCCCTACCGGCCGATGCCCTCCAGCCGCAGCAGCTCCTCCAGCGCCCGCTCCCCCACCTCGAGCTGCTCGGAGGTGGGCTCGCTGGTGGTGAGGACCTTCTGGATGGCTCGCCCCGGCGACAGCATCAACCGGGCGAGAATGGAATCCCCGTGTTTGTTGGCCCAACGCAGAGCCTCCAGAGCGAGGCCCAGACTGGCGGCCCCGGCGGCCGCCGAAGCGGCCGGTGACTTCACGCCCTTGCGCCCGCGCGCGAGGATGTTGGTGGCGATGGTAGCCAGCAGGTAGGGCCCGACGATGTTCGATCCGCAGCGGTCGTGCTCCTTGGCCGCGGCTGCGGAGTCACCGGCCACGATGGTCTCCGGCGAGACGGCCCCGAGGCCGGTCCGGCCGCCTGCCTGGTCCCTCGTCTGGGCGCCGCTCACACCCGCGGCCCCGGCGCCTGCGCCCTGTGCCCCACTCGCATCCGCGTCCGCGGCCTCGCGCAGCGCGATCTCACGTCCGCCGATGACCTTGTGCTCCGCCCCGTGGTACCCGGAGATGCCTGAGTTCTTGAGCGACAGCACCGCCGGTATGAACGCCGCGAGGGCGGTCCCGACCTCCTGTGCCACCGCGGACTTGGGCGCGAGGGCCCGCACCGCCGACGTGCCCACCATCGAAGCCCCCAGGGCCGCAGCCACCCGGCCGCTCTCGAAGGGAAGCTCGGCATTGGGCAGCTTGCTCTTGACCAGGGCCAGCACCAGGAGGGTCTCGCCGAAACGTCCCAGTCCGCGGAGAAGTGGTATGCCCGCGGAGGCAACGCCTGCGCCGCCCCGTGCGCGCTGCGCGCCGGTCGTCGCCCCAGCCCCGG
>ERZ747221.3030-NODE-3030-length-13958-cov-2.879548_pt1 | contig 13958 bp, 19 predicted proteins | sample MGYA00374949_ERZ747221 | MGnify/ENA primary metagenome ERZ747221 (study PRJEB28779, sample SAMN05720172) | bioreactor metagenome | isolation source: Anaerobic biogas reactor | place: USA:Washington, USA | collected 2015-08-08 ... | reverse complement strand
AGCGGAAGCGTCCGTTCAACACCATGGCGGCGCCGAGCGGCAGGCTCGATGCCATCTGCGACCACGTGGGGTCGTCGGGCACCAGCGAGTCGAAGTCCTGGATCCGTCGACCGACGAGGTCGGCCGGCATCCAGCCCGACAGCTCGGTGACCCGCTCGCTCACCCACTCGATCTGCGCGGTGTCCGGATCGAGGACCACGAACGTCTCCGGACCGCATCGCAGGACCTCGGCGAGGACGGCATCATCGTGGTCCGGCGGAAGTAGCGCGGCCGAGGACCTCGGGTTGATTGCCTCCACGTCACGCAGCGTAGCGGTAGGGGCGGGTCCGAACCGTGATCCGTACGCTGCGTAATCGCGACCGGTTGGGAAATCCCCGATCCGTACCACTTCCGGGCTAGCGCGAATCGCTGGGAACCGCGCGGGGTCAGTCGTGGATGTGCTGCGCGAGGTAGTTCTCGACGCCGCCCTTGTCGATCACGTGGAGCTGGCTCTCCAGCCAGTCGGCGTGGGACTCCTCGTCGACGAGGCGGTCTGCGAGCAGCTCACGGGTGCCGTTGTCGCCCTTGGCGACGGCCAGGGCCACGGCGCGGTTGTAGCGCTCGATGGCGGACTTCTCCGTGTCGAGCTCCAGCGCGAGCTGCTCGGGGACGGTCTCACCGACCAGCACCGGGTTGTAGCGCTGGAGGTTGGGCACTCCGTCGAGGTAGAGGATCCGCTCGATGATCTTGTCGGCGTCCTCCATCTCCTCGATGGACTCCTTGCGGGCCACCTGGGCGAGGCGCTTGAAGCCCCAGTTGTCCCGCATCTTGGCGTGGATGAAGTACTGGTTGATGGCCGTGAGCTCCGCGGTGAGGATCTCGTTCAGCACTTCGATGATCTCGGCGTCACCCTGCATTGGCCCTGGCTCCTGGTCGATGGCGTGTCCGATCGAAACGGTAGCGCCCGCATCCCGAGTGCAGAGTTGTGTACCGCCGGAGGTAGGAGCGGCTACCGGCCGGGCAACAGAGCGCTGACCAGCGGTTTTACGGCTAGCTGTCTGCCGTTCACCGCGCTGGGCTGCGGCTGTTGATCAAGCAGCGACGGAGATGGTGACGGCCACCTCCGAGAGGATGGCCTGCACCACCGGGACGCAGTTGCCGCAGCGGTTGCCGGCGCTGCAACGGGCCGCGATGTCGTCGGCGTCCATGGCTCCAGCGGCCACGGCCGAGCGGATCTCCCGATCGCTCACGGCGTTGCAATGACACACGACCATCGGTTGGTAAGTCTGCCTAACCGGAACCGGGTTGTCAACGTCACGTCTGCCCGAAGGGATGCTGAGGTGGCGACGCTCGACGACCCCCTTTGGCGTCCCGATCGAGCTGACGGATCCGGCTTTGTCACACCCCCTGCGGATGATGTCGGTAGAGCACCAGAGGGGTGCGGGGAGGGAGTCGAGGTGGAACCTGCAAGCGATTGTGGCGGTACTCGTCAGGGCGGTGGTTCGGCGTCGGTAGAGGCGATCATGGAGCGCCTGGCCGCGGGTGATGGCGCGGCGATCCAGGGCCTGATCGATGCCTCCAACCAGGCCGTCAACTTTGTGATCGTTGGCGTGCTAGATTACTGGCCGACGGTTTACCCGGTGGATGGCTCGCTGTTTGTGGCCAATCTCGACTATATCCACGAATCGACGGGCGGCGAAAAGCCCTGGGAAGTCTGGCTGGAGGTGCGCGACGACGTCGGGTACGATGCGCTGGTGCAGTCGGTGGACGACCTGGGCTATGTGGTGATGCACGGGTCTGACTCGCGCGCGCTGATCGACGAGGCGCGCCAACGCCCCGAACGCACCGGGCTGTTTGGCTTTTTGTCGATCGGGTTCATCTTTACCATCGCGCTGTCGATGCTGGCGCAGATCATTTACGCGCTGCTGTCATTCCGTCAGCGCTTTATCCAGTTCGGCATGATCCGCGCCATCGGGCTTTCGTCAGCCCAGCTGGCGCTATCGCTATCGACCGAGCTGGCGCTGATCACCCTGGTGGGCGTGGGCGGGGGGCTGGTAAGCGGCCTCCTCACCAGCCAGCTGTTTATCCCCTTTTTACAGGTGGGTTTTACCGCAGCCGAACTGGTGCCGCCCTATCTGGTCAACATCGCCTGGGGCGATATCATCAAGGCGGTGGCGGCGATCGTGATCACCTCGTTGGCGACCAACTTTGGGGTAATATTCTTTCTCTCGCGCATCAAGGTGTTCGAAGCCCTCAAGCTGGGCGAATCGCTCACCTGACGGTTATTCGCTCCAGATACCGCGGCGTTCAGCGCGCGCCTCAGCCTGAGCGGCATCCAGTGCGTTCTGGTGCGTGATGTCGGGCGGATAGCGGTGCGCCCTGGCGAGCCCTTCGCGCACCAGCAGCTCGTTTACCCACACGTCATCCACATAGACGTGCCGCAAGAGCCGTCCGTAGCGGTCGACCTCTAAGATATCGCGCACCAGCTCGACTTCGCGACCCAGCACCAGGGCGCGGTTGCGCTCGCGCGAGGCTTCTGCCCAGGATTCTGCGGGGCTGCCGTCGCGAGCGAGCTCGGGGGCGTCGATGCCGATGTAACGCACCTTGAACTCATCATCACCGATGCGCACCCAGATGGTGTCACCATCCGCCACGTGCACCACCATGCCGCGCTGCGTGCCGCCGGTGCTGCCATCGGATGGCAGCGGCAGGCGGATGCCTGTCATGGGCCAGTCGCAGCCGGCCAGCATCAGCAGGGCAACAACCAACAGGACGAGGTGGTTCAGGCGTACGCGCACGGCAAATCCTTCAAGGGATAAAAAAAGCCCTGCCATAATAATAGCAGGGCTTTACATTTACAGGCCTGGCGGCGGGGCCAGAGTGCCTCCGACCGGCGCGTTAGTACCGCCCGAGAGGTAATAGGCCGAGAGGCGGCTGTGGTATTCGAGCGAGACAAAGAGATCAGCAAAGTCGCTGACGGCCTTGAGCAGGATAAACTGGACCACCGAAGCGACCAGCATACCCAGGAACCCGGCAAGACCGACCAGGATGCCTCCGCCGGCTGGCATCGAATCCTGCATCTCCGGCACAAGTGCCGTCAAGCTGGACCCCAGAACACCGGCCAACAGAATGCCGATGGCTGAAAGGATGCCCAATATCAGTGCAATCCATGCCAACACCTTGAAAAAACCAGCGATAACACGCAATGCTCTGTACTTTTTCTCTACCATGTTCTCCTCCAGCCAAATTACGGCGCTGATCCGCGCCTGGGTACTATTATATATTTTTTGCCTGCCCTACACAAGAGTGTTTTCAGCGTGTTTCGGTCACCTTAGTCAGGCCGCGCGGCTGGTCGGGGTTGAGCCCGCGAGCCACCGAGACGCCTCTGCCCAAAAGCTGAGCCGGCACAATCGCCGGCAGCGGCATGAGCCACTCGGGGATACCGCCTGCCAGCGGCAGCGGGATGGCCGCCTCCGCCAGAGCCTCGGGTTGATCCGAGATCACGATGGTGCGTGCACCGCGGCGATTGCATTCGGCCTGCACGGCGCGCATGTCGGCATAGGTGACGCCGCCCGTCACCACCAGCACCACCGGGAAGCCCTGCTCCACGATCACGATCGGTCCGTGCAAAAAGTCGGCCGAGGAGTAGGCGTTGGCGCTGATATAGTTCATCTCCTTGAGCTTGAGCCCGGCTTCCAGGGCGGTGGTCAAGGTGAGCCCGCGCCCCACCGAGACGGTCTGGGTGATGCCGGCCAGCTCCGCCACTCGCGCGTCGATACCGGCGTTGCGCTCGAGAGTCTCGGCCACCTTGGCCGGGATGGCTTTTAGATCATTGAGCTGGCCGGGATCGGCACTGAGGGCGGCCGAGAGCATCGCCACGGCCATCAACTCGGCACTATAGGTCTTGGTAGCTGCCACGCTGCGCTCGGGCCCGGCCTGCAGCGGGATCACAAAGCGCGCTGCTTTGGCGAGCGCCGAGTTGGGCTCGTTGGTGAGCGCCAGAGTCAGCTGTCCCTGCGCGCGGGCGGAATCAATCACGGACACTACATCGGGCGAGCGCCCGGATTGCGAGATTCCCACCACCAGCACATCCGACAGACGCGGGGGCGCCTGGTAGAGGGTGTACAGCGAGGGAGTGGCCAGGGCAGCCGGCAGACGCTGGCGCCAGCCCAGCAGATACTGGGCATAGATGGCGGCATGGTCGGAAGTGCCGCGCGCCGCCAGGAGCACCCAGCGGATGCCGCTGGCGCGGATAGCTTTGGCGATGGTCTGCACTTCGCCCCACTCTTCGCGCAAGAGCCGTTCGAGCACGGCGGGCTGTTCGTGAATTTCCTGCCAGGTAAAATCCATTTTTGCCTCCTTGCAAAAACTCCCCAAGCCTCTCCCGGGGAGGGATAAACGACGTTATGCTTCGGCGGCCGGTTCGACCCACCAGGGGCCAGAAGGATCCGCCAGGTAGGCGTCGATATCGCCGGCGGCAATGCGTCCGGCGCCCATGGCGCTGATGACCGTAGCGGCGCCGGTGACGATATCACCGCCCGCCCAGACGCGCTCCATGCGCGTACGCCCGTTGGCTTCGTTGGCGGTCACCGTGCCCCAGCGCGTGCGCGTGAGGGCATCGGCCTCGGTAAAGACGATCGGGTTGGGCTGCGTGCCGAGGGCCATCACCACCGTATCCATGGGCACCTCGTATTCCGAGCCCTCGATCGGCACAGGACGGCGGCGGCCGGAGGCATCCGGCTCGCCCAGCTGCATGCGGATGTAGCGCATGCCGGTGACCCAGCCCTTTTCGTCGCCCAGGATGGCCGTCGGATTGGTGAGGAAATCAAAGATGATGCCCTCTTCTGCGGCATGATGCACTTCTTCGGCTCTGGCGGGCACCTCGTCGCGCGAACGGCGGTAGACAATGTGCACTTCCTTGGCGCCCAGGCGCAGGGAGCAGCGCGCGGCGTCCATGGCCACGTTTCCGGCACCCACCACGGCGACACGCTCACCGACCTTTACCGGGGTATCCCACTCGGGAAAGAGATAGCCCTTCATCAGGTTGGTGCGCGTCAAGAGCTCGTTGGAGGAATACACGCCGTTATAGTTCTCGCCGGGGATGTTCAGCATCATCGGCAGACCCGCGCCGGTGCCCAGGAAGAGCGCGTCGTAATCCTGCAGCAGCTCTTGGAGGGTATAGAGTTTGCCGACCACCGCATCGCAACGGATGCTGACACCCAGCTTGCGCACGTAATCGATCTCTGCCTGCACGATATCCTTGGGAAGGCGAAATTCTGGGATGCCGTACATCAGCACGCCTCCGGGGGTATGCAGGGCTTCGAGCATCGTCACCGAGTGGCCGCGCTTGGCCAGGTCGCCTGCCGCCGTCAGACCGGCCGGGCCGGTGCCAATGACGACCACTTTTTTGCCGGTGGGGGCGGCCGGCTCGGGGATGCGCATGCCCTGCATACGCTCCCAATCCGCCACAAAGCGCTCCAGGCGGCCGATGGCGACTGGCTCTCCTTTGCGCGCCAGGACGCAGACCGCCTCGCACTGCGTCTCCTGCGGACAGACGCGCCCGCACACCGCCGGCAGCGAGTTCTTATCCTTGAGGGCCTCGACGGCGCCCCACAGGTCCTGTTCGGCAAGCGCCGCGATAAACTCGGGGATGCGTACGTTCACCGGGCAGCCCGCCACACAGGAAGGTCCTTTACAGTTCAGACATCGGGAGGCCTCGGCCACGGCCATCTCGAGGGAATAGCCCAGGGCCACTTCGTCAAAGGTGTGTCTGCGCTCTGCGGGGTCGCGCGCGGGCATTTCGTGACGCGGAAGGCTGCTTTTCTTTACCATGACGAATGGATCCCTCAGCTGGCCGCGCGGGCAGAATTGTAGGCCTCGAGGGCGACTTGCTCCAGATCAGCATAGATGCGCAGACGGCTGAGCAGGAGGTCCCAATCGACCTCGTGGCCGTCGAACTCGGGGCCGTCGACGCAGGCGAAGCGGGTGCGCCCGCCCACCACCACACGACAGGCGCCGCACATGCCCGTGCCGTCCACCATGATCGAGTTGAGCGAGACGATCGTCCTGACGCCATACGGCTGCGTGGTGAGGGCGCAGAACTTCATCATGATGGCCGGGCCGATCGCCCAGACGGCATCATATTGGGTGCCAGAATCGAGCAGCTCCTTGAGCGGGGTTGTCACCACACCCTGGCGGCCATAGGAGCCGTCGTCGGTGCCGACGATCAGCTCGTCGGTGACGCTGCGCATGGCATCTTCCCAAAAGAGCAGATCCCTGGTGCGTGCGCCGATGATGCCCGTCACATGGTTGCCGGCCTCGCGCAGCACGCGGCAGATCGGGTAAATGGGTGCAATGCCCAGACCGCCGCCCACCACGATCACATTGCCATAGTTTTTGACCTCGGTCGGGCGCCCCAGCGGGCCGGTAAAGCTGGCAAGGGCGTCGCCGGTCTCGAGCGTCCCGAGCTCTTGCGTGGATTTGCCCAGTTCCTGAACCACGATGGTGATGGTGCCGGCCGCACGGTCGTAATCCGCAATGGTCAGCGGGATACGTTCGCCACGCTCCGAGACGCGCAGGATGATAAATTGCCCGGCTTGCGCCTTGCGAGCAATCTCGGGCGCCTCGACAACAAAGAGCTTGGTGACTGGTCCGAGGACCTCTTTATGCGTGATGAGATACACAACCACTCTTCTGGATTGATCTAGTATTTGCCGCTCGCCTGGCCGGGAAAAGCTCTAGCGCAGAACCTGATAGACCTGCCTGCCGACGTTCACCAGGGAGATAGCCAGCTGCAGCAGATGGTTGGGATTAACGGCCAGCCGGTTGGCGCCCGCACCGCTCAATTCCTGCGGGGCAGCCACTTTTTTAGCCACTGCGAACCCCAAGAGGGCTCCCAGGGCTGCGCCGGCAATGGCGCCACCGATCAACGTTGCCCGATAGCGTGTCATGTTATTTCGCTCCTCTTAAGAAAGCACAAACCCCCGACCAAACGCCGTGGGGCACCGCGCGGATCGCAGCAGTGCGGTAGTTGACCTGATCCGCCACACCGTTGGCGCTATCGGATACCTCGACCACCTTGCGGCCGGCTTTGTGCAGCGCCCCGCTGATCTTGCTGTTGGTTGCGCGGGTGGCTTGCAGCAGCTTGATGGCGCCGTATCCAAGGGCTGCCAACACAATGATGACCAGGAGAGCCAGCCAGATTATGGAAATGTCACGGGCGATCTGCAGAACCTGTTCGTTCATGGATACCCCTTTACCTGCCTACAAGAGCTCGACCTCATAGCCCAGCAGCACGAGATCCTGGTGAGCACCCTCGACAAATGTTACTACACGCTGGATCAGGCCGTCGAGGTAGGCGCGATCGTTCGAGACCGAGACAACGGCCAGAGTCGCCAACTGATGCGCATCCTGCTGGGCCACTTCGGCCACGGCAATGTTAAAGTCGGCGCGCAGCCGATCGATGACCGAGCGCAGCACCTGGCGCTTGCTCTTTAGGCTGGAAGCCGCCGGGATATGCAGCTCCAGGGTGCACAGGACGATCAGCATGCCGCAGCCATCCTTCAGTATATACCAGTTAATCCTATTTACAAGAGTGCCTTTCGCGGCACATCGTGCAATGCCGCCGCCTCAGCCACGGCCTCGGAAAGGGTCGGGTGAGCGTGGATCGTCTCGGCCACATCGCGGACGCTTGCTCCCAGGCGGATCGCCAGAGCACACTCGGCCACCAGCTCACTGACGCCCTCGCCATACAGCTGCGCGCCGATCAGCACGCCGGCCTCGTCGGCCAGCAGCCTGATCTGCCCCTCCGGCTCGCCCAGGCTCTGGACGCGGCCATTGGCACTCAGCGGGTAGCGCGTTACGCGGTGCGCGATGCCGCGCGCCTTGGCTTGCGCCTCGTTGAGGCCCACGCCGGCAATCTCCGGCAGGGTGTAGACGCAGGCGGGCACCACGCGGTAATCGGCCGCAGTAGGCTCACCCAGGATGTTGCGCAGGGCCACGTCGGATTCATAACCCGCCACGTGCGCCAGCATCATCCCGCCGATACAGTCGCCGGCGGCATACACCCCCGGCAGTGTGGTGCGCAGCTGCGCATCCACCGCGATGGTGGGTCCGTTATAGGCAGCGCCCAACTCGGCCAGGCCCAGGCTGCTGCTTTCGGGCACACGCCCGATCGCCACCAGCACGGCATCGCCCTCTGCGCCAGACGTCTCGCCGCGCTCGCTATAGGTGACCCTCAAGGCGTCGCCGGCACGCTCTATGCACTCGACTTCGACGCCGATGCGGATCACCATGCCCGACTGGCGCAGGCGCGTCTGCAGGCGTTTTGCGAGCTGCTGATCGGCCTCGCGGATGAAAAACTCGCGGTCGAGCACCGTCACCTGCGCCCCGAGGGCCTGGAAAAGGCAGGCGAACTCCATCCCCGATACACTCGCGCCGATGATCACCAGCTGGCGCGGGAGCACGGGGCGGCTGAGGATGGCGGTGGTATCCAGCACGCCCGGCAGATCGGCGCCCGGCACCCTAAAGCGGATGGGACGCGACCCGCTGGCCACCAGCACGCTGCGGCTTGCAAAACGCTGGCTGCCCTCAGAAGCCGTGACCACCAGCGTATCCGGGGCCGTCAGGCGCGCCGTGCCGGCCACGAGATGCACGCCTGCGCTCTCCAGCACCCCGCGCAGGCCGTCGCGCAATCCCGTCACCACACTGGTCTTGCGCGCGAGCAATTTGGCATAGTCGGGCCGGAGGCCGTCAAACGCCATGCCGTAAGCGCCGGAGGCGGCATCGCGGTAGAGTTTGGCGTCGTGCAGCATGGTCTTGGTGGGGATGCAGCCGGCATTCAGGCACACCCCGCCCAGATGCTCGCGCTCCGCCAGCAACACCCGCATGCCGCGGCGCGCGGCGCGCAAGGCCGCCGTGTAGCCGCCGATGCCGCCGCCGATGATCGCCAGGTCGAAAGGTGCCTCGCTCAAGAGGCACCGTCCTCGGCATCGTCGTCGACCACCTCGATAATGCGGTAGCTGGTCTCGACCTCGGCCTTTAAGCTGTTGATCGCCGAGCAGTATTTGGTGGTGGAAAGCCAGATGGCGCGCTCGACCGACTGGGCCGAGATACCCTTGCCGTGCACCTCGTGATCGATATAGATGCGCGTATAGTAGCTGGGGTAGCCCTCGGCGCGTTCACCCGTGATCGTCACGTAATATGCGGTGACATGCTCGCGCTTTTTCTGCAGCACCGAGATGACGTCCATGCCGGTGCAGCCGGCCACGCCCATCAGCAAGAGCTCCATCGGGCTGGTGCCGCGCGCGGGCGGGTCATCCTCGCCGTGACGGGCGTCGATCGGCACAGTGCCGCCCGAGCCCTCGGCATAGGCGGTGAACTGGCGTGATTCAATCCAGGTGGCGCGAATCGCGCGGGTGGTGGATGCCGCCATGTCGTTACCTCCCTCAGGGAACATAGATGCGATACATCGCCTGATAAAACCACATATCCGCAACCAGGCCGTCGTTCCAGCCGCCCAGGGCAGCCAGGTACGTGCCTGAGGAAGTATCCAGAACCGAGAGTCCCAGCGACCGCCAGGGACCGATAAAGGGCGCCTCAAAGGCGCTCCACGCCTGCGATGTCAGGTCGTAGCGCTCGGCGGATGCCACGCTGCGCTGCCATCCGCCGCCCACAGCATATAGCGAGCCGTTGAGCGCCGCCAGCCCCAGACCGGCGCGCGGCACGATGAGGCTATCCAGCGTGCGCCAGCCGCCGGAGGACGGGTTGAACACCTCGAGGTTTGCGAGCACCTGCTCGCCGTTGTATCCGCCCGCTAGATAGATCAGCCCGTTCAGCTCGGCGGCAGCCGCAAAAGCCCGCGGTGCAGTGAGCCTGCCGGCGTCGCGCCAGGCATCGGCAGCGGCATCGTAAAAGTAGACGGTATCGAGGTAGGCTGTGCCATCCCATCCGCCCAACAGGTAATAGCCGTCCGGCACGGCGGCGACGGCATAGGCGCACAAGGGCTGCGGCAGCGGCGCAGCACTCTGCCAGCGATCGGCAGCCGGGTCATAGACCTCGTGCACATCGCTGGGCAGGTTGTCGGCCGTCATCCCGCCGGGGATATAGAGCCGGCCATCCACCACCGCCGCACCAATATTGCTGACGGGAGTGGGCTTATTCGCGAGTTTCTGCCAGCGCGCCTCGCTCGTGAGCCACACCTCGCTGCCGGCGCTCGCACCAGACTGCTCCAGCCCCCCTACCAGATAGAGGTTGCCGTTGATGACCGCCTGGGCAAAGCGCGCCCTGGGTTGGCTGAGGCTACCGGCACGCTGCCAGCGTCTGCTGCCGACCGAAAGCGAGCTGGATGGCGGGGCGGGTTCATCTACAAATGGGTTGGCGAGCGCCCCGCGCGCCGTTGGCGCAGCCGGCCAGAGCATGGCGCCGACTATGGCGAGGATCAACAATGCCACGGCCAGCAGGCTGGCATAGACGGGCACGCCGGCCAGATCGGCGGGGGTGCTGCGCGCGGGGGCGGCTGTGTCAGCAGCGGGCACGGCGCCCGTCACCAGGTTGTGGCGCAGGGCATAGTTGGTGGCCTCGGTGCGCGATTCGACGCCCAGTTTGCCAAAGATGTTGCGCAGGTGGGTCTTGACGGTGTTGACGCTGATGTACAGGCGGTGGGCGATCTGCTGGTTGGTGGCACCCGTCACGAGCAGCTCGAGCAACTCGAGCTCGCGGTCGCTGAGGTCGGGCGGATTCTCTGCCATAATGGCCTATTTTAGCATAGCGGCTGCCCCCTACCAACTACCCGGTGCAACTAGAATGCGTGAAATACGTAATAGATAGGTCAGAGTACACAGAAAGGCGAACCAGAATGAGCGTGAAATCTCCAACTGTGCGCCAGGTCGAACACGAGATCCGCCCGATCGACTGGAAAAACCTCGAGCTGCCCAAGGTCGATACGCGTCCCCTGCGCGAGATGGGCGAGGCTGTGCTTTACACCAGTCTGGGGCTGGGCCTTTTAGCCGCTCGCGGGGTCCGCAGGGTGCTGCTCAAGGCCTACCGTGCCGGCAAAGACACCTACTCGAGCGGATCGTCTCCAGCGCAAAGCAAAGTGCGCGACACCACCAGCGTCAATGTGCCGGTGATGCGCGTGGCGGGTTATGCTGCCATGGACGAGCATGAGGCCATCAACGCCCTGAACGACCTCGACGCCGCCAGCCTACGCGCGGTCGAGGCCTATGAGCGTGCACATGCCGCACGTCCGGGCGTGCTGGCGGTGATTGCAGACCGGCTAAAGAACGCCTAGTGCGTATTCTGCTCTATACCGGCAAGGGCGGCGTCGGCAAGACCACCCTGGCAGCCGCTACCGCCCTGTACGGCGCACGCGACGGCAAACGGGTGCTGGCCGTCAGCACCGATATCGCCCACTCGCTGGGCGACGCGCTGGCCACCCCTCTGAATAATACACCGCGTGCGGTCGGCGACGGCGGCCTCGAGGCCGCCGAGGTGGATTCCGGCACCGAGTTGGCGCGCTACTGGGGCGCGGTGCGGGAGCAGCTGGCGAACCTGCTGATGGCGGAGGGCATCTCCGAGACGGCCGCCGGCGAGCTGGCCGTGCCGCCCGGGTTGGATCAGATCCTGGCGCTGGCGCGCATCCGCCAGTGGCACAGCGAATCGGCTTACGACGCGCTAGTGATCGACTCCGCCCCCACCGGCGCGGCCATGCGCCTGCTGGCAGCCCCCGACCTGGCCGGCTGGTATGCCCGTCGTCTGCAGGGACTGCGCGGCGCCTGGAAGCTGCTGCTGCCCGCATTGCGCAGCAAACTGCCGGCTGCGTTCAGCCAAGAACTGATCGAGGCCAAACTGAGCGAACTGGCCGGCGAGATCTGCGCCCTGCAGGAACTGCTTACCGACGCCGAGACCACCTCAGTGCGCCTGGTGCTCAACCCCGAGGCGCTGGCGGTGCGCGAGACCCAACGCGCCTACACCAGCTTGAGCCTCTACGGCCTGCATTGCGACGCGGTTTATGTCAACCGCTACTATCCCCCGGAAGTGACGGACGAATACCTGCGCGGCTGGATGGCCGACCAGGCGCGCTACCGCGCCGAGGTGCACGCCCTTTTTGAGCCGCTGCGCATTTATGAGGTGCCGCTGCAGCGCGGCGAAGTGGTGGGCGCCGAGCGCCTGCTGGCGCTGGCCGAGGGCTTGTACGGCGGCGAGGATCCGCTGGCGCGCCTGGCCGACGAGCAGCCGGTGCGCTATGAGCTGCGCGACGGCCGCTACACCCTCGAGCTGGCGGTGCGCGGACTGGAGCACGAAGAGGTGCGCCTCGAGCGCCGAGGCGACGAGCTATTTGTGCGGCTGGGCAACTGGCAACGCACACTGGTGCTGCCGCAGTTCCTTGCGGGCGCCGACCCGGATTTCGCCGAGATCGACGCACGCCGCCTGCGCATCACCTTTTCGGCGCGTTAGCCCTCAAACTCCCAGCGCCGTTCCCACTGAGCCTGCTCGCCGGGGGCGAGGCTCAGGCGGATAAACACCTCAGGCGAGATGATGTGATCGACGGCCCACACCGCCACCGCTGCCGGCGAGAACGAGACCTGCTCGCTGACGGCGGCCGGCATATCGGCATGCGACAGCCTCCAGCTAAAGGGCGCGGCCGCATCGCGATTGCTCAGATCGAGGTGCACCATGGCAGCCCGCGGGTTATAGGCGCTGAACGAATAGGTTGCTCCCTCCACGCTAAAGGTGCCGTTCTTTTCCGGGCTGAGCGGCGCCATCTGCGCCGGCACCCCGCGGAATTCCAGGCGATAGCCCGGCCCGAGCGGCAGCTGATCGAGCGTCACAAAGTTGTGGTTGTATTCATCCAGCATGATGGCCTTATCGCCGACGTTCTCGAGGGTGGTGCGCACGCTCAGGGCGGTGCCCTCTACCGCGACGCGCCGCTCGCTCCGGAGCGCATACCCGCCGGCGGATTGCGGCTCACTCTTCATCAGCAGCATGTTAGTCCCCTGGCTAAGGCGCACCCTGACGCGCTCGGGGGAGTAGGGTTTGTAAAAGAGGTAATCGTCCTCGCTGGTTTTGGTGATGATCCCCACGCCGGGCTTTAAGAAGGGCTCGCCAATGGCCGCCTCGCGCGCCAGCTGGTCGGCCTTGAACTCGGCGCACAGCCCTACCCCGCCGCTGCACGGGTGCGAGAGGTTGGTCGGCTCAGAGGTGCAAAAGCGATGACGCCCATCCAGCACCACCTGGATGATAAAGCCGGCACTGTCAAAGCGGTTGGTGGTGTTAGGCGGCTCGCCGGGCAGGGCGATGACGGCGCTCAGGCGCACGCTGGACAGGGTAATCGGCATGCTCAGCTCCTGAAAATGGTGCGGGCTTCGTCCATCTGATCGGGGATGGGGATGTGCTGCAGGCAGCGCTCCAGGCACTCGCTGCAGGCAATGCAGGCCTCGGCGCTCGTGCCGGCGTTCGTCAGGCGTGCATACAGCCCCTCGGCGTGGGCGCGCATGCCATATACCTTTTCATAGTTCACCGCCTCAAAGACCTGCGGGATAGCCACCCCCTAAGGCGGGATCAATTATCATAATCATATCATTGCTGTAATAGCGGATATGAATCATACCGTCGCTTTCGACAAAAAGAGATGAAGGCCAGTAAAAACCGTGTTCTTCATACTCCACTGGCATAACACTAAAATCGACGAGGGTTTTCCCATTGGGGTCAACACAAAAGAGCCAGGAACCGGAATATCCCGTAAGATAGAGATTGTCCTCGTCGTCACCCCCCCCAGGATGTATCGATTCCACCAAAACCCTCATATTTACTAATCGGTATTAAATTCAGCTTGCGGGAAATAATCTCATCGGAAGATTGAAGCGGTTTCAATCCGTATACCTTTCTAATTATATTATACGGCTTTGCCACTCGCCTTCCTATTAATTTTGCAATCGAAGAATACTAAAAACGCTATTGACTAAATGGAAATAATACCA
>ERZ747221.3012-NODE-3012-length-14028-cov-3.124651_pt1 | contig 14028 bp, 10 predicted proteins | sample MGYA00374949_ERZ747221 | MGnify/ENA primary metagenome ERZ747221 (study PRJEB28779, sample SAMN05720172) | bioreactor metagenome | isolation source: Anaerobic biogas reactor | place: USA:Washington, USA | collected 2015-08-08 ... | reverse complement strand
AGAGAGCCGCGCCGATCGCCCCGGCGTAGATCGAGTCGGGATGGCTGACGACGTCCAGGTTCACCTTTTCGTTGACCATCTCCTCCCGGATCGCCGCGAGCAGGCCGGAATCGAGCGCAAGCCCCCCGGTGATCAGCGCCGTGCCCTCCTTGATTCCGGTGACCTTGAGCAGCTTCACGATCCTCGAAGCCATCGACAGGTGGATGCCCTTCAGGATGTCCGGCGTTGCGATCCCGCGCGACACCATGTTGATGACGTCGGTCTCGGCCAGCACCGCGCAGATCGAGCTGACTTTCTCCGGCTCCTTCGAGCTTTGCGACAGCGGGCCGATCTCCTCGACGGCCACGCCGAGATAGCGGGCGATGTTCTCGAGAAACTGGCCCGAACCCGACGCGCACTGGCTCGTCATCTTGTACGAGAGCACCTTGCCGCGTTCGTCGACGTAGATCGCGCGGCCGTTCAGCGCGCCGATGTCGACGACGCCACGCGCGCGCGGCTCGAGGAATACGCCCCCGCGCGCGTGCGTCGTCATCGAGTAAAAGTGCCCGGTGGCGAACTTCACGTTCTCGCCCTCGCCGGTCGTCGCGATGTAGTCGACGTCGTCGGGCCCCAGCCCGGCATCCGCGAGCACGCCGTCGTGGCCTTCCTGCGCCAGGGTCATCGGGTCGCGTCGGCGGATCCGTTCGCAACGCTTGGCCAGCCAGTCGATCCGGTCGCCGTCGACGCGAAAGAGCACGCTCTTCACGGCGCCCGAACCAATGTCGATACCGATCGTGGTCGTCATCGTCGTTCTCTCCTTCAGGCGCGCGCTTCGGCGCTCTTGCCTTCTTCGACCACCGCGCGCCAGGCGAAGGTGGCGCCGCCGAGCGCCCCGGTGTAGATCGAATCGGGGTCGATGTTCAAGGTCAGGCGGCCGTAGTTTTCCTCGACGAGTTCCTTCAGCGCCCTGACCGCGGCGACGTTGTTCGCCACGCCGCCGTCGATGAGCGCCGTCACGTCCTCGCGGCGGGCCACGAAGACGCGGCTGTCGGCGCGCGCCGTGAAGGCGAGCCCGAGCACCCAGTCGCTCCCGGCCGAGACGACCACTATGGGGTTCTCCTCCGGCGCCAGCGCCGGCCCACCGGCGGCCTCGGTGCCCAGCAGCCTCGGGGCCTCGCCATCGCTCCCGAGGCGGTGCAGGACCGACTGCATGTGCTTGAAGGGGTCGGCCGCGTCGCGGTTCGTGATCAGCGTGTAGACGACGGTGCGCTCGTCGAGCCAGGCGGGTGCGAAGGTGCCGAACACCGGTCCCAACCGGGCAGGCAGCAGCGTTCCGGTCGCGACGTCGACGAAGCGGACGCTCCCGATCTCACTCCCCTGCTCCGCCGTGACGAAGGCTACCGTCGCGGCGCCGGGTGAGACGGAGTAGGCGTGGACGGCAGCGAGGCCGTTCCCGGGCGACTCCGGGTCGTAGAGCACGCGCTCTTCCCCGTCGGGCTCGCGCACCACCAGCTTCTCGTGCTGGGCGTCGGGGTCTTGGCGGCAGTAGAACAGCCGGTCGCCGACCTCCCAGACGTCGAAGTACTGGACGCCCGAGCGCATCCCCGCGGCCACGCGCTCGCGCAGCCGCTGCCACCGGGGCAGCGAACGGAGCTGCGCCGTCGTGTGGTCGCCCGCACGCGCCAAGAAGTCCGCGACCTCCGCGGCGTGGTCGGGGCTCTCCATCCAGCGGTACGGGTCGTCGACGCGGTGACCGAACACCGTCTCGCTGAAGGGACGCATCTCGGGCCTGACGGGGCCGTTCGTGAGTCCGCCGCGCACGCGCTCGAGCCCGCCTCGCGCGGCCGCAACGCCATCTGCCATGCGCCGACTACCCCCTCACCGGGTGAAGACAGAGGTTTCGGGAGACCCTAATGGCTCGGTTGGCGACGCGCAAGGGCAGCGGTCACGGGCGGCGCGGCGTCAGAGCTTGGTGAGAGCGTTCACGGGCACCGACGAGGCGCCCTCGAACGCGTCGACCTCCTGCATGAAGCGGTGGAAGAGGTAGCCGGCGTCGTGGGGACCCGGGCTCGCCTCGGGGTGGTACTGGACGCTGAACACCGGGTAGCGGGCGTGCGCCATGCCCTCGAGCGTGCCGTCGTTGAGGTTCACGTGGGTGGCGACGAACTGGCCGCCGGGGATCGAGTCGATGTCGACGGCGTAGTTGTGGTTCTGGCTGGTGATCTCGACGGTGCCGGTGAGCAGGTTCTTCACCGGCGTGTTGGCGCCGTGGTGCCCGTGCTTCAGCTTGTAGGTGCGCCCGCCGACGGCCAAGCCGAGCAGCTGGTGCCCGAGGCAGATGCCGTAGGTCGGCAGCAGGCCGATGACCACGGTCGAGATGCCCATCGTCAGCAGCGCCGCCACCAGGGTCGCCTTGCGCCCCACCCGGTCGCCGAAATGGCCGAACAGCGCCGAGCCGAACGGCCGCGCGATGAACGCCAGGGCGAAGGTCGCGAACGACTGCAAGGTCGCGGTGGTCGGGTCACCGGGCGGGAAGAACAGCTGCGGGAACACCAGCACCGCCGCGGTGGCGTAGATGTAGAAGTCGAAGAATTCGATGGTGGTGCCGACCAGGCTGGCCAGCAGCACCCGGCGCCGGTGGGCACCGGCGGGCGGGGCGACGGGCGCCTGCGCCGCCGCCACGCTCATCGCGTCCTCCCTCCCCGCGACGCCATCACTTCCTCGTGTCCCCGCCCGGCAGCGCGTAGTCGATCGCGTACGGCGGCGGCTCGCCACCCGGCCCTTTCAGGTAGTGGTCCATCCACTGCATCAGCCGCAGCGAGTAGTCGTAGCGCGAGGCCGCGCGGGCGTTGCCGTGGCCCTCGCCGGGATACAGCACCAGCCGCACCGGCGCCTGCCCGGCCAGCTTGAGGTAGCGGTAGAACATGTACGACTGCATCGGCGGCACGCGCGGATCAGCCTCCCCGTGCAGGATCAGGGTCGGCGTCCTCGACTGCTTCGCGTAGGTGATCGGGCTGGTCTTGCGGAACAGTTCCGGGTCCTCCCACGGCCAGGTGCCCATGTGGACCAGGTACTGCTCCCAGGGGATGTCGCCGGTGGTGACCAGGCTGGCCTGGTCGGAGATGCCGACGAACATCACCGAGGCGGCGAAGCGCTCGCTGTAGTAGGTCGCGCCCCACGCGCTGGCGTAGCCGCCGTAGGAACCGCCGGTGATGCCGACCTTCGATCCGTCCACCAGGCCGGTGGCGATGAGGTGGTCGACACCGTCGACCACGTCGTCGAACTCCTCCATGCCGGGACGGCCGAAACCCTTCTTGGAGAACTCCACGCCGCGCCCGGTGCTGCTGCGGTAGTTGGGCAGGAACAGCGCGTAGCCGCGCGCGGCGGCGTGGTGCAGCGGCTGCGCGTAGGACGTCAGCCAGCCGTTGGTGTAGTGCGACTCCGGCCCGCCATGCACGACCACGATCAGCGGCACCCGCTCGTTGCCGCGGCGCTCGAGCGGATGCACCAGCAGGCCTTCGATCTCCAGTCCGTCGCGGGCCTGGTAGCGGATCACCTCCTGGCGCGCCAGGCGCACGTCGGCCAGCCACGGGTTGCTGTCGGTGAGCCTGCGCGGCGCGGACTCCCCGGCCGCCAGCAGGAACACCTCCGAGGGATGCTGCGGGGTACTGGCCAGCAGCGCGATGTCGCCGCCGCGGCTGCGGTCGAAACCGCTCCACACCGGCCCCTCGGCCGGCAGCAGGGTCCGCTGCGCGCCGCCGTCGAGGCCGACCTCGCCCAGCCGCGCCTGCACGCCCTCGAAGCTGATGAACTGGATGGTCGAGGCGTCGCGCCACTCGACGTCCACCACGTGGCCGGACAGGCCGGGCAGCAGGTCGCGCCAGGCGCCGCCGTCGCGCCCGGCCACGAACAGGCGGCCCTGCTGGGCGTCGTGCGCGTCCTCGGCCGAGATGAAGGCCAGGTGCGCGCCGTCGGGGCTCCACGACAGGCCACCGACCTTGCCGGGATTCTCGACCCCGCCGAGCACCCGGCCCTCGGGCGACACGATCCTCACCCGGGTAAACACCAGCGTGTCGTCGGTCAGCTGGCGGGGCGCGACGAGCAGCGCCAGGCGGTCGCCCGCCGGGCTCCAGCGCACCGACTGCACGCTGCCTTCCACCTCCACCCGCCGCGGCGCCGGCGCGCCCTCGCCGGTGCCGGCGATCCACAGCTGCACCGGACGCCAGTCCTCTTCGTAGACCTTCTGGCTGAAGCCCTTCTTCTTCAGTGCCCTGATCTCGTCGCTCTCGGGCTGCAGCGCCAGCAGGGCCACCTGGCGGCCATCGGCAGACAGGCTGAACCCGCGGATGTCGGACTTGAGCGTGGCCACCACCGAGGACTCGCCGCCGTCCACCGGGATCCGGTACAGGCTGCGCGCCTCGTCGCCCTGGCGCTTGGCGAGATAGTACAGCGAACGCCCGTCCGGCGACCACTCCAGCCCGCCGACGTTGACCTGGCCGGTGACGTAACCGCGGTTGGCGCCGTCGCGCGAGACGACATGCAGCTCGCCCCACGCCGGCCCGTCGTCGTCGACCCCGACCCGGCGCGGCACCGACAGCACGTAGGCGATGCGGCCGCCATCCGGGCTGACCGTCGCCTGGGTCACCGTGCGCAACGTCGCCAGCTGTTCCAGCGTCATGCCGCCGTTGGCGGCCAGCACCGGCAGGGCGAACACAAGCAGCAGCAGGGCCGCGGCCCGCAGCATCGGATGGCGCATCATCGAACCCCTTCGCGACATGAAGCCCGCACTTTCGCCGGCCGGCGGCGCCATGGCAAGCACCCGGCTCAACGCGCGTTCCAGGCCGCGGCAACGCGCGCGAAGGTCCCGGCGAGCTGCCGCGCCGCGCCGCGCGGCACCTGCGCGACGCGCGAGCGCAGGTCGATGCGGCGCTCCGGGAACGGGTCGCCGTCCCACGCGAACGCGACCCGGTTGCTCTGCCGGCGCTCCTCCAGCATCCACGTCCGGTCGCGGCCGAAGGCGCGCGCCAGCCGCTCCAGATGGGCGTGGGCGTTGGTGGCGTACAGGTTGCTGGCGAACACCCCGCCGGGCGCCAGCGCGCGCCGGCAATCGTCGTAGAACGCCTGGGTCGACAGGTCCGCCGGAATGCCGGTGCGGTCGTAGCCGTCGACCAGCAGGATGTCGAAGCGGCCCGCCGACTCGCGCACGAACCGGGCGCCATCGGCCAGGTGCACGCGCAACCGCGCGTCGTCGTCCGGCACCCGGAACCGACGCCGCAGCGCGATCACGTGGGGATTGATCTCCGCCACCTCGACCCGGGTCGCCGGCAGGTGCCGGTGGCAAAACTTCACCTGCGAGCCGCCACCCAGCCCGACCATCCCGATCAGCGCCGGGCGCGGGCACCACAGCAGGCTGGCCATCATCGTCCGCGTATAGTCGACCGCGAGCTGGCCGGGCCGGAACGTGCGCATCCGGCTCTGCGACACCCCACCCTCGAACTGCAGATCCGTATAGCGCCAGCCCATCCGCACCACCGGCCGCGGGTGCGCGCCACCGCCATCTCCCTGTCCGCCGCCCCCTGCCTGTCCGCCTGCTTCCACCCGCACTCCACGCGATCGACCGGCGCAAAGACTAGCGCGAAGCGCGCGCCACGCAGCAATGGCCCTGTGGTTGACGCGGGCCCGCCCGCCAGCAGACGCCGGTTCAGGCCCGGCACACGCCCGGCGCCGGAGCCTGAACGCCGCGGGCGTGCCTCAGAGCGGGTTCATCCCTGCGCGCCCCACACTGTCTCCACGCCGACGCGGTCCGTCGGCAGGCCATCCCCATGTCCCAGCCCTCTTTCCGTATGGCGCGTGGCGCCCTCGCCGTCGTCCTCGCGCTGGCCATCCTTCCCGCCCTGGCGCAGGACGGCGATCGCGGCAGCCGCGATCCACGCACCCAGCGCAGCGAGCCGGCCCGCCCGCAGGCGGCGCGGCCGGAGCCCGCCGGCGCCGCCCGCCAGCGACCGCAGGCGCGTCCGCGCGCCGACACACCCCGACCTCGGGCGCAGCCTTCCCCGCGACGTGAATCCGCGACACCGCCTCGCTCGCCGGCCCGGGGCCAGGCGGGCCCGCGTCGCGCCACCGGCGTGCCCGGACAGGCGCAGCGTTCCTCGTCCGGGGCGTCGGGCGCGAGTGCCTCGCGGCCGCGGATCGGGCAGGCGCCACGGAACGTGCAGCCGCCGCGCGCGGCCGGCAGCAACAGGCCGTCCCCGGCGTCGCGCGAGCGGCCCGCGGCGCAGGCCTCCGCGCGCGAGCAGCGCCAGCCGCCGCGGCGGGCTCCAGGCCGGTGTAGTGCTCGACGCATCGTCGCTCGACGCATCGTCCGCCACCATCGCCCACACCGAGAAGTCTGCGCCCCCTTCGCCGTCCGTGGCTCGCCGCGCGTGATTGTAGAAGAGCCACAGCCGCCCCGCCGGGTCGTACCACAGGCAGGGATCGTAGGCCCGCGTGGGCGCCGGCGGCGCCGCCACCACCTGGGGAGCGCTCCACGTCGCCCCGTCGTCCGCGCTCGTCGTCAACAACACCACGTTGTCGGGATCCGGCTCCTTGGGCCCGCCCGTATAGAGCGTCGCCCAGAGCCGCCCGTTCGCCTCGGCCCGCTCGATCCCCGGGATCCCCATCCACGCCCACGTCCCCTTCGTCGCAATCGTCACCTGCCGCACGGTGGTCCTCCTTGGTCATAGTCAGTCACCAACCAGAAACACTAAGCACGGAGCGGAAAGCCTACAGCAGAAGGGGCTCGCCACAAGCCCACCCGCCGCCTGGACGCGGAGCCCAGGCCAGATGCCCTCCCTCCCTGCTCTGCTACCCAGGATCCGCCAACTGACAACGGACAACTGAAAACTGTTAACTGTTGTTCTAGCCCCGTACCACCGGATGCAGATCCGCCTCCGTCAGCCCCAGCGCGCCGGCGAAGAACGCCAGCCTCGGCAGATCGCGCAGGCGGGCAGGGCTGTGGGCATCGCTGCCGAAGGTGAACGTGCACCCGGCAGCCTTGGCCAGCGTGAGCAGCCGTAGCGGCGTCTCGACCGAGAACGAGGCCGATCCGGTGCCCGGGGCGGGCGGCAGATAGTCGACCGTGATCTCCAGGGCCACGCCGTGCTCGGCGGCGAGGCCGAAGACGTCGGTGAACTCGGCGTCGGAGATGCTGGCGACGATGGCGTCGAGGTCCTCGATGTGCCCCAGCGGCACGAAGGGGTGCGCGATGGAGGTGGGCAGGCCCGAGGTCACGCCCGAGGCGCAGAAGGCCAGCAGGTGCTCGGCGACGTCGCGCGGGGCGTGGCTGGCAGGCTGGACCACGAAGTCGCGCATGTGGAAGTGGCTACACGCGAGCAGGACGTGGTCGAGGCTCTCGGCGAAGGCCGGGGTGATGCTGAAGGCGCCGGGCGCGCGCATGTCGGCCTCGCAGCCCACCATGGTGCGCACCGGCGTGTCGATCTGGGCCAGGTCGGCGCGCAAGCGCGCCACCTGGGTCGCGTCCTGGGGCCGGTACCAGTCCGAAGGCGCGACGTCGGGGTTCATCCACAGGTGGTCGGAGAAGCCGATGGTCGTGGTCCCCATCTCCTCCGCGATACGGAGGATCTCGCGTGGGATTTGATGGGCCTTGTCGCTGCAACACGACGACAGGTAAGTATGGACGTGCAGGTCATGGGTGATGTGCATAGCAAGCTCCTGGGACAGGATTACGGTGAGGCACGGTTCACGTGACGGGTTGGCCGGGGGCCGGCGTCCGAAGCGCGGCGCCGCGCGTGACCTCGGATCCGAGACGTTCGACCACGACGCCCGACACCGCGACTTCGCCGTCCGCCACGTACACGTACGCGGACTCCCCCACGCGCTGTGGGCAGCGGTCGGTGAGGGTGCGGCTATGACCGCCGCCGGCGTCGACGCGGACATCGATGAGGTCGTCGTAGAGCACGATCTCCAGGTCGAACGGGCGATCGAGCCCGGCGACACCGGTGAGCCGTTGCTGGTTCAAGCGGACGGTCGCGTCGTGGGGCGCGAAGTCCAGGGCGTAGCCCTCGTCGAAGGCCTCGCCCGCGCGGAGGCGCAGGCCGAAGCCCGCGGTGCCGGGCGCCGGCGTGACGTGGAGCGCGATCCGCGCGCGGCGCGGCACACCAGTCAAACGGGCTGCGGCGAGGCCCGCGCCGGCATGCGGCCCGCGCGCGGAGTCGCACTCGGGCTCGCCAACAGCCGCGGCGACAGGGCCGGGTTCCGTAGCGTCGCCAGGGGCGGCGCCGGTGGGCACGGGCGGCCACGCCCGCAACGCCGGCGGCTCGCGGTGAGCGCCCGACCCCGCGGCCAGGGGCGCGCCCGCGCAGAGATGGATGCGGTCGCCCTCGGCCGATGCGCCGAGTCCCAGCGGCTCGATGCGCAGCGCGGGCAGCGGCTCGCCCGCAGGCGCCATGTCGGGCACAAAGCTCGCGCCGAGCGTGCCGTCGGGGCGCTGAACCAGCTCGCGGAAGAGGGCGTTGCCCCCGAACTGGAAGCCGCCGTCGTCGCGGTCGCCCTCGCGCGTGCCGATCCAGGCGACGCCGATGCGGCGATCCCCGGTGAAGGCCGTGGTCTTCATCACGCGCGCGGCGGGGCCGTCGAGCGTGTCGACCGGCGGGCGCAGCCACGGGCCAAAGGGCCCGCGCGACATCCTGTAACGCGCGATCCCCTCGTTGCTAAAGATCAGGTAGTACCACCCGCGCCACCCGAAGTAGTCCGGGCACTCCGGCGCGCCGGGAAGGCCGGGGATGATGAAGGGCTCGCGCACCTCCCAGCACGCCAGGTCGGCGGAGACCAGATGCGCCAGGCAGCCGCCGCGCCCCGGCACCGCATACGCCGCCAGCGAGGCGGTGACGAGCAGATGGAAACGGCCATCGGCAGGGCTGTAGAAGGCGCAGGGGTCGCGGTAGTCATAGGGGCTGTAGCCCGGCGGCGGCGAGGCGAAGGGGTTGGGCTCGACCTTGTCGAAGTGGACCCCGTCGCGGCTGGTCGCCAGGCTCAGGTGCTGGGTCCAGTCGCGCATCCGCGTGGCATAGAAGCCGTAGTAGGTGCCCGCGTGATAGAGCACCGAGCCCGTGCAGATCGACCCCTCGCGCTCGTCGGTGATGGCGATGGCGAGCGGGTGGTGGGTCCAGGTGACCAGGTCGCGCGAGGTCGCCTGTGCCCACTGATGGCCCCCCAACCCACCGAGCGCGTGGTGGTGCCCCTCGTCGATCAGGTAGAAGAGCCGGAAGAGGCCGTCGTGGAAGAACGGCATGCAGTCGCCCACGTTGAGATCGCCCGACGGCTTGTAGTATTGCATGCGGCCAAGTATAGGCGCGGAGACAGGAAGGGCAAAGCGGCGCCCGCCCCGGGTGCACTTGCCACGGCAGAGCCCGGCCAGGGATATGGCCCAGACAGGGTCCCGGCGGAGCGCCCGGTTGGTCGGGCGGGCGTTGCGGCCGCGGGCTCGCTTCGTGGCGCTGGGACGCGCCTCTGCCGCGGCAGAGCCCGGCAAGGGATGTGGCCCAGACATGGTCTGGGCGGAGCGCCCGACTGGTCGAGCGGGCGTGGCGGCCCGCGCACTATTGGCTCTGCGAGAGCGTGCGCCCAGACCTGCCCGGCCATTTGGTAGGATCGGTAGTACAATGATACATGATGGATTGACCCATTCGATCAACTCAGGGCGGTGGTAGTGAACGAAGGAGGGTGACATGGATTGGCTTAGCTTTCTGATCGGCGTCGTGGTGGGCTTGGTCATCGGCCTGATCATCGGCTACCTCATCTGGTACCGGGGCAAGGTGGCGGCGGAAGCGCGGCTCAATGCCGAGCTGGAACGCGCCCACGCGGAGACCGCCGCGCTTAGGACGCAGCTCGTGGACCAGCGAGAGCTTCAGGCGCACCTCGAGAGCTCCAATGCCGAGGTCGAGGCGCTGAAGGCCCAGGTGACGGAGATGCACGACCTGCAGGCACGTCTCGAGGGCGCCCAAAGCCAGACGGCGGACCTGCAAGGGCAGCTCGATGAGATGAAGGATGTCCAGGTGCGGCTGGATGGCGCGAACGTGGAGCTGGACTGGCTGAGGACGCAAGTCAGCGACCTTCGCGATGCGTCGGCGCGCCTGGAGACAGCAGACAGCGAGATCGCGTCGCTGAAGGCGCAGGCCGTCGACGTGGGGGCACTGCAGGCCGAACTGGATGCGTGCCGGGCGCAGGCGATGGATCTGGACGCCGAAGTCAAGCGTCTGAGCGTCGGCGCGCCGGCGGTCGCAGCGGCAGTTGAGGCGCCCACGCACGCCACGGCTGCGGAGGCTGACGTCGCGGCGATGGAGCCCGATTCGGGCGTGTTCGCCAGCCGCGCGCCGGAGGCTGACGTCGCGATGACGGAGCCCGATTCGGGCGTGTTCGCCAGCCGCGCGCCCGAGGTTGAGATCGCCGTGGCGCCTCCGGCCGCGGAGCCCGCCAAGCCGGATGACCTGACCCGCCTCGAGGGGATCGGGGCCAAGATCAACGGGCTGCTCAACGAGCACGGTATCTTCACCTTCGCCCAGCTCGCGGCGACTCCGGTGGAGATGCTGCGCGAGATCCTCAGCTCCGGCGGGCCGCGCTTCAGCATGGCCGATCCGGGGACCTGGCCTCAGCAGGCGCAGCTCGCAAGCGACGGCGAGTGGGACGCGCTCGAGGCGTTGCAGGCGAAGCTGGAAGGCGGTCGCCTGGCCTGAGCGTGCTGTGACCGGCGCGGGGCGAAGGCGGGCGCCCTCGCCCCGCGCCGGCCTAAGGTGTGCCCCTCCCGACGGCGGCTCCGCAGCAGCAGAGCCCGGTTAGGCACATATGTCTCAGACGTGGTCCGGCGGAGCGGCTGGGTTGATACAGGCACTTGGTCCTGTAGATCTCCACAGGTGACGGGGATGCGGCGATCCTGTAGTATGGGGGCTGGAGCTGCTTCCAGGTGCTCCAGGAGGCAACGATGACACCCAACCAAGAGACCCGCCGTGCGATCCCCACCGGCAGTGCCGGGCGGCGCCCGCCAGCGCTGCCGCTCATCCTGGCCGCGTTGAGTCTGCTGACCGTGGGCATGGTCGCTGGGCTCGTGATCGGAAACCGGCTACTGACTGCGCAACTGGCCATCTATGGCGAGGCCAACATGGCGGCGACGTCGGTGGTGCTCGACCTGATGGATGACTTCTTGACTCCGCTGGTACTCACGATCTCGGTCGCGCTGGCGCTCGCGATCCTTACACTGGTGAGCTGGCTGGTCGCCGGCGTTCGTGACACCGTGCTGCGCTACGCCGTCGCAGGGCTGCTGGCGGCGCTGCTCATCGTGAGCGGGCTGTGGTTCGGCCTGGGTCGCCGGACGTCGACCACGGCAGTCACGCCGGTGACGCCGACGCCGGTCGGCACGCTGCCCTGATGGGCAGGGCGCCGGCCCGATCTCAGAGGAGCATGCCGCGGAGTTCGTCGAGGTAGGCGTCGAGCTTCTGGTAGAGCTCGCTGATGGCGCCGTCGCGGGTGTAGGTGCGATCCGCCAGCCTCATGCAGGCGTCGACCTGCTGGCCCCAGGGCGGCTCCCCAACGCCGCGGTCGCGCCGGTCGAACTCGGCGAACGCGGCGGGCGAGAGGTCGGGCTCGGTGAGACGGTTGGCATCGAGATACCAGCCATAGCGGCGCTCCACAGGAGCATCGACGGCGATCAGGCGGAAGTTCGACCACCGCTTGAGCGCCTCCACCTCCGCCACGTTTTTGATCCCGGTGATGACCAGGTTGCTGACGCGCTGGAGCTCCTGGATGTCGCCCCGCAGCCGGTCGGCCAGGACGCTGCTGCCGTTGGCGTGGCGCAGGGCGTTCCCCAGCTCTTGCATGGCCGCGAGCGTGGGGCGGCGGCCACGCTGGCGCGCCTCCGCATAGAGCTGCGTGGAGAGCGAAAGGTGGACGAAGCCGTGCACGCGCGCCAGGTGCTCGGCCAACAACGACCGGCCCGACGCGAGCGTGCCCACGACGCCGAGGATGAAGCCGCGGCGGCTCTGCTGGAGCTGCACCAGCTCCTCGTCGTCCAGAATCGGTGAGAAGTAGGGCCGCGCCCGCACGGGGTTGGGCGTCTCGCTGCTGACGGGATTGGAGACCGGGAAGAGCATGAGCTGGCAGATGCGCGCCCCGGTGACCAGCGTGATCGGCAGGTCCTTGTGGCTGACCAGTTGGAGCTGGATGCAGCCGCGGTAGCCGGGCGCGACCCGCGCCGGTCGCACGTGGAGCCCGGCGCGCTCCCACGACGAGCGGCCCATCACGTACCCCGCCAGATTCTGCGGCATGCCGACGTACTCCAGCGTCGTGGCCATCACGAACTGGTGCTCGTGCAGGATGAACTCGTCGCCGATCTGCAGGGGGATGCGTTCGTGAGCCGCCTCCAACGACGCGGCGATGGCCTCGGTTCGCTGGTGGAGGTCCAGATACGCGGTCCGCCCGTGGCGTGGCACCAGCAGCTCGGTCCCCAGCTTCAAATCGATGGTGTTGGAGCCGATCTGGCGCTCGGGATCGGTGAGCGGCGTGACCACCAGGCGCTCGGCCACCGGCGCGGTCAGCCGCGCCACGAGATCGGGCCGGGTGAGCACACCATCCATCCTAAAGGGCATCATCCACGCCTCCGCCGACCTCGGTGAGCTGGCGCTTGGCGGCGCTGAGCTCGATGGCCTTGAGCACGAGTTCATTGAGGCGTGCCAGCTCCGCGTGCAGCTCGCGCGCCTCGGTGCCGTCGCGCGGCGCCCGGTCGAGGCTGCGCCAGATGCGATAGAACCACCCGGCGTTGACGATCGCGGCGAGCGTGGTGGCGCGCCCCACGAGCTCGCCGGGCAGGTCGACCTCGCAGGGCGGGATCACGTTATCCAGCCGCTCCACCAGTTCGAAGACGTCGCCGGCGATGCGTTCGGCACGGCAGGCCCAGTCGCGGACGACCCCACGGACGTGCGACGCCATCTCGCCGCGGGCGCCGGCGAAGACGCCGGTGATGGACGCGAAGAAGCGCCCGGTGGCGGGCTCGACCGCGCCGCGCGCCGCGACCTGCGCCAGCGTCGCGAGCCGCTCGCCGACGGCGGCGCACATCGCGGCACGGTGGCCGGTGGACTGCGCCGCGTCGAGGAGCGCATCGTATCCCAGATAGCGCAGCTCGTCGAGCATCGCGGCGATGCGCAGCCAGCTGGGCGGATGGGACCAACTGGGCTCGCTCCACGCCAGGGCCGAGGGAATCTCGGAGAAGGCGAAGAGGCTGGCGGGGCCAAAGACGTGCACCGAGAAGATATCGGCGACAAGCTCCGCCACCCACCCACCGAGGATCTTGACGATGGGCGTGAGATGGCTCACGCGCTCGTAGTTGGGGTCGAACTGGCCCTGGGGGGCGCGGGCGGCCCTGGGCGCCTCGACCTGGGCCGCGGTCAGGACGCCGCCGGCGCGCTGGACAAAGGCCGGCGCCTTCAACACCTCAGCCGAGACGTTGAAGACCGTGTCCAGATGGTGGCCGATCTCGTGGCCCCAGGCGGCGTTCTGCAGGATGTTGGGACCCTGGATGGGCGGGAAGGAGAAGACCGCCAGAAAGCGCGGGTAACCCGGTAGAAACTCGCCCTCAGGCAGTTCGCGGACGCTGCGCATGATGCGGTAGAGCGTGCCCATCAGTTCGCCATAGGTATAGCCGTGGCGCCAGGCGGGATAGATGATCATGCGCGACTCGGGGGTGAGCTGGCGGCAAAAGAGCTCCAGGGGATAGACGAGGCCCCAGGGCACGTCGGCGTCGGCGCAGCGCACCACGTACTCCGAGAGCTCGGTCACCTGGTCGAGCGCCTGCCCCAGGCCGCGCAGCTCCATCCGCCGGGCAGCTTCCAGTGGACGGCCTGCGGTGAGCTCCAGCAGCTGGTCGCGAACGTCGTCGACGATGCCCTCGAGCAGATCGAGCAGGATCAGTGGGGTCTGGGTAGCATACTCCCGCGCACGCAGCTCCCGGAGGGAATCCCCCAGGGTGAGCGCTTGATGGATCGCCGCTGAGGCGAGATAGTCTAC
>ERZ747221.3000-NODE-3000-length-14070-cov-2.927106_pt1 | contig 14070 bp, 11 predicted proteins | sample MGYA00374949_ERZ747221 | MGnify/ENA primary metagenome ERZ747221 (study PRJEB28779, sample SAMN05720172) | bioreactor metagenome | isolation source: Anaerobic biogas reactor | place: USA:Washington, USA | collected 2015-08-08 ... | reverse complement strand
ACCGCGCGGTGGACATGGTGGAGGAGAAGCGCGCCCAGATCCTCGCCGCCGAAGGGGGCTGAGATGGACCAGTGGTTGCTGCCTGCCTGGCTGGATGCCGCCGTAGGCAGGCGTCTCGAGGCGCTGGACACGGACGGCTACAGCCGGCGTCTCTGGGAGGCCGACGCGAGCCTGTGGAAGCCGGACGACGAGGAGCACCAGCGGATCGTCCACATAGGCGCTCATCGAGGAAAATGGCTGCCGGATGCCCATCAAGTCGAGACCAGCATGCGTAAAGCTGGTGATGGCGTGAAACATGGCCATATAGAGTCCACGCCATATCCCGAACTGCGGTACAAAGCGGATCGCTAAAAAGGCCGTACCGACTGCTTCGATCACCCCGGAATAAAGCAGGATGTGCTTGACAAGCACCACCATACCCGAAAGCGAGGCAGAGCCCGTCGAATCGCGTAGGTAAGCTCGTTCCTGCAAGCCAATGCGCTTGCCCAGCACCGAGAACGCGCCGATCACCAGGATCATCAAGCCCAAACCGCCGACCTGGATCAGGAGCAGGATCACCAGCTGGCCCACAAGACTCCAGTGGGTATAGGTATCCACTACCGAAAGGCCCGTCACGCACACAGCGCTGGTCGCAGTAAAGAGCGCGTCCGTCAGTTGCGTCACCCGGCCGGGGCGCGTAGAAACAGGCAGCATCAGCGCGCCCGTTCCCACAAGGATGAGCAGCAGGAACGCCAGAAAAGAGGCTTGCGAGAACGACATACGACGCCGCAGCCTATTCACGCCCCCCCCTGCGGCGTACGACGCCGGACAAAGGGCAGCCGATAGGCGCTCATGGCGCGCTGGGCACGCTGCGAGATCATCAGGTCAGTATACAGCTCACCGTCCATATCTTTTGCAAGGTAGCGGGCACCAAAGCATGTGCACCAATCCGTATCCAGCAGGATGCGCGAGCAGCCTTGCCCCCGCGAGAGGAGGGACATCACGTCACGCCGCGGCTTGGAGGGGCTGGCCTGCGGCGGAATGGGCGGCGTCTCCCCTTCCGGGGCCGGGGGAATGGCCGCCTGGTCTTGTTTGGCTTCCAGCCGCGCTTCCAGGGCCAGGGCGATCTCTTGGTACTCCTGGTCGCGGTGCTGCAACTTGAACCGCCGGACCTGCTCGACCAGCACCTTGCTCACCAGCTCGGGCTGGGTGGCCCACATAAAGTCCACGCGGCCCAGGTGCGCCCCCGCCGTGGAGATGGACATGTGGGCAAAGCCCAGCGCGTTCCCCACCAACCCTTGCCGCGTCGAGATGTTCTGGACCTTATCCAGCGGGGCCTCGGCGCGCGATTCGAATTGCAGCAGCACCTTTTCCACGTGGGCAATCCGCTGGTCTGTGATCACATGCCAGTCGTTTTGCCAGTCGATATAGGTCCAGACCACCCAGGGCAGCAGCACCACCGTCGCGACCAGGCCCACCCAGAACATGTGCCAGGAGGCCACGAGCTCGGCCAGCGCAAAGACCAGCATGATGGCTAGCCAAAGCACGACGACGACGGCCACGCTCCGCGCAAAGATGTACCAGTGCTTGCGGCCGAACCACTCGACCCTTTCTTCCTTGCTCATCCAGGCAAAGCGGGGCGCCATGAGCTTGATGCGCACGTCCGGGCGTATGGTCAGCTCTGACCACATGGACGGGTAAGCGTCCACCAGTTCGTCAAAGTCCGCCTTGCGGATGTAAAAGAGCTCGGCGTCCTGCTGGACGACCATGGTGGCATCGCGAGGCTCGCTGATCAGCAGCGAGGTCTCGCCCCAAGCGTCGCCCGCGCGCAAGTAACGAGGCGGCGTCTGGTTGCCGCGCTCGTCCACGGCCATCGCCACGACCTCGCCGGAATGGACGATGAAATAGGTCGTGCCTCGCTGGCCCTGGCGCACGATCACCGAGCCTCGCGGGATGCGCCGGCGCTTGACGATCTCGGCCAGTTTTTCCTTATTCCATTGCGAGAGGGAGGCAAAAAGGGGCAGTTGGTTCAACCGCCCGACGATCTCCTCCACGTGCGATGCTCCTTCCGCGGCTAGGGCAGGACGCGCGCCACGATCTCCCGGACCCGGGCCACCATCTCGGGCGCGAGGTCATACAGCGCCTGGCCGCTCATGTCGGCCTCGATGGCCCGCTCCGTATAAGGCAGCATACCCACGACGGGCAAATCCGTCAAACTTGAGCGGATAAACGCCTCGTCGCGCTCATTGCGCACCTTGTTGCCCACCGCCCAGAGCTTGCCGATGCCCAAGTCGCGGGCCAGCCGGGTGATGTCCTTGGCCGTCTGGATGCTGCGCGCCCCCGGCTCCACCACCATGAACATGGCGTCCACCGCGCCGGCGGTGGCGCGCCCCATATGCTCCATCCCTGCCACCATGTCCAGGATGACCGCCTCTTTCTCGCGCAATAGCAGATGGGTTACCAGCATCTTGAGCATGGCGTTTTCCGGGCAGATGCAGCCCGCTCCCGCGCCGCGCACGGTGCCCATCTGCAGCAGGCGGATATTGCGATATTCCACGGAAAAACGCTCCGGGATATCGTCCACGCGCGGGTTGAGCTTGAACATGCGGCCGGACTCGCCGGGCCGCGCGCCGGTCCGCTCCTCGATGAGGTCGTCCATTTCGATGATGGGGGTGACCTGGGCCGCCAGCTCGGGGGGGAACCCCAGCGCCTGGGCCAGGGTGGCGTTGGGGTCCGCGTCGATGGCATAGACGCGATTCCCCTGCTCGGTCAGGACATAGGCCAACAGGCTCGCGAAGGAGGTTTTCCCCACTCCCCCCTTGCCGGAGACGGCGATTTTGGGCATGGTGCTCTCCTCAGAATTCAGGATGGGTCCAGCAGGGTGCGCAAGCGCGCCAATTCTTCTTCCAGCTCTTCGATCTCGATCAGCATGGAGGGGCGCGGCGTATGCTTGGGCAAGCGGGCCTTGGCGTCCGCCAGCTTGAGCGCGACTTGCTCGATGCGCCGCAGGATTTCGTCTCGCGTCTCAACCATCGTCTTCTCCCTGGGGCGGGTCGCCCAGCTCCTGGATCGCGCGCGCCACGGCTTTTTGCGAGATGGTGGCGGCGATGTGCAACAGGGTGTGCGTCCCATGCACCGGATCCTCGTCCATCCCGCCCCAACAGGGGTAATAGTGGTGGAGCAGCCCGGCCTGCTCGGCGGCATCAGTCAACCGGACCTCCGCCAGACGCTCGGCGATGTAGCGGGTATTGCCGCAAGGGGCCTCGCGGCAGATCCCACAGGAGGCTACGCGGCCATCGGTCGCCCGGATGCTCAGCAGAGGGGAGCCGTAGCGTTGGGCGAAGGCTCGGATCAGGGGGTGCTGGCGTGGGTTGGGCGCCAGGCTGCAAAAGGGCGCGGGAAAGGCGCTGGCGAGGCCCGCTGCCTCCAGGCGCTGCCGCACCTGTTGGATCAGCCCTGGCGGGGCCCAGGCGCGCCGGTCCACTGGCACGATCACCGCCCGCGCCCCGGCGCGCTGCGCCAGGTCCGGCGCCAAGTCGGTCAGCCCGGGGCTCTCGGTGAGGACAAGCAAGAGATCGGCCGCGGGCAGGCTGGGGGGCAGCCAATCGCCCGGCTCGTCGATCACGCGCGGCAGATTGGCTGGCCCTGTCCAGCAGGTGATCTGCCAATCCGGCGGCGAGGTTTTCAGGATGTGATCGGCGATGCGCTGTCCCCAGTCGCCTTGGGTTACTGCCGTCATACGCACGAACTAGAACTCTCCCGTGTGGTCCACCAGATACAGCACCAGCTCGGCCACATCGAGCGTCCGGCCATCATGCATGATGGCATAGTCCTTGTGCACGAATTCGTTCCGGAACCCCTGGTTCTCGAAGGCCTTGACCACCTGGGGCTGGTCCGTGGGCACCAAGGCGATGAGCTGATGCAGCCCTACCTTGCGGGCGATGTCTATGGCGGTGCGGATCATCAGCGTGCCGATGCCCCGCCGACGAAACTCGCGATCCAAAAAGAGGCGCACCCAGCCGACGTGCTGCTGAAACTTGGCCCCGAAGTGGATGGTGGCCTGCCCGACGATGCGGTCGTTGACTTCGACGACCACGGGAAAGACCCGGCTCAGGTCGCGTTGCTGCACCCAGCACTCGATGATCGTCCGATCCGGAGGCTCGCTGCGAAAACGCTCCAGGTCATCCGGCGTGGCCCGCGAGAACATCTCGTACAGCCGGTCGGCATCGCCATCGGCCAGGGGACGCAACAGAACGCGTAAGCCTTCGGGCAGCACTTTCAATTGGCGAAAGCGCGCCAACTGCACCCACATCTCGGCCATAGAACCTCCCTATTAGGCGCTGAGGGAGGACAGGAGGACTTCCCTGTCCTCCAAAGACAATACGCAAGACAACAGACACTGATTCGCGGCGCGCCCCCGCGGGGGCGCGCCAGTGCAGGCGTCAGCCTAGCGCAGATAGGCGTCGGTGTAGATGACCTTGTTCAGCAAGACTTGGACGGTCTTCCAGATCTCGACCTGCTGCGGGTCGCTCATGTCCACGTCCTCGGGCTGCAACTGCTCCATGGCTGCCACGCGATCGCTGAGCGTCAGCAGCAAGCGGTTGAAAGCCGAGGATTCGTCGCGCTGCTCGACGACGCGGATGAACTCCTTGAGGTCCTTGTCCAGCGGGTCGGCGATGACGCAGTCGATCCCCGCGCCCATGAGCATCACCATATAGACGCGGTTGAGCAACGGGCGCATCTCGGCCGGCACGGCATTGGACACGTTGGAGAGGCCGCCATTGGTGAGCGGGGCGGGATCCCAGGCAAACTTGAGCATCTGCACCGCATTGATGCACTCGGGGCAGTACTCCTGGCAACCGGAGACGGTGAGCACCAGCGGGTCGATGATCAGGTCGGTGATGGGAAAGTCCAGCTCGACCATGGCGGGGATCAATCGCTCGATGGCCAGGTTGACGCGCTCTTCGGCGCTCACCGGGATCAGCCCCTCGGCCATGGTCAGGCCGACCAGCCGGGTGTTGTACTTTTTCGCCAGCGGCGGCACCAGGGCCAGGCGCTCGGCCTTGCAGTCCGTCGAGTTGATGATGGGCTGCGCCTTGGACACCGTCTCGCAGGCCGCCTCGATCGCCATCAGGTTGGTGGTATCGAAGCAGAGCGGTAGGTCGGTCACCTCTTCGGCGAGCTGGACCAGCCAGGGCAGCACCTCATGCCCCGCCTTTTTGTTCGGGCCGATGTTCAGGTCAATGGCGCTGGCGCCGGCCGCCTCCATGCGCGCGATCAGGTCGCGGAAATACTTGGCGTCCTTGTTGGCGATCGCTTCCTTGACCCGCGGGGAAATAATGTGGATGTTCTCGGCGATAATGTACATGGCCCCTCTCCTCCTATCCTCTTGTAGACCCTCATAACCTTTCGGCGTCCTGGAGCGAAGCGCCAGGATCAGGCGCCGTTGAGCAAGCGGGCCGCGATGCCATACACCGCGCGGACCACCGGCGCATCGGCGGGCAGCTCGATCAGCGGCTGCCCATTCATCTCGTATTCGGACATCAGGGGGTCGGTGGGGATCGTGCCCACCAACTCGATACCCAAGCGGCCCGCCGCCTTGGCCAAAGCCGGCGGCAGGCTCTCCCCGTTCAGCCGGTTAAGCACCAGGTACATCTTGGCGACGTGGATGTCCAGCCCCGGCACCATCTCGATGATGCGCTCCACGGCGCTCACCCCGCGCTGCGAGGTGTCCGTCACCAAGAGCAGGTGGTCCACATCGCGGGTGGTGCGGCGGCTGAGATGCTCCATGCCCGCCTCGTTGTCGATCACCACATAATCATAATTACCTGCCATGCGATCGACAATCACCCGCATCATCTGGTTGGCCGCGCAATAACAGCCTGGGCCCTCCGGCCGGCCCATGGCCAGCAGGTCCAGGTTATCCCCCTCCACCAGCGCCATCTGGATCTGGTAGTCGAGGTACTGCTGCTTGCTCATCCCGCCGGGCATGGAGCCCGCCGCTGCTGCGCTGGTCTGGACCTGGTCCAGCATGTCCTCGCGGATATCGCCGATGGTGCTCTCCAGTTCGAGCCCCAGCACGGCGTTCAGGTTGCTGGAGGGATCGGCGTCGATGGCCAGGATCGAGCCCCGCTGCTTTTCGGCCAGGTAGCGGATCAGCAGACCCGCCACCGTTGTTTTTCCCGTGCCGCCCTTGCCCGCGACGGCAATCGTCGTCGTCATCTCAATCTCCCGCCTGCGCCTCCAGGCGTTGTTGCACCGTGGGGAACAGGGATTCGTCAGTATGCGGCAGGAACATGGCCGCGTTGAATTCGTCGAAAAAGCTGTTGTCCGCCGAAAGCTCCAGGTAGGTCATCATGTTCGCCACGTTGGTGACCTGTTCCCGCGCCTCGCGCGAAAGCAGCGCCAGGTAGGCGCCGCGCACCGAGGTGTTGCCCAGGTAGTGGAAGGTCTCCCAGGGCGCGTCGGGCAGCAGGCCGATCTGGATCGCCTTCTCGATATTGATGTATTGCCCAAACGCGCCGCCGATAAAGACCTGCTCCACGTCCGCGATGGTGAGGCCCACACTGCGCGCCAGCACAGAGAACCCGGCGTAAATCGCCGCCTTGGCGCGCATCAGGTTATCCAGGTCCACATCGGTGATCGCGATATCCTGCCCCGTGGCCGAATCGGCGGCCCACACCACCACGTACTCGGGGCCGTGGTCGCCCAGACGGGCGCGCGGCGTGGGCAGGTTGGTGTGGATATTGCCGCTTTTGTCCACGATGCCGGTGGTGAGCAGCTCGGCCATGATGCCGATGAGGCCGCTGCCGCAGAGGCCGCGCGCCTTTTCGCCCTCCGGGCCGATCACCTTGATGGTTGGCTCGTAGGTATGCGGGTCGATCCACACTTCCTCGATGGCGCCCTGCGTGGCGCGCATGCCATGCAGCACGCCCGCGCCTTCAAAGGCCGGGCCGGCCGAGCAGGCGCAGGTGACCAGCCAGGTGCAATCGCCCATGACGATCTCGCCGTTGGTGCCCACGTCGATAAAGAGCGTCAGCTTGTCGGTCTCGTGCAGCCCCGAGCTAAGCACGCCGGCCGTGATATCCGCGCCCACATAGCTGGCCACCCCCGGCAACGAATCCACCGTGGCGTCGGGACAGAGGTTCAGCCCCAGCGCGGCGGCGCGCAGCGTCGGCAGGTGGTTGATCGTGGGCACAAAGGGCACCAGCCGGATCGGCTCGGGTTGCAGCCCCGCAAAGAGGTGCATCATGGTCGAGTTGGCCGCTACCACGGCGCGATAGATCTCTTGCGGCGCGATGCCCGCTTGGGCCGCCACCTGGTCCAACAGGCGGTTCAGCGTACCCACCACCAGTCCTTGTAGCTCGACCAGGCCCTTGCCTTTCTCCTCGCCCTTGCCCCTGGAGGCATAGATGATGCGCGAGATCACGTCCTCGCCCCGGGCGATCTGCCCATTATACTCGGCGGCCATGGCCTGGACCTCGCCGGTATGGAGGTCCACCAGCCAGACCACGTTGGTGGTGGTGCCGATGTCGATGGCTACGCCCCAGAGCGCTTCCAGGTGCTCGCCAGGGAGCACGTCCACCAGCCGCGGCGGCCCTGCCGGGGCGTCCCAGCGATCCAGCTCCACCACGGCGGTCACGGTCCACTCGCCCTCGCGCAGCGCCGACTGCAGCCGGCGCAACACCGGCAGCTCGGCCACCAGCCCTTCGACCTGGTACTGCTTGGCCAGCTCGCGCCTTAGCCGGGACCAGTCGTCGGTCTGATCGTCCAGCGAGGGCTCTTTCATCGTCACCACGTACTTGCGCAGGGGCTGGCTGAGCTGCGCGTCATAGCCGAAAGGCACCTCGACCTTGCGCGCCGTCTTGTCCGTCTGCAGCTTGCGCTCGATCTTTTGCGGCGGAACATAGATGGTGGCGTCGCTCTTGACGGTCGCCTGGCAGGCCAGCGCATAGCCCGCCGCCAGGTCCTCCGCCGAAAAGCGGCGGTTGGGCGGGCGGTCCACGCTGCCCTCGCGCACGATCACCGTGCAGCGGCCGCAGCGACCTTGCCCGCCGCAAGGCAGCCCCAACTCGATGCCGGCGGCCTGCGCCGCATCCGCGATGAGCGTGCCCTCGGACACCTGGACGGTGCGATCTTGAGGCTCGAAACGAATCGTGTACGTGGCGATAACCAGCCCCCGTTCAGGTCGCCACCCCGCCAGTCCTCCGGCGGGGCGGCACGGATACCAGGGCGTACCCCGACGTGGCCGCCGGGGTACGCGACCCTTGCCCTATTCTACAACGTTTCCCAGACTTTGATATAACGCGGGATATCCACCGCCTCGCGCGGGCCGACCATGATCTTCCAGCCCGGCAATTCCTCCTCGATCTCGCCTAGCAGGATCGAGACGTGGCCGGGGATGACCAGCTTGCGGTGCTTGATCTTGTCCGCGATGCCGCTGGTTTTGACCGCCTTGGCGATGCGCTCGGCGTCGAACTTGCCCGCCGCCCACGCAGTGAGCACGCTCATGCCCTCCGCATCGGCCACCAGCAGCCAGCCCGGCACGCCGCTGCCCGAGATCTCGTTGGCGACGGCAAAGTAGGTGATGCTAAAGTTGGTGGTGATATACGCCGGCGAATCCGCCGTCGGCTTGCCGATCTCGTACAGCCCCGGCTGCACCTGGATGGGCGTCTGCGGGTCGGTGTAGAGGTTCTCGCGCAGCGCCAGCAGCGGGTAGATCGTTGCCGGGCTGAAGCGATCCAGCACCACGAGCCCGGCATACTTGGCGATGGCTTGCGCCGCCGCCATGGCCTCCAGGCCCTCGTCGTCCACGGACTCACCGGGGAAGCTGATCATCGGGTAGCCCACGGCGCGCAGGTTGTTCTTGAGCGCCAGGCGGCGCAGTTGCGTCTGCTTGGCCAGCGAAACCGCCAGGTCGCGCGCGCCGTGATCCAGCACGATATCCTCGACCCCCGCCGCCTTGACCTTGTTGGAAAGGTCGATGAGGACGTCCAGGTATTCCTCGCGGATGGCCAGGGGAGCCTTGGCTTCCTTGGCCACCTTGGCATAGGCCTCCCAGTTATCCGCCGTCGCCGCATAGAGCAGCGGGGTGACCTTGGCGGCCGTGGCCGCCTTGACGCCCTCGGCCATCACCGCGGGATCGCCGGCGATGAGGATGAGCGGGCGAGTGGCGGTCTCTAGCACCGCTTGCACGGCGCCGGCGAACTTGGGACCGTCTCCCGTGGCCTCGATGGCCAGCCCATCCACGGCGAGATGCATGCCCACGTATTCCACCGTATAGTCGGCGATTGCTTTCGCCTGCGCCTTGAGCTGATCCAAGGGCAGATCATCGCGAAGCCGCACAAAGAGGCCCGGCTTGTTGAAAAAGCGCTTCTCGTGGCGGAACATGACCGTCTCGTTGCCCACCTTGACCTCGTGCCCATCGGCGCCCAGCGAGATTAGCCGGATCGGAGGCTGCGAGGCAGCCTCCAACTTGGCCTTGGAATCCTCCGAGACGTATGGGCAGGCCGACAGCTCGGCTTGTTTGGCCGCCAGCTTCATGGCAAAGGCCAGGCAGGTCGGATAGCCACACTCTTTGCAGTTGGTGCGCGGGAGCAGCTTGTAGATCTCTAGTCCTGAAAGAGCCATGTCGCTTCTAACCTCCTTGGTTCTGCCCGGCCACGAGTTGGTCGATCATCGCTTGCACGCGGCTCACCGCAGTGGGGTGCCGCAGCGCGATCAGGTCCGCCGCCGATTCGACGAGCGCGGACGCGGTGACGGTCTCCCAGTTGATGGCGCGCTCTTTCCAATCGCCCCAGGCGGCCGGCACGCCCTCGCCAACCTTGTTCTCCTTCTGTCGCCAGGCTTCATAGCCGACGGTGACGATCATGGGGAGTTGGGTCATCTTGTCGCCGGTGAGCGCGGCCACGCGCAGCCGCTCCATCACCGAGTAGCCGTATTCCAGGCCATAGCCCACCGCCGCGCAGGTTGGGTCCATGACGATGCGATCCAGCGGGATGCCCATGTCGCTGATCAGGATGTTCAACTGCTTGGCCAGGTTGACATCCATGGCCGTGCTGGCGATCACCAGGTGATCGTTGGCCAGGGCGGCGGCGACGATGGTGCGATAGTTCTTTTCCTCGCACTTGCCCAAGACCAGGCGCTCGCCTTTGCCCTCCTCCGCGACGGCCACCAGCAGCTCGTTATCCAGCTCGGTCTGGCCGGGGCCGTAGACGATCAGCGGGAGCCCGGTGGCGCCCAGCACCTTGCGCACGACGGCGCGGGCATTGGCGGCCGTATTGGGCTGCCCATCGGCCAGGGTGGCGCTGAGCTGCAGCACGATGGCCGAGGCGCCCTTGGCCTCCGCGGCCTTGGCCCACGTCCCCGGATCGTTCAGCGCTTCGCCCCAGGCCTCCATCAGCAGCGGCGACCAGTCCTCCGGCTTTTTGTCGGCGATCTCGATGGCCACCGCCGGGCGATGGGGCATCTTGCCCTCATAGAACAGGTAGGACAGCGTGTCATGCCCGCCCAGGGTCAGCGTCTTGGTGCGGGTGCCACCCTGGGCCGCCGTGGCGCCCAACGTGATCTCCAGCACCTTGCCCGTCCACTTTTCCTTGGCCAGCTCGACGCCCGCCTTGGGATCCTTGATCCAGGGGGCCGCCACCGGCGCCGGACGCTCCTTCTTGGGCGCCGGGGCAGGCGCGGCCTCCACCGGCGCGGCGGGCTCCTCGGCCTTGGCTTCGGCCACCGGCGCGGGCGCTGTGGGCGCGGGCGCCGCGGCGGCCGCGCCTGGCGCAGCGGCCGGAGCGGGCACGGTGCCGCCCAGCTCGCGCAGCGCCGCCATCAGCGCGCCGCGCAGCTTGTCCACGATGATCTCGGCGCTCATCTCGGCGACGGCGCGCAGGTCCACGTTAGCGGCAACCGGGGCCGCTGGCGCCGGGGCGACGGCCGGCTTGGCCGGCTCCACGGGCGCCGCGGGAGCGGCCGGCTCAGGCTTGACCTCAGTCTTGGGCGCCGGGGCCGGAGAAGCCGCCGCCTTGACGGGCTCTGGAGCTGGCGCTGCCGGCGCGGGGGCCGCATGGGCCACGGGCGCGGCCGGGGCAGCCGCCGCCGAGGCCGCAGGCTTGGCCTCGGCCACAGCCACGGCCTCGGCTTCGGCGGCAGCTTCCGCCTGGGCCGCCATGGAAGGCATGGCCAGGGCCGGGTGCTCGTGTTCCTTCAGCCAACTGACCAACTCTTCCACCGTGGTCACGGCGCGGCCATCGGCGATCCGGCTGACCAGATCGGGGTCGCCCTCCGGGTCGAGATCCAGCCCGGCGTTGGCGCAGGCGCGGGCGAACGTGGCCTCAGCGAGGCGGGCGCGCAGGTCAACGAGCCGCCCGCCGGGGACGCGGGCGACACCGGGCCAGGTTGTCGCGTCAATCGCCACGAGATGGGGATGCCTCACAGCGCCTGATCCTATCCCCCTGCCGGGCGTGAATCAGGAAGGCGCGTCCGGCACGATGTCCGTTTCCGGGGTTGACTTCGCAACTCCTGTCCTCCGGCGCACTGTTCGCCGGTGGAACGATATACGATGGGTGCCGTTGATTCCCGCAAAGAAGATGAGGAACTCTTAATTCATGACGAACACCCCTTTCCGTCCTGAGGGCGGCCGCCACCATGTGGTCATCATCGGCTCCGGTTTCGGCGGCCTGTTTGCGGCTCAGGAACTGAAGAACGCAGACGTCGATGTCACCATCATCGACCGCACGAACCACCACCTCTTCCAGCCCCTGCTGTACCAGGTGGCCACCGGCATCCTCTCCTCCGGTGAGATCGCCCCGTCCACCCGCCAGGTGCTCAAGGGCCAGGAGAACACCAACGTGGTCAAGGGTGAGGTCACCGACATCGACCTGGACAAGCAGATCGTCACCACCTCGCTCGGCGCCTACACCCGCGAATTCGAGTACGACTCCCTCATCGTCGCCGCCGGCGCCTCCCAGTCCTACTTCGGCAACGACCACTTCGCCGAGTTCGCCCCCGGCATGAAGACCATCGACGACGCCCTGGAGATCCGCGCCCGCGTCGTCGGCGCCTTCGAGCGCGCCGAGCTGGCCAAGGACCCGGCCCAGCGCGAGCGCCTCCTCACCTTCGTCATCGTCGGCGCCGGCCCGACCGGCGTGGAGCTCGCCGGCCAGCTCGCCGAGCTCGCACACCGCACCCTCGTCGGCGAGTACTCCAACTTCTCCACCTCCGCCGCCAAGATCCTGCTTCTCGACGGCGCGCCCCAGGTCCTCCCGCCCTTCGGCAAGCGCCTCGGCCGCACCGCGCAGCGCCAGCTGGAGAAGCTCGGCGTCACCGTCAAGCTCAACGCCATGGTCACCGGCGTCGACGACAAGACCGTCACCTACAAGTCCACCGTCGACGGCTCCGAGACCACCATCGAGGCGTTCACCAAGATCTGGTCCGCCGGCGTCTCTGCCTCCCCGCTGGGCAAGCTCGTTGCCGAGCAGGCCGGCGCCGAGCTGGACCGCTCCGGCCGCGTCATGGTCAACGACGACCTCACCGTCGGCGAGCACCGCAACGTCTTCATCGTCGGCGACATGTCCAACTACAAGAACCTCCCCGGTGTCGCCCAGGTGGCCATCCAGGGCGGCCAGTACGCCGCCGAGCAGATCGCCGACCAGGTCTCCGGCCGCACCGCCCCGGAGCAGCGCCCCGCCTTCGAGTACTTCGACAAGGGCTCCATGGCCATCGTCTCCCGCTTCAACGCGCTGGTGAAGATGGGCAAGGTGGAGGTCACCGGTTTCGCCGGCTGGCTGCTGTGGCTGGCCGTCCACGTGCTGTTCCTCGTGGGCTTCCGCAACCGTTTTGTCTCCATGATCAACTGGGGCGTCAACGCCCTGTCGCGCACCCGCTACAACCTGGCGACCACCCGCCAGCAGCTGCACTCGCGCACCGCGCTGATGAAGCTGCAGGCGATCACCTCCGAGATCGAGGGCGACACCCCGATCGAGCTGCGTGACACCACCAAGTTCACCGGTAAGAAGCAGCTGCGCTAAGCACTGTTCCACCACGTGAAGGCCCGGGCCCCGCCCGGGCCTTTCGCGTCTACTCATCCGACCTTCGCGGGGTTATACTGGTGGGCGGTTGTGGCACCTTACTCACTTATTTTCTACCCACACCGAGAGGTTGAAACACGTGACCACCGTTACCCCGCCTGTGACCCAGGCCTGGGAAGGTTTCGCTGAGGGCCCCTGGACCGACACCATCGACGTCCGCGACTTCATTCAGCGCAACTTCATGCCCTACACCGGTACCGCCGAGTTCCTCGCCGGGCCGACCGAGAAGACCCTCCGCACCTGGCAGCACCTGGAGGACAACTACCTGTCCGTCGAGCGTGAGCGCCGGGTGTACGACGTCGACACCGAGACCCCCGCCGACATCGACGCCTTCGGCCCCGGCTACATCTCCGACGACGATGACATCGTCGTGGGCCTGCAGACCGAGACCCCGCTCAAGCGCGCCATGATGCCCTACGGCGGCTGGCGCATGGTGGAGACCGCGATCCGCGAGTCGGGCCGGGAGCCGAACGAGGACATGAAGAAGATCTTCACCCGCTACCGCAAGACCCACAATGACGCGGTCTTCGACATCTACACCCCGCGCATCCGTGCCGCCCGCTCCTCCCACATCATCACCGGCCTGCCCGACGCCTACGGCCGCGGCCGCATCATCGGCGACTACCGCCGCGTGGCGCTCTACGGCGTCGACCACCTCATCGCGGAGAAGGAGGCGGCCAAAACGGCCGTCACCGACAAGGGCTTCTCCGAGCATTGGGCCCGCTACCGCGAAGAGCACGCCGAGCAGATCAAGGCGCTGAAGAAGCTCAAGGTGATGGCCGAGTCCTACGGCTTCGACATCTCCGGCCCGGCCACCACCGCCCAGGAGGCCGTGCAGTGGACCTACTTCGGCTACCTCGGCGCGGTGAAGTCGCAGGACGGCGCGGCCATGTCCATCGGTCGCCTGTCCAGCTTCTTCGACATCTACTTCGAGCGTGACCTGGCCAACGGCACCATCACCGAGGAAGACGCCCAGGAGATCATCGACGCCCTGGTGATCAAGCTGCGA
>ERZ747221.2985-NODE-2985-length-14148-cov-4.897520_pt1 | contig 14148 bp, 8 predicted proteins | sample MGYA00374949_ERZ747221 | MGnify/ENA primary metagenome ERZ747221 (study PRJEB28779, sample SAMN05720172) | bioreactor metagenome | isolation source: Anaerobic biogas reactor | place: USA:Washington, USA | collected 2015-08-08 ... | reverse complement strand
CGGCGACTCCCCCGCCGATCCACGTAGCGCCGACGCAGGCTGCCACACTGGCCTTCTCGTCGGAGACATAGCCGGCAGCATCACCATGGATGAACGTGACGTGATCGGCGACGCCGAGTTCTACAGCACGGCGTCTCGCTTGCTCGGTGAACAGCTGGCTCATGTCGATGCCGGTGCCGATGACGCCGTGATCGCGGGCCCAGGTGCACAGCATCTCCCCCGACCCGCTGCCGAGGTCGAGCACTCGGGCCCCGGATTCCAGACGGAGGGCCTCGCCTAGAATGGCCAGCTTTTCCGGTGTGAGCGGGTTATGGATGCGGTGTGCACTTTCAGTGATGTTGAATATCCGCGGGATGTCCATTGTGAAAAACCTCCTGCCGGGTGTGCGTAGATTCGGTCACGATGAAGCGTACAACCCTGCAATTCTATCTTATCGTCTCACCCTGAAGTTCGCAATCCGGGTCCATTCTCCACTGCGGGGATTCATATTCCAAGTGCCATTTAAGCGCGATACTTCCACCGCTGAAACGCCTGCCGTTCCCAATGTAGACTGAGTCATTGCTCTGTACGGGCGAGACATTCCAATCAGTGCGAGTCTCCGGCCCGATAGGCCTGTGCCAATGCGTATCGACAAAGCGGGGGCCGCTGCGTGGCACGACGCCTTCACAAAGGAGCGCATCATGCCGGATGACGACACAATCTCGTTCGTGCTATCCTCCGGCAACGGCCGAATCCTGATCCAAGGGACGCCGTAGAAGCATCGGGGAGAAGCGTCATGAATGGAGCGCAGCCGCGCGAGCAAGACGGAGTTTGTTGTCTGCACGGCACAAGGCTTGCCGTCATATTGAGCGTACTGATGATTCTTCCCTGTTTCCAACTCGCGTCGTCCGCAGACGACGCCAGTGCCGTTGATTCGGAGGCGGCCCTGGCGAAATCCAATCTCGCACTGGCTGCCCCTATCCAGCGATGGGACGAGGCCGTGCCGCTGGGCAACGGGCTCCTGGGCGGGCTGCTCTGGGGTGAGGGGCGGAACGTGAAGCTCTCGCTCGACCGCGGGGACATCTGGGACTGCCGTGTGCCCGAGAAGATCGGTAACCCCGACTGGAACTACGCCACGCTGTGCCGGCTTGTGGCCGAAAAGAAATACGAAGAGATGCTCGAAATGTTCGAGTTCGACACGCCGGAGCTCGCCTATCCGACGAAGCTGCCCGCAGGACGCATCGAACTGAACCTGGATGAATCGCAATCGCTCGAATCCTTCGGGCTGGATCTGCCCACGGCGACCGGCAGGGCGCATCTTGCTGGCTCTGCGCCCCTTGAGGTTTTCTTCAGCGCCGTGGAGCTGGTGGCATTGATGCGTGTTCCTGGCGACGGGACGGTTGATTTCAAGATCATCGCGCCGGGCATCGTGGAGAAACTGGGCTACGAACCGGCCGCCGAGGGGCGGGAGGACCGTGCTGGCGACACGGTGATCAAATGGTTCGTGCAAGACGCCGCCAACGAGGTGCAATACGTGGTTGCGGCGGGCGCCCGCAAGATAGACGGTGCGACCCTGATTGCAGTCTGCATCACGACGCGCAGCGACGACCCGCAGCCGCTGGCGCTTGCCAGGGAACGAATCACCGTGGCGCTGGACGCCGGTTGGGAGGCTGCGCGGCGCGGGCACCTGGCATGGTGGAAGGCGTTCTGGTCGACATCCAGCGTGACGCTGCCTGACGCGGCCATCCAGCAGCAATACGATCTGACGAACTACTTTCTCGGTTCGGCTTCGCGTCGCGGCGCCCCACCGATTCCCCTGCAGGGCGTCTGGACGGCCGACGACGGCGAACTGCCGCCCTGGCGAGGCGAGTACGCGAACAACATCAACACACAAATGACCTATTGGGCGTATCTCGGCGCGGGGCATTTCGACGAGGGTGCCGCGCTCACCGATTATCTATGGGCCCTGGCGCCGAGGCACCGGGCCTATGCCGAGCAGTTCTGCGGCACGCCGGGCATCTTCGTGCCGGTGACGATGGCGCTGGACGGCAGTGTAATACTGACCTGGGCGCAGGTGACCTTCGCGTTGCCGCAAGGCTCGTGGCTGGCACACAGTTTCTACCTGCACTGGCGCTATACGATGGACGAACAGTTTCTCAGGACCCGCGCCTATCCCTACTGCGTGGCTACGGCCGAAGGGCTCCTGGGGATATTGCAGCCGGACGCCAATGGCAAACTGAAGTTGCCGCTCTCGACCTCCCCTGAGATATGGGAGAATCGCCTCAGGGCCTGGCTGACCCCAAACTCGAACAGCGATCTGTCCATCATGCGATGGTTGTTCGCGGCGCTTGTGGAAATGTCGGAACCGGCCGGTCAGGCCGGGCAAGCCGGGCGTTGGAAGGACGTGCTGGATACGCTGGACGATCTCGCCGTGGAGGGCCAGGACGGCCCGCTGAAACTGGCTCCCGACGAATCGTTGACCTATACACACCGCCACCACTCGCACCTGATGGCCATTCACCCCTTTGGCACGCTGCACGTCGAGGGCAGCGACCGCGACCGGCGCATCATCGAGACATCCATCGACCGGCTCGACGCGCTGGGCACGGAGCAGTGGGTCGGCTTCTCCTTCCCCTGGTACTCGTGCATTGCGGCCCGGGCCGGCTACGCCGATCGGGCGTTGGACAAACTGGAGATCTTCGTCAAGGCCTTTGTCTCCCGCAACGGCTTCAATCTCAACGGCGACTACAAGGATTTGGGCTATTCGGCTTTCAAGTACCGGCCATTCACGCTGGAGGCCAATTTCGGGGCCGTGCAGGCCGTGCACGAGATGTTGCTGCAAAGCTGGGGGTCTGCGATCCGCGTCTTCCCCGCCGTCTCCGACCGTTGGGCGGATGTGTCGTTCGAGAATCTCCATGCCGAGGGCGGATTTCGGGTGTCAGCCAAACGAAGGGACGGAAGAACCCATTCGGTTCGCATTCAAGCCGATGCAGGCGGATTGTTGCGGCTGCGCGATCCGTTCGACGGGGCGGACGTCACCTGGAACCGCGATGACGTCAAACGCGTTGGCCAGGACTGCGAATGCCGCCTGGCTCCGGGCGAAATGCTCGAAGGCCGGCTGTAGCGCTTCATGCGCGTTCTACCTGGCGCGATGTGCGTGTGGGAAGCAGCCCTGCACGATGATCTCCGGATCGCCTTCACAGGCGGCTTTCGCTGCGGCGCGCCAGTATCCTATGGCCCCCAATGCTGCGCATATCCCAAGAACGTGCTATCGTGGCGTCAATTGCGATACCGTTGTCGAGTATTGCAGCCTCATGTTAGTCACTCCGGAGGGGAACGTCATGCAACTGCGGCGGCGCGAGTTTCTGGGCAGTGTGGCAGTCACGATGGCGGGTTCGTGCCTTTCGCGCAGCGAGGCGCAAGACCCGCCTCCTGCCAGGCGGATCATCTATTACAACAACTTCGCATCGCACCTGCTCTGCGCCTACAACCCGAACATGTACTATCCGGACCTGCCCTTCCGGTGGACGGATGAGGATTGGAAAGCGCTGGTGGACATGATCGCGGGTTTCGGCTTCAATGTGTTCGAGTTCTGGCTGGAGCCGCGCATGTTCTGCCGCGAAGCGTTGGACTCGGACCTTGGCCGTGAGTATACGCGTCAGATGAACGTAGTCCTGGATCATGCCCGAGGACGGGGCATGAAGTCCGAGATGATCGCCGCTATCGCCACGGTAGGCGACACATGGCGCACCTTGTGTCCGAACCTCCCCGACGAGTGGCGCGAGGTGATGGGCCTGTGGGACGCCTGGACCCGCCGCTTCCCGGGCCTCGACATCGTGGGGATCTTTCCCGGCGATCCCGGCGCCTGCTCGCGCAATGGCTGCACCGCGGAGACGTACATCGACAAGTCCATCGAAGTGGCCGCGCTGATCAAAAGGAACCTGCCCAGCGCCGAGGTGGAATTTCATACATGGGGCCCGCCATTCTTCGGCTGGGGAATCATACACATGCCGGAAAGCAGCCAGGGCGAGTTCATCCCCCAGGATCAGGCGAGCGCCTGGACCTTCTCAAAGGAGCGCGCCGACAAATCCATGAACCATCTTTTGCGCCGCTTGAAGGACTTCCCACAGGATACCTCCGTGGGCATCAACCTGGGTTTCAATGGCGACGGCAATCCTCAGGGCGAGCAGGATGCGCGGCCGTGGGCTGTCGAGATCGCCAGAACCAATCCGATCCAGACCTGGGATTTCAGCTTGACCGAAGGCGAGAATGCGGTCTACCCGCACTACCGCTTCTCGCGCTTGTTCCAGCGGAGGCGCGAAGAGCGGGACGCGGCACCCTATCGCGGCGGCATCTGTTTCACGATGACGCCGCTTCTCAATCAACTGTCGCTGTACGAAGCCGCGCGTTCCTTCACCCAGCCGGACGCTTCGCCGCACGCCATCGCGGAAGAGTTCTTCGTCAAGCTTTTTGGTGAGGCGGGACGTCCCGTCGCTGCGCTGTATCCGCTGTTCGAAGCGCTTCCCGATTGGGGCAGCTACGACGTGGTGCAGATGCCGCGTGCGGAATACCACGCGAAGATGCGCGAACTGACCGGCGCCCTGCATGCGGCCAGGGACTCGGTAAGCACCGGCATGTCCTTCCATCCCGCCCCGGAAATCTACCGTGCCGAACTTGAGTTCTTCGCGCATCTCTTTGCCGACCTTACCGCGCCCGCGCCAGACTACGAAGCGCTGCGGACGCAGTATTGGGACCGGGTCTATCGGATCTACGATCTTTTGCCGGACCATGTGGATCCGCGCCCCCGCGCCGCCACGGACCGCCTGATCCAGCACTTCCAGCAATGGACATGAGTCCGCGGAGGCGCCAGGGGCCTGAGAACAGAACCGGGTTCATTTGTTGAAGTCTAACCGCGGATTCTGCTCCAATCCCCTGTTGACAGGGGTTTTCCAGCACAGAAGGGGGTTGCGGGTTGCACATCCGTAATCAGGATTTGCTAATGGACCTTACCAGAGTGTTTGATTCGGCCCACGCCCTGCACGCGGCGTCCGTGCATATGCCGCTCAGCCTCGGGCTGCTCGGGCTGCCGCTGGCAATCGCTGCCTTTCTCGCGCCCGGACGGTGGCCGGGCGTGCGTTTGTTTGGCTCGGCCTTCTTCCTTCTTATCTGCCTGGCCGCGGCGACGAGCGCGTACACAGGCCAGCGCGCGGCCGCGGAACTCGTAGCCCTTGCGAACAAGGACATCGAAACCGTTGTATCGCAGCACCGGCTGCTTGGGTGGTCCGTCGCGGCACTGGCCCTGGTCACATGCGCGCTGCTGGCGGCCAGCCATTTCCGCGCGCGCTCCGGCGGCAGGGGAAGCACCGTCTTCGCAACGCTCAGCGCGCTCGCCCTGGCTATTGTTCTGCTCTATACGGGTTCGAGCGGCGGACGCCTGGTGTACGGCTGGGGCATCGGCACTCCCGTCGCGGGCGCCGACGGTACTTCGGGCGCGACACTCATCGTGGGAGGGAAACCAGCTGATACTATGCCCGTCATCCCGGCCGCTCTGGCGAGTGTCGCCGCGCCCGCCGACGCAACGTACACGCCGAACGTCATGCCCATCGACCCGGCGCAAGCTGCGTCGATCACATTCACGAAGGACATTGTCCCTCTTCTCGAACATCACTGCCTCAAATGCCACGGCGGCCAGGACGCGGAGGCGGGTCTGGATCTCAGTACCCACGCGGGTATTCTCAAGGGCGGCGATTACGCCGGCCCCGCGGTGGTTCCTGGCGCGCCGGATAGCAGCCCCATGGTCCTCCACATCCGCGGTGTGTATCTCCCTAAAATGCCGAAAGACGCCGCCGAACTGACAGAAAGCGAACTGCACACAATTCGCCTGTGGATTGCCGCGGCGGCGAAAGGCGAGTAGCGATCCGGACGGGGTGAGTCAGGGTCTACGGGCGTCCATAAGTCGACGCCAGTCGGTCATCGATTTCGTCAGGTGGTCCCGCGCGTCGCCCGGGATTCCATAGCATTGGAGCCCGACCGGGCCTTGATAGCCGAGTTCGCGAAGCGTATCCAGCAGCGCGCCCACATCAAACGAGCCGTTGCCCAAGGGCTGAATCCAATTGCCAGTCCCCGCGTGGATCTCCTCGGCGCGATCCGCACCGTGAATGCTCACGGCAAAAAGATGCGGCATGGCGGAGGTCAGCAGCGGCTTGAGGTTCTTCTCATCGTCCACCTTCAGCCAATGGCACAGGTTGAACATGACGCCGACGTTTGGGCGCTTCGCCTTCTGAACGATGCGCAGCCCGTCCTCCACGTGCTCGAGCCAGTTGCCGGAATGGGGATACAGCGCGACCCGCACACCGGCCTCGTTAGCCATATCGGCGATTTCTTGAACGAGAGCCACGGCCCGCTCATCCAGCGCCGGATCCGATGGGGCGGCTCCGCTCATCAACAAAGCCAGCATCGTCTTGCGGCCCCTCAGCAGCGGGAGCGATTCCTTCAGCCGCGGATCGTACGGAGAATTGGCATCTGCCGCGATGTTGACCTGCAGATAAACCTGAAACAACCTGAGCCCGTGGGCGTCGAGCGTCTTGATGCGTTCCTCGAGATTGTCCAGCCAGAGATGCCCCGCGCCGTCATACCCCAACTCCTCAAGCAGCGCGGCCTGTTGCTCAAGAGTGCGTTTCTGGCTGTCGTGCGTGTCCATGCAGAACGCAAAAAACGCGGGACGGGCGGCTGACCCCTCGTCCGCGAACGTGAACTGCTGAGTGACCAGACACGCGATCGCGGCAGCGAATACCCGTGTCAGCTTCTCCATGGACGCATTCTCTCGAGATTGGAGAGGATGTCGCACGCGACCTTGGCGTCCTCTGCAATTTCGTAATCAAACATGCCCGCAAGGACATGGTCCGCGCCATTCTTGAAGGCATATTGGAAGGCGCTCGCGGGTTCGATGGCGCCTGCCGCCATGACCTTGAACGCGATCCACGGCTTCTCGACCGTCGCCATGAATTCGACGAGTTCCTGCGGGTCCCGGCACCAGTAGCCGGGGATCTCGGCATACGCCGCCGTGAGTTCGTGGGGCTTGGGGGCGGTCGGATATTTGTGATGGTGGAGCGTCTTGATGTAGAAATCCGCACCCACGCTATTCTTCTCGCAGTACATGATCACATTTGAATCGTGAGCGCCAACGCCGGACGGAATGCCGTGCTCCTTCACGAGGGCGACCAGCCTGGCGAGCACCTCGCCGCGGCCTTCCGCGACGAGCTTATCCGAGTGGACCCCCCACAGGTAGACCGCCTCGCAACCGTCCTTCACCAGTGCCTCGACCTGCCTGGCATATTCGCTCAGGTCGTTGCCCACCGGCGCCGTCGGACAGATGATCCACTGGATCTTTCCGCCCATCTCGACACGGTACTTCCGCAGGGTGTCGAGCACGTGAGGCACCGTATGGATGACGAGGGTATTGATCCCGTTCTGTTCCGCGACCGCCATCGTCTCGATGATCTTATCGTCCGTATTGTAATGCGCGGCGAGATTGTAGACATATTTCAAGTCGCGGCTGTGCGTGAAGTGGGTCAACAGGTTTCCCCCAAGCAGGAGGCGGCTGACCTGCAAGTTCCCGATTTTGCCCTGGGGAAGCGCGGCAATGGGTGCTGCCTGCTGCGGGGCCGGCGCGGCCGGGTCCTGTCCACTGGCCTGCATCGACAGCGCCATGGCAGCAGGCACCGCAAGCGCACTCTTCACGAACGTCCGGCGATCGGTCTTATGTAACATGGCAGATTCCCTCTCTGATCGCAATGCTCAGGACCCGCGCCTGGTTGATATCGACGAATTCGTGCACGCATACCGCAATCCGGCAGCCGGCACGGACTGTTTGCGATGACGACCGCGAATCACGATCGTGCCGGTGTGACTGGCCTGGCCGACGAAACGCCGAAGCATGGCTTCAGCACCCCCATGCGTTTGGGCCGAAATCCGCCCTTTGTGGATTTCCCATGGTCAATGGAGCCCCATTCACTTCAACGATCATAGAGCCGCATGCCGGATGTGTCAAGAGACCGCGAATGGACTTGCCAAGAGGCCATTTTGCGGGAATCGCCGGTGAGACAGCGCTTCGAAACGGGCGCCCGAAAGCGCCGCGATACGATACAGGGGTCGCCCTCCGCGATCACGATGCCCTTACACCCAACGGGAGAAGAAGCGCAATCGTCGGGGGGCTTTTCGACAACTCTCCATATTGGCGCCAGTTGGTGAAGGGGCGCGCAATACCGTACTTTCTCGACTCACACAAGCGGCCGCAGGAACTGCACGCTCTTGTGGATATTCTCGTCCGCGCCGTAGCATTCGAGCGAGACCACGCCGTCCCACTTGGTCTCCTTCAAGAAGGCGAGACATTTCTTGATGTTGTCCGCGTTCACGCCGCCGCCGATTGGGACCTCGCTGCACGCGATGCCGGTTTCTTCCCCGCGCGCCGCGGCCGCCAACCCTTCACTCACGTCCTTGATGTGGCAGTGCGACACGTAGGCGCGCAAGGTCTGCAGGTATTCGAGCGGCTCGTGTCCCGCAATGAACGAATTCCCCGTGTCGAAATTGCACCGCAGCCACTCGGAATCGAAGTGCTTGAACAGCTTGACCATGAACTCGCCGTCGTTCGTATAGGGGCCGTGCGGCTCGACATTGATGACAATCCGGTAATCCTCCGCCCAGGACAGCACTTGCCGGTAGTTGTCGCATGTGATGCGGAAAACCTCATCCCGGCTAAGGCCCTCGATTTTGAATGCGCCGTCCGTCGTGTCCACCATGGGACAGTCCAGCTCCGCCGCAAACCGGATGCATTGCCGCACATACTGTACGCCATACGCGGAACCATCCGGCCCCATGAGGGGGAACGCCCCGTCAATTTGCGAGATTTTCAAACCACGCTTGTCGCAATACCGTTTCAGCGCGCGCGGATTCGATTCCAGCGAGATGCCGGGCTCATAGCCCATGGCCTGGATGAAGTACTGGCCGTGAATCGCCCCAAACTCGAGATGTTCGATCCCATACTTGACCGCGGCATCCGCCGCCTTGTCAAACCCCCCGCTCAACGGACGCCAGTTGTCGGTGTGCATGCCGAGTTCGATCATGGTCGCCTCCCTGTCCGTACCGGTGCGTTTGCCCTGCGCACATTCCCCAGACCTCCTCATCGTCGCCGAGTGCGCTGCCTCCAGTCAAATGCGCGAAATCCCGGGAATTGGTGCAGCATGAACTGGGAATTGACCGCCCGAGCAAGCCATGCTGCTGCCCGATGCTCGCATCGAACGGAGGTTTCCATGAAACGCCGGGGACTTCACCCAGGAAGCGACTATCACCGGAGCACCGCTTGGTTTGACAGGAGCAAGTCACGCGCCTACTCTACCAGAGAATCCGCCGGGGCGTTGCTGTGCGAACCCGCATGAACGAATTGGGAATTCCATAACCGTGAAACATGCATCTCCCGTCCAATTCTTCACTGTGCTGTTCCTGATTCCGCTGGCAGTGGCTCGCGCGGAGAATGGCGGAGCCGGCGTGCCACATCCCGTCACCAATCCCGCCTCCCCACGCATGCTCGAGGGTTTCCGGGTGGCGGAGGGCACGCAGCGCACGCCCGGCGCCGCGCTCCCGACCGAGTTGAGACCGTTGGAGGCGCGCCCGAGCACCCCCGGCGAGTTTCTTCAGGACATTCCCTGCGGCGAATACATCGATTTCGACAGGACCGCACCTTTCGGTCCCGTGTTTGACGTGCAGGACTTCGGGGCCGTCGGGGATGGCAAGACCGTCGACACCGCGGCCATCCAGAACGCCATCGAGGCGGCGCACGGCCAGGGCGGCGGTACAGTCTGGATCGCCGGCGGCGACTTTGTCTCCGGTACTCTGGAGTTGAAGAGCGACGTCACCCTGCGCATCGCCAGGGACGCTGTTCTCCGGGCCAGCCGGGACCCCTCGCACTACGCTCCACCGCATTTCATCCATTGCGACAAAGCCCAAAACGTGCGCATAGAAGGGCCGGGGAAGATCGCAGGAGAGGGCCAAGCCTGGTGGCAACCTCCTCGGATGAACGCGCCCGTGACGCCGCCCGAAGTCTTCTCCCTCGAGGAGGCGAGGTCCGTCCACTTCGCCTGCAAACGCAAGAAGGTTCCGGGCCGTCCGTCTCCCTTTATTCGGCTGAACGAGTCCTCGAACCTTGTTGTGAGCAATCTCATCATCGAGAATTCCCCGGGTTGGTCGCTATCGCTTGACCGGTGCAAGGGCGTTCAAGTCGAGGGCGTTGTCCTGGACAACAATTACCACGGCGAAAACACCGATGGCATCGACATCGTTGGCTCGAGCGAGGTGGCGATTACCCGATGTTTCATTTCCACGGGCGACGACGGCATCGTGCTGAAGAACGGATTCGCCGGGGATGTCAGCCGCGCCATGACGAACATCCGCATTACGCGATGCGCGATCCGAAGCGCGGCCAACTGCATCAAGATAGGCACCGAAACGTGGTCCGACATCTCCGATGTTCTGATCGAAGACTGCCGGCTCTTCACGGAAGAGATTTGGCCCTGGGCACTTTCTGCAATCGCTCTGGAGAGCGTCGACGGCGCCGCCGTGCGCAACGTCACCGTGCGAAATGTCTCGGCGAACAATGTCACCACGCCCCTCTTCATCCGTCTGGGCAACCGCAACCGCTGGAAGGACAAAGACCGGGCGGGCGCGCTGGAACATATCACCGTCAGGCAGCTCACCGCGACCGGCGTGGAATTCCCCTGCGTGATCAGCGGGATACCAGGTCTGTACGCGAAAGACATTGTTCTGGAGGACATCGATATCGCCTATCGCGCCGGGGGCGAACAACTCGACATCAAATCGCCTGTTCCCGAAGTGGACGAGGAGTACCCCGAGTTCTGGATGTTCGGCGACCTGCCCGCCTACGCCCTCTTCGCGCGGCATGTCGACGGACTTGTCGTGCGCAACTTCCGTGCGGTTCCGCGGAGCGTCAATGAGCGGGAAGCATTCGTGTTCGAGGACGTGCTGAATCTGGAGAGGAACTGACCTGTGCCCAGTTTATGTGCCACGCGGAGTGAGAGGATTTGCCTCGATTCGTTGCGCTGGCCCTGGGGCTTCCGCCTTGCCGGAATCCCGCCTCGGCGGGACAGGCTCGGCATTCGCCGGCAAGACAATGACCGCGGCTGAAGCATCGTTGTAGCCTGCGCGGCTGACGCTGTAACTTCAATGGCCCAACGCATACGAATCCATGCGAACGATGATCCGTCGAGGAAGTGCGTTTTCAGGTTTGAGGCAAGTCCGGCAAGAATGATGGTGCCATCCGGGCCTCGCAGGGTACACTGAGGGCATAACGCCAAAGGAGACCGAAGATGGCACGCACATTGTTGCTGACCGGGCTTGGATGTGCGGTACTGGCGCTAACGGCCCATGCCGAAGGCCCCGGGGCCCCGCAGAACCTGCGGTGCGAATATGAGACCAACCCCATCGGACTTGACGCGGCTCACCCCCGGCTTTCCTGGGAAGTGAACGATTCCCGGCGGGGCGCTACACAGACGGCGTACCAGATCGCCGTCGCGCCAACGGAAGCGGCCGCGGCAGCAGGGGAGGGCCGCCTGTGGGACTCCGGCCGGGTCATCTCCGGCCAGTCAATCCATGTTCCCTATGGCGGTCCCGCGCTACACGCCGGGGAGCGCTGCTACTGGTCGGTGCGTACCTGGGACAACGCGGACGCCCCATCTCCGTGGGCCGAACCGGCCTTCTGGGAGATGGGCCTGTTCAGCGCAGCCGATTGGAACGCTGCGTGGATCACCATTGAGGAGGCCAAGGCCGGACCCGAGCCGGTTTTTGGCGACTGGATCTGGCATCACGCTGAAAGTACCAGCGAGGTGTCCCGCTACTTTCGGAAGACCTTTGAACTTCCTGCGGATGTCAAGGTTGCTTCGGCGACGGCCTGGGGCGCCGCCAACAACGAATACACGTTCTATCTGAATGGTAAAGAACTGGGCGGCTGCGACGAATGGAAGGCCGTGGAGTCATTTGATGTCGCGAAGGAACTCGTCCCCGGAAAGAACCTCATCGCGATTGAGGGCGTGCACGCGCGCGGGATCGCGGGCATCGTCTTTGGCCTGCACATCACGCTGGCCGGCGGCCGCGTGATCGAGGTCCGCTCGGGGCTGGACTGGCTCACTTCCGCGGAAGGGCCCGAAGGCTGGGAAACGCCTGGCTTCGACGCCAACGACTGGGTTCAGCCAAAGCTGGTCGCCAGGTACGGCGAATCTCCGTGGGGCCGCGTGGCCGACCGCTTCCCGAGCCGCTCGTTCTATTTGCGCAAGGCGTTCACCACGGAACGCTCCCCCATCGTGCGGGCCCGCGTCTATGTCAGTGCGCTGGGAGCCTACCGCCTCTTCATCAACGGAACGCGCGTTGGGCAGGACGAACTCACGCCAGGCTGGACGTATTTCCCAAAGCACATCCTCTACCAGACGTACGACGTAACCACATTGTTGCGGGGTGGCGAGAATGCCGTGGGCATGGTGCTCGGCAATGGATGGTGGGGAGGGAGCATGGCGGGCGCCTGGAAGGATGGCAACCTCCGCGGCATCGCACAGCTCGAGATGGTCTACGAAGATGGAACACGCCAGGTCATTGCGACCGATGAGGGCTGGAAAGGCCATGCCTCACCCATCGTCAAGGACAGCATCTACCATGGCGAGACACACGATGCACAGCAGGAGATTGCCGGCTGGTGCGAGCCGGGCTTCAGCGATGACGATTGGCTGCCCGCCCGCGCCTGGACCGGGCCCATGGGCCAGTTGACGGCACAAGTTGGGCCGACAATCCAAGTCACGGAGGTACTCCCCGCCGTGGCCGTGTCCGAGCCCAGGCCCGGGGTCTTCATCTTTGACTTCGGCCAGAACGCGGCGGGGCGCGCCCGGCTCAAGGTCAGCGGTCCCCAAGGGACGCGCGTACAGATCCGGCACGCCGAAATCCTGCGTTCCGACGGCACGCTTTACACCGACAACCTGCAAGGCGCGAAGTGCACCGATGTCTACATCCTGAAAGGCGTGGGGGAGGAGGTCTGGGAGCCGGCTTTCACCTATCGGGGCTTCCGCTACGCCGAACTCACGGGATACCCTGGCGCGCCTCCCAGGGACGCCCTCGTGATGCACGTTATGCACGCCGCGCTTCCCGCCATTGGCAGGTTCTCGTGCTCGGACAGCATCATCAACCGCGTGCAGGAGAACATCCTCTGGAGCATGCGGTCCAACTTCTACAGCGTTCCCACGGACTGCCCCCAGCGCGATGAGCGCCTGGGATGGACAGGCGACGTTCAGCTCTTCCTGCCCACGGCCTGCTGGAACATGAACGTGGCGGGATTCGTGACAAAGTGGATGCGCGACGTGGTCGATTCGCGCACCCCGGACGGCGCGGCAACGGACGTGGCGCCGGCGCTCAACGCCGCGCCCGGCGCGCCCGGATGGGCCGACGCTATCACGGTCGCGCCCTGGGCCATCTACACCTACTACGGCGACACGCGCATCATCGAGACCAACTATGACGCCATGGCCGGCTGGCTCCAGTATATGCGCGAGAAAGCGACCGATGGGCTCTATGTCATGGGACGCTACGGGGACTGGGTGCCGGTGGAGTCCTCGCCCAAAGAGACGCTGGCCGGCGCGTATCAGTATCTCTCTACCCGATACCTTGCCGACATGGCCGAGGCGATTGGTAAAGCGGACGACGCGGCCGAACTCCGGCGCCAGGCCACGGTCATCGCAGACCTCTACAATGAACGGTATTTCAATGCCGCTGACAACCAGTACAAAGGCGGCACGCAGACCGCCAACCTGGTGCCCCTCTGGTTTGGCATCACCCCGGCAGACAGACGCGCCGCCGTCGTCGGCAACATTACGCAGAACATCGTTGCGCATGACAATCACCTGACAACGGGCTTCATCGGGACGGCCTACCTGATGCCTGTCTTGAGCACGTTCGGCCAGGACGACCTTGCCGGGGAGCTGGCCACGCAGCGCTCGTATCCGTCGTGGGGTTACATGGTCGATGCGGGCGCCAGCACCATCTGGGAGCGATGGAACAGCGACAAGTACGAAGAGCTCCACTCGGGCATGAACTCGTTCAACCACTATGCTTTCGGCACCA
>ERZ747221.2966-NODE-2966-length-14204-cov-3.522687_pt1 | contig 14204 bp, 9 predicted proteins | sample MGYA00374949_ERZ747221 | MGnify/ENA primary metagenome ERZ747221 (study PRJEB28779, sample SAMN05720172) | bioreactor metagenome | isolation source: Anaerobic biogas reactor | place: USA:Washington, USA | collected 2015-08-08 ... | reverse complement strand
TCATCGCGCTTCCGCTTCACGCCTACAAACGCATGGAGCAGGTGGTGGCCTCGATTCAAAAGACCTCCGCCAACATCAAGGTGGTGCCCGATTTGTTCGCCATGACCCTGGCCGCAGCGATCCCAGAGGAGCTGGACGGCATTCCCCTAGTGGGCATCAAGGGACCAGTGATCCCGGATCATATACGGCTGCTGAAGCGGGTCATGGACATTGTCATTAGCAGTGCGGGCCTGGTGGTCCTCTCTCCACTGATGCTATTCGTCGCCTTGCTGATCAAGCTGGACTCCAAAGGGCCAGTTCTGTTCCTGCAGGACAGGGTGGGGGAGAATGGGCGCATTTTTCGCATCTCCAAATTCCGCACCATGTATGTCGGCTCGGATGGGAAGCAGCCTTCGCTCCTGCACGCGGCCCGGGACGGGCGCCTGGTCTATGAGAAGCGTCCGGATGATCCGCGGATCACGCGAATCGGGCGGCGCCTGCGGCGGTGGAGCATTGACGAGCTGCCCCAGCTCATCAACATCCTCAAAGGGGAAATGAGCCTGGTGGGGCCGCGTCCGGAAATGCCGTTCTTGGTCGACCTCTACGAGCCCTGGCAGCGAGCGCGGTTCGCTGTGCCACAGGGATTGACCGGTTGGTGGCAGGTCAACGAACGCAGCGAGAAACCCATGCACCTGAACACCGAATATGACCTCTACTACATCCAGAACTACTCGTTGCTTCTTGATCTGAGGATCATGTTGCGCACGGTGGGGGCGGTGTTTCGGGGCCGCGGCGCCTTCTAGGCCACCAGGGCCCATTGCCCATGTCGTGGCGGGATTCGGGTGGATTCCGCAGCTACTATCCAGGTGAGCTTGGCCTACGCAGCCCCAAGCGCGAGCCGTGAGAACACCAGGGAGGCCCAGGATCGCCAGCCCATGGTCGTCCGGATCGGTCCGGAGGTCAGCGTTCGTTCGCCAGAGAGGTCCGGGCTCTGCCGTCATGGATGCGAACCCCCGCTGGGGTGTCGCGCTCCTCGTCCTCATGGGCGCGTGCGCCGCGCTGTTCATGTTCCGGACCACCGCGCTGGGGCCAGGGGTCAGCCCTGACTCGACGGTCTATCTGGGAACAGCACAGAGCTTGTTGGCGGGAAGGGGGTTCGCGGTCGCAGGCGCACCGATGGTGCGCTTCCCGCCGCTGTACCCCCTTTTGCTTGCCGCTGCCGGGACCTTGCGCCACGGCGATCCCCTCGAGGGGGCGCGCTGGCTTGGCGCGTTGGTGTACGGGGCCAACACGGTTCTTTTTGGCCTCGCGGTTGGGCTGGGGGCAAGGCGGCGCTTGTCCGCGATAGTGGGGGCGCTGGGGGTCTTTTTGCCGTCCACGCACGTGCTGGCGGCGCACGCGATGGCCTGGTCGGAAGGGCCCTTCATCACCTTTGCCCTGGCGGCTCTGCTTGCCCTCGCCGCCTACGCCCTGCGGCCCGACAGGCGCCTGCTCCTGGCGACGGCGTTGCTCGTCGCCGCTGCCCTGTGTACCCGCTATGTTGGAGTGGCGCTGTTGGCGCCGCTGGTGGCCGCGCCCGTGGCCTTCGGCCAGGGGAACGCGCGGCGCCGCCTTGGCGATGCGTGGTTGAGCGCGGCGGTGGCGTTTCTGCCCTTATCCCTGTGGTTGCTGCGCAATCTCGCCGTGGGCGGGACCGCCACCGGCCGGAGCCTGCAGGTGCATCTCTTTGGGATGAGCCACCTACGCGACTTGGCCAAGACGGTGCAGGGTTTTGGCCTCTCCGTCTCGATGCCCGCTTGGGCCCAAGGGCTCTACGCGATCGGGGTCGGGGCGAGCCTGGTCGGAGCCCTGCTCATCCTGGGCCGAAAGGGCTGCTTGCGTAAGCAGGCCCTCTCCCCCCAGATCGCGAGCGCTTGCCTCGGCCTCCTGTTCGTGGGCATGTACCTCGCGTTCACCCTCGCTTCCATCTCGTTGTGGGATGCCGCGACTGCCCTCGACGCGCGCATCCTGTTGCCGGCCATGTTGGTGCTGGCCATGGCCGGCATCGCCCTGGCCTCGGCGCTGGCGCAGGCCCTCCACCGGAGAGCCCTTTGGCCCGTTTTTGTGCTCTTGCTGGCTTGTGGCGCCCTGGTCAATGGCCGCAGCGCTCTTGCCGAAGCGGCCGACATCCACGCGAACGGGCGGGAATACACTTCACGTTTCTGGCGGGAATCCAAGGTTATCAGCTACCTCAAGGAGCTCCCGGATGGCCTGGTCTACTCCAATGCTTACGACGCAATCGGTTACCTCACGGGCAAGCGCGCGCTCATGTTCCCGGCCAAGGTGGATCACGTCACGCTGAAGCCCAATCCGGGCTATGCCGAGCAATTGCGGCGCATGGTTGAAGAGTGCAAGGAGCAGAAATCGCTGATCGTGTCCGTGGACGCGGTGGCCTATCGCTGGTACCTGCCCTCGGCTCAGGATCTCGAGATGGCCGAGTTGCCTGTCCTGCGGGCCTTCCCGGACGGGGTGATCTATGGTCAGGCGGCCAGCGGGGCAACCGAGCCCGCCGCCGCACCAAGCTCCCACGCCCTGATTGCGACGCTCAAGGCGGTGGAGGGGGAGCCCCGGCTGATCTTTTACCAGGCGCCCGCCGGCTTGTGGACGCCGGTGGCGAGCGCGGGCGCGCACCGATCCGCCATCGCCGCAGGGGAGGTCCGTTTCATGTTTGGTCTGGACCACGACGGCGACGGTGTGAGCGAGATCGCGACGCTCAAGATCGTGGATGGCGCCTCGGTGCTCTTGATCTACGCGCAGCCGGCCGGCCCAGAGGAGCCGGCGGTCGTGCTGGCGAGCAACCGCCAACCCATTCCGGCGGGGGACGTTCGCTTCATGTTTGGCGTGGACCGGGATGGGGATGGGGTAGAGGAAGTTGCCGCGGTCAAGGTGGTGGGGGGAACCTCCTACCTGTACATCTATACGGCTCCGACGGGGCCAGGGGCGGAGGCGGCGATGGTGGCGGCGAACGCCGCGCCGATCCCCAGCGGCGACGTGCGGTGGATGTGCCCGGTAGACTATGATGGGGATGGGGTGACCGAGATCGCGGTGGTCAAGGTGTTGGAGGGTGTGCCCTACCTGTACATCTATACCTGTCCGAAGGGGATGTGGACGGGCGTGCAGCAGGTTGCCGCCAACGCGGCACCCATACCCAGCGGGGAGTTGCACGGCCTCTTTGCCATCGATATCGATGACGACGGGCCGGATGAGATCGCGGTGGTCAAGACCGTCGGGGGGACCAGGTACCTGTACATCTATACCTGCCCCACGGGGCCGTGGACCGGGGTGAGCCGGGTTGCCGCGAACCGGGCGCCCATCGTGAGCGGGCAACTGCTGAACATCCTGCCCGTCAAGAGCGGGGCCCGAGGCCCGTAGGACTGCGCCTGCTCTTGCCTTGGCGCTGGGAGTACGCATGTCCTATTGCCACGATTTGGCCTTTGGTGTACAATTACATTGCGGCGTGGCAGGCCACCTTGGTCATTCCTTGCTCGGGCCAGGCTGCGGCCAGCGCCACTCCGCGGCCACTGGGCCAAGCGTCAACTCGAACGTCAGGCGGGACTTGGTTTTGGCCAAGCCATCCAACCATACTCCAACTCGGGCCAACCACTGCCCAACGGGTTGCCCACCAGAACCGTCGTCTAGGGCCTGGGTTCCGTGCTATAATGAGGGTCGGGGCCGTGTACCAGTGGCGCTTTGGAAGCGCTACCGGGTATGCGGCAGCACAGAGGCGGGCAGCGGTGCAGGCAAGAATGGATCGTTCGCGTTAGGAGGTCAGTATGGGCTTCAGGAATCGGCTTGTGGGTTTGTTCCGGGTAGCCATGTTGCTCAGTATCCTGGGCTCTCTATTGATGCCCTTAGCCCAGGTTTCTGCGGCAGCGGCCATAGGTTCTGATGAAACCTCTGACGTACGGGTGGAGGGCCCGGCGGATCTGGATTGGGTGATCCAGAACCCCGGGGGAGACTATGGGTATGCGGTTGGGACCGCGGGCGATGTCAACGGGGATGGCTATGCCGATGTGATCATTGGCGCGCCAATGGTGAACCCGCAGACCGCCGTGGGGCAGGCCTTCGTCTACCATGGATCGGCCACGGGGCTGAAAACCACTCCCGCTTGGTCGGTGACCGGGGCCATTCACACGAGCCTGGGCTGGTCGGTGGGCACCGCGGGCGATGTGAATGGCGATGGCTACGATGACGTGATCGTTGGCGAACCGCACTTTACCACGGCAGCAGGTCTGGTGGATGCGGGACGCGTGAGCATCTTCCTTGGCTCCGCATTGGGCCTGGCCAGCAGTCCCGCCCGGGTGATCGAGGGCAGCGTGGCGAACGCCGGTTTCGGCCTCTCCGTCGGGACGGCGGGCGACGTTAACAACGATGGATTCAGCGACGTGATCGTCGGCGCCCCGCTGGCGAATGGGGGCACGGCGAGCGTCTACCACGGCTCGGCGTCCGGCATCGGCGCCACTCACGCCTGGAGGATACAGGGCGCCGCGGGAACCGACCTGGGCGATGCGGTCGGCACCGCTGGCGATGTGAATGGCGATTACTATGACGATGTGATCATCGGCGTGGCCTCCGCTGGCGAGGTCCGCGTCTATCATGGCTCGGCCTCTGGCCTGGGCGTCACGCCCGCCTGGACGGTGGAGGACTATGCCGAGGGGTTCGGCGATGCCGTGGGCACGGCCGGCGATGTGAATGGCGACGGCTACGCCGACGTGATCATTGGCGCGCCCTACTTTAGCCCTAGCGACTATGGCGATAGCACCCCCGGGCAGAGCCTGGAGGGGCGCGCCAGCGTGTATCTGGGCTCAGCCCTCGGCCTCGGCTCTACCGCTGCGTGGGCAGGCGAAGGCAACCTGGAGAACGTGCAGTTTGGCAGGTCAGTCGGCACGGCGGGCGACGCGGATGGCGATGGCTTTGCTGACATCGTCGTCGGCGCGCCCTTTGTCGAGAGCGAGGTGGGCGTCGGGCGCGTGTTCGTCTACCGCGGGTCGGCCACGGGCCTGGGCGCCGCCCCGGCATGGTCAGCCGAAGGCCCCGAGGGCGCTCAGTTCGGACACGCCGTGGGAACGGCCGGGGACGTGAATAACGACGGCCTTGCGGATGTCATCGTCGGCGCGCCCTGGATGAGCTGGGCCCACGTCTATCAACCCTTCTCGCAGTCCGGGACCAATAAGGTGCCCCATACGCTCTACGGGTCCGTGCTGATCAACCGCGTAGCGCCGCCGGCCGGGTCTGTTCTCACCGTGTGGGCAGGCAGCGTTCAGGTCGGGCGCGCGACCATCACTTCGCTCGGGGGCGTCTCCAGATATACGGTCGAGGCGCTCTGGGATAATCCGGACACGCCCGCAGTGGATGGCGTCACCGTGAATGGCCAGGAGCTGCGGTTCAAGGTCGGCGAGCGAATGACCGACGCGTTGGCATACTGGTCCGAGGGCGCCAATACCGAGCTAAACATCGTTGATGGCGAGGCTTCCTCCTTGATCGCCGTGCGTAAGATGACCAGTGGTGTGCCGTGGCTGTACCTGTACAACTCGCCTTACGAGTTCTGGTCTCCGGTGGTGAGCCAGGGTTCGAACAAGACGCCGATCCCGGGCGGGGACGTGCGGTGGATGTTCGGGCTGGACCACGACGGGGACGGGACCAGCGGGATCGCGGCGGTGAAGGTGGTCGGCGGGGTGCCGTACCTGTACATCTATAGCCAGCCGACGAGCTGGGAAGGGGCGTCTTCGGCAGTGGCGGCCAACCACCTCCCCATCCCGGCAGGGACGGTCCGCTTCATGTTCAACGTGGACTATAACGGGGATGGCAAGGAAGAGATCGGCGTGGTGAAGGTGGTGGGCGGGGTGCCGTACCTGTACATCTATAGCGCGCCGAGCGGGATGTGGACGCCGGTGTCGACGGTGGCGGCGAACCACTTGCCGATCCCTGGTGGGAACGTGCTGTGGATGTTCGGGATGGACTATAACGGGGACGGGAAGGACGAGATCGCCTGCGTGAAGCTGTTGTCGGACGGGGCGAGGTACCTGTACATCTATAGTGCGCCGAGCGGGATGTGGACGCCGGTCTCGACGGTGGCGGCGAACTTCCTACCGATTCCTGGTGGTAACGTGCAGCACATCTTTGCGGTGGACTATGATGGGGACGGGAAGGACGAGATCGGCGTGATCAAGGTGGTGGACGGGTCGAGGTACCTGTACATCTATACCGCGCCGAGCGGGATGTGGACGCCGGTGGCGCGGGTGGCGGCGAACTATTCGCCCATCGCCGCTGGCGACCTGCTGAACATCTTTGGCGTCAAACGCGCGCCGTGAGAACGCCCATGGTCAGCGCCTCGCCCTGGGATATGGATCGCTGGCGCAGGGGCGCCTCCCGCGATGCTGGCGTCCGGAACGCGCACCTCGCGGCAACGCCCTAGGACGATGCCGATGCATGGTCTCCCAGCGGCCCGAGGCGCTTTGCCAATCGCTCTCATCTGCCTGCTGTTGGCTGGCCTGGCCGCCGCCGCGGTCTTGGCGCCTCCCATCTGGGTCGCGGGGGCCCTGGCCGGATTGTTGAGCCTCTGGGTCATCGGCACCTGGCCATCTCTGGGCCTGTTGCTGATCATCCTGGGCGCCCAGTATGCGCCGTTGCTTTCCAAGATGCTCGCCAACAAGGTACCCTATTACCTTGCGGTCGTCTCGCCCGTGCCTGTCGCCATCGCGGTGGTCTGGGCGAGGTGGCGCAAGACCTCTGGCTTGGCATCCATCGGCTGGTCTCCGTTGCGGGCGCCCCTGCTGCTCGTGTTCGGGCTGTTTTGCATTCAGTTGCTGAACCCGCGAGTTCCTTCTTATGGCGCGGCCGTGTCGGACTTGGGCCGGCTCTTTGCTCCCATGTTCGTCTATGTGGCCTTGGTCTTTGCCGATATCGACGAGCGTTGGCTCAAGGGATTGCTCATTGGCCTCGCGATCAACGCCGCCATCGCCGCAGCCTATGGCCTCAGCCAGGAGCTGATCGGCTGGCTGCCTTTTGAGGAAGCCTGGGCGGCTTCCATCGGCGCGCATGGCTTTGTGCCTGGCGCGGCCTTGCACAGGCGGCCTCCCTCGGTGACCTTTTACTCGGCCACGGCGGCGCTCTATCTGGCCTCCCTCTTCTGGCTGTTGCAGGCCCTCGCGGTGGAGTTCCGGCTCTCGGGCTGGCGCAAGCTGGGCCTGCACCTGATCTCTGGCTTGGCCGTCGTCGCCATGCTTTTGACGCTGACCCGAGGGATCTGGCTGGCCTTCGGGGCGACGCTTGTCCTCAGCCTCTCGGTTGGCCTTGCCAACTGGTGGAATTCTGACCCATCGCGGCCGCGCCTCTCTTGGCGCCAATTCCTGGTCGGCCTGCTGGTTGCGGGGCTGGTTCTGGGAGCGGGGATGGCCTACGTGATCAACACGCAAGCCGCCCTATCGCGCGAGTCGGGCGGCGTGCTCGAGCGCCTGGCGAGCGTCCTGGACGTGCGCACCTATACGTACTCGGGGACCGCGGCAGGGTCCAGGCTGTCGACCTGGGCCACGTTTCTCTCCTCCATAGATCCGTGGGGCTATCTGGTGGGCTACGGGCTGGGCAACGTGGGGGCCGCTGGCGCGCGTTTCGCTGGGGACCGGAGCCTCTCCCAGACCACGGTGGACAACTGGTACCTGACTACCCTCTTGATCGGCGGCCTTCCCACCATGTTATGTTTCATCTGGTTGCTCTGGCGTGCGGTGCGCACCGGGCTGTCCCTTGGCCAGCGCGGCGCGGATCGAACGCTCGCTGGCGCGGGTTGGGCCCTGGCTTGCGTGGTGGTGCTATTCGGCGGCGCCTTCCTGACCGGTGACTATATGGATGCCTATCCGGCCAACCTCTTTTTCTGGATCAGCCTTGGGCTGCTCGATCGGCTGGCAGCTCGGCGAGCCGCCGCCGCTGGGGAGCCGAGCTTGCAGGGGTCAAGCGGATCGCCTTCCCATGCGCGCCCTCTCTAGCAGGATGCGCAGCAAGAAGGTGGGGTTGCCAACCACATAGCGACGGAATAGCCGCCGCGGCTCCTGCAACAGGCGATAGAGCCACTCCAGTGAGTGGTCCGCCATCCAGCGCGGGCAGCGTCGCAGCGTCCCCGACACATAGTCAAAGCAAGCGCCGCCGGTCAGAAACACGTGGGCATCCACCCGGTCCCAATTCTGGGCCAGCCACTGCTCCTGGAGAGGCATGCCCATCCCCACGACCAGAATGTCAGGATGGGCCGCGTTGATCTGGGCGATGACGGCGTCGTTCTCGCCGCCTTCTTTCGCAAAGTAGCCATGGTGGGCGCCGACAATCTCGAGGGCGGGGAACCGTGCGCGCAGCACGTCCGCGGCGCGGGCGGCCACCCCGGGCGCGGACCCCAGGAAGTACAGGGTATGCCCTCGTGTAGAGGCCAGCTCTGCCAGTTGCCACATCCAATCCGCGTAGGTGATGCGCTCGGGAAGCTCGTACCCGAGCAGGCGAGCGCCAAGCCGAACTCCGGCGCCATCGCAGAACACCACCTCGGCGCTGTTCAGGAGCTCCTTGAGCCAGGGGTGCCGCTGCGCCAGGTTCATGCAATGGACATTGACGTTCAGAACCAGCGCCTTGCGTCCAGAGTCAATGATCTGCGTGATCCGCTCATGGAGTTGGTCGGTCGTGAGGGGGTCGATGCCGATGCCCAGGACCCGCACTTTGCCCGTTTGCTGATTCATCCTTGACTCCAAGTCGTTGAGCTGCAAGCGCTGGGCTACCCCAGCACCGCCCGCAACGTTCGCACCAAGTCCCCGGATAAGGCGCGAAGCGAATACTGCTCCTCGGCGCGCTGACGTCCCACCTCGCCCATCTGCCGGCGCAGCTCCTCATCCCGCAGCAGGGAGCCAAGCGCAGCGACCCACTCATCCGCCGATTCGGCCAGAAGGCCCGAACGGCCGTGCTCGACGATATAGCGGTTCTCGCCCACGGGCGAGGCCACGCAGGGCAAGCCTACCGCCATATACTGGATCAGCTTGAACCCGCACTTGGCGTCCTCCCAGGGCGAGGAGGCCAACGGCATCACCCCGATATCGCACCCCTGCAGGTTGGCGACCTCCTGGTCCAGGGTCCACACGACCCGCTCCACGGGCACTCGCCCCGCATCGAGGTCGTGGACATTGCGCGCTCCCACCACCTTGAGCCGGAAGTCGTGCCCGCGAGATCGCAGTATCTCCAGAGCCGGAAGGATCAACTGCAATGACGGCAACGTGCTGTGGCTGCCTACCCAGCCAATCACCGGCGCATCGCCGGAGGGCGATCGAGATGTCCGCGGCTGGTAGCGATCCGTATCGACCGGCGTGGGAATTCGCGTGACGGCCGTCGTATGCTGCCGGGCGTATTCCTCGAGATGGCGGCTGCCCACGATCACATGGCTGGCCAGCGACACCACATCCGCCACTCGAGCGGGGTCGCGCAACCAGTCACGCCAGTTGCGCTGGTAGGTCGGACGCGTATAGATCGCGTCGTCGAAATCATAGACAAACCGTGGTTGGAGGCGGCGCGCCAACCTCTCTACCGCTGGCGTGAAGAAGGGAAAGACCTCACGGTGTACGAACAGCATATCATAGCGCCCGACGCTGAGCAACTCGGCCAGGCGGCGGCCGCAAGCCGCCAAAAGGAGCGACGCCTTGAGCGCCGCCAAGCGCGGGCCCGGCTCGTTCTTGATCGCATAGAGCCGGGGCGGAAAGAAGGAATGGAAGGTTGGCTCCAGGCCCGCCTCGCGCAGCGCGGGGAAGAACTGGAGGATCCTGTGGCGGGTGGCCGCATCGGCCACAGGATAAGGCGCCAGGAACAGCACGCGGGCTCCGGCCTGCCGCTTGCTCATGGGGCCCTCCCAGATTCGCCAAACAAGGCGCGCTCCGCCGCATCGACCGTGCGCCCCCAGGTGAACTGGCGCGCTGTCTCCAGTCCGGCTGCGGCAAACTGGCGGCGCATCTCTTGGTTGGATAGGAGCTGATCGAGGCCCTCGGCGAGGGCGGCGGGATCGCCAGGCGGGACGACCAGGCTATTGCCCCCAGGCGCGGCAAACTCGCGCACCCCGCCGCAGTCGGTGGTGATGACGGGGACGCCGCAGGCCATCGCCTCCAACGGCGGGAGTCCAAAACCCTCCGCTCGCGACGAAAAGGCGAAGACGGACAGGCGATGGTAAAAGGCGCACATCTCGGCGTCGCTCTGCGGACGGACCAGATCGCACGGCGCGGCGAGGGAGAAGGGTATCGGCTCGGGCATGGCGAGCAGCACCCGGAAATCCTGGCGCCTCGACCACAACAAGGCGAGCGCGTCCACCAGGGTGTCGAAGCCCTTCACCCAGCCGCGTCGCGCGATCGCTCCGATCATCAGAGGCGGCTCGGCGCGATCCGAGCGCGTCGGGTGAAACACCGCCGTATCCACCCCGGGCGTCACCAGATCGTAACCCGCAGGCCCGCCCGGCACGGCCAAGTCGCCGAGCCAGCGCGAGTTGACCAGGCAGCGCAGCGGCAGCCGGTACGTGGCGCGAGCCACCCACCCCTTGACCGGCGCCAGCTTGCCCTCCGCAAACCAGGGCTCGTAACCCTGGATGAAATAGTACCCCCGGCGCCCCGGGCTGAACCGGGTTCTCCACCAGACGGCCAGGGCGGTAGGGTAATACGTGGCCAGGACGGCGTCCGCGTTGGCCCACTGGCGCGCCAGGAACGGCAGGCTCGCCAGGTTCTTGCCGCGAGAGAGCCGCGCGAGCCACCCCGGCCCAACCTCCAGGACCGGCGCGGCGGTGGCAAAGCCCCGGGCAGCACCCGCCGGGATCACAAAGGTGACTTCGTGGCCGCGCGCGATGAGGCCATCGGCGATCTCGACGAGGACGCGGGTCCCGCCGGTCCGCGCCAGGTCGAAGGCGACGATGGATAGCTTGCCCTTACCGGCGCCCATGAGCCTCTCCAATGCGACCGCGAACCAGGCCCAGGATCAGCCTGCGGTTGGCCTCGCCGGCTGCGCGCAATGAGGCCAGGCCCGCCGCCTGAGCGGCTCGCAGCTCGTCGCGCCTGGCCCAGGCGGAGCGCAGACGGCCAGCCAGGGCCGGGAAGTCCAGTTCGTCCGTCCGCGCAAAGACCTCGGCGCCGGTGCGCTCGACGAGGCTGTCGATCTTGGGGCCGCGACTCACGGCCAGAAACGGCGTCCCTGCCACCATGGCGAGGATGAGCAGGTGCATCCGCGTGCTGATCACCAGGTCCACATGGGCCAGAAAGGCCAGCAACTCGCTGGGCGCATAGTCGCCGCTCAGCAAGCGGGCCTCCTCTGGCCGCCGCATCGTGCGGATGGCCTCGGACATCACCCAATGGTCGAATTCGGGCGTGGTGTTCATCGGGATAAAGACGGGCGTCGCCTGGAGCTCCTCGGCGATATAGTCCGCGGCCTGGGCAAAGAAGGCGGCGAGCTGCTGCGGTCGTTTGATGGCCTCTGGCTCGTAGGCGAGGGACAAGCCCACCAGCGGGCGCGAGGAGCTGGCGATGCCCTGACGGCGCATGAAATCCTCGGCCAGGCCCGAGTTGGACGCCGGGCGGAGCGAGAAGGCGGGGTCGGCCGCGGCCAGCGCCTTGCCGCGGGGCGCCCCCCACTCCTCGAGCAGCGTGGCGGAGGCGGGGTCGCGGACCGTCACCACGGAGGCGCAACGGCAAGCGAACGCCACCACCCGCTGCATCCAGCGCAGGCTGAGCGGCTCGACTCCGGCGGCATAGATCATGGTCGGCTTGCCCAGCAGCCGCGCCCACAGGGTGAACACGGAGGGGTAAAGAGGATAGCCTTTCAGGATGCCCAACGGCTCTTTCTGGGGCCAATAGGGGGCAAAGATGCTGGCCCCTCCGCAGATGACCAGGTCCGCGTCCAGCACCGCGCGCAGCGGCGAGGTCGTCGTCACCTTGATGCCGCGCACGCCCAGGCGCTCGGCCGTGCTCTGGGGGCGCCAGGTCAGGACGGAGACCTCAATCTCCCCGCGCACTTGCTCCAGGTCGCGCAGGATGCCCTCCAGGATGGCCTCGTCCCCGACGTTACCCTGCCCGTAGGCTACACCACCAATGAGCACGCGTAGTGGCACTTGTCTCCTCTTTCCTAGTCAAGCCGGGATGCCCGGCGCACCAAGCGGCCGATTCGCCAGGCCGCCGAATTGCAGAGCCGAAACATCAAGCGGGGCAGATGCGCCAAGAGGCGTTCGGAAGCCCGCGCGCTCAATAGCGCCCACCTCGAGACGGCGCCCAGCGCGGCGACGCGATCCGGGAGGGTGGCCTGGCCCAGCAAGGCGCGTTGTCTCCGAAACTCGGGGAAACGCAGACCGAGCGCCCAGGCGCGCGCGGCTTGCCTGGCCGCAAGCGCTCGGACGCGCGCTTGTGGCTGCGCAGCCCACAAGCGCGCGAGAGGGAGCGGCCAGACTGTCACAGCCCCGGCGTCCTGGGCACGCTGCAACATCGCTTGCCCGGTGGCGCTGCGCGCCACCGCCAGGTTCGTGCCCAGCGGGTCCCGGGCATACTCGGGGAGCCAGGCGTCGCCCACGGCGAGATCGGCCTCCTGGGCGAGCGCGTCCCCGCAGATCAGGCAGCGGGCCGGGGCATGGGCCTCGGTGCGCCAGAGATAATTCACGAGCGGATCGGTGTGCTCGAGGCGTCCTTCATGCCCCTGCGCGTCGGCCAGCCGAATCTCGCCGGGCCACCCATCCCGGCGGTAGTGGACCTGCGCGAGCGCCTCGTGTGACAGCCCCGCGCGATGCGCCAGAATGCGCGTGTAGCCCAGCGTCTTGGTGTGCGCGCAGAAAAGGCCCACGAGCAAACTCACCCGCTGCGCGAGAGCGGCATTGGCCTCCATGGCGCGCCGAACGGCGGCCACCTGGCAGGGCAATCCCACCACGGCGTATCGGCCCGGCGGAGCCGAGCGGAGGTCGCTCAGCCGCACCAGGGGCGAGGTGGGGCAATAGCGCGAGCCGACGGAGCGGCGGATGTGCTCCGCATCCCGGGCCACCACGGGCGCGACCCCGCGAGGATCCTGCGGATCGGGGTTGGCCAGCACCAGGGCGCCATCCAGCTCACCTGCCGCCACCAGGTGGGCCAGCAGGGCGGTCACCAGGCCGCCGGTGGGGGCCCGCCGACGCCATGAGTCCTCTGTCGCGTGCCCGGCATAGAGGCGGAGCGCCGGAAGCGCCCGGTCCGAGCCGAACACCAGCGCGCTGCATACGCGCAGGCACAGCCCGCATTCGATGCAGCGAGACTGCTCCACCTGGGGCCAGTGGTTGCCGTCGCTATCCGGCGCCAAACGTATGCAAGCAGCGGGGCAGAGCGCCGCGCACGCGCCGCACTGGGTGCACAGTCGGCCCACTCCGGCAATGTTCACGGGAACTCTCCTCGGGGGGCAGCAGCGGACCACCTCAGCGATCTGGAGCCGACTGCGGCGGCAATGCAAGCCATGGGCATCACCTTGACGACATTCGGAATCGGCCCAAGAGCCCCGCGAGCTCGGCGGTGGTGATGATGATCCCACGCTCCTGGACAGTCGACATGCGTGACTCCGTGGCGAGAATCCGGGCCTTCGTGCGGGGGAACCCATGTGCGAGAAGGATGTGAGGGACCGGCAGGATACCACTCGAATGGTACACCGAATTGCCGTGGTGTGGTGTAAACGCAACGAGCCGGGCGCGCCGCAGTCTTGCGGCGCGCCCGGCTCGTTGTCAAAAAAACTCGGCGGGTGGTGGGGTAGCACTCGCCGACAGATGCAGGCTATTCCTCAGGCGCTCGGTCCGCTTCGCCCTGGGCCTCCTCCATGGCGAAGATGGTGGGTCGCGGCAGCGTCATCATCCGGGCGGCGCCAGCGAACTCCACAATTTCGGACGGCTGCATCCCCAGTGCCTCGCTGAGGCGCCGGGCGACATGCGGGCGTGGGCCGGACTTGCCCAGCTCGATCTGAGAAACGGTCACCCGTGCCACCCCGGCACGGTCCGCCAATGCCTGCTGCGACAGTCGTCGCTCTTGCCGCGCTTCCCGGAGCGTCAGCATCGTACTTCTCTCCCTCTTCCCTCCCAGGTGCTCGCCGGTCTGCGGGGTACACGGGGTACCGGCGAACCGAGCCTGCGGTGGACTCGCCACACACAGAATGTAGGCCGGAGCCAGCGGGGTTGCACAGGTGACCGTACGCCTTTTTCT
>ERZ747221.2954-NODE-2954-length-14247-cov-4.487650_pt1 | contig 14247 bp, 18 predicted proteins | sample MGYA00374949_ERZ747221 | MGnify/ENA primary metagenome ERZ747221 (study PRJEB28779, sample SAMN05720172) | bioreactor metagenome | isolation source: Anaerobic biogas reactor | place: USA:Washington, USA | collected 2015-08-08 ... | reverse complement strand
CCCGCACATTCACATCCTGTCGGAATTGACCGGGCTGCCGGATCACTGGGCCCCGCGCCAGGAGCTCGACGGGCTGACTGGCATCCACTTGCAGCAGAATTTGATGCTGCCGATCCCCCGCGCTACGAAGCGCTTGATCGATCTCGTCGGCGCGACGCTCGGAGCGATCATCCTGCTGCCGCTGTTGTTTTACATCGCGGGCGACGGTAACGGTTCGCGGCCGGGCGGTGGGGCAACGCTCGACCTGCGGGATACCGCCCGGCTTGTCGGGCTGGTTGGCGACGCGATCATGCGTGCGGTGGCGATGCAGAAGTTTGAGGAGTGGCAAGCCAAGCTGGGCCACTTCTTCTCCGGCAAGCTGGTCACCAAGATCCTCGAGTCCGAAGACCCCCGGCAACTGGAACCGCAGATCCGCGAGTCGACGGTGATGTTCTTCGACATTCGCGGCTTCTCGCTGTTGACGGAGGGTAACCTGGAGCGGATTCTCGCCTACCAGGGCGAGCTCAAGCGGGCGATGACCGCCATGACTCAGTGCGTCTTCGATCATGACGGCGTGGTCATTCGCTACATGGGGGACGGCATCCTGGCCTGCTGGAACGTGCCTTACGATTTGCCGGACCACACCGAGCAGGCCTGTCTGGCGGCCCTGGGCATGACCGCGTTGCTTGGCGAGGTGACGGCGGGCTGGACGTGTGGCATTGGGCTGGGGGTAGGGGATGTCGTGGCCGGCTCGCTGGGCTCGGAGCAGGTTTACGCGTACGACATTCTCGGCCCGGTGGTCAATCAGGCCAGCCGGGTCGAGGGCATTACCAAGGCGGTGGGCGTGCCGATTCTGGTTACAGAGGACGTGGCCAAGGCGGTCTCGCCGGAGCGCATCCTGACCCGTCGTGTCGCCCGTTTTCTGCCGGTGGGCGTGGAGACGGAGGTTGATCTGTATACCATCGAGGCGACGCCGACCGACGCCGCTGCTCGCGAGACGATCGAGCACCGCCACCGGTTACATGCTCAGGCGTTGACGGCGTTCGAGCAGGGCGACTGGGAGACTGCCTTTGATATTCTGCATGCCATCGTGAAGGAGGACGCCGCCGCCCGGTATGTGTACACGTTGGCCTTGCAGCGCAAGCCGCCGCGGGATTGGCGCGGCGTGGTCGAGATGAGCAGCAAGTAGCCCTGGGAGGTCCGTTTTGCCGCCGCGATGCGGAATGGCGCGGTGGGTGACGCAGGTGCGACAAGGATGCGAGCGAGTGGAGTACGAGAATGCCACGCGTGCCCGACAGGATGAACCCGGACGATACGGTCCTGCTGGTGGTAGACGTGCAGGACAAGCTTCTGCCCGCCATTCATGAGGCGGACGCCTGTGTCGAGCAGTGCCGACGCATGATCGAGGCGGCGAAGGTGCTCGGCGTGCCGCTGTTGGTTACCGAGCAGTATCCGTCCGGACTGGGCGCCACCTGTGCCGTCCTGCGGGACGCGTTGGGGGGCGCGGAGATGTTCGAGAAGACCGCGTTCAGCTCCTGCGTCGAGCCGTTGGTCGCCCGGTTGCGAGAACTGGCCCGGCCGAACGTCGTCGTGGCGGGCATCGAAACCCATGTGTGCGTGCAGCAGACGGTGCTGGATCTCCTGCGACTGGGTTACACCGCCTGTGTGTGCGCCGACGCGGTTGGTTCCCGGCGGCCGCTGGATCGCGACATGGCCGTCGCACGCATGCGCCAGGCGGGTGCGATCATCACTACGATCGAGAGTGTCATCTTCGAACTGACCGGCGAAGCGGCTACGGACATTTTTCGCCGGGTTCTGAGGATCGTGAAGTGAGCGGGGAGCATGGGGGGCTGCGAACATGTGATGTTGAGGATGCGAGTTGTTGGGGGATAGAGGTATGGAGGCGCGGAGGCACAGAGGCGCAGAGGCAGACAGGTGGATAGGCGGGGGGAGTCGGGCTTGGTGAGGCGGTGGCAGCACACATCTCCGTCGTTGTTTGTTCTCGTGGTTCAGGTTCTTGGTGGGTTGAGTTCGCGGCCGGCAGCGCTGAACAACAGCGACACAGCCCCTCGGCGTTGCAGAATGTACCATCACTGAGACTTGCAGGGCACAGCGACTACTGACGGTTTCGTTGTGTCACGGGCACAGACCAGTCCTCATGACGCAAGCTACATCGGCTGGCCCGAGCGGTGATAATCGCTATCATGTCCCGGTCACAGAGGAGGCACGATGACCGGCTTGAACGAGTTGATCTTCATAGTGCATTTACTGGCCGCTGGGACGCTGCTGCTGGCGGCGGCGCGGGCGGGGCGGGTGTGGATTGTGGCATTGGTCGTCACCTGCACGCTGCTGATGAACATCCTGGTCATGAAGCAGGTGACCTTGTTTGGTTTGGCGGTGACGGGCGGCAATGTGCTGTACGCGATGGTGTTCTTGGCCAACGACGTGCTGAACGAGCATTACGGGCGGCAAGCTGCCAAGCAGGCGGTGCTCATCGGCTTTGCCGCGGGCCTGGGGGCCATGGTGCTGATGCAGTTTGGGCTATGGTATGAGCCCAATCAGTTCGACGAGGCCCAAGGTCGCCTGGAGTACTTCTTCCGTGTGGCCGCATTTCCTCGGATCATCATCGCTTCGATGCTCAGCTATCTGCTGGCCCAATTGCTCAACACCACGTGCTACCATTGGATTCGCACCGCCACCGGGGCGAACCGATTGATGTGGCTGCGAAGCAACGCTTCGACCTGGATGTCGCAGGCATTCGATACGGTGCTGTTCACGACCGCCGCACTGGCCGGCACGGTGATCAACTCCTGGGTGGAATGGCGGGATGCGGTGCTCTTCGCCTGGCTGATCAAGATTGCGGTGGCGGCGGCGGCAACGCCTTTTCTCTATCTCACCACGTGGCGTCGCCTTTGCCCGCGGGATTCGCAACGCGGACAGTTCTAGCGGTCTCCGCCAGATACCCTGTGATACAGCGTCGGCCAGGGCGAGGCGCCTGGCCCACACCTGCGAGACGCCCACCATGGCGGGCAGGCCGGGGCCACGCCTCAAGACACAGGCCGCTTGGCGGTCGCATTAGTCGCTTGTACGGCCCATGAGCAGGGCGCGGGCTTGCGGATGGTCGGGAGCAATCTCCAACGTGCGCTGCAGGGCGTCGCGGGTTTCCTCGGACAGGCCGAGTTGATGCAGAATCGTTGCCCGAGCGTAAGGATAGTCGGCGACACCAGGATCGAGTTCCTCGGCCTTGTGCAGATGGCGGATCGCGGCTTGGGGATCGGCGAGCTGGTTCTCGGCGAGGGCGAGGTTGTACCAGTAGCGGCTTTGGGCGGGGTCGAAGGTACAAATGCAGAGCCGCCACGAAACGTCAAAAATCACACCTTCGAACCCGTAGTAAAAAATACAGAGGGGCAGTATGAACGTGTTCCTTGGCCCAGTTGGATGACCGTCACTCCTATTGGCAGTGGGCAGAATACCTGGACGTTTGTAGATGACCGCTGTCAGGGAAAATTTTGTTTTCTCTCTGGATGGTAAGATAGTTTTCGCAAGGGGGTAACTATGCTTTACTCTGTTATAGCTGTCAAACGGAGTTGGAGGCAAGCCAATATCCTTATCGTTTTGGGTGTGTGTCTATGCATTGTGTTGTTGACCGCATGTGTTGAAAAAACCGCGGATGCCGGGGACATCGCTAAAGAGTTCTTCGAAGCATTCCGAACGGCAAATCTGGATAAGGCCAAACGAGTCACGGCGCCGGAGCAATGGGACCAGATTGAGGAGTGGATGCAGGGCCGGCAATTCTACCGATGCCGCCGGGGAGATTGGGATGGTACGGGAACGGGTGGTGTAGGGGGCATTCTTTCTTCTACCAATGAGGCGCATTGGGGATATGAGTACCAATGTGTAAGTCAACTCACGCCATATACCTTTCGAATTAACGATATCTGGCTCAAGGAAACCGAAGCTGGCTGGAAAGTGTACAAATGGGGGGCGATCTGCGAAACTTTTGCCTATCCTGGAGATCGTTGCCCACTTGAGGAGCCATAAGGTTATCGCTTTCCTGGTAATGTAATTTGGAGACGAGGTGGCGGGTTGAGGCAGCGAGCTCTGGCCCGGTTACACCGTCACTGGCGCGATAACGCGTTTCGTCTACAATGGAGATGGCGCGCGCGTCCTACGCGAAGACGCCGGCGGCGTCACGGCCTACCTGGGCGCGGTGGAAGTGCGCCTCAGCGCGGCGGAGCGCGTTACCGCCAGCTACTACTTCGCGGGCGGGCAACGCATAGCGCTGCGTGTAAGCGACAGCGAACTCACCTACCTGCACGGCGATCATCTAGGCAGCGCGTCCCTGGCGACGGATGACGCGGGCGCACAGGTGAGCGCGCTGCGCTATTACCCGTATGGCGAGACGCGCAGCGGCGCAATGCCGACGAACTACCAGTTCACCGGTCAACGGCGCGAGAGTGGCTTGGGGCTGTACGACTACAACGCCCGCTACTACGACCCTTATCTTAACCGCTTCATCCAGGCGGATTCGATTGTGCCCAGCCCGGGGAATCCGCAGAGTCTCAACCGGTATGCGTATTGCTACAACAATCCGCTGAAACACATAGACGTCGATGGCCATTTCCCGTGGATTGTGGGGGGCGGCTTGGTAGGCATGGCGGTTGCTTACGGCGGTCAAGTCGTCGGGAACTTGAACAGCGGTATGGAGTTAGGGGCAGCCTTAACGACCAACATCGATCCGGCAGCCATTGCTACCGGCGGTTTGATCGGGATGGCCGCCGGAACCGGGATAATGCTCTTGGCGCCAGTCGCTACCAGTCTTGTCGGCGGTGGAACTCTGGCAACTGGCGGAGGATCCTTGGCTGCAGCTGGTACTCTTGCCGCAACGGAGTTGATGGACGGGGACGATGATGAAATGCGGATTGCGCAGCAAATGGCGGCTCCTTTCAGAGGTTATCAATTCCGTGCTGTTAATCCCAATCACCTTCCCAACCCGGGAGCTCAGGCCAAGATGTTGGATCCGGCTTATCAAGAGTTTATTAACAATTACAATTACGATTGCAGTGAAATAGCAAGAGACTTGTATAATGCGGCTGGCAGTGGTAGGATTGCGCAAATACATGGAGTAACGAAGTGGACTGAAGTTGTTATCCCTGAAGCCGGTAATATGGTTCGCCAGTACTATAATCACTATGTTTATACTGATGGTGGGTATGTGTTTGATCCACGACTATCAAGGGTTCCCATACCTTGGGGCGATTACTTGAGGTTGTTGAAAGGGCTAAATCCGGAAGCTCTCATGGAATGAGCGTATCAATTAAGGAGAACGGATTTGTATGATTGACATCATTGACGCGCTGAGAAAATGGGGAGAAATTGAGCAGTATTCTTGTAATAGTGGAGAAGAACTATTCTCTAGATTCCCTGATTTGATAACCGTTCCGCCACTAGTTGTGTGGCGTTATGTAAATCCCACCCCTCAATTGGCTAAAAGACTGACAAGTGTTATAGGGTCTTTTCAAGGAAATGTGGAATGGATGTTCCTGAGCAAGGGGGAAAATTGGTCCCTTTGTCCAGCTTTAGTCAAAAACCGAAGCGACCTGTCAAAACTGCAAAAACTTAATCCCGGGTATGGTATTTGTGCTAATAATGAATTACCAAAACTAGCCGAGCACATTCGCAGGGCAAGTGAGCTTACCTCCATTTGCTAGACCACAAATGGGATAGAATAAGTTAAAAAGAAACCGAGGCGGGCTGGAAAGTGTATAAGAGCGGGGCGATCCCTGAAACTTTTAGCTATTCCGGAAAACCTTGCCCACCTGGGGAGATATGAGTTTATCGCTTTCCCGACAGTGCAACTTGGGGTAACGCAGTGGACAGCGCCATAACAATGGCGCTGTCCAGTTGCACCGTCACCGGCGGCGGCGCTCAGGTCGCACTCCTGCGTTGCCCTATCCTCCGCGCCGGTAACTTCATTCTATCACCATTTACGCTTCCGGGGTAGTCCCATTTAGGACGGTGTGGAGTTGCGCGACCAACGCCAGGCGCGCTTCCAGGTCCAGGTGCGGCGCGCGCAGCTGCGCCAACAGCACATTCACATTCTCATCTGGCGTGACATCCGCCGGTTCAGGGTCAAGCTCTGTGGTATCCGGTGCGGATAGCAAAAGCCGTTGTTCCACGATTTCCATTGTCGCGTAGTAATCCTCGGCCACGGTGCGGTCGTGGACGCGGGCATAGATGAGCGTCGAGTTGATCCTCTGATGACCCAGCAGTTTCTGGATCGTCGTGATCTTGCACCCGGCGTTCACCAACTGCGTGGCGAAGGTGTGGCGCAGCCGGTGCGGGCTGACCTTGACGCCCACCCGCGCCCCGGCTGCCTTGATCCGGTCGCGCACCAGGTCCTTGTACAACGGCGCATTGCGGTGCAGAAAGACGTGGTCGGCGCTGCCCAGGCCGCGCACATCGAGATAGGCTTGCAGCGCCCGCGTCGCCGTGGTGGTCAGGTACACCGTGCGATCCCGCAGGCCCTTGCCCCGGCGCACCGTGAGCCGTTGTCCCGGCAAGTCCAGGTCTTCCAGCCGCAGTTCTTCGACCTCGCCCAGGCGCAATCCGCCGTGCCAGAGCAGGTAGAAGGCGGCGCGATCCAGCAGCGCGTCACGGCGTTGCGCGGCGTTGGAGGCTTGGGCGACCTGGCGCTCGAAATCGTCGCGCAAGCGGTGGACTTGCGCGTCGGTGAGGAAACGCGGCAGGCGCTGCGCTTCCTTGAGGCCGTGGAGGCGCAACAAAGCCTGCGGCACGGCGAAGTCCTGTTCTTGCAGGAAACGCAGGAAAGCCTGGAAATAGCGCAAGTCCTGGTTGATGCCGCTGGCAGCGTACCCGGCCGCCAACCGTTGGTCGATGTAAGCGAAAATGTCCTGGCGCTGCACGTCGCCGGGCGCGTCGCACGGATGTTGCGCGCAGAGCCAGCGCCAGATGCGGGTGTGCTGGCTCCAGAAGCGGTGGATGCTCTCCGGCAAGCGCGCCGGACGCCAGTTGCGTTGCAGGACGTGTTGGTAACGTTCGAGCTGCTGGATGAGCCAGGCCGGGAGGCCCGCGCTGTAGTAGGCGTGCTCGACGTCCGGTAGCGTCACCACGACGCAGCCGCGTTCCTGGCGCAGAAAGGTGCGGAACTTCTCCAGGGCGAGGCGACACATATGGATCCATTCCGCGCTCAGGTGTTTGGCCTGGATGTAGTCCAGGGCGCGTTCCAGATCAGCCTCCAGGTCGAGCTGCGAATGCGGCTTGAGATTCAGGCCCAAGGCGTGCCCGGCCATCGGAATGTAGAGTTGCGCGCTGGTGTAGCGACTGTGACCGCCGCTGTGCAACCATTCCCGGTAGCGTTCCAGCAAGGCGATGTTCTCGGCGGGCCAGCGGGCCGTCGGCGCCGGTGCGGGGTAGTCCAGGGGACGATGCCGGGCTTGCGCGTGGCGCAGCGCCGCGTCGTAGCGGGCGGCGGCCGTTTCCGGGTCAGGCGTAGTATTCATCGCCGGCCTCCCATTGCGCGCTGGCGGCGTAGAAATCGGCCTGCACCTGGCGGTCGTTGGCGGCGACGTAGGTCTGCGTGCTATCCAGCCAGGCGTGGCCCAACAGCTTCTGGATGGAGGTGACCGGAACATCGGCGCGCACCAGGTCGTTGGCGAAAGTGTGCCGCAAGCGGTGGGCGGTCAACTGCACCCCGGCGGTGGCGCGGTACAGCATGAGGCGCTTGTGAATGGCGGTCGTGGATAGCCCGGCGTGTTGGTAACTGAGAAACACCGCATCGCAAGCGACGACGGGGCGCGCGGTCAGGTAGTAGCGCAGCGCGCGTTCGACCTGGGGTGAGAGATACACCGCGCGTTCCTTGCTGCCCTTACCGCGCACCAGCAGACGCGGCGGGGCTTCGTCCAGATACAGATCGGACAACCGCATGTGCGCGACTTCGGCGATGCGTAGCCCACACCTTAACATCAAGAGGAACATCGCCCGGTCACGAGCATCGGAAATGACAGCGAAGAAGCGTTGCAGATCGGCTTCGGCGACCGGGCGCGGCAAGCCTTGACGCTGTCGCAGTTGATGGCGGTGCGGCAGCACGGGGCAGACCAACGCGGTGTCTTCATCGGCGAGGAAAATATACAACGCGGTGACGGCGGCCAGTCGCCGGTTGATGGTAGCGGGCTGGTAGCCCCGCGCGGCCTGCTGGCTCACAAAGCGATCGACATCGTGAAACGTGAGCGCGGCGGGCGGCCGGTCGCCGACGACAGCCACGAACTGCGCCAGGTCGTACCCGTAATCGCGCCAGGTGCGCGCGGTGGGATTGCGGCGGCGCACCCAATTGACGAAAGACTCGATTTCGACTAACATAGCTTCACCTCCTGTGGACTAGAATGGTTGGAACTGACAGCCCCATTCTACTCCCAGGAGGTTTCACCGCCCACTCCGGCGAGTCGCGTAGGGGTGGTTAAGATAAGTGATCTTATCTTTGGACTCACGATGAAAGACATACTGATTGGTGGCAGCTCTTACTCGAGGCGCAGGTCGGGGACAAATTGGACGGCATTGAGGCCAGAAATGCTAATAGTCCATGGAATGGCACATCGGCTATAGGCTATTTCAAAGCGGGTTCTGGCGGCAAAATCTTTGATTTCGTCGGCGTATTCAATAATGAAGCAACTTTCAATGTGGCTAAGTTTTACAGCGACAATCCACTTGACGGGAATGCTCATATTCGCACAGACATCATATTGGCAAGAACAGGAGATCGGTTAGGTTTAAACACTGATCAATATGTTTTTCAAAAAGGAACGGACATATTTGCCAGTGGCATCCCTGATTTACCAAGAGCCGATTCTAGAAACAGGGATAGAGGACTAGCCAAGATGCTACTAGGATTTGGCCCTATGGCAAAAGGGACAGCAATGATAGTGGCTGGCTTTGCAGGTTCTGGCCCTAGCTTCGGCGCGACTCTTGCAGCAGTAGTGCCTGGGGTGGCAGTATTTGCCGGTGGAGCGGTAGCTTTTGCGGATGGAACTGCTTTGGTTGTTGACTATACTGTTGCTCTTAAGCGATCTGACTATGTCCAGAACCGATCACAAATGTATGCACCGTAAGTAAAGTAAGTGTTTAGAACTCAATTGGAGGAAAGTTCTTATGAATCAATGGGGAGATATTGGATACTGGATTATACTGATGGGAATCTTGACTGTACTTGGTGATTTGTGGCTTCGCGTATACAAGATTCAACGAGAATTAAGAGAATGGCGCAAAGAGTGGAAAGAGCTGCAAAAGTGATCCAGTAATCTGCCTAATCCCATTTGATGGGCAAGCTTAACAATCTTGTAGTAAGCACATAATCTCTGGGGTGAGATGCGTGGCAACGGAGGCACAACGTACCAACCAACAAAACGCCGTAGATGATTGATCACATCCACGGCGTTTGACCTCTCTATGACTCATACAGCTTCTCAACCGTTACTTGCAACGCAGGTCACTGAATCCGCGCCACCACGCGGCCGTCTTTCCACAGCGCCGCGAGCCGGTAGCAGGCGCGCCTCGCCGGAGCGAAGAGAGGCACGCTGGCGGGTTGTCATCCACCGGCATCCGCCCGGAGTCCGGTCTGCCGGCGACGGTGATACTTGACATTTCTTCACCCTCGCTGTAAAATCCTTATATTCACTATAAGGATTTTGTAATGCGACGTGATCCGCAGGAGAACCTACAGCAGTTGTACGCGCTCGCCGAAGCGCAGGGCGGGTATTTCACCGCCGCGCAGGCCCGGCAGGCAGGGTATGCCTATAGCCAGCAGCACTTTCACGTGGCGCGCGGCGCCTGGGTGCGGGTGGAGCGCGGGATCTTCCGGCTGCGGAACTTCCCCCCTGACGAGCACGAAGACCTGATTCGCCTGACGTTGTGGAGCCGTACGCAGCAAGGCCAGCCGCAAGTCGCGGCCTCTCACGAAACGGCGTTGGCGCTCCACGCGCTGAGCGACGTTTTGCCGGCGCGCATCCACCTGACCGCGCCGCCGGGTTTCCGCAAATCCGCGCCGCCCGGTTGTGTGTTGCACCGGGCGGCGCTCGCGGCGGCGGAGATCGAAGAGCGCGGCGGGTATCGCGTGACGACCCCGCTGCGGACTTTGCTCGATGTCGCCGATAGCCCATTGAGCCAGGAACACCTTGACAAGGCCGTGAGCCAGGCCCTGGAACGCGGCATGGTGCGCCGCGCGGCATTGGAAACCGCCCCGTGTGCGCCAACGGCGCGTCAACGGCTGGCGCAAGCTCTGGCAGCCGCACCCCGCGTCACGGAGTTGCCATTGTGATCGGCGACTACGCCACCCCACAGGCGTTCCGCAGCGCCCTGGAAGCTCGCCTGCGGCTTATGGCGCAGCAGCGTGGCATCGATCTGCGCCGCTTGTACCGCTGGGTGGCCTTCGAGCGCCTGCTGGCGCGGCTGTTCACGCCAACGTCGCCGCCCTGGGTGCTCAAAGGCGGCTATGCGCTGGAAGTGCGCTTCGACAACCGGGCGCGCGCCACACTCGACCTGGATTTGACGCTTCCCGATCCGGCGCGTTGGGCGCGGGCAGTTGGTGCGGATGCGTAAGCGTTCTGGACAGTGTTCAGTTACGAACATCTGCAACAGGCCGCCGCGCACGCTCTGAACGACGGGTTTGAATTTCGGCTCGCGCAGCCCAACCTCGAACAGACCGGCGCGCCGGGGGGCGGACTGCGCTGCGCGGTGGAAGCGCGCCTGGCAGGGCGCACCTTTGCCCGCTTCCACCTGGACCTGGGGCTGGGCGATACGATAACCACACGGCCGGAGTGGATCCAGCTACACAGCCTGTTGGAATTTGCCGGTATCCCTGCCCCACGCATCGCGCTCTATCCTGTGGAACAGCAATTCGCCGAGAAAGTCCACGCCTATACCTTCCCCTGGCGTGATCGTGAAAACACGCGGGTCAAGGATTTGGCGGATCTGGTGCTGCTCATCACATCCGGGCTGCTGGATGCTATGCGCGTGCGCACCGCGTTGCACGCCACGTTCGAAACGCGTGGGACGCATGCGCTACCCGATGCTTTGCCGTCGCCGCCGCCTGGCTGGGCCGCTGCCTATGCAGCGCTGGCGCAGGAGTATGCGCTTCCGGCAGCAACACTGGATGCGGCCTTTGTGTTGGTCTGTGACTATTGGCAAGAGCACGGATTCGGTCAACAGCAGCAGTAGCGGAGAAGTGCAGTGGCTTTGTCCTCGCGGGGGTTGTCGCCGTCACCGTACCGTCGTGGAGGGTGATCTGCGGCGCGGTGGCGTCGGTCACGGCGGGGGTGGGCATCCCCACGTTTGTCATCACGATTCTTGCTCTAGCCAGAGCGCGACTTCGGCCAAAACCTGACCGAGCGTGGGTTGATCGGAGGGTGCGGGATATTCTGAGACGCCGATGTGTTTATGGTGCGGGTGCGTCACGATCTCGGGGTGATGTGGGGCATTGTCGTAACGGAAAATGTGCTGTTCCTGGCGCATATACGCATAGGCATAATGGATGCGCACCGGATAGCCCAACTCGGTGCTGACGACCTCATAAATGTCCAGGTAGGAATCGTCCCAGAAGAAAACCCGGCAGCGCAACAAGCCGTTGTCATCGTCTGACGCCAAACATTCGACAGGTTCGCGCAAGGAACTGACGTGCGGCGCGTTACGCAAACTGCGCTCGACCGAGTCGAAGTAATCATCGATATTCATGCCATCACAGGTTCACGTTGCATAAACTGGCGCACGGGCAGCGAGGTGAGGTACAGGTGATACAGGCCGGCCCACATCATCATGTCCGCGTCATCGCCCAGCTCACCGTTCTCAAAGCGGCGGTAGAACTCGATGGTGGAATAGCCATATTGCCGTTCGTAGTCGCGCAATTTCTGGCTCAGTTCTTTGAATGATAAGCGTTTAGCTTTTATCATCGGCTGGCACCTCCGTGCATTTACTCACATTATAGCATGTCTAGAATCTGACGACAATGAGCCTGCCCGCGCCTTCACCGGCCCAGGCCGCAGCTCCGCCCGTCCGTCGACGTACACCGCCACCCCCTTTGCCAGGCGCTTGCCGAGCCGCCGCGCGGCGGCAATGGCTTTGTCCTCGCAGGGGTTGTCGCCATCACCGTGCCGTCGTGGAGGGTGGACTGTGGTCGGTGGCGTCCGTGGGTTGATAAACGGTTTCGAAGTCCTCGATTGATGATATTAATGAAAACAATGCTAGACGAGATTCGCTAGAAAATTACTGCCGAACAATTCGAGTTCTCCCGCCATGCCGTGGACCAGAGCATCATCCGGCATATCAACGTCCAGGAATTGCGGGAAGCGGTTCGTCACGGCGTCATCATCGAGGACTACCCAGACGACAAATACGGGCCGAGTTGCTTGATTTTCGGGATGACCAATCAGGGGCGCCCGATCCACGTGCAATGTAGCTATCCTTCGCGCCTTATAGTAAAAAATCATCACACTCTATCAGCCAGATGCGCGGAGATGGGTGGATTTCAAAGTGAGGGCACGGCTTTCGCAGACGAAAGCTTGGGATCCACGTCGTTCACCGTCAACAGCAGCGGTAGCAAAGTTGCAGAGTTGCGGTTTCACCCGTGGGGTAGAACGCGCTACACCTCCGGCGCCACGCCCACCACGCAGCGCTTTACCGGGCAAATCGATGACGCGGCCATAGGCGGATGCCCAGGCCCAGATGCGCCTCAGCGCGTAGGCGTACCACCGCATTCTCAAGGTCTCGCGCACGATGGGCGAGTCTTCGCCTTCGGATTTGGAAGGTACAGAGAGCATCCAGACGCACCACCTGGCGGGGGCGTTGCAGTATCGGGCGCGGGTGTTGGATATGTAAGTGGGGCGCCGGAAGATCAGTCCACAACCCTCGTCGAGCGCACCATCGACACACCTACGATCCCCTCAATCGCTTGACCACCGCCGACTACTCGACGGTTGAAGCCTACGCCTACCAGTACGATCCCGTGGGCAACCGTACCACCTACACCCTGACCGCCCCGCTTGACGGAACCGCCGTTACCACGTACACTTACGATGCTGCGAACCGATTTCTCGTCGTAGGCGCGCCCGGTCACTCTGTCGCCTACACCCCTGATTTAAGGAGGTGCATTGTGTCTGAGCGTGGTCTCCGTCTAGTTCTCGCGGGCGCTATGTTTGTATCCTTCTGTCTACCTTGGTGGCCAACCCGAAGTGTGAGTTTTGCTGCATCGGGTTGGTTCCTGGTCTTCTGGGCTACTTCATCATCTTTGAGTATAGTGCTCGCAGGTACTGACTTCGCCAATTTCATTGGACATCTCCGTTTTCTCGCAGATTTATGGAGCACTCTCTTTCTGCTTGCATTGAACTTTTGGATAGCAGTACAGCCCTCCAGACAACTGAAAGTGTTCTATCGAGGGGCGCTGCTAGTCACAACCATTCTGAAATTATCTATGATACCGTTCATCAGCGTTTCGGAGACAGGGTGGGGGTTCTGGGTCTGTGAATTGTCAATCTTCGTCGCCGTGTTGGTTGAGGTTTTTCTAATTATCAGAGAACGACGGCTTTCTCTGCCTTGAGTGCTAAAAATAAGAAAACCTTCAGGCAGTGACTATCGTACAAAGCTGCTGGTTTGTGGATGGCACAGAGCGCCAATGGCTCGGAAAGCCTTTCAGGTGAGGCTAGGCCACCGGCACGACCACCTACGGTTATGACCCCGCCGGCCGCCTGATCACCACCACGCTGCCCAACGGTGTGCAGACCACGCACACCTACGACCCCGCCGGCCGCCTGACCGCTCTGATGCACACCCAAAGCGCCGCCACCCCTTATGAGATACGCATCAAAGGCCATCTGGATCAACGCTGGCTGCGCTGGTTCAAGGGATTGACCGTCGTCCAGCATGCTGAAGGTGAAACCAGCATCAGTGGAGCGTTGGATCAGGCCGCTCTCCACGGTGTCCTCAACCGCATCCGCGACCTGGCGCTGGCGTTGATTTCTGTTCACATACAGGCGCGTATTGTTGATCTTGTCGAGGATGAAAGAGAGTGACTCGACCCAGACTGGGGCGGTTGACTTTGACTGAAACGGGGAAAACAATGATGCCAGTGCAATGCACCGGCATCATCCTTCAATCTGAACGTAGACTGGGGCGGCACGACTCGAACGTGCGATACACGGATTCAAAGTCCGTTGCCTTACCAGCTTGGCCACGCCCCAACGACGAAGGAGATTATACCACAGGCTG
>ERZ747221.2948-NODE-2948-length-14257-cov-4.499788_pt1 | contig 14257 bp, 13 predicted proteins | sample MGYA00374949_ERZ747221 | MGnify/ENA primary metagenome ERZ747221 (study PRJEB28779, sample SAMN05720172) | bioreactor metagenome | isolation source: Anaerobic biogas reactor | place: USA:Washington, USA | collected 2015-08-08 ... | reverse complement strand
CAGTTCGCTGAACGGATCGCCCCACTCGGGCCCATCAAACGGTACGTCGATCGTGCACGCCCCAAGCACGAGCAAAAAGCCGGTAAGTCCCAACAACGCTCTTCGCCTAATGTCACTTGCCCTCATCTCACTTCCGCCTGATTTAAAGGAACGTCCGCGTGCCGGCCGCGTCGGTTCCCTGGTACTTGTGCCGCACGCCATCGGTAGCTGATTGTAATATCCGGCGTCGCATCGCTGTAGTCAATACTCGTCAACTGCCCAGTGGCGGCATTATGGCCGTAACCCGCCGTCGCGGCGCCAGGCGACGCTACTGGGACTCCTGCGTAGTTGGCACCCCATCCTCCGGCGTCGTCCAAGGTTCCAGAAGGCCGCGCGCCATTGACGTGGGCCAGTTAGTACTCAGCACTTGGGTCACCGTGGCCATGGGGAAATCGATCTTGAGCAGCTTGACTGTCCGGCGCGTGCTTCCCGCTTCTGGCGGGCCCAGGCAGCAGAGTTCATCGCCTGATTTCCAGGCAGGCGTCATCAGTATCTCTTTGGGGACGTTAAATGGTTGCATTACGCGCGCAGTGTAGCCCCTTGACAAATCCAATATGTCCACGATTCCCGACTCACCTGGCAGGCTCGCGAAGCGGCCATCGGGACTTAATTCGAAGGCGTAGGCGTAAGCCGGCACCTTTTCCTCCGAGTTGCGCGAAATCAGACGGGTCACAGTAGGGCTTCGCTGCGGATGGATTGCGAACATAAGCAGTTCTTCCGGCATGTCGCCGACGGTGGCCGGAAGATGAACGTCCATGGTGACGAAAATAATTCGCCCATCTGCCGTGCATCTAACCTTGAAGTCTCTCTGGAATACTACACCGGCAAGGTCATATACATCGTGAAACTCCTGCAGCAACAGGCCGTCAGCGCCGCACACTTGGCGACGTGAGATCGTGCCCAGCACGAGTTGATCGTCTAAAGGCCAATTAGCCGTCCTGGCGAAGACGACATATTGACCGTCGGGAGACCAATCGGGGAATCTGCCAACGTAGTCGGCTACTTCCCGGGGTGGGGCAGAACTGCCGATGGGCATCACATATAATCGCGTGGGCAGTTCCTCGATGCGCCAGAGCTTGTGGTCCCCGTTGATCAGTCGTATGAATGCCACGTTCTTCCCGTCCGGTGACATGCGCGGTTCGAAGGATTCGTCCAACGAACGATCAAGGACCTGGCCCAAGGTCACGCCCTGGTCGCTCACCTGTGCACACTGCAAGTAACGGACTGCCCGTGTGAGCCGTTCAACGTCCCACGCTTCCTGTAATGGTGACGGTAAGGCCTGTGGCAGGTTGTCGCGAATGAAAACCATCGCCGCAGTTTGCTCACCTAGTGTGAGCCCTGAGCTGATGAAAGGACTGAAGTCCACCCAGTCACCGGTGTACGCTTGAGCCTCACAAGCCACGCGTCTAGCGGTCGACTCGACTAGCTCGCGACGATCTGGCGCCAACAGAGCGGCCGCTTCTGACCAGCACGTCACGGGCTCTCCTGCGCGGACGATTATTAAGCGCTGCGAGTCCGGAAACCATGCTGCATCCGAGACATCGGGAACAGGGACGGACACGTTCCCGTGCGGGTCACACATACGCAGACCGTCGCCACCAAGTATGGCCGCCCTGTTTCCATCGGGTGACCAGATCACACGTTTCCTGGGAAAGCAACCGGTTGAACCAACCGCCACGATCAAAGTGAGTCCAATTATGCAAGCTCTCATGTCGATTCTCCAAAGCGAGGCGCGCGCAGGGGGGATATCCATTTGACCTGCACACGTTCGGAAGGTTCGCTCTCGCGCCTTTCCTCGTATAGGCGTTTCAGGGACCAGAGGCCGGTACAGCCGTGCTTCGTTAGACGGGCTTGAGGTGGATTTGCCACCATTGCAGCGCTTGCCTGCGGTCTTTCGACGACTGTCCGAGCGGGTCGTGCGATCCATGCCCCTACGCCTATGCCCAGCAGCAGACAAGCCGCCATGCTGGCCACCAGGCGGACGAGGCGAATACGACGGGGGCCAAGGTACGCTTGCGCCAGGATGCTTCGCGGAAACGGCAGCGGGACCGGCTCAGCTCCGGACGCAGGCATGGCTTGTCGCGCCAAATCGGCCACAGCCATCAGGACACGCGCCGAAGCAGCCGCTGCCTTGTCGTGCTCCAGATACGCTTCCAGCAATTCACGGGTATCCGGGTCTAATGAGCCCAGCGCACGGTCGATCAGGAGTCGTTCGATAGCATCGCGGTTCATGACTCGTCCTCAGCCACCAAATCACGCCGCAGCCGGCGTATTGCTTCGTGCAGACGCGAGCGTACGGTGCTCAGCGGGAGCTGCAGAACCGCCGCAATTTCCGCGTAACTCAGCTCGCTCTGAAGGCGCATTGCGAGCACTTCGCGCAGCGGCAGCGGCAGGCGGTTGATCGCTGCTCGCATCGACTCGAGCCTCGGGTCGGCTTGGGCCCGTACATCCACAACCTCGCACGTCAACTCGAATGTCCGGCGGCGACGCCGTCGAAGCGCCGTCAGCGCAGCTTCCTGGCAATACCAAACAGCCAAGCCCGTCCCGTCCCCGTTTCGATGCCTGCCCTGTGGGTCTGCTCGAAAGACGCGGCACCCGGAACGCTGAGCGGCCACGTTCACAAGCACCGCGCCGGTGGTGCTAGCCAACGGCGTTGGGGCCTATGTGTGTGCCGCATTCGGGGCAAGTGTCAGACTGTAATCCGGTCAAGTCATATCCACACTCGGCGCAACGCCCGAGCGATCGCAGGATTTCCGGCAGGGCCACGCGGTAGGAGCGCCTGATCATCGCATTGACGAACACCGTCACGCTCAACGCTACACAGAAGAAGGTCACAACCCAAGCCGCTGCCCCCCGAAGCCCGAATAGCAGCACGATGGCCCCAGCTAGGGCGCCAGTACTTACGGCGCTCAGGGCAATCATGCCCAGATGCCATAGCGTTACGTTCTTGCAGCGCGCCGCACAAGCGCGTTTTATTGCTCGGATCACTTCCGGGTCTTTGATCGAGCGCAGTTGCCGAATCATTGCCGAACTGCTGAGAGGGCAGGCCACGCTTTTACTGCGGCGCCTATTGCTCTGCTCACTCAGGCTTCCTGTTGATCGTCCGCAGCCATGCCGTCCATCTGTCAGCCAATGTGGCTGCATTGAATGCCGTACCGCACTCCGGGCATTTGTGGTCTTCTGGCAAGCCGGTCAAGTTCTGCCCGCAGGTGAGACAGATCAAGTACTGCGCCTCGCGCAGCTTCCTCAAGAAGGAGCGCAACGCCAGGTGCGGCGCCACGAACATCCATAGCGGGAACACGCCTACGCAGAGCCAGACCATCCAACCCTTCAAAAGCCACCTTCCGGTCTGTAGGCCCACGATATGCGCGACAGAGGACGCCAGGATCCCTCCAAGCATCAGGGCAGCCGTGATGTAACCAACGATGCGCAGTTGGCGGCGCGCAGGCGCAGGAAGTTCATCAGCGCCCATGATCCCCAGCAGCCAACGGTCGATATAGCGGGTTGTTCAGGTTCATCGCGTGGCCTTTCAGTCCGAGTAGCGCGTCCGAAGCCTTTCAATGTGATACCACAGGTTCAGACCTGCGACAATACGGGTCACGGGTACCCCGGTGATCGGGGCTCTCGGGCGAAGACAAAGCGCTGGTAGAGAAACGCCAGAAGCAGCAGGCTCAGCCCCAGACCCAGGAAAGAGAAGACGCGGTAGAGGTCGCGCAGGTGCGCCGTGTCGTACAAGAAGACCTTGCCTACCGCCAGCAGCATGACGGCCAGTGACGCCCAGCGCAGTACGACGCCCCGCGTCAGAATCCCTACCAGAAGTAGCAGAGTGCCCAATGCGACCCAGGCCGCGGAGTAGGAATAGGACTCCGCGGCGGAGCACGCGCCGGTCTGCAGGTATTCTCCACGGAACCACTGGGTTACCTCAAGACTGACCAACACGAAAAGCAGCAGCAGTCCGCCGGCGCCCGCGGCCCGGGCCAGTGGGCGATCGCCGAGGCGCAGCGCGACGCCGGCCGACACGGCGGCGAGCGTTGCCGGCAAGCCATACATATAGAGCAGCCAGTTCACTATCCGCTGCGCGCCGACTGACTCGCGGTGCCAGAGCGGATTGTACGCCAGGCACAGGGCAAGAACGGCGGCCAGCCCGGCCAGAAACAGCGCGATATTCGCGGCCGCCCGGAGCACCTTCCCCTGCGGACCACGGCTGAAGCAGAGAAACGCCGTACCTAGCACGATCCAGGCGCTGACGTATGTCGACCACTCGCGCAAATCGGGCCTTTCGGCGATAAGGCCGGCGGGGCTGAAGAAGTGGCGAATCTTGAGTGTGACCAGCGCGAACACGAACAGCAAAGCGCCGCCTTGCAGGGCGCCCGCGAGGAGTGTGGCGTCCTGCCGCCGGAAGAGCCACGCGCCCGCAGCGAGTGCCAGCGCAGAAATGCCGTAGCCATAGAGAATCCAGTCGAAGAAGGAGCCGGGTTCAAGCGGGTAGCGCAGCGCGCCCGGCTGGAAGAGCCAGATGGTGGTCAATACCGCCAGTCCGGCCGCCAACACGCGCAGGACCGGCACGCGCAGCCGGCCGGCGATGAGCGCCAGGGCCGGAATCTCCAGGGCCCAGGCTACCGCGATCCACGCGCGTTCTAGCTCGATCGGCATCGCCAGACTGACAAAGACGGTGGCGGCCGCCAGCAATGCCCCCAGGGCTGCATCGTAGGCAGCAGCGGTTTCACGCCTCCAGATGACTGGTGCACTAAGAGCAACGTAGATTGCGGCCAGCAATACGCAGCTCACACCCCACGACGAGGCAAACAGCGGCTCGGGCAATGCCCAGTATGCCAGCAGGAAATGCGCGATCGCTGCGGCGCCCGAAAGGCCCGCCCACAGGCCCGGCCGTTTGGCTGCCCACATGGCCGCGTAGGCGCCCAGCGCGTAGAGCGTGCCGAGGCCGAGCGTCACGCCCGCAAAACGGGCCGTGTTCCACGGGTCGGACAGTATTCGCCAAGCGATCAGGAGCGCTACTCCGGCGGCGGCCGCAAGCCAAGGCAGTAGCTCATACCGCGCATCAAGGCAGCCCAGCACCATAAGCCCCGCGCCGAGCAGTCCCAGGAACAGCCAGTCGGTATTTGAGAAGTTGCCGGCATTGACGAGCAGCGCAAGCATGAGCAGGCCGGCCAGGACTCCCGCGCAGGACAGGCTGCGCTCGAGTTTTGCCTCGGCAGCCGACTCACCGGCCGTTCGGTAAAGTGAACCCACGAACAACACCACGCTGCCAATGAGGAACGGTCCGATCCAGATGCTGTGCTCGGGCCGGTAGTTCATCGCCAGCCAGACCGCTACCCACGCCGGGCTTGCCAGCATGGTCAAAGCCGCTAGCGGCCACCAGCGGCGGCGGCGAATAACAGCCAGCAAGCCGAGTTGCAGCGCGAACAAATAGCCGAAGAGCGGGCCGGGCCGCGGTTCAACTGAGCCGATCAGCGCCGGGGTCATGAAGCCGCCGATCAGGCCAAGCAACGCCACGAACGGGCCCTGGCGGAGAGAGAGCAGGACTGCCAGGCCGGTGTTCATGGCGAACAGGGTGAAACCGGTAGTGGGGCCCAGCAGGTGGTAGAGGTTGTAAGTCGCGAGCAGGCTGGCGAAGAGGTCGGCTACGCCGGCGGCCGTGACTCCCTGGGCGATGCGGGCGTTCCGGGTGCGCAGCCACTCGCCGGCGGCCAGAAGGGCGAGGCCGAAGACGCCGCCAAGAATGACTCTGGTTTTCGGGGTGAGCAGGCCGGCTTCAAAGGTATATTTGACAAGGAACGCGCCCGCCAGGAACAGGGCCACTGAACCGATCCAAACCGGTAGGCGTGTTCCCACCTGTTCCTCAAATCTGCGGCTTGCGGCAGGCCGGGCCGCGCCAGTCGGCATTGGTTCGCCGGTGTCGGTGTGCAGTGTGTCCGGCGCGGAAGGCGGCGCGGTGAATTCCTCCTCGGGGAAGGAGGCTTCGCAGGGTGACGGCGCGTCCATGACGGAAAGCGCCGGCTCCGGAGCTAGCGGCTGCGCGCCAATCGTTTGAGCATGCTGGTCAGCAGGGCAGATAGTCGTGGGGGCGGACCGCTCGCTGCGCGCAGCGGAGGAGCGCAGGTCGCTCCGCAGTTGCTTCAGTTGCTGCTCGAGGTCGTACAGCCGCGAACTGGTTCGTCCCGCAATGATGATGGCGAGGATCGGCAGTCCGAAGATGACGACGACGGCCACGAAGACCAGAAGCGCTTCCATTTCAAATCCCTTGGGGACGCGGTTTTCCGCAGCGTGGGTAGCCTTGCGGCAATGGTCCGCCGACCTGCCAGGCCGAACCGGTCCAGAACTCGCAGATCATACACAATCTGTTCGGCGGCGTTAGTAGCGGTTTCGCGCAGCAGCCACCGCCGGTCATCATACTGACAACTCGCCGCCAGTGCGCACGTGCTGTGAAGCTGGCGCACCCATTCCGTGCCGAACGACCCACTGGAACTGTACGCACCGCACGCAGGCGCTGGCCAACAACTGCCGGCAAACGTCACCAACGGGCTCTCGGATGAACGTAAGTGTAGTCATATTATGGCTATGCGTCGCGCCAGACCTTCGTGCCGTTGCTGCACAGAATCCGGGTTTGCCGGGCGGCTGCATAATCGGCGAACAACGCGCTCATGTCGGCGCCAACACCGGCTGCGTCTGCGTCCCCGTTTCGACTTCTGGCTGCGGCGCCGTTTAGCCCCATCAGCCGTCTGGGCTGCTTGTGCTTCGCTCAATCTCGCGGTTCAGAGCCTCACAAATCTGGTGGCCGGTGGCTCCACTGTCGTAGGGGCAGGGCACCGTTGCGATGGTGCGCCCGCGCGCATCGCGCAGACACACCTCTCTTGCCAGGGCGGAGTACTCGGCGCGCCATACCCCGTGCAAGCCCAACTCGGTAGGCGTCTCCCCCGCACCCGTAAAGCACCCTGTCTCCGTCCACAACCACATAGCAGTATCTTCGACGCCGGCTATTCCGCCACAGCACCGCTACGAACAACGCGGCCACGGCGTTGCACGGAACAAAGATCATGTCCTGCCGCAATATGCTGCCCGCCACGGCCAGGGCAGACCAGCCGGCAAGGAAGAGATAGAGGACGTCAAGCACCGCGAACGGGCGCCGCGGTCCATAGAAGACCAGGGCACCGGTGCGAACCTGCATGCCGCACTCCGGACAGGCGCGGTCCGCGGGCAAACCGTGGTACGGGTATTTGCACCGCGGACAACGTTCGGCCTTGCGGTTCACAGGCTTTTCACTCGATGCAGTCACCAAAGAGGCCTCCATATCCCTTGATCCAGGAGATCGCTCGCCGCCGGTTGCCAAGCCGTTCCCGGCATGCTACCACTTACGCCATGCAACGTAACTCCCGTTCATTGCTGCCACTTGCGTGCGTTCTGCTTTCGCTGACCGGCTGTGCGGCCGGCGGGGCGGGGCTGGGTTTAAGCCCCACGTCAGTTCCCGAGGTGTTCTGGGCGATTCGCTGCGACACACGCCAGGGCCCCGACCGCTTCAGAATCACGCAGGCGGAGAGTGAGGCCCTCAAGCGGGTTCCAGGCCTCAAGCCGGCACTGGTGCAGGTCATCCATAACGACCACGAATCGGTCGTCTATTACGGGCGCTATCGCCGGACCGTCGAAATGGGCGGAAGCAGCGCGACTTACCGCCCGGACGCGATGGCCGACCTGAACTTCATACGCAGCCTGTGCATGAACGTCGGCGGCAGCGACTGCTGGCCCTTCATCTATGCCTCGCTCGAGGAGCTGCCCAGCGGGCGACCCCGGCATCCGGAGTGGGACCTGGCCAACGCCAAAGGTCACTGGACGCTGCATGTGGCGGTCTTCTACTGCGAAGGCCCCATAACCAACCCCAAGTACCTGGCCGAAGAATACTGCGGCGAGCTGCGCGAGCAGGGCGTCGAGGCCTACTACTATCACGGGCCAATGCGTAGCTCGGTCTACGTGGGGCTCTTCCCCGAAGAAGCCATTCAGACTGTGTCAGAGACCAACCCGCTTACCGGTGTGCTGACGGTGAGCAATAAGATTGTCGACGAGCGCTTGCTCAAACTGCAGAAACAGTTTCCCGTCAGTTATCAGAATGGCAGGCGCGTCAACGAGCTTGTTCCTGATCCCGCGACCGGGCAGAAAAAGCGCCTTCCGTTCGAGTCGTTCGTAGTCCAGGTCCCGAGCGCCGCCAAAAAAGATCGCCCCCGTGCCAAATATGAATGAGCTGCTGCTCGCGACAAAGAACCCGGGGAAGTTGCGCGAATTGCAGGAAATCGCCGCGCCGATGCCGCTGCTGTGGCGCAGCCTGGCCGAATTCCCGCACATCCCCGATGCGCCTGAGACCGGCGCAACGCTCGCCGAGAACGCGCGCCTCAAGGCCCTGCACTACTCCGCGGTCACGGGCCTGCCGACGCTGGCCGACGATTCAGGTCTCGAGGTGGACTACCTGGGCGGGGCACCCGGCGTGCACTCCGCGCGCTATGCCGGCCCGCAGCAGGACTCGGCGGCCAACAACAGAAAACTCCTGGCCGCCCTAGCCGGCGTGCCGCCGCAACAACGTACGGCCCGCTTCCGCTGCAGCATGGCGTTTGCCCAGCCCGGCGAAATTCTGGCCGAGAGCACCGGCGTGCTGGAGGGCCGCATCGCGGACGCGCCGCGCGGCGCCGGCGGCTTCGGCTATGATCCACTTTTCGTTTTGCCGGAATTGAACCTGACCACCGCCGAATTGACGCCGCAGCAAAAGCACGCCATCAGCCATCGCGGCCAGGCCTTGCGAGCGATGCTGCCGCTGATTGAGCAATGGCTTTGGGCAACGGGCAAATACCGCGATTGAGCTTCCCGCCGACCGCCGGGCACAGCCGCGCGCTGTTGCTGGTTTGCACGCTGCTCATCGGTGCCACGGTCATTCTGAATCAATCCGCCGTTCACTGGCGCGAAAACGTGGTCGATTCACACCTGTTCGCCTGGCACGGCTGGTGTGTCGCGGAGGGCGAACGGCCATACATTGACATCTGGGACAACAAACCTCCCGGCATCTGGTGGCTCAATGCGGCCGGTTTCTGGGTCTGCGGCGAAGGTTTCGCCGGCGAGGTGTTGATCTCCGCGACTGCACTGGCCGTCGCACTGATTGCTTTCACCGCGACTGCACGGGCCGCTTATCAGCCGTCGCTTCTGTTGATTGCAGCGCTGACGGGCTGCGCGCTGTTGCCGCATTCGATGTACGAGGGCGGCGCCAACCGGACTGAAACCTTCGTGCTGGCCTGCGAAAGTGCGGCCGTCTGTGGCTACGTGTACTGGCTGCGCCGCAGACGCTGGCCTTGGTTGATAGCGGCCGGTCTGGCGGCCGGAGCGGCGCCGCTATTCAAGCAGTCCGGGCTGGCGGCGGCGGCTGCGATCGGAGTGCACCTGATTATATCGCTTTTGACGGCGCACTACCGCAGGGCGCGAGGCAACGCTTCGCCTGGCCAGTGCAGGCCGACCGCCAAAGCGGTTCTTCTATTCGCGGCCGGTTGCGGCATAGCGCCGGCGCTAGCCTTGGCGGCACTGGCTGCGCAGGGGGCCGTGGTCGAAGCTTGGCACGCGGTAGCGGTCTTCAACAGGGTTTATTTTGAGGCCAACGACGCCACATACCTGCGCGTCGACCGGGCATTGCATGTCTTCGGCCCAGCCCTGGTTCCGCTGGGTGGGGTGTCTGTCGCGGCGGTGATCGGCCCTGTCTGGCGATTGACTGCGGCACTCGTAGAACGGCGGCGCCGCACGGTGCCCGCTTCCGCCAGTTTGGCAAATTCCTCTAATGCACCGTCCAGAACATACGTCGAGTTGTTCTGGCTATGGTTTGTGTTCGCGGCGTATCTGGCATGCGTCGGTCCTGGGCGACGCGGCCATCACTTTCTCCCCGCGCTGGCCCCACTAGGCTTGCTGGCGCTGTACCCTGTACATCTGCTGGCCTCAAGCGCCGGCCTGGGGCGACGCATTACCGCACACCCCAGCAGCGCTGCAATTATCGTGGCATACCTCTACGTGCTCGCACTCCTGGTTTCGGGAACTGCGTCTGAAATCGGCCGCTGCTGGCGCAGCAAATCGCACTGGTACTCGCTCGAGTATGCCGCAGAACCTCCCTGGCAGCAGCAAGCCGCGCTAATTCGCCGCTACGCGCGCTCCGACGAGGCGATCTACGTCTGGGGCTGGAGCCCGGGGACCTACCGCTATGCCTATCGCCGCTGTGCCGCGCGCTTCGCCACCTTTGAAAAAGTCGGCCAGCTCGGTAGCCGGGTGCAGTTCATCCTGGAATCCGCCCTAGATGACTTGCGCCGTGATCCGCCACGCGTATTTGTGATTTCCCGGCCCGATCTGGCTGGCGTAATGAGAACGCCGTCCGACGAATTCGCCCAATGGTTGAGCACTCATTATGAGGATCGCGGGGTAACCGCGGGCATGCACATCATGACCGCGCGCTGAAGAGGCCGCGGCTTCAGTCGCGCACGAAGTGCGCCAGCAGCACGGTGATGTCTTCCGGCTGCACGCCGCCTTCCGTGAAGCTCCGCAGATCGGTCAGCATTTCCTTTAACATGGCACTGGCGAGCTGACCGAAGCCGTCGCAGAGAATGTTGATGAACCGCTCTTCGCCGAACACTTCGTTGTTGCGGTTACGCGCCGTAGTCACGCCGGGGGTGAAAACCACCAGCGTCTCGGACGGCGCGAGCTGCTCCGGCAGCAGGGCATAAGCGGCCGAGCGCACCACTCCCAAAGGCGGAGTGGGCTCCAGAGTGCCCAGACGCCGCTCTTCGCCGCGGTTGCCGATGATGAAGGCCCGCGCCTCGCCCGCCAAAGCGTACCGAATCTGCCCCGTCTGCGGGTCGATCGTTCCCACGAAGCAGTTCAGCGGGTGATCATCCTCGCCGTCGTACAGCACCCAGTTCAAAGAACGCAGAAATACGTGCGGTGGGTCTTTGTGCAGCGCCGCCAGCCGAAACGTCGCTTGCGCCTCCGCCATCAACAGACTCGGCAGCGCCCCTTTGACCGCCGTGTGCGCTACCATGAAATTGGCCGTGCCGTCGTTCAGCTTCAGCAGGTCATAAATGTCGCTCGCGCGCTCACGCCCCGTCTCGCGGAACGCCCCAAACTGCAGCTTCTCCCACTGCGGCAGCTTCCGCGGCGTTAGCCGGGCCTGGATCACGTGCGCTACGCCCACTTCGCCCGCCACCAGCGCCGCGCGGCTGGCGGCGATGTGTTTGAAGATCGCGTCAAGCTGGGCGGCTATGACCGTCGAGAACAGGACGAAGAAGTCCATGTCCTTGTCCTCGTACATGCGACCGCTGCCGCCGCTATCCAGGTAGATCATGCCCAGCGCGCCGTCCCCCCCGCGCAGCGGGCCCGCCATGACCGAGCTGCGCTCTTCGCGGTTGAAGATCGGCACCAGCAAGTACTGAATGCGGTCCAGCACACGCGGTTTCAGGCAGTCGGCCATCTCCGGCAGGTCGGTCGGCTGCCCCGTCAACAGCCGGCCTTCAACGTACTCCATCGCCCCGTAGGTCATCCGCCGGACGCCCATCCAGACCCGCTGCGCCGCAAAATTCACCAGCAGGGCCTGCAGCGCGACGTCCATCAGCTCCGTCACCTGCTCGCATTGCGAGACGCGCTGCGTGAATTCGGCGATCTTCATGACCTGTTCGGGCGCGATGTTGAGCGGCTCGGTGGGCTTCTTTATCACCGTGCCGGGCGGCAGGCGCGACGCGATAAACCGCTCCAATTGCGCCCGCGACGTGCCCAGCTCCAAACCGGGTTGCTCCACGTGTTCCGGGTAGGCACGCAGGACATAATCCGCCAGCCTAATCTCGTCGCCGGTCTTCAGCGTGCTCTTGCCAGGCAGCGACATGTCGTTCACGTGAATCGCGCATTCCGGCGCCAGTTGCTCAACCGTCCAGCCCGAGCCTTGCGGGTAGATCACCGCCTGACGTGGCGCGATTCGCGGGTCTTGCAGGCGAACCCGGCAATCTTCGTGCGCACCCACGTAGATCGCCTCCTCCCCGCAGACGATGTCCTCAATCATCGCGCCCTGTTGCAGAACTATCAGCCGCATCGCTTCCGCTTTCCGGCCTGCCCACACGAAAAACGCCCGGCCGCAAAGTCGATTGGAACATCGCTCGGCCGCGGCGCTCGCAGGTGCTCGGACGCGCCCATGTTAGCCACCTCGTCAAGGGTCGGCCAGCCGAGCGCAGGGCTCCGCCAATCGAGCGACTCCGCTAATCGAGTGCACGGCTCCGCTAATCGACGGCACGGCTCCTCTAATCAAGCGCACGGCTCCGCTGATAAGGCAGCGCGCGTGCGGGCGGGCAGCGCTATTGTCTTTGTTCTGATCGGTATTTCGGGGAAATCGCTACGTATGGCCGCCCCAGCAGGCGCTTAATCAGCGCCCATTCGCCGACATCGTTGCCCTCGTGCCGGTGCCCGATAATTTGCAGGGCGTAGCCGGCCGCTATCAGCGCCACCGGCCGCCACCACAAATCCCAGCGCCATTGCGCCAGTTGCCAAAACGCCAGCAGGCAGCCGGCCACCGCCAGCGGGATGCCGAGCATGTGCAGCCAGAATGAAAGGCGGCTGCGATGCCGTGCGAGCCAGTTTTCAAGCCAGGCCGGGCGAGGAGCGCTCATGGGCCGCAATCATAGCCGGGCAGGCACGGTTTTCGAGCGTCCCGCCGCGCTTTCGCTGACAAGCCGCGCGCCGACAGACCGATAGAACCAGAGGCTTGTGCCCACAACCGACCTGCGCGCCCGGAGCGCGTGCGGGACGAGGTGAGCGCGCTGAACGCGCAGGATCCGAGCCCGAAGCGCTCGCGAGGGCAGCCGAGGTTTGTCCTTGCTGGCGCGGTGGGCTCGGATCGGGCTCGCTCGGAGGTTTGTCCTTGCTGGCGCGGTGGGCTCGGATCGGGCTCGCTCGGACGTTTGCCCTTGCTGGCGCGGTGGGCTCGGATCGGTGCCCGCTCGGACGTTTGTCCTTGCCGGCGCTGCGGGCTCGGATCGGTTGGCTCGCATGGGGCGGGCTCGAATCGGGCCGGCTCGGACCGCCGATGCGGTTCGTTCCACGGACACGTTTGACCCGGCTGCGGAGACAATCATGCTCGTGACGCTGGATGGCCGACTGCTGCAACGAAGTTTCCCTCCCGGCTGCACGCTTCAGGACGTGATCGACCAGGCCCGCGCCCTGCTCGACCCGCAGCGGCTGGTCGTCGGCGTGGCCGTGGACGGCCAGGATTACCTGGAACGGCAGCTCGAAGTGCAGTTGTCGCAGGCGTTGCTGCCCGACGTGCAGGTGGACCTGGAAAGCGCGGACCGTTCGACGGTGGCGGTGGCGGCCCTGCGTGCCATGGCCGAAGAGATGGAGCGGGCGGCCGATACTTTGGCCGAAATCGCCCGGCAGTTGAATGCGGGGCAGAGCGCGGAGGGTGTGCGGCGGATGGGTGATTTTCTGAAGACCTGGCAGACCTGCCGGAACGTCGTCCTGCAAAGCGGGGCCTTGGTGGGGCGCAACCTGTTGCAGGTCAGCATTGAAAGCGGCACAGTGGCCGAGTGCCTGGCCGACCTGGTCGAGCGGCTGCGTGACCTGCGCGACGCCCTGGAGGCGCGCGACCTGGTGCTGCTGGCGGATCTGATGCAGTACGAAATACCGGAATTGTGCAAGAAATGGAAAGGACTACTGCTCAGCCTGGCCGAGTCAGTGGCCTGCGGCGCATAGTGGATAGTGGTAGGGGGGATAGTGAATAGTTCTGGCGCGAGCGGCGGCGGCTGGGCGCGGCGCCACCTCAGGTGCTCAAGCGGTCTGATAAAAAGCCGTGTGGGATCGCGTCTTGGGGGCAGGCGATCAGATACTCTTGGATTATGTGCACTCGATTTTGATAACCTGAGGCGCCGCTGCGCGGAGAGAGGAGATAGGTGAGGGGCGAACAGGTGACAAAGGCGGCCGCGCGGAGACAGTTGATAGGTGACAGGTGAGTAGGGAGGACATTTCGAATGCCGCATAGTGGGTGCCTTTCTGCGCGCGCGGCGCGGTGTTTTCTATTGATTCTAGAGGGATGTCAGGCGTGCAGCGGTCAGCGCTCAGCCAAAGTCCGCGGATTGTGCGTGGTTGCGCGCCAGTGGCGGGGAGACGCTGCTTTGGGTGACAAAGTGATAAAGTGTTAGGGTGATAAGGAAAG
>ERZ747221.2945-NODE-2945-length-14280-cov-4.393720_pt1 | contig 14280 bp, 4 predicted proteins | sample MGYA00374949_ERZ747221 | MGnify/ENA primary metagenome ERZ747221 (study PRJEB28779, sample SAMN05720172) | bioreactor metagenome | isolation source: Anaerobic biogas reactor | place: USA:Washington, USA | collected 2015-08-08 ... | reverse complement strand
CTGACAGACGTTCGCCAAACGCCTGTTCACTCAGAACGATTCGGAGGAGCGATTCGTCTCCAAACGCTACGGCCGGAACGGAGATGTTTACCGAACTACCTGTGCCTCCGGTCGACCAACGGATCGCGTCATCCACTCCAACCAGTGCAATGACAAGATCATACACCCCTTCATAGAGAGCGGCAAGACGATAGTCGCTTCCCTCCTTGAAGCTATCACTCGCGGTCAAGCAGTGGAGGCCGTTCGAAAAGTTGACCTCGAGTCTCTCAGAAAGAGCGATGGGCGATCCGGATGTGACGGCTATCACCTTCAACTCATGAGGACCGTTTAGGTAGGCGTAACTCTCCAGGGCAATCGTATATCCGTAGTCGAAGTTGATGACTTCTCCCACGAGGTTGCCATCAAGGAACACGAACATCTGCTCCGTCTCGCTATCAAAGCCGCCAGCAGTGATGGAGAAGAATCCGCTGAGTTCGTTAGGATCTCCGTCGACGGTGACGGCGATGTTGGGTCGGGCGGGTCCGGATTGGCCGTACTGGGTGGCGAGGATGCCCAGGTCGCCCACGCCGACTTCGCGGTCGCGGTTGATGTCGGCCTCCAGGTAGTTGTAGCCGGGCGCGGTGGTTTGGCCGTACTGGGTGGCGAGGATGCCCAGGTCGCCCACGCCGACCTCGCCGTCGCGGTTGATGTCGGCTTGGAGGTAGGTGGCGGCGCCGACGTTGGCGAAGTCGAAGTTGGAGTAGTGGAAGCCGATATCGAGGGGGCCGGCGTCGGGTTCGCGGTCGGCTGAGGTGGCTGAGCCGGTCAGTTGCGGATCGGTCAGGCCGATCGCGCCCCAGCCGGTATCGACCAGCGGCGAGTAGCGATCCAGAAAGTAACCCTCCAGCGGTCCGGCGCCCGGGTCGTAAGGGTCTTCGAGGACGATTTGCGGGTAGTATTCCTGGAAGCCGGTGATCTGGTCGAAGTTGTTGTTGGCGGCGTTGGCGTAGTAGCCGGTGCAGAGGGCGACCGCAGCCATGGAGCCGTCGACCAGGGCGACGCCGTATCCGGCGTAGGACCGCGAGACGAGGTTGTTGACGAGCTCGACGGCGCCGGCGTTCTCCGGGTAGGCGGCGCCGTGGACGACGATCCCGTCGTACCGCGGATTGTCGATGGTGTTGTTGCGGATGGCGATGGTGGTATCGGGCGATTCGGCGCTGGTGGTTGACTTCAGGTCGATGTCCATACCGCAATAGTACGCGGTGACGATCTGGTTGTTCAGGACGTCGGTCAGGTCGGTGCCGGTCTGGCCGATGCCGAAGCAGGGATAGTAGATGAAGTTATCGTGCAGCGGCTCATCGAGGCGGATGTCCTGGGTGATCAGGCCGACGTAGGCGAACTCGATCACGCAGAAGCTGACCGTGCTGGAGACCGAAGCGGTCGGTTCGATCACGACCGGGCAGTAGTAGTCGCCCCAGGACGGCGAGGCGGCGTCGGAGGTAAAGACGATGGGGTTGGCGGGCGTGCCGCGGGCGAGGATCACCCCGCCGCTGTTGACGAGCAGGCAGCCGTTGACGCTGTAGGTTACGGTCGTTCCCGGTTCGATCACCAGGAGGGCCTGGACGTTGACGTCGGCGGTGACGTGGTAGACGTTGTCAGCGGTCCAGATCACGTTGGCGGTGATATCGGAGTTGACCTCGACGAGGCTGCGCGTGCCGCCGTCAAGGGCGGCCGAGAAAGTTCGGGAGGGCGGATTGACCGGCCAGGAGGGCTGGTCGGCTGTGGTTTGCGACTTAGCGGTCAGGGCGTCGCGTTGGGCGCGGAACGCGAGGTAGTCTTGGGGTGTGGCGGGGAAGGTCGGCTGGTCTGTGGCGATCGGGCAACAGGTCAGGCGATCTTCGCGCGAGGCCAGCGTCGGATCGGTCCTTGGGACGAAGGGGGCGGGCGCGGGTTCCTGATAGACGAAGTCCTCGCCGACGATCTCGGCCAGAATCTCCTTGAGTTCCTCGACACCCACCTGATTGGGGTCGATCGCCGTCTCAGCGGCAATGGCCGGCCCGGCGCAGAAGACGCCCGTTAGCAGTAGTGCAATTATCCACACACACACACTGATGATTCGTTTCGACGTTCCCATCGCTGACCTCCATCCATGAACTGATGCCGTGATTCTGGATGCATATTGGCCGAGTACAGCCTGCGAGTGACGTGATCCCGAGGCGGGCGAAGCGCGGAGGCAAGCTCTACGCGCGGATAGCTTGGTTTCAATCGGGCCGCTGGAGGTTGTCTTGCCGCCGTTGGCGTTGACGTTTGGGCCTCCTGATGCCGGTTGGCCCGAGGGTTGATCCGCGAAAACAACTTACCAAACGGTGGATGGGTTGTCAAGGGTGTTTTCTCTCTTCCGGCTCTTCGCCTCAGGGCGCACCGTCCCATCTTGCTTGGGGCTTTGCCCCTCAAGCTCCAGAATTCAGCGATTCACGGTTGTCGGCGGCGATTCGGCGTTTCACGCTTCTCAGAATGCCGTGGACCGCAACGCCGCCAAGCCGGTGACGGGTGGTTATTCTGCCAGCATCGGCCGAAGCTGGGTCCACAGCGCGTCGGCGATTGCTTTCATGCCGCGGTCGCCGGGGTGCCAGTTGACCCCGCCGTTTTCGAAGTGGCCTTCCGAGACCGCGCGGTACTGCTCGTCGCCGATCAGGTGGCTGATGTAAAGCCACGGCGCGCCCTGGGCGTCGCACGCCGCCTTCATCAGGGCGTTCCGCTGCGGGCACGCGCCCCACATGCTCACCCCGCAGACCAGGGCGTCGGGATTGGCCTCCTTGAGCATGGCCAGGAGTTTGGCGTACGGCTTGGTCAGCGTCTCCTCGTTGGCGATGTCCAGCGACGTGTTGTCGCCCACCTGGATGAGCACCAGGTCCGCTTGGTATGATGCGAAAGCGGCAAAGAGGTTCTCCTTGCCGGCCAAGCCGTCGCCCTCGAAGAGGTTCTCGATGATCAGCTCCGGCTTGGGATCGCTTTGGGCCTCGCACAGGTAAGCGTGCAGCCGATGGGCGAAATCCTTTTCCGGCGCGGTCGCGGCCATGCCCCAGTTGCCCTGCCAGCCGAGATGATCAGCCGGCGGATGGCGCGTGATGCTGTTGCCCGCGATCAAAAGCTTCTTCACCGCTCGCGTGGCCGGCCGCGTCAGCCGGGCGTAGAACGTCGGCTCGTAGCCGCGCAGCACGAGCTTGCCCGAACCCAGCTTGCCGCTCTCGAACGTCTCGCGGATGAAGCTCCGCTTTTCGTAGTTCATCCCGGCGAGCCACGGGGCGCGGATTTCGCAGTCGATCCGATCCACCACCGCCGGCGCGGCGCCGGGCCGACCGCACATCTGAGCCAGGCCCTGCTGCCAGAGGTCCTTGGTGCTCAAAGCTTCCGGCGTGATCTCCATGCCGGTGTTGCGGCTCCGCGAGATCGCGGCCACCAATATGCTCCGCGACCGCTCCAGCGGCAGGCCGTCCTGGGCCACCAGGGCGATCATCCCAAACTGCCGGTCGATCCCACGCACCTCGACGCCGCCGTCGAAAACCAGGCTCGGCTTGAGGAACCCCGTGTACATCTTGGCCGACGGCGAGTCGACGCGGATGAACCCGCGCCGATCGCTCCAGTCGAACTGCGCGACCGGACCCATCGCGATCCGCGGCTCGTCGCCGTAGCTCGCCTCCGGCAGCACCGTATCGGCCTCCGGATCGAACACCGTCCGCAGCCCGCGACGCCAGACATGTTGGCGAAGCGCCAGGTCCATGCCGCCGGTGTCCTCGAGCGGACCGAGACCCCGGTGGGCCAGGTTCAGCAGGATGTCGCGGCCGAACGTGGCGGTCACCGGCTCGCAAGCGGCGGGCAGGGCCCCGCTCCTGAACAGCGCGCCAGCCGCCTTGGACGCGGCCAGCACGGCTTCGTCGTTGGCCATGATCAGACCCGCGTTCGGATAGCTCGTATCCGGAATCGGCATTCGCACGTTCAGATAGTCCTGGTCGCTGGTCAACGTCGGCTGGTAGCCGCGATCGTCCCAGTAGAACCAGAACACTCCGTCATAGTCCTGCCATGAGGCGAAGGCCGCCATGCGGGCGTAGAACTCGGTGGCGTACGGGTTCGGCCGGCTGTCGTTGCACTCGTAGATCAGGTGCGGTTTGTTCGGCACCCGCACCAGATCGATCGGCTGTTCCATCAGCGGATGGCCGTTGACGCGGACCACGTACGGGTAGTACGGGTCGTCGGGTTTGACCTCCCACGGCCGCATGCCGAAGCCGTAGATTCCGTATGAAGCGAAATCGCCGCACGTCGCCGCCCAGTAGTTCTGGAGGCTGTTGCCGAACCGCCCGGTCGGCGTCACCGGCACGACGTTGATTCCCACGCCTTCCGGCGCGAGCGATCGCAGGAACGCAATAAACCGCGCCGTATGGCCCGTGTACAGCTCCACCGCGAATCGCACCACGTCCTCGCCCCGCGCGTAGGGGTACGATCCCAGATCGCCTTCCTTGACCACGAACTCCTTCTGGTAGCCCGCCTTCTCGACCTGCACGCCCGCCAGCGTCGGGGCGAACTCGACCGTGCCGTCGGCCAGCGACTCGCCCTCGTTGAGATTTCCCCACGCCGCGACCAGCGCCTCCTGCGTCGCGTACCGCTCCTTGAGCCACTCATTCCACCGCTGAGTCAGCCGCTTCTTTTTGATCCCGGTCGGCGTCGTGCGAAGCACCTGCTCCACAAAGCCGTTCTCATTGAAGACCTCGTAGAGCCCGATCGCCTCTTCATCGGCCCAGCGCTTGCCCGTGTACGGGTTGACGTGCTCGATCAGGCTCCGCGCGTACTCCTCGAACACCCGCTCAGCCCGGCGGTCGTAGTAGACAATGTGGCCAAACACGTCCTCCTTGATCAGTTGGTTCCACTCCTCGCGCGTCCCGTCGTCCGGCATCGCGTCGTAGTCCGCTTCGGTCGGATGGCGATAGGTGCTCAGCGAGATCCAGAAGAACATCCCGTGCTGCTTGGCCAGGGCGATCGCGTGGTCAAGCCGGTCCATCGCGCTGCCGCTGTCCTTGACCACCGGGACGATCGGGTACGTCCGCCCCTCGACGCCCTCCAGGAACGTTCCATCAAAGAGGTTCAGCCGCACCCCGTTGATCCCCGCATCCGCCATCCGCTCGAACGTCAGCTCCAGGTCCTTGCCCTGCCGTTTGACGTCGCAGACGAAATTCGTCCCCCACAACCGCAGCCGCTGGCCGTCGTACCACAGATGCCCGTCCTTGACCGTGACGAACTTGCCCTCCGCCAACGGCCCCGCCGCCACCGCGCTCGCCCCGACCAACAACCAGACCGCCACAGCCGAAAAAGACCTTCGCATTACGCACTCCTGAATACCAACCTGGGATGGATCTGCCAAACGGACACCTTTCCTGCATCGCCACATGGCCGGCCACGGTGTTTCCGTGTTTCCTCGGCATAGTACCAAACCCGCTCCATTCCGTCAAGACCCGATATTTTGCTGTAAATATTTATGTTGCAGTGATTTGCAAGCTATCGATGGCGGCTAAGGCATATTCTGGCATGTCGTACGGTCCGGCCTCTTCTTTCCAGTCTGGGGTCCGGAGGGCATCGCGCTCGGCAGGTCGATATCACACCGCATGCCGCGAATGCCGGTCTGCGCCGCGATCGTCACCCGATCCTGGCAGGTCCGTTGCTTCTCGGTTGGCCGTCACTATAATCGGCTCCGACGTGACGGTTGCCAACCAGGACAAGACTGAAGGAACAGCCAATGGCCGAGAACGCCTCCAAGCCGATGACCAACCGCCAGCGCACCTCCGCGGTGCTCCACTATCAGCCGTACGACCGCCTGCCGGTGGTTCACTTCGGTTTCTGGAGCGAGACGCTGGCCAAGTGGGCCCGCCAGGGCCACATCCGCCGCCAGATCGCGGAGACCTGGTCCGACGGCAACGTCTGCGACGCCCAGCTCAGCGGGCAGTTAGGGTTCGATTTTGACTATTACAGCACGTTTTCGCCCGCCACGTATTTGAGCCCGACCTTCGAGGTCCGCGTGGTCGAGGAATTTTCCGACGGCTCGAAGCACGTTCTGGACTCGGAGGGCGTGGTGGTGCTTCAGCGGCCGGACGCCGGTTCGATCCCGGCTGAGATCAAGCACACGCTGGTGGATCGTCCGTCGTGGGAAGAGCACTACAAGTGGCGGCTGGAGTTTAGTCCGGAGCGGGTCGAGCACGCGTACGTGCGGGCCAACGACCAGATGCTCCGCTTCGATCAGGGCGGGCTCGAGTTTCTCCAGGCCGACAGCCGCGATTACCCGTACGGCTTGCACTGCGGCAGCCTCTACGGCGTGGTGCGCAACATGCTCGGCGTCGAAGGGTCCTGCTATCTGATGATGGACGACGAAAACCTATTCGCTGAGATCATCGACACGGTGGCCGACCTGTGCTATCGGACGACGAAGTACACGCTCGAGAAGGGCGCGAAGTTCGACTTTGCCCATTTCTGGGAAGACATCTGCTTCAAGAACGGTCCGCTGATCGCGCCGTCGGTTTTTACGGAGAGAGTCGGTCCGCACTACAAGCGGATCACCGATTTGCTGGGCCGCTACGGCATCGACATCGTCTCGCTCGATTGCGACGGCAAGATCGACGCGCTGGTGCCGGTGTGGTTCGAAAACGGCGTGAACACGATGTTTCCCATCGAGGTCGGCACGTGGGATGCTTCGATCCAGCCGTGGCGCGAGCAGTTCGGCCGCAGGCTGCGCGGGGTCGGCGGGATGAACAAAACCGTCTTCGCCAAAGACCGCGCCGCGATCGACGCGGAGATCGAGCGGCTCAAGCCGCTGGTCGAGCTCGGCGGCTTTATTCCGTGCCCGGACCACCGGATCGCCCCGGACGCTGAGTACGACCTGGTTCGCTACTACACCGACCGGATGCGGAAGACGTTTGCCTGACCGTTGGCCGTCTTCGGCGGTGTCGGCGCGCATTCATCATCGCGAGTACAGGTGGCTGGACCGGCCGAGTTGCGGGGCGAAGAACGCGCCGAGTCCGGAGCGGAAGCCGCAGACCGGGGCGATCTGGGCCTGATGTCGCGGCAACGTGCCGCCGAGGGTCAGGAACGGGTCGACCATGCCGCGGACCGGGTTCCACCACTGCGAGGTCCACCACGAGATGCCCGCCTCGAGGGGGTTGTCGGATCGCCAGACGCCGATCACGTCGCGCCACTGGTAGTATTGCCCGATGGCGGTACTGACGGCTGAGCCGGCGCCGGGCATGTCGGGCAGGCTTTCGTGGAGCATCGGCGGGGCCTCGGTGACCACGGTCTCGGCGAGCATGCCATGAAGCTGCTGTCCAGCGGGCTTGACGGCGGTCTCCCACGAGACCGTCCAGAGGCCTCCGGCCTGGGCCTCGATGGTGGGGTCGAGGCCGTACGGGTCGCGGAAGCGGGTGGGGCTGCTGAAGGCGTAGGCGTAGGGCGAGGTGGCGCCGAGCACCGGGACCGGGTCGCGCTGCAGGAAGCTTCCGGTGGTCGGATCGTAGAACCGCTGGCGAAGCTGATAGAGGCCCGTGGCCTCGTCGTAGTCGCGGCCGGCGAAGAGTCGCGGGTTGTCGATGGCGCCGCTGGCGGCAACCGGCTGGCCGAATGCCTGGTAGCGATACGACTGGACCACCGCGCCGTTCATGTCGGCCAGGGCCATGACCGTGCCCATACGGTCGGAGTGGCACAGGTAGTTGTCCGGCGAGAGGAAACCGCCTTCCTTGATCCCCTCCAGGTGGTCGACGCCCAGGCCGTTGACGTACTGGCGCACGAGGCGGCCGTCGCCGTCGAATTCGCCCAGGACGTTGTCGCGGTCGTAGACGTAGCGGGTGATCTGGCCGTCGAGATCGCGCGTGGCCAGCCGGCCGGCTGGGTCGTAGGTGTACGCGATGTCGCGGCCGTCGGGCAGTTCCACGCCGATCAGCCGGTTCTCGGCGTCGTAGGTGTAGCGGGTTATCGCGCCGGAGACGCGATGCGTCGCCGTGATCCGATTGCCCGCGTTGTCGTAGCCGTAGTCGCAGGTCGGATCCGCGGTCAGCCGATTGGCTGCGTCGTAGGTGAATTCGCTCTCCTGTCCGGCGATCCGCCGGTTGCCGGCGTCATCGTAGCTGTAGGCCTCAGCGGGGTTGTCCGCCGTTGGGTGCGCAGCCGCGGTCAGCCGTCCCGCGGCGTCGTAGGTAAATTCGTGCGTCCCGTCCGGGTCGGTCATCTCGAGCAGATAGCCCGCGCCGCTGTAGGTCCACGCATACGCCGCGGTGTCCGTGCCGGAGTAGGTGGACCCGGTCAGCCGGTCGGCTCCGTCGTGCGTGAACGTCGCCGTCGCCTCGACCGTCGAGAGTTCATCCCATCCGGCGAGCCGTCCGCCCGCGTCGTAATCGTAGCGCAACTGGAACCACGATCCGCCGTAGAGGTTGGCCGGCAGGTAGCCGCGCTCCGAACCGTAATCGGTCGCGAATTCGGTGTAGTCGTCGCCGGCCGACAGCGTCACGATCGACTCCTGCTGGTTGGCCTGGCGATACTCGTAGCCGACCGACGCGGCGAAGCCGGACGGCAGGAACGTGGTGGTCGCCTCGGTCAGCAGTTCGTACCAGTCGTAGGCCAGGTCGATCCGGCACGCAACATTGGCCATCTGCGTGAGCAGGCCCGTCTCGGCGTCGTACGTGTAGGTCGTCGCGTCCGCCTCGTCGAACGTGCGGCTGACCAGTTCGCCGGCGTCGCTGTACTCGTAGTCCACGCGGCGGCCGTTGGGCCGGATCGCCGCGGTCAGCCGGCCTTCGCCGTCGTACTCGAACCGCGTCGTGTGGTCCAGCGGGTCGGTTGCCTCGGTCAGGCGGTACATCTGGTCGTAGCCGAATTCGGTGACGTTGTTTCGTCCGTCGGTGATCGAGGCGATCACCGCGACCGGTCCCAAGCCGTCGAGGTCCACGCTGCCCTTGGCTGGGTCGTAGGCGAACCGCACCGTGTTGCCTTCGCCGTCGGTGACCGTCTCTCGCAGGTTCATCGCGTTGTATGTCGCCGTCCACTGCCGGCCGTCCGGATCGGTGGCGCGGCTGACGTTGCCGTAGGTATCGTAGGCGAAGCTCCAGATCCCGCCGTTCGGGTCGGTGACGCTTTCGAGGTTGCCGTCGTCGTTGTAGGCGAAGCGGGCGGTTCGGCCGTCGATCATCGCGGTCTCGCGCTGGCCGCGCTCATTGTAGGTGAAGGTGAAGGTCCGCCCGTCCATGGTCGTCGTTTCGATCAGGTTGCCGTTGGCGTCGTAATCGTACTCGGCGGAGGCGCCGACCGCGTCGTCGGTGATCGTTTCGGGAAGTCCGGTTTCGCTGTCGTAGTCGATCCGCAGCGAGTCGGAGACGCCGACCGCCTCGACGGGGCCGGACACCTCCGTGAGCTTGCCCTGCGAGTCGTAGACGTAGGTGGTCGTCTTGCTCTCGCCGCTCGCCAGTTGCGTGACCTGGTCGTCGGCGCTTCGCGCCATCTCCACTGTCCGTCCCAGCGGATCGGTGATCGCGGTGCGGGTACCAAACGGGCTGACGACAAAGTCGTATCGGCCGCCTTCGCCGTCGGTGTAGCTGGAGTTGGCGATGGTCGCGGGCGAGGCCGCCGAGCCCGCCGTACCGGCCAGGCCGTTGATCGTGCCGATCGCCCCGACCGCGGTGTGCTGGGTGAACGAGCCGTCCGGCCGGTCCACCTGTTCGACCGCCCCGGCGGCGTTGTAGCGATACGCGGTGACCTGTCCGCCCGCGTCCGTCTGGTTGAGCAGTTGATGATCGTCGTCGTAGGTGAAACTCCGCGTATTCGTGTCGGGATTGACGATCGTCACCAGGTCGCCGTCGCCGTCGATGGTGATCTGCGTGCTCCGCTCGTACGGGTCGGTGATCGAGCTGAGGTGTCCGCCGGCGTCATAGGCGAACGTGGTGGTTCGGCCGAGCGGATCGGCGATGGTGGCCAGCCGGCTGGTGCCTGGATGGTACGTGAACGCGATCGTGTTGCCGTTGCGATCGACCTGCGTGACCTCGAGGCCCTCGGTGTTGAAGGTGATTCGCGTCCGGCCGCGGAGAGTCCACTCGTAGCCCGTCGCGGTCCGGCGCAGACTCGAGAAATCGCCGCGCGACGTGGTGTAGCGGCCCTCGCCCTCGAAGGCGAAGGTGTATATGTTGCCGTCGCCGCCGGTGATCGTGACCTGTTCGTCCTCGTCGGTGAGGCGATAATGGCCGACCACGCCCCAGCCCACGCCCATCGGCCAGGGGTCCTCCGCCGGGCGGCGAAGGAAAACCACGCCGGTGTACGTGCTGGCGAAACCCACGTATTCGTCGGCGATTACGCCGGTGCTTCCGATGGCCGGGCCGCCGAATTCGGGCACGGTGGAGAACTCGGCTTGGTATTCGTTGGCCAGGGTCAGCGAATAGCGGTAATGTCCCTCAGCCAGTTCGCGGCCGAGCCCGTCGCGGCCGTCCCAGCGGTAGTAGAAGAACATCGGGCCTTCGATGGGTGTGAAGTAGCGTTCGATCCGCCGGCCGCCGATTTCAGCGGTGAAGCGCATCCGCTGCGGCACGAGCGTGCCGGTGTCGCGAATGTCGTAGCTCAGGCCCAGGAGCGGATCGGTCGAGACGCGGTTCGAGTTGTACTGCAGCGTGACCGCCCGCCACGTATCCAGCGTGCGGTAGGCTGGGATGGTGTGGTCGATCGCCAGGTGCCCGTCGAGGACGCCGACCTGTGAACCGGCCCGAACGGCGCCGCAGTTCTGGTTGTTCATCCGCGTGATGTTGGTCAGGTCGGTCGGATCGGCTTCGCCGCCGTCGGACGGGGCGGTCCAGCCGAGGTTGCAGTCGCGCGGCGAGAAGTGCTCGACGTCGAATTCCACCCACTCGCCGTCGGCTGAGACCGTTCCCATCGATTCGTGCGTCCAGACCAGCGTGGTGCTGCTGTAGACGCCGACGGGAATCTGCGTGCCCGGTGCGAAGCCGCGGGTGTTACGCATCCGTACGGTGGCTGGGCTGCGGAAGGTCGTGCCGTCCGGCGTCAGTTCGCAGGCGTAGGTGAAATGCGTGAGTTCCGGCAGAAAGTTCGGCAGGTCCTTGCCGCGGCGGAACCACGTCGCCCGCATTTCGGTCGTCGCGGCCAGAGCGCCCGGCGGCACGACCAGTTGGATCGAGTCATCCGAGTTGGACCCGGTTCCGCCGCCCGGGCCGATGACGATGGCCTGGGAGTCCAGCGGGGTCAAAAACATCTCCGGCACCGCGACCAGCTCGCCGTCGCCGACCTCGGCCCGCCGCTGGGCGTAGGTGTAGCCGGTGGCCTGCGCGGTCACCGCGTAGGTTCCGCCGGTTGGCACCGAAAACGCGAAGCGGCCTTGGGTGTCGGTGAGCACTCGTCCGGTCACGCCGTCGACGGTGATCCGCGCGTTTTGCATCGGCGAGTCGTCGGCTGCGCTGTAGACCACGCCGAAGATCCGGGTGTTCGAGTCGGCCGGGTCGGTGTCGTCGTCCGCTGGGCCGTTGCCGCCTCCGCAGCCGCCAACGCACACCGTCACCGCCGCCAGAAGCAAGAAAAGCCACCGCCGAAGCAGCCACATTCCCATCACCGGCCTCCTGGTAAGAATGGTCGGGCCCGCCGAGCGCATCACCGTCGATGCCTTCAGGATACCTCCTGCGGCCGATGATGTAAATCCAGTGGCGGCTGCTCGTGTTCGCCGCCTACGGCCAGTTGCGGCGGTAGGGCGGATCCCAGTGGACCGGCGGTTGCTGGATCTGGAGGGCGATCCTGGCCAGTTGCTCCAGATCGATGTTCTGCCCCGTCCGCAGGAGGAACCGATAGCGGTGTTCGCCCTGGTCGAGGAAGTCGTTGGGGAACTGGGCGGGATCCTGTTTTTCGGGGACATCGTCCATGTGCAGGGCGTAGCGCGGGCTGCGGATCAGCGTCAGCCGGGCTTCCTGCTGGTCGACGTCGATGGCATAGACCTCCGGGGCGATCAGGCCCAGGTCGGTTCCGTCGGCCGATCGCAGCCGCGTCCAATCGTGCAGCGGGAACTCCGCGCCGCTCAGCGGACGGTCCTGGCGGCCGCCGGGAATTCCGTCGATCCGCTCGGCGATCGGGCCGGCCGGCTCGACGATCATCTTGGCCAGCGTCTTCTGCTGGCCCCAGAACAGGTCGAGCACCAGTTCGACAAACGGGTCGCCCGCGTACAGCCGGGCTCGGAGGCGCATGCGGCTGTTCTTGAACTGCCCGATCCACGCCAGCGACGCGCGGACCGGACCGGCCTCCTCCAGCAACACCCGCTTGCGCTTGAATGGTCCCAGCGGCTGGCCCTGGAAGCGGACCACGTCGTGCGACCAGGTGTCGGAGAGGTCCTCCAGCACCGCCACAGTGACGGTGACGATCTTACCGGAGGCGACGTCGGTCAGGGTCAGTCCTTTCTCGTCGCACTCAACCCGCCAGTGAGTGTTGGTGATGCCCGAGCGTTTGGCGCGAATGTCTGACTTTCTGACCGCGTGCCCGTCCGGCGACAGGCGCAGCAGCTTGGTCTGCCCAGCCGCCAACTCGATCGGGCAGAGCACGCGAAGCGATGTGCTGCTCTTGGACTCCGCCGGCAAGATCTGTGTGGCCAGCGGCTCGTTCGTCTCGGCGTCCACCAGATGCGCCTTGCGGCCGGTCATGCCGAAGAACTCGTGCTCCAGATAGCCGCGATACGGCTTATCGTGATGGTTAAAGACCGCGGCGTAGGCTAGCGCGTCATCCGAAAGGGCGACCGGCGGCTGCTTGGTCGAGAGCCGCCGTGTGGCCGAGACGACCAAAGCGTCGGCGACCGCACGAGCCCGGCCGATCTGGTCGAAGATGTCGGGATACGCGGACTTCAGGCACGTTCCGCCGTAGGTGTCGTGGAACTGGTTGAACAGCACGTCCTCCCACGCCTTGTCGATTTTCGCTGCAGCGTCCGGATCGGCGCAGTCGGGCAGCTTCTCGACCGTCTTTTCCGCGGCGATCAGCTTGTGCTCCGCCGTGCGGATCTCAGCCTTGAGACGTCGCAGCGAGGTGTAGCAGCCGACCGCGTGCATCTGCAGTTCGCCTTCGACCACCGGCAGCTTCTCGCGTTGCGACTTGATCGCGTCGAAGAACGCCCGCGGGTGTGAGAAGACCAGTTCCAACCCGTCGAACGCCGTCTGGTGCTCGAGGATGTACTCGATCTGCCGGCGCGTCGGTCCGCCGCCGTGATCGCCGACGCCGTAGAAGCACATCACATGCTCCATCGACGGATCGACCTCCTCGACCGTCTTGAGGATGTGCTCGCGCAGGTCCGGAGCGGGCGAGGTGTAGGCCACGGGAATCCGGTACGCCATCAGCTCGTGATCCGAACCCGCCGCCCGCCAGCGGAAGATGTTCGACGGCAGTTCCTTCTCGTGCTTCATCGGCCGCATGAACACGTACGAGTCGTAGCCGTTCTCTGCCAGAATCCGCGGCAGCGAACCGGCGTGACCGAAGCTGTCCACGTTGTAGCCGATCGTCACGTCGACGCCGAACTTCTCCCGTGCGTCGCGCAGGCCCAGTTCGATGTGCTTGCGGAATGCCTGCTCGGTCGGCAGGTTGCAGTCCGGCTGGATGTACCAGCCGCCGACGATCTGCCAGCGCCCGGACGCGACATGCCGCCGCACCCGCTCGAACAGCTCGGGGTTCAGGTCCTCCACGATCCGGTGAAACCACATGTCCGACCGGGTGAACACGAACTGGTCATACTCATCGAGCAGGTTCGCCGCCGAAAACGCGGCGGCCAGGGCCTCATCCACCCCGGCCTGCCAGTTCCACAGCCACACCGGGTCCAGGTGGGCGTTGCCGATCATATGTACCTTCAGCGTCGCCATCGCCTTAATCTCCTTCAGATACAAAGCTGGCATTGTAGTGGCGGGGAAAACCGCGGTAAAGGGGGGAAAGCACACGGCGAATCGAAGGCGATTTTGCCTCTTGACTCGTGTTCGGTTTTCCTGTACTCTGACCGCTAATCGTTCAGTATTCCGAACAGAAACCGGTAACGTCAGGATGGTGCGGTGGACCCCCAAAGCCTTGGACAGCACCTGAATCAACTGCGGAAGCAGGCGAAAGTCAGCCTGCGGGAACTTGCCCGCGCGGCTGAGATATCGCCGGCTTCGCTTTCGGCCATCGAAAAATCGCAATCCAGCCCCACGCTCGATACGCTCCACAAGATCCTCAAAGCCCTTGGGACCAACTTCGCCGACTTCTTCGCGGCCAATCCGGGATCGGAAC
>ERZ747221.2941-NODE-2941-length-14298-cov-3.261374_pt1 | contig 14298 bp, 9 predicted proteins | sample MGYA00374949_ERZ747221 | MGnify/ENA primary metagenome ERZ747221 (study PRJEB28779, sample SAMN05720172) | bioreactor metagenome | isolation source: Anaerobic biogas reactor | place: USA:Washington, USA | collected 2015-08-08 ... | reverse complement strand
CCCAGGGGATCATTCTGGGCGAGGACAATGAGAAGATGTCCAAGTCGCGCGGCAACGTGGTGAACCCCGACGACTATGTCTCGACGCTGGGCGCCGACTCGGTGCGGGCGTTCCTGATGTTCATCGGGCCGTGGGAGCTGGGCGGCAGCTGGAGTTCCACCGGCATCGAGGGGGTGCACCGCTTCATCAACCGTATCTGGTCGGTGGTCATGGAGACGCGGGAGCACGCCGCGGGCGCCGCCAGCGAGCAAGAGATCGCCGACCTGCGGCGGTTGACGCACCAGACCATCGCCCGCGCCACGGACGACATCGAGGCGTTCAAGTTCAACACCATGCTGGCCGCCCTGATGGCGTTCAACAACTATCTCCTGAAGGCCAAGGACACCGGCGTCTATGGCACCGAGGCGTGGGACGAGGCGGTGCGGGCGTTGGTGCTCATGATCGCGCCCGTCATGCCGCACGTGGCGGAGGAACTGTGGGAGTCGCTGGGCGGCGCCTACAGCGTTCACGACCAGGCCTGGCCCCTCTCCGACCCGGAACTGGCGGCCGACGAGGTCATCACGCTGGTGGTGCAGGTGAACGGCAAGGTGCGCGCCCGGATCGACCTGCCCGCCGACATCGGCGAGACGGAGGCCCGCGAGGCGGCCATGGCCCACGAGAACGTGGGGCGGTACATCGAGGGGAAGCGCGTCGTCAAGCAGGTCTATGTGCCAGGGCGACTGCTGAACATCGTCGTGCGCTAAGCGCGCCTGCGAGGGGGAGCGAGGCCGCCCTTGGGGTGCCCCAAGGGCGGCCTCGCCATATTCCCATGCGTGGCGGGATGTCATAATGGCCTTCTGGGTATCCTTGACAAAGCACGCCGCGCTTCGTACAATAATAGTAAGTAGGGTCCGACTCACCGACCGCATCCTGGAGAATCACCCGTGCCAAGGGCCCGCCGCCCGCAACCGCTGATGTGCATCATCGCCACATCGATCGCGATCCTGATCGGGCTGGTGGGGTGCATGTCCGGACCGGGGAACGCTTCACGGCTGACATACCAGTTGGCCACGGCGCTCTCGGTACCGGTGGGGGAAGAATTGCCCCCCACGGGGATTCGCTACGACAGGATGGAGGACCGCGGCGCCTATCTCATCATCAATGGGCAGCAGGCGCTGAAAAAAAAGGGTGACTCGCTCTCCTGGAGTGGTACGCCCCGGGACGGGGTTTCCCTCACATTGAAGCAGCGCGTCCTTTGGTACACCGAGGATGAGCTGCACCTCGTGGGCACCGCTGAGGTAGAGGTGGACGATGTGCTGCCGACGGCGGGGCCCATCGATACCACGTCTCTCGTCAAGTACAGCGGGCCCGTGGCGTATGGGGTCAAGAAGGGGAGAACCATCCCCGGATCGTCCCTGACCTATCTGGGGGAGACGGACGACGGCGCCGAATTGGGTGGCCTCTCGGAGTATCCTTACCGTATGGTGGGCGACTCGATCGTGTGGGAGGGCACGTTGCGCCCCGGCGTATACAGCCGTCTCGACCTACGGGTGGCCCAGTTCGATGACAGGACCCTGAGGGTTGGCGGTGTGGTGACGTTGTGGATCGGTCCGTAACTGCTCACCCCTCGCTCTGATTTCTACATGTGAGTGCCGGGCGCGTTGATGCGCCCCCATCGAGCACAACAGGGTGTGGCGGCGGCCCCTCTCGGGGGGTTGTTGGCCCACCCTGACAGTGTCTCGCAGGCACTACACTTCTGACGCCCGGAAATGAAACACACTGCTTGCGTTGATCACCGCATAGCGGTATAATGTCGCAATCTTTCGGACGCCGAAGAGGAGAAGGAGAGCGCATGGAGGAGCAGGACGTGATGGCGCTGCACGCCGAAGGAGGTGAAGCCTCACAGGAGTCCCTACACCCCATGGCCGAGTTGCTGGAGCAAGGGTATGGCCAGATGCCGCCCAAGCGTGGGGATGCCGTGGAGGGAGTGATCGTCGAGGTCGGGTCCTCCGAGATTCTCATCGATATCGGCAGCAAGTGCGAGGGGATCGTAACGTCGCGAGACTTGGATCATCTCGATCCGAGCTATCGCAAATCCCTACGGGTTGGCGACACGGTGCTGGCCTATGTCATCAGGCCAGAGGACATGAACGGCAACGTCGTTCTGTCGCTTTCCCGGGCCATGCTCGAGGGGGACTGGCGCGACGCCGCCAAGGTGTTTGAGGCGGAGGAAGTCTTTGAAAAGCCGGTGGCCGGCTTTAACAAGGGCGGACTCATCGTCAACATCGGGCGCGTGCGCGGGTTCGTTCCAGCCTCACAGGTCGTGAGTGTACGCCCTGCCCAGGGCGGCACCGACGAGGAGAAAGAGGCCGCGTTCGCCGAACTGGTGGGCAAGACGCTGAGGCTCAAGATCATCGAGCTGGATCGGCGTCGGAATCGGTTGATTCTCTCCGAGCGGGCGGCCGTGCGGGAGTGGCGCCAGGAGCAGAAGGACCGTCTCCTGGAGGAGCTGGAAGAGGGGACCGTGAGGCGCGGCGTCGTCAGCAGTCTGTGCGACTTTGGCGCTTTCGTGGATCTGGGTGGCGCCGACGGGCTGGTGCACCTCTCGGAACTATCGTGGAGGCGCGTGGGGCATCCCAAGCAGGTGCTGAGCGTGGGGCAAGAGGTCGAGGCGTTCGTGCTCTCGGTGGACCGGGAGCGGCGGCGGATCGCCCTCAGCCTCAAGCGCTTGCAGAAGGAGCCCTGGAGCACCGTCGAGGAGCGCTATCAGATCGGGCAGTTGGTCGAGAGTACGATTACCAAACTGACGGACTTTGGGGCATTTGCGCGAGTGGATGACGACATCGAGGGGCTCATTCACATCTCGGAACTGTCGGAGGATCGCATCGCGCACCCGAAGGATGTCGTATCGGAGGGGCAGGAGTTGACGCTGCGCATCATTCGCATCGATGCTAGCCGGCAGCGCATGGGCCTGAGCCTCCGGCGTGTCAATGAAGACCAGTATTCCGATGACTCGTATTGGCAAGAGACTGGCCAGGACGATGAACAGGGCAGCCCTCCGGAGGATGGCGCCTAGCACGTAGGCGTGGGCCCGGCGGGCGCCTGCGAGGCGGACTGGCTTGTAACGTCCCCCCTGCAGTGTGGCTCGTCGCGCTGAACGCGTGAGGGCTTTTGGGCTGCAATGTACACACGCGGCGGCAGTGCCCAGGGCCGAGAGCATTATCTCGACATATCCCTGAAGACGCGCCAAGGGTGACAGGAACAAGGGGGACGGTGTGGTAGCCCACACTGCCCCCTCTTTTGCATTGAAAGGGGATGGTCACACCCGACGATGGAACTCGCCAAGCGACAGGTACGTATAAATAGTTGACGAACTCTTGCATAGTCGGTTGCGTTGTGTCAAACGTTCGGCTTTGGCGATACCCCTTGCCGGGTAAGTGGCCGGGGGCCTTGGATTGGTGGTATACCGATAGTCGTGCCGGATTCGGACGTTGGCAGGGTCGTTTGAAAGCAAAGGTGAATCATGGCGGACAAGTTGGATCGGTTCACAAAACGAGCACGTGAGGCCCTGAGCCTGGCTCAGGAAGAGGCGCGTCGGCTGAACCATGGCTACATTGGCACCGAACACCTGCTGTTGGGGCTTCTCCGCGAGGAGGATGGGATCGCGGCTCGCGTGCTGACGGACCTCGGGCTCTCGGTGAGCCAGGTGCGTCGCGGCGTGGAGCGCGTGGTGGGGCGCGGTGACAAGCCGAGTTCCGGCATGCAACTCGCCGACCAGACCAAGCGCGTTCTCGAGGCGGCCATCGACGAGGCCAAGAAGCTCGGGCACCACTTTATCGGAACTGAACATCTCCTCCTGGCCTTGGTCCAGGGGCAGGACACCATGGCGGTGGCCATACTGCAGAGTTTGAACGTTAACCGGGAGATCGTGCGCCGGAGGGTGCTGAATCTGATGCGTCAGGACCTGACCCCTACGGGCTCGAGCCAGCCGGCGCGGACGTCGTCCAAGGACAAGTCGCTGCTCGAACAATTGGGGACCGACCTGACCGAGGCCGCCCGCCGCGGTGAACTCGACCCTGTGATCGGACGACAAAAAGAGATCGAGCGCGTGGTGCAGATCCTTGCACGACGTACCAAGAATAACCCCGCCCTGATCGGCGAGCCCGGTGTGGGCAAGACCGCCATCGTGGAGGGGCTGGCGCAGCGCATTGTGGCGCGCCAGGTTCCCGAAGACCTGACCCAGAAGCGACTCGTCCGCCTGGACGTGGGCTCGCTGGTGGCAGGCACCATGTACCGCGGCCAGTTCGAGGAGCGGCTGAAGCGCGTCATCGACGAGATCATGACGACCGAAACGATCCTGTTCATCGACGAGTTGCACATGCTCGTCGGTGCGGGCGCGGCCGGCAGCTCGGTGGACGCGGCGAACATTCTGAAGCCGGCGCTGGCGCGCGGCGAGTTGCAGTGTATCGGCGCGACGACGCTGAACGAGTATCGCAAGCACATCGAGAGCGATGCGGCGCTGGAGCGGCGCTTCCAGCCCGTGATGGTGGAGGAGCCGAGCATCGATGAGGCCATCGACATCCTGCGGGGCGTCCGCGGCCGCTACGAGGAGCACCACCACCTGCGCATCACCGATGACGCCCTGGAGGCCGCGGCCAGGCTGGCGGCGCGCTATGTGCCCGACCGCTTCCTGCCCGACAAGGCGATCGACCTGATCGACGAGGCGGCCTCGCGAGTGCGCGTGTTCAAGGCGTTCCGCACCGAGGGCAAGGCCGACATCCTGAAGCCGGTGCGCGCCGAGGACGAGTACTCGGACACGGCCATCGGCCCGTCGCTGCTGGAGAGTTCCCTGGAGGAGAACCAGGGCGAGATCCGGCTGCTGGCCGATCAGTTGGGCCTGGACGTCTCGGGGCCCGAGGCCCTCTCGGGGCTGACGGTGAACGTGAACGACGTCGCCGAGATCGTCGCCATGTGGACGGGCGTCCCCGTCTCGAGCATCGCCGAGGAAGAGTCAGTGCGCTTGCTCAAGATGGAGGAGGCGCTCCACAAACGCGTCGTGGGGCAGGAGGATGCCATCCGCGCGATGGCGCGCTCCGTGCGCCGGGCACGCGCGGGCCTGAAGGATCCGCGCCGGCCCATCGGGTCGTTCATCTTCCTGGGGCCCACGGGCGTGGGCAAGACGGAGCTGTGCAAGGCGCTGGCCGAGTTCATGTTCGGCAGTGAGGAAGCGCTGGTGCAGCTCGACATGAGCGAGTTCATGGAGCGGCACAGCGTGTCGCGGCTGGTGGGCGCGCCTCCTGGCTATGTCGGCTATGAGGAGGCGGGACAACTCACCGAGGCGATCCGGCGCCGGCCGTACTCGGTGGTGTGTTTCGACGAAGTCGAAAAGGCGCACCCCGAGGCCTTTAACATGCTTTTGCAGATCATGGAGGACGGCCACCTGAGCGACGCCAAGGGGCGCAAGGTCGATTTCCGTAACACGATCATCATCATGACGTCGAACATCGGAAGCTCGATCATCACGCGCGAGGCGACGCTGGGCTTTGAGACGCTGCGAGGCGAGGAGGCCGACGAGACCCACTATCGGGAGATGAAGGGCAAGCTGATGCGCGAGCTGAAGCGCCTCTTCCGCCCCGAGTTCCTGAACCGCGTCGACGAGGTGGTGGTCTTCCACGAGCTGACCAGGGAAGAGATCAAGGAGATCGTCGACATCCAGCTGGCGCAGCTCAATGAGCGCCTGGTGGAGCAGCAGGTTACGCTGCGCTGCACCGAGGCGGGACGCGATCTGTTGGTGGAGAAGGGCTTTGACCCGCAGTTCGGGGCGCGCCCGCTGCGCCGGGCCATCCAGCGCCTCGTGGAGGACGTGCTGGCCGAAAAGATGCTGGAGGGCGTCTTTAAGGAGGGCGATACGGTGGTGGTCGACGCCGACGGCGGCGACGTGGTACTTCGCCGGCCCGAGGAGGTCGAGGAGGCCGTGACGCTCGTCTCTGGAGAGCAGAGCTAGGAATGTCCAAGACGCGCACCGCCTACGTATGCCAGACCTGCGGCAGTAGCAGGCCCAAGTGGATGGGGCGGTGTCCAGACTGCGGTGAGTGGAACACGATGGTGGAGACCCTCATTGAGGCGCCATCGCGTTCCACCGCCCAGCCGGCGGCGGCGCCGCTGGCCAGGAGCACTCCCCTGGCCCTGCCCGATATCACCGTCAATGGCAACGAGCGTTTGCCCGTGGCCATGGAGGAGTTCAGTCGGGTGTTGGGCGGGGGGATCGTGCCCGGCTCCATCGTCCTGGTGGGCGGCGACCCCGGCATCGGAAAATCGACCCTCTTGCTGCAGTTGGCAGCGTTGATGAGCACGGGCACGGCGCCCGTACTCTATGTTTCCGGCGAAGAGTCGGTACAGCAGGTCAAGATGCGTGCCGAAAGGCTCGGCATCCGCTCCGCCGGGCTGTACATCCTGGCGGAGAACAACCTGGAGCAGATCCTGCTGCACATCGAGGAGATGCGCCCCGGCCTGGCCATCGTGGACTCGATCCAGTCGATTCACATGGAGGGGCTGGCGTCGTCGGCCGGCAGCGTCAGCCAGGTGCGTGAGTGCGCCAACGCGCTGATGCAGACGGCCAAGGCGCAGGCGGTGCCCGTGTTCATCGTGGGGCACGTCACCAAGACGGGCAGCATCGCCGGGCCGCGGGTGCTCGAGCACATCGTCGACACGGTGCTCTACCTCGAGGGGGAGCGTTTCCATACTTACCGCCTGCTGCGCAGCGTCAAGAACCGCTTCGGCTCGACCAACGAGGTGGGCGTGTTCGAGATGCGCGACGACGGCATGGCCGAGGTGAGCAACCCGTCGCAGGTGTTCCTCGATGAGCGCCTGGGGCACGCTACCGGCTCGGCCGTGGCGGTGACCATGGAGGGAACCCGGCCGATCCTCGTCGAGATCCAGGCCCTCGTCAGCCCGTCCGCCAGCCTGGAGCGCCCCCGCCGGACGGCGAACGGCATCGACGTCAACCGCCTGTTGCTGCTGTCCGCCGTGCTGACGCGGCGCGTCGGCCTGCGCCTTGGAGACCAGGACATCTTTGTCAACGTGGTGGGCGGTCTGCGCGTGCACGAGCCAGCGGTGGACCTGGCGGTGGCCGCGGCGGTAGCCTCTAGCTTTCACAATCGGCCGGTGCACAGCGACATGGCCCTCTTTGGCGAGATCGGCCTGGCGGGGGAGCTGCGCAGCGTCACCCAGACGGACCGGCGCCTGCGCGAGGCCGCCAAGCTGGGCTTTGCCAAGACGTTGGTCCCCACCTCACGCGGCGCGACCAAGCTTGCGGTGCCCGGCCTATCGATCGCGACCAGCCGATCTCTGGTGGAGGCCATCTCCCAGGCGTTGGAGTGAGGCGGCGCGCATCCGCGAGTGGTGTACAATAAACGATGGAAGGCGACAAACGCGGGCATAGCCGTGTTGACAGGTATGTGCCGCTGTGATAGGATGCCCCCGAATGACAGGAAACGGGGCATCGGCGCCTGACGGTGGGGGGCCTGTCGGTGCGACACCAGCGCATTCGGGCCGAGCCAACGCTCCATGATGAGCATGCCCACGATCTCGGCGGGCGCGTCCCGCGGGGCCGGCCGTGGTGAGCCGGGGCGTGGCATGGGAGACGAGCAGGCGGACGAGCGAGTGTGCGGAGTGGCGCACACTCCTTTTTTTTACCGGGCACTGGCTGAGGGTGGAGATGACGGGACTGTGGGTTGCCACGGGGCGCGTAGCGGCACGAGCCGTCAGGCCGTCAGGGGGAGCGCATTCATGTCGATCATCTTGATGCTGCGCCTGTCCGTCATGCTGGTCCTGGCGGTGGGCGGCTGGCAACTCGGAAAGGCGCTGCCGGTGTGGCTGCCCGCCGGCGCTCCGTCCGGCGGCGTCGGCTACTACCAGTGGCTCGTGGCCGGCGTGGGCGCCGCGCTCGGCTTTGTCGCGGCGCCGGCCGTCACGGTGATCCCCTATCGCACCCTGCGGGCGCGGCTGCTCCACATGCCTGCCCGGGCGCTCCTCATGGGGGCGGTGGGGCTTGTCGTCGGCCTCGTCATCGCGGCGCTGCTGGCGCTGCCCCTCTCACTGCTGCCCGGGCTGCTGGGCGAGGTGCTCCCCTTTGTGGCGGCGGTGGTGCTGGCCAGCGTGGCGGCCACCACCATGGTGCTGCGCGACCGCGACATCCTGGCGTTGTTGGGGCTGTTCGTCTCGCGGGATGTGGTGCGGCGCAAGCGCAGCGTGGTGCTGCTGGACACCAGCGTCATCATCGATGGCCGCATCGCCGACATCTGTCGGACTGGGTTCATCCACGGCACGATGCTCGTGCCGCATTTCGTGCTGGACGAGCTGCAGCACATCGCCGACTCGCCCGACCTTTTGCGGCGCAATCGGGGGCGGAGGGGGCTGGAGGTCCTGAATCGTCTGCAGAAGGAGGATGGCGCGCCCCTCGAGATCTCGGAGAGGGACGTGCCCGAGATTCGCGATGTGGACGGCAAGCTCGTGCGCCTGGCGCAAGAACTGGATTGCCCGATCATCACCAATGACTATAATCTGAATCGCGTGGCCGAACTGCAGGGCGTGCGCGTGCTGAACATCAACGAACTGGCCAACGCCGTCAAGGCGGTGGTGCTTCCGGGCGAGACGCTGCGCGTCCACGTGATCCAGGAGGGGAAGGAGGCCGGCCAGGGAGTCGGCTACCTGGATGATGGCACGATGATCGTTGTGGAGGACGGCCGCCGCCACATGGACAGCGACGTCGAGATCGTGGTGACACGCGTGCTGCAGACCGTGGCGGGGCGCATGATCTTCGGCCAGCCGCAAAACGGCCGGCGCTAGGGTGCGTATGTCTCCATATGTCATTCCGAACAAAGTGAGGAATCTTGACTAGGTGGACGGGACCCCACCGTCGCACCCGCGAGCCCAACGGGGCCGGAGCGCCGCCGTCCCGGCGGCGGGGCGTGTGCTGAACCGAGTCAAGGTTCCTCGCGAGTACGCTCGGAACGACATATGGATATGGAGACGCGGGGCACCGCCGTCCCGGCGGCAGAGTGTGTGCTGAAAGGCGTCGAGTTCCGTTCCAGGGTACTGGAACGCGAGTATGCTCAGAACGACAGATGGATAGCAGGTTGTCAGCATCGCTTCAGTGCATCTGTATGCGGGGGCGGGGCCGCTAGGCTCCGCCCCTTTGGCCCGGTGAGGCGAACCGCCGCGGTGATGCTGCGGCATGGCCGCAGTACTGCCCCTACGCCGGCCGGGCGACGGCGCTACCGCTCCCATTATCGCTCCGCGCGCCTGCGATCCCTCGCATGCATGGCCCGGTTGACGTTCGAGCCGAGGGCGCCCGTCACCCGCCGCACCACCCCATGAGGTATAGAACCATGAGCTTGAGAGTCTACAACTCGTTGACACGGCAAAAAGAGACCTTTGTGCCCCTGCATGAGGGGCGCGTCCACATGTACGTGTGCGGCCCCACCGTCTATATGGACGCGCACCTGGGGCATGGCAAGACCTATGTGAACTTTGACACCATCGTGCGCTACCTCCGCTACCTGGGGTATCGCGTGCTCTATGTGCAGAACATTACCGACGTGGGCCACATGCTCGACACCGGTGAGGACCGCATGCTCAAGGGTGCCGCGCGCGAGCAGCGGCAGCCCATGGAGGTGGCCGAGACCTACACGCGGTACTATTTCCGCGATATGGACCGCCTCCACGTGCTGCGCCCCGACATCTCTCCGCGCGCCTCGGGCCACATCCCGGAGATGATCGAGCTGGTGAAGCGCCTCATCGAGCGGGGCTATGCCTACGAGGTGAACGGCTCGGTGTACTTTGACGTGAATGCCTGGCAAGAGTACGGCAAGCTCTCGGGGCGGCGAGTCGAGGATCTGCAGGCGGGGGCGCGCGTCGAGGTGCTCGAGGAAAAGCGCCACCCGGCCGACTTTGCCCTGTGGAAGCGCGCTGAGCCGGAGCACATCATGCGCTGGCCCAGCCCCTGGGGCGAGGGGTTCCCCGGCTGGCACCTGGAGTGCTCGGTGATGTCCACCAAGTACCTGGGGCAGCCCTTTGACATCCACGGCGGCGGCGTCGAGAACAAGTTCCCGCATCACGAGAGCGAGGTGGCGCAGACCGAGGCCGCCACCGGCGAGCCCTTTGCGCGCTATTGGCTCCACAACGGCATGCTGATGATCCGCGGCGAAGAGATGCACAAGTCGCTGGGTAATTTCATCACGCTGCAGGGGGCCTTTGGCCAGTGGGACCCGCTGGCGATCCGCTTCTTTATCCTCCTCAGCCACTACCGCGGGCCGCTCGATCTGACGGAGGAGGCGCTCGACGCCGCGGGCAAGGGCCTGTCCCGGCTGACGACCGCGGCGCGGGCGGTGCGGCGTCGGCTGCGCGGCGCTCTCGAGGGGGAGGCGTCGGCCGCGGTGACACAGCTCGTCGAGGCGACGCGCGCCCGCTTTGAGGAGAGCATGGACGACGATTTCAACACCGCCGGCGGCATTGCGGCGCTGTTCGACGCCACGCGCGAGGTGAACGCCATGCTGGCCGGCGACGCCGCGCTGACGCGCGGCTCGTTGGAGGCGCTCGACACCCTCTACCGGCGGCTGCTGGGCGACGTGCTCGGGGTGCTGCCGGAGAACCTCGAGGAGGAGGACACCGAGGGGTTGGCGGCTCGTCTGATCGATATGCTCATCGATATGCGGGCAGAGCTGCGCAGGAACCGTCAATACACCGAGGCTGATGCCATCCGCGATCGGCTGGCGGCCCTGGGAGTGCAACTGATGGACGGCCCCGAGGGCACCACCTGGAGCCTGTCCTGATGCCGAGGCGGAGACGGTCGCCCGAGCGGCGCGATCTGGGCCCCAGCGGCCCCCGCCCGTCGGCGGGCGGGGGCGCGGGCCCCGAGGTGCTGGTGGGGCGCAACGCCGTGCGCGAGGCGCTGCGCGCCGGGCGCCGGCGCATCCATCGGGTGCTGTTGGCGGAAGGCGCGCAGGACCGCGGTGCGGTGGAGGACATCCTGGCGCTCTGCGCCGAGGCCGCCGTTCCGGTGGAGCGGACGCCCCGGGCAGAGTTGGATCGCCTGGGGGCCGAGCTGACGCATCAGGGCGTGGCCGCCCACGTCTCGCCCTACCCGTACGCCGACCTGGATGCCCTGCTGGACCGCGCCGAGGAGCGCGCCGAGGCGCCTCTCCTGCTGGCCCTCGACTCGCTGCAGGACCCACAAAACGTAGGCTCGCTGCTGCGCACCGCCGAGGCGGTGGGGGTGCACGGCGTGATCGTGCCCGAGCGCCGTGCGGCCGGCATCACGCCGGCCGTGAGCCGCGCCTCGGCGGGTGCCGTGGAGCACCTCCTCGTCGCTCAGGTGACCAACCTGGTGCGAGCGCTGGAAGAGCTGAAGGAGCGCAGCGTGTGGGTCGTGGGGGTGGAGGATGAGCCGGCCGCCCAAGACTATCGCCGCGTCGACTTGGACATGCCCCTCGCCCTGGTGGTGGGCGGCGAGGGCCCGGGGATGCGTCGCTTAGTCGTCGAGACGTGCGACCTGCTGGTGCGCCTCCCCATGCGCGGGCGCATCAGCTCCCTCAACGTGTCGGTGGCGGGCTCCATCGTCCTGTACCAGGCGTGGAGCGCACGACGAGGCGCGGAGGAGGATGGCTCCGCATTTGACTGACCGAAGGTCTGTGGTATACTTGTCGCTTGCCGACTTGACCGCGCTACCCATGGCGGTATAATGAGGGATGATGACCGGCCGACGTAGCTCAACGGCAGAGCAGCGGTTTTGTAAACCGCCGGTTGTGGGTTCAAGTCCCTCCGTCGGCTCCACGAGCGACCCTCGTGGTACGTGAGAGACGGGGCGTACCGGCGGGGCGCAGCAGTGAATCATGGGCAGGTACCCAAGCGGCCAAAGGGGACTGACTGTAAATCAGTTGGCTCAGCCTTCGGAGGTTCGAATCCTTCCCTGCCCACCTGGTTTGGACGGCGCTATGCCCCACGCGATGCCCACGTAGCTCAGACGGTAGAGCACGTTCTTGGTAAGGACGTGGTCATGGGTTCAATTCCCATCGTGGGCTCCATTCTGTGCCGGGGCGATGCCTGGTGGCACGCGGGCATTCTCAAGGAGGATTCTCGGGCATGGGGAAGCAGGTATTTGCGCGGACCAAGCCGCACGTGAACGTGGGGACGATCGGGCACGTGGACCATGGCAAGACGTCGCTGACGGCGGCGATCACCAAGGTGCTGGCCATGCGGGGCGAGGCCAGCTTCATGGCCTACGACCAGATCGACAACGCGCCGGAGGAAAAGGCGCGCGGGCTGACCATCTCGATCTCCCACGTGGAGTACGAGACGGACAACCGCCACTATGCCCACGTGGACTGCCCGGGGCACGCGGACTATATCAAGAACATGATCACCGGGGCGGCGCAGATGGACGGGGCCATCCTGGTGGTCTCGGCGCCCGACGGGCCGATGCCCCAGACGCGGGAGCACATCCTGTTGGCCAAGCAGGTGGAAGTGCCGGCCATGGTGGTGTTCCTGAACAAGGTGGACATGATGGAGGACGAGGAGCTCTTGGAGCTGGTGGAGCTCGAGCTGCGCGAACTCCTGTCGGCGAACGGCTTTCCGGGGGACGAGATCCCCATCGTGCGGGGGTCGGCCCTGCGGGCGCTCGAGTCGACGGCGACGGACATTGGCGCGCCGGAGTACGCGCCGATCCTGGAGCTGATGGAGGCGGTGGACGCCTACATCCCCACCCCCGAGCGGGAGGTGGACCGGCCGTTCCTGATGCCCATCGAGGACGTGTTCGGGATCAAGGGCCGGGGGACGGTGGTGACGGGGCGGATCGAGCGGGGGCGGGTGCGCACCGGGGACCAGGTGGAGATCGTGGGGCTGCGCGACGACATCCGCACGACGGTGGTGACCGGGGTGGAGATGTTCCGCAAGACCCTCGAGGAGGGGCTGGCGGGGGACAACGTGGGCTGCCTCCTGCGGGGCATCGACCGGGAGGACGTGGAGCGCGGGCAGGTGCTGGCCAAGCCCAAGTCCATCACCCCGCACCGGCGGTTCCGCTCGCGGGTGTACGTCTTGAAGCAGAGCGAGGGGGGGCGGCACACGCCGTTCTTTAACGGCTACCGGCCGCAGTTCTTTATCCGCACGATGGACGTGACGGGGCAGATCATCCTGGACGAGGGGGTGGAGATGGTGATGCCGGGGGACAATGCGGACCTCACGGTGGAGCTGATCACCCCGGTGGCGCTCGAGGTGGGCTCGCACCTGGCCATCCGCGAGGGCGGCCGCACCGTCGGCGCCGGCGTCCTCACCGAGATCATCGAGTAGCGCAACTGCCCATCTAGCAGATCGAGAGGAGGATGGGGAGAGAGCGCCCGTGACGGGTCGTCGCCCATCGCCCGGTTGGGCGATGGGCGATCCACCGCCGGCGGAGCACCTCTCGAACCGCGACAGTATGGCCAAACAGCGTATTCGCATTCGGCTCAAGGCGTACGACCACCGCGTGCTCGACCTCTCTGCCCGGCAGATCGTCGAGTCCGCCGAGCGCACCGGCGCCGCCGTGGTGGGGCCCGTGCCCCTGCCCACGCGGGTGGAAAAGTTCAGCGTCGCCCGCTCCCCGTTCATCGACCGAGACTCGCGCGAGCAGCTGGAGATTCGCACGCACAAGCGGTTGATCGATGTGCTGGACCCGGATTCCAAGACGGTGGAGACGCTCATGCGCCTCGACCTGCCCGCCGGCGTGGACATCGAGATCACCCTGTAGTGGCGCCAGGCCCGCAGTGGGCGGGCCGTGCGCACGGAACGCGACGCATCAGGAGCGAAAGGGGCAAGGTACGCCTTGTAGCCCGCCTAGGCGAGGGCCCTAGTGGCTGCCGAGAGGCCCCTGGAGAAGAGGAACATGGCAACGAGACAGGGTATTCTGGGTCGCAAGGTCGGCATGACGCAGATCTTTACCGATGCGGGCGAGGTCATCCCCGTAACGGTGATCGAAGCCGGCCCCTGCACCGTGACACAGGTCAAGACCGAGCGCACCGATGGCTATAACGCCGTCCAGATGGGCTTTGGCCGCGTGCGGCGGCTGAACAAGCCCGAGCGCGGACACCTCAAGGACCTGCCCCCCCTCCGCGAGCTGCGCGAGCTGCGCACCGACGACGCGGACCAGTACAGCCTGGGGCAGACCATCGACGTCTCCCTCTTTGCCGTCGGCGACGTGGTGGATGTCACCGGCACCTCCAAGGGGCGCGGGTTTGCCGGCGTCGTCAAGCGGCACCACTTTGCCGGTGGGCCCAAGACCCACGGCCA
>ERZ747221.2937-NODE-2937-length-14324-cov-3.814908_pt1 | contig 14324 bp, 9 predicted proteins | sample MGYA00374949_ERZ747221 | MGnify/ENA primary metagenome ERZ747221 (study PRJEB28779, sample SAMN05720172) | bioreactor metagenome | isolation source: Anaerobic biogas reactor | place: USA:Washington, USA | collected 2015-08-08 ... | reverse complement strand
TGGCCCCGAAATTGCGCCGCCCTCGGGCTTGCGTCAGGCGGGCCCGTTGCATCTTTCTTCCGCGCAGCGTATCATCGTGCTCAGTATGTTCCTCGCCATCCGCGACGTAACTCTGTTCCAGGCTGGCTTTGATGACCTCTGCAGTGGGCTTGCGGAGATCGGCGTGCGTTGCGTGGAGGCCGCTCTCACCCGCAACCTGACTCTCCCCGCGCCGGTCAACTCACTCCACCATGGGCTGCGCGTGAGCGAACCGGACGGGGTGGCGGCGGCAACCGAGGCTTACGCAAGTCGCGGCTGCTCAATATGCGCGCTGTTTCTGCCGACAAATTTCAACGCGCCGCGCCTGGAGCCGGAGATTGAGTGGGCCGTCAGGACTCTGCGGATCGCCGCGGCCCTGGGGGTGGGGGTAGTCCGCGTGGACGGGGCCATGTCCGGGCCAGATCATCTCAGCCGGAGCCGGCGCCTTGCCCTCTATGTTCAGGCCGTAGAGCGTATCCTGGCGGCGACCTCCGGCTCACCGGTGCGCTTGGCCATTGAGAATCATGGCCGACAAGGCAACGACCTGGTCTGGCTGCAGGGGCTGCTGGGGGACACCGATCCCGTACGCGTCGGCCTGACCCTGGATCCCGCCAACCTGTACTGGGCCAAGCATAAGCCTCAGTCAATTCGCGCGCGCATTTTCGGCGGCGGATGATCCGAGTTTCGCAGACTGGCCGCTGCCGCCCGGCCGCCTCATTCTTACCCACTCCGCCCGGGTGGCCATCGCGCTGGCCTGCAATGCCTGGAACCTCGGGCCGGGCGACGAGGCCTTGGCGCCTGCCTACAACTGCGGCTGTGAAGTCGATGCCCTGCTGGCCGCCGGCTTGCATGTGCAATTCTACCGCGTGGATCGGCACGCCCAGCCGGATTGGGATGACTGCCGCCGGCGAGTGACCGGCCGCACAAGGCTGATTCTCGTTACGCACACTTTTGGCCGGCCATTAGGGCTGAATGACCTGGGGACCTGGTGCAGAGCGAACGGTCTGCGGCTCCTGGAAGACTGTGCACATGCGCTGTTCTCGTCGCACGCACACCCGCCAGAAGCTGGACGTCCGCGTTGGGAACCGGTCGGCGGGCTGGGCGACGCGGCCATTTTCAGCCTACCGAAGACTCTCCCTATTCCAGATGGCGGAATTCTTGTTTTTCGTAGCGGCGCGCACATCTCGCCGCCAAATGTGGGAGAACTGCGACGGGCAGATTTTGCGACCGTGTGGCGGGAGGCTTTGCCACTCTTGAAAAACCATCTGGTCCAGCGTTCAACTGTGCTCCGGGCCTGTTATGGTCTTCTTCGCAAAAACCGCCAAGACCGCCGAACCGTTAGCCCTGGTGATTTTTCCGACATGCCCGCCTCGTATTACTTCGATCCGGCGCTCCACCGTCGGCGAATGTCGGCCGTTTCTGCTCGCCTGGCCACGGCCTGTCAGCCAACCCAGATTGTTGAACGTCGCCGGTCCAATTACTACCGTCTCTTGAGTCAGATATTGCGGACAGGAGATGTCCGGCCCCTATTCGACGACTTGCCCGACGGGACATGTCCGCTGGTTCTGCCACTGCTCGTAGAACACCGAGACGAACTGTGCCGAGCACTGCGGCGCCACGGCGTGGACGCAGTCCCGTGGTGGGCCGGTTATCACCCCGCCTTCGCCTGGGACGAGTTCCCCGAAGCGGCCTTTCTGAAAGACCATGTGCTGGCGCTGCCCGTTCACCAGCAGCTTTGCCCGACCGACATTGATGCCATCGCGGCTGTTCTGCACGAAGTCCAAGGCAGCCTGTCTGCACCGAAGGGGCCGCGCAAACAGTCCGCAGTGCCCGCCCAGGCGCCAGACCAGTAACAGTTGATCGCCACATGCGGCGCCGGACTGTGCCGAAGCCAGGCGCACCAAGCGTCAATGGTACTCTCCGGTGCGGCGCCGGCGCAGTTACGTATTGCCGCAGCGCAGCCGTTCTTGGTAATATGGCCACAGCTCGGCGGCAGCCCGGGCGTGGTTCGCATCGCAGGCACGGCGCGTGTTGCCCGTGCGCCCACCCGCGGCATTCGCCGCAGAGCAAGCAGCTTCGTTTTCGGGGGAGAGGAGATGGAAGTCATGTCCCTTAGAACTGTCAGACGAGTTGTTTGCATGGCTATGATGGTGGGCGCCTGGGCAGCCGCGACGGCCGGACCGATAGAAGTCATCTATACGGAGATTCCGGGACACCCGACGGCGGTCGTGCCCGGCGCTCGAGACGCCGGCGGCCAGCCGGTTTTCGCAGAGTTCCTAGCGCTGCAGGACCTCGCAGTGAGCCACGACGGCAGCCAGTGGGTGGTCAAAGGCACTTGCAATCTCGGCTCAAGTCTGGACGCGCTGCTGGTTCTGGGCTCCGGCAAAGCCGGCACTGTCCTGGCGCAGGACGGCCAACCGCTGCAAGGCGGCCTGCCCGGCGAGCTGTATGACTTCTTCGATTCGCCGGTGCCCGCCGCCTGGGACGAGGCCGGCAACCTGGCGTTCAGTTGTCGCGCCAGGGGCGGCAGCTCGTCTGTATACGAAAAAGTAATCGTAGTCGACGCCGCCACGCAAACGCACACAGTAGTCATCCAGATGGGTCAGCCCGCCCTGGGCCTGATCGACCGGCCGCCCAATCCCTCCGGCGATGAGCTGTTCGGCAATTCGATCAACTCCGTGTACCTCCTTAACGACGGACGCGTGGCGTTTGTGAACACCCCCATCCAGAACTGTCACAGCACTCGCTATCCGGCGTTTTTCCGCGGCAATACGGCCTTCAAGCAATCCGGCGTTAGCGCCATCAGAACCGAAATCTGGGATAACTTTGACTATGACGATTGCGGCGGAACCCCGGACGGCCTGCACTGGTTCGCCAAGGGCGACACTGAAAATCCCAGCACGGCCATCGACGACATCCTGGCCGTCGACGATCAAATCGTTCTCCAGGAAGGTTCGCCGGTGGCGCCCGGCTCGACGGTCACCATGGCGGCCATCTTCTTCACGCGCATGCTCTCCGACGGCACCTGGTTCTGCCGCGGCGATGACCCGCTCGACAATGACTGGGCGGTGCGCAACGGCGAGCTGCTGGCCAAGACCGGCGACCTGATCGCGGGCGACGAACACTGGGGCGATTCGTTTGGCGCTTTTACCGGCAATCGCGTGGGCGACTGGCTGCTGGCCGGCAACACTGACAACCCCGACACGACTCAGGACTACGTGCTCGTCCTGAACGGCAACACGATCGTCGCGCGCGAGAACGACGCAGTTGACCTGGACGGCGACGGAGACTTGGATGATGATGCCTACATCGCCAGCTTCCAGCCGAACGATCTGTACCTGACCGACGATCGCACCGTGTACTTCCTGGCCACCCTGCGCAACTCGGAAGGCACTGCCCTGGGCGACGCCTTCCTGCGGCTATCGTTACGTGTGATCGGCGACCTGAACTGCGACGGCCATGTCAACGTCTTCGACATTGACCCGTTCGTCCAGGCCCTGGTCGATCCGGCCGGCTACGCCGCCGCATACCCGCACTGCGACTATATGCTGGCCGACGTAAACCACGATGGCGCCGTGAACGTCTTCGACATAGACCCCTTCGTGGCGTGCTTGGTGGAGTAGCAGGCAAGGGTCATAGGCGAGCGAGGGGTCAGGAGTCTTTTCGGTCGTGTAGCGATTCGTGCGGCGATCCGGCCGTCCGTGCGCGGAAAAGCCTCTCGACCCCTCCGCTGTCTCAGGACAAACGCCCGGCCTTTTTTTCAGGGGCGGGAGGAGAGTGCCTTTTCCAGCCCCGCCCGGGCACGCGCGTCCTCGGGAGCGATCCGCAGGGCCGCCTGGTACACTCGGACGGCATCCTCAACCTTGCCTTGTAGCATGAGCGCCGACGCCAGGTTGTTGTGTGCCGCCACCGATTGCGGTTGCAGCCGCAAAACGTGCCGAAAATGAGCCTCTGCCTCATCCAGGCGTCCCAGCTTGGCCAGCGCGCCGCCCAGTCCCAAGTGCGCATCGGCCAAATCCGGCCGCAGGCGCACGGCGGCTTCGTAGTGCTCTACCGCCCGTTCCAACTGGCCCTGTTGCGACCTGACAAATCCGAGGCTGGCGTGGGCTTCCGGGAGTTGAGGATCAAGCTGTACCGCGCGCTCGAAATATTTCAGCGCCGCCTCGGCTTGCCCCTGCCCCAAGTAGGCCCAACCAAGGTTGTTGCAGGTTGAGGCGGTTATGTCGGGCTTGATCCGCAAGGCCGCTTCGAAGTGCGCCACGGCCTCGCCGAAGCGGCCCATGGTCATCAGCACCGTCGCCAGGTTGTTGTGGTCCACGTACGAATTCGGGTACAGGCGCAGCGCAGTTTGAAAATGGGCCACGGCCTCCTCATACCGCCCCTGATCGCTGAGTTCGCTTCCCAACTCGGAGTGCAGAAAAACATCCTGCGGCGCAAGCGTCAGCATGTAGCGGTACAGCTTCTCCGTATTCTCCCAGTACGAGAGTTGGCGGCGCGTGGCGCGGGCTTCGAGCGACGCGATAATCGCTACACACGCCAGCACAAGCAGACGGCGCCACCATAGGCGCGCCGCCGGGGCCGGGTCGCCCCAGACGCGCGTAAGGGTGAACGCCAGGATCAGTAGTATTCCCACTGCCGGCAGGTAGGCGTACTTGTCGGACGTAATTACGTTTGTAAATCCGATCACGCCCATTGTCGGGAAAATCGCCACGAAGAACCACAGCCACCCGGTGACCAGCGCCCGCGTCCAGCGCCATGACGCCAGCAACAACGCGACCAGTACGACCGTGCCCACCACGCCCGCCATCAGCGCCGGATGAGACAGGTCAAACGGATTGGGTATCGGATAGTGCGGCGTCAGCGATCCCGGCCAGACCATCTTGGACAAATAAAACACTACATTGTGGCAGATCGTCAGCGGAATCCGCGCGCCGGACTGCAGGTGCGGCAGTTCCAGATAGGCCGTCTGTCCCTGCGAGATTACAGTTATGACTGCCGCCGCGCCCGCGATCGCCAGAAGCGGGATTTTTTCCAGCAGGGCGCGCCGGCCCATTCGACGAAGCGGCCAATAGTCCAGCAGCAGCAGGAGGATCGGCAGCGGCGTGCTGGTCGGCTTGGACAACAGCGCCAGAACGAACGCTATCCCGGCCCCGAAGAAATACAGCCGGCGCCCCCGCCGAGCCCACTGCACGTACAGAATCAGGCAGCACAGAACAAAGCACGTAGCCAACAGCGTCTTACGCTCGCTGACCCAGGGAATCGGCTCAACCGTGAGCGGGTGCAGCCCAAACAGCAGGGCTACGGCCGCCGCCACGATCGGCTGCCGAAACAGCAGGTGGAGCAGCACCAGGATCAGCCCGGTGTTGAGCACGTGCAGCGCCAGGCTCGTCTCATGAAACGCCCGCAAATCGTGCGAGCTGCCGCCGCGCCCGTAGTCCAACATCAGCGACGTCATCGCCAAGGGCTGGTAATAACCCTGCACAGTCGACGGCCGCAGAATTTCGCGGAAGAAGCGCCCCACAGACGCCCAGCTCGGGTTCTGCACGAGCGGGTTATTGATCAAGTACATGCGGTCGTCGAAGGTGCGCGCCTGAGCCGCCAGCGCGGGCCAGTGCGCCGCCGCGGTCGCAATGCCAACGGCCGCAATCAGCAACCCCAAGCGCAGTGCGCCGTACACGCCCCGTGCATGAGTCGCGCCTGCAAGTTTGGCGGGCTTCGCAGGGCTACGTGCAGCCGATGCGCCGCCACTGGCCGCGAGCGTCTCCATATTCATCCGTCATTCCCAGACGACCTCGCCAGAGTAGGGCGCCGGTTTACGCGAGGGCATTATACAGTCACTGACACGCGGTGGTGGCGGGCATCGCGATATCGGACGTTAGCGGCCGAACCGGCCCGCCCCCCGTTTCGGGAAAACCGAAAAACATATTCGGCCCGCGAGCGAAATTTAATACAATGCATGTTACGGCTGATCGGCCGGAGCCCACGCTCTCGCGATCTGGAGTGGATAGGGAGCTCACTTCCGGCCCTAACCCGCCATACGGCGACCGCGCCGCTGGAGCGCGAAAGGAGTGAGAGGATGCATCGCTGGCTAGGTGGCTGTCTCGTTCTGATTATTGTGAACTTGGCGCTGGCCCAAACAGGCCCGCTGATTCCGCAAGAGCTCCTGGATCAGCTTGAGGCCAACGAGCCGCAGGGATTGCCGCGGCACATGACGCCTAAGGAAGCGCTGCTGCCGCTGCCCACGGCCGAGCGCGACGGCCGCACGCCGCCGAGCGGCACAGTCTACTGTCCGCCGGAGTATGTCCGTAACGAGGGGATCTTCATGAACTGGAAACAGTACACCTCCTTAATAACTCAGATGATAGTGCCCATCACTACACAAGACCCGGAGGGTATCGTGCATTTGGTGGTGGACAGCCCCTCAGCACAGTCCTCGGCGGCCGCGACGCTGGCTGCCGCGGGGGCTGACCTGAGCCGGGTAAACTTCATCGTTTACCAGACGAACGCCGTATGGATACGCGATTACGGGCCGCGTTACATTCTGGAGGACGGCGCGCAGACGATCATTGACCACGTCTACAATCGCCCGCGCCCACTGGATGACGGCTTCAACGACTTCCTGGCCGATTACTGGGACGCCCCGCAGTACGACATCGGTCTGGTTCACGGCGGCGGCAACTTCCACTTGTTCGCCAACGGCGACGCCTTCATGACTACCCTCGTTCTGTCTGAAAACCCGAGTTTGACCGCCGCGGACGTCATCCAGCGCTACCATGACTACCAGAATCTCAACCTGACGCTTTACCAGGGCTTCCCGTACAGCTTCGACGGCACGGCGCACATTGATATGTGGATGCTACCGGTCGACGACTGGAAAGTAATCATCGGCCAATACCAGCCGTCTGACGGCTCGCCTTACTCGATTACCGAGGGCGCCGTGGCGGACCTGACGGCCCGCGGCTACACGGTCTATCGTACTCCGGGCTGGAGCATCGGCGGCACGCACTACACCTATACGAATGCCGTCATTTTCAACGACCTGGTGTTCATGTCGCGTTTCAACGTGCCCGAGGATAACGTTGCTTTGGCGGTGTTCCAGGAGGCCTTCGCCGGCAAGACTATCTACCAGCTCGACAGTTCCAGCATTATCCAGGCCGCCGGCGCCATGCACTGCATTACCATGCACATGCCCGCCGCCGCCGGCCTGTACATCGGTCTGCCGGCTGCCGCCCCGGAATTCGTCGCGCCGCAGACGCCTACGGCGATTACGGTGCGCATCGAGAATCGTGGCGAGACTTACGTACCGGACTCCGGGTTGCTCTACTACCGTTTCGACGGCGGCGCCTGGCAGACTGTTTCTCTGACGCCCCTGAGCGACAACCTGTATGAGGGCCTGTTGCCGGGGGCCGACTGTGGCGATACTCCTGAGTTCTATTTCAGCGCCACCGGCGACAAGGGCACGGTTGTGTACTTGCCCAGTGACGCCCCGGCGCATGTCTATACTGCAACCGTCGCGACCGTCACGACTTTGCTCAGCGACGACTTCGAAAGCGACCTGAGCTGGACCGTAGACTCCGCCCCGGGCATGACGTCCGGCATGTGGACGCGCGCCGTCCCGGTTGGCGGCGATTACGGCCCGGACGCTGATTACGACGGCTCCGGCATGTGCTATGTGACCGACAACCGTCGTACCTACGACGTGGACGGCGGTCCGACGCACTTGACTTCGCCGGCCTTCGATATGAGCGCCATGCACAGCCCGATCGTTCGCTTCGCTGAGTTCCTCTTCTGTGACGACGCGGAGGTCTATCCGGTGACGCAGGACTTCCTGGACGTGTATCTGTCGAGCGACGGCGGCGCCACCTGGGTCCTGGCCGGGCAATATGCCAGCCATGACAACTGGGTGATGCACGAGATTCGCGTGGCCGACTTCATCCCGCTGACGGCGACCGTTCAGGTGCGGTTCACGGCCAACGATACTCCGAATAACTCGCAGACCGAGGCCGGCATCGACGCCGTCTGGATCTACGATCTTGCCTGCGACGCGCCTTGGAAGCTCGGCGACGTCAACTGCGACCAGGCCGTCAACGTCTTTGACATCGACCCGTTCGTGCTGGCCCTGACCGACCAGGCCGAATACGTTGCGACGTACCCCGACTGCAACGTCATGAACGCCGACACAAACGGCGACGGGTCGATCAACGTGTTCGACATCGATCCGTTCGTCAATCTGCTGACTGGCGCACAGCCCTAGGGTCGGGCGAAGCCGGCGATAATGTGATAAGGTGATAAAGTGATAGGGTGATAAAGGCCGACCCGCGAATCCTTTATCACCCTATCACCTTATCACTTTATCACCCTAGCTGCGGCTCCCGTCCGGGGCGACGCTGCCGGTGTGAGTCTCCTGGGCCTGCTTAGCGCCCAGCAGCGCCTGCATGATCTGGTCGGAGAAGGCGCTCATCCCGGCTGGGCTGTAGGGCACCATCATGATGGTTGCGCCGCTGCGCGAGCCGACCGCGGTGACTGAGTCGTAGTGCTGCGTCAGCAGCACCATTTTCGTCGCCTCTTCGGGCGAAATGCCGGCTTCGGAGCACGATTCGACCGACTCCTTCAGGCCCTTCGCGATCGCCAGCCGCTGGCGCGCGATACCCACACCCTGGAGTTCCTTCGCCCGGGCCTCGGCCTCCGCCTCGGCGATGACGCGAATCTTTCTGGCCTCGGCTTCGTTCTTGGCGGCCTCCTTCAAACGGGCGCTGGCGTTGACCTTGTTCATGGCCGCCTTGACTTCGGTATCGGGTTGAATGTCGTTCACCAGGGCCTGAAGAATCGTGTAGCCGAAGTCATCCATGATCTGCTCGAGCCGGTCCTTGACGGCCGACGCGATCTTCTCTTTCTCGGAGAAGACGTTGTCGACCGGCATTTCAGGAACGAGGGCGCGGACCGTGTCGAACACGTAGGACGAGATCTGCTGTTGCGGATTCATGAGCTTGTACTGGGCGGCTTTGACGGCTTCGTCCGTCTCTCGGACGAAGAACTGCACCGCGATCAGCAGCTCCACGAAGACGTCATCCTTGGTTTTCGTTTCGACTTTAATCTCGAGCTCGCGCACGCGATGCGTGATCCGCCCGGCCACCGAATCAACGAGCGGCCAGCGGAAATGCAACCCCGGGCCGCAGATGCGCAGGAAACGCCCAAAGCGCTGCACCACCGCGTGTGTCTGCTGTTGGACGGTGAAGAAGCCGCTCAGCAGCACCAGCGCGACCAGGACGACGATTACTCCAAAGACGAGGGCGGGCATGCTCTTCTCCTTTCGGGCTCTAGTCGGCTGTTTGCAGGCGAAGACGATTGGCCAAGACTGATTCCGGTTCAGGTTTCTGTATCGAACTCAGCCGAATCGAGCGCCAGCGTTAACTTGTGCGGCTCGTCGGGCAATTCCCAGGACGGGACTTCCAGCGTCACGGTCTGACCACGACCCCAGCGCTCTACAGCGTGCGGGATGCAGAAGGCGGCTTCGCCGGCCGGGCCGTGACCTCGGATTAATATTATAACATCGACAAGCGGGTAGCCGGCGTTAAAGGCGGCGATGAGCTGCGGCTCGGTGTCGCTGAGAGCCTGCCCGCCCCACGCGGACTTAGTGCTGAAAAAGAGATCCGGCGTATCATCGAAGCACTGGAAACCCGGCGGCGCCGGCAGCGGTTGCGGGTGGCGTATCTGACCCGGCCCGAGCAGCGAGCCGTCCGGTCCGCGCACCAGAGCCAGGCCGCAGCGACGGCAGAAGCGCGCCACCTCCGGGTTGGCAATTCGACAACGTGGGCAGGCCAACTCGATCATCACTTCCCCAAAAGCTGGCTGACTAACTAAATTCTACACCGAAATCAGGTTCACGGGTACGGAACCTGCGCCGTCGCGTCTTGAAGCAAATGTCGATTCTAGTCAGAACCCAGCGCCAGAATGTGAACCGCAACGGGGTTAGCGGGGTCGATTTCCCGCAGACGACGCGCCCGGTTCCGGGCGCTGCTTTCCTGCCCAGCGTTCCACTCCAGGGCTGCCATCAGTTCCTGAACGCGTACGTCCTGCGGCTGGATCTGTAGCGCGCGGTCGGCCGTACGCAGCGCCGCACCGGTGTCTCCGGCCGCGGCCCATGCCTGCGCCAGCAGCAGCAACGCGGAGACCTGGTTCGGATCGCTCTGCAGCACCGTTTGGGCGTGCCCCCGGGCCGCCTCGGGCTGGTTTACCGCCAGCAGCGCCTCCGCCAGGCGCAGGCGTACGCTGGTGGATTGCTGGGCTTGCTGCCCCTTTAGCAGTTGCTGCAACACCGGAATCGCCTCACCATGCCGCCCAGCCCGGCATAGGGCTTCCGCCAGCCGTTCGCTGATGCCGGCGTCACCGTCCGCAGCCTGCAAAACGCGCCGCCAGGCCGATGCCGCGCCGCTCCAATCGCCCGCCAGCTCCAGAGCCTCTGCCAAAGCCGCCTGATAAGCATTCGTCCAGGCGAAATTCGCGGCGCAAGCTTCCAAACACTGTAGCGCTTGCCGCGGCTGCCCAAGTTGCAGCCATACCTGCACCGCCGCGACCACATAGCTCACATCGCTTTGATCCAGTTCGGCCGCACTTTTGAAAGCCGCTACCGCGTCCTCCCAGCGCTGCTGTTGCTGATACACGATGCCGCGCAGATATTCGACCTCCGCTTGTGCCGGACCGTCGAGCTGCGTGCGCTCCAACAAGTCGGCTGCCGCGGCCGTGTTCCCTTCCGCCAGCCAGATGCGGGCCTGGAGCGGCGTCCAATACATATTTGCGGGATCGAGTCGCCGAGCCTCGGCCAGCTCACCGGCCGCGGCTTTGACATTGCCGGCCGCGAATTGGTCATACGCCAGTTTGGCCTTGAGCTGCGCGCGAGCCTGGTTCCAGCGTTGGGTGGCTTCTTGGTTGGCCTGTTGCTGGGGGGACTGACAGCCGGTCAGACTCAGCGCGAGCACCGCCAGCGCTGGCGCTCCGCAGGCGAACCTCCGGGCGCGTCGCGGCCTGGCGAGAGCCTCGGGCTCCCGCGGTGTTCCGCGGAGCTTCCTGCGGTCAATTTCGCTAATCGGGGTTCGCGGGCTGGCTGTCATCGCACTCATTCTCACTCTGCGGAGGCCCCGGAAGTTCAGGTTGCGGCCGGGCGAAGTCCGGCAACGGCTCGTCTGGAGGCGCGTCGCTCCGGATCAAGTCCCAGATGAACGTGCGCATGCGGCCGCCCTCATCGTCCCACAAGCGCCGGCACAACAGTTCCTCCTTGAGTTTGATCGCGGGTAGCAGCTTGGGTTCGTTGTGCAGCGCCATCCGCACGTTCAACAACGCACGTTCGCAATCCCCCTGGTCGAGTTGCCGCAACGCCTCGTGGTAAAACGCCTGCGCCAGCCGCTCGCGCCCCGTACACATCAGGCCCTTGCGGCTGCCAACGCGGATTCGCTCAACGTCCTCCAGCAGCCGGCGGAATTCCTCGTGCTCCTGCGGCGTGTCTTTCAGGACATGCACTGTCAGGAGAATGATGACTTCTTCACGCACGGTCTGGTTGTTTCGGCTGCGGAACAGCGCGCCGGCCAGCGGAATGTCGCCCAAAACCGGCACCTGGCTGCGGCCGCCCACGGTGCGTTCACGAAACAAACCGCCGATGAGTACCGTTCCGCCATCATTGACCAGCAGATCCGCCCGCGCTTCGGTCGTTTCCTCGAACGGCAGATTGGACCCAGTCAGCCCGCCGTTGCTGTCCTTGGGATGCACCGACAGGCGCACCGTATTGTCATCGTTGATCACCGGCCGAAAACGGATTTGCGTGCCTGTCTCCAGAAACTCGACGGTCTGAATCGCCGCCGTCTCCGTCACCGTGGTCGTCAAATACCCATCGCGCCGGCCGACGATGACCTCCCCCTCCTGCTTGTTCAGCGCGATCGTCTTGGGATTTGCCACGACCGCGACATCCGTGGTTTCCTCCAACGCGCGGATGAAGAAGGCCACGCTGTTGTTGATAATTCCCACCGTAAGGCCGCCGCCTTGCACGTTCTGCGTGAACGCCGTGTTCACGTTGACAGTGCTTTGCTCGAAGCGGCTCGGAGGCAGCGGGCCGGTTTGCAGGTCAGCCGCGGCATTGCTGGTGCTGGAGACGTTGCGGAAATCCACCCCGCCCAGCAGCGTAAAGTCGATCCCTAGTTCATTAGTCTCGTTCAGCGTGGCGCGCAGAATCGTCGCTTCAACCAAAACCTGCCGCGGACGCTGATCGATTTCGCTCAGGAGTTGCGCCACCGCGTCCAATTCAGCCGGGCTGGCCGTCACAATGACATAGTCCACGCCGGCCGCGCCCATCTTCGCCAGCTCCTTGCCGGTGGAGTCGCTCTTTCCGGTTGTGCTCTCCTTTACGCCTTCGATCACGGTGGAATTAGGCCCGAGAACTGCCTTTATCGCAGCGGCCGCTTCAGCCGGCTGGATGTAGCGCAGCTTGAACACCCGTGTGACCGGCGGCGGGGCGAGCGCGGCGATTTCTTCGGGCGTAGCGACGAAAATCGTTCCACCCGACCTCCGAAAGACGTAGCGATTCGGAGTCAGAATAGCCTCCAGGGCCTGCTCAAGATTGACTGAGTAAAGATTGGCCGAAATGCGCCCGGTCACGCTGGTGCTGGCGACGATGTTCGCGCGGGCCTGATAACTCATCATCTCCAGCAGCGTCGCGATTTCCATGTCTCGCACATGTACGTCCAGCAGCCCGGTTTCGCCCAGACGCACCTCATCCGGCGCCAGTGCGCCGATGACGGCGGCGGTCAGGCTCTGATCCGCAGATTCAGACCACGCTGGGGCCGCGATCGTGAACACGCAAAGTATCAGGACTCCACGTGCGCTGCCGCGCAAAGCCCGATGGGTCAGGTTGGTCCGAATCAGGTTGTTCTCCCTAGTGCGTATTGCCAGTTCTTTCTCGGTTCGCATTTCCTGGCGTAATTCCTTGCTGTGGCGTCCGCCCCTGGCGGACTGGGCCTCAGAAGGCGGACGGCAACCACGGGGGGCCGACGCTACAAACCGCCGGCGTAATTGGTGGAGGCCGACTTCTTCTTAATTAGATCGGAGATGCTTTATCGGAGGATTCAATCCACTTGCCCGACTGTATGCGCCCGAAATATCCCAAACCCACTGCCCATAGCGGTCGATGATGCTGTGGATGCGCCGTCCTGTGCGCTTTTGCGAACGGCCGGGGCGCAAGGGCTGCTTAACTTCGTTCTCCATACCGTGAGTGATGAATACCTGTCGGTTGGCATTCCGTCGATTCCGCGAACCCTCCAGGCCGAAATTGCGCGGCTTCAGTATGGTCGAGCTGGTGCTGGTTATCTCCATCATGCTCATCGTGGCCGGAATGGCCGTGCCGCGTTTCGCAAATTCCTTGACGCGCAATCGGGTCGAGGCGGCCGCGCAGCGGGTGGTCGCCGACTTGTCGCTGGCTCAACAGCATGCGCGTCTGGCAAGTGTCCCGCAGAGCGTCGTCTTTGACCCGGCCAGCAGCAGCTATCGTCTGTCCGGTTTGCCTGACCCGGATCACCCGGGTTTAGAGTACGTCGTGCAGCTCGGGGCCGCGCCCTACGAGGCAACGCTGCCGAAGATCAATCTGGGCAATGATTCGTCGATTACCTTCGACGCATACGGCGTGCCCAACAAGTCCGGCTCGGTCTTGGTGCAATGCGGCGAGTTCGTGCGCGTCATTTCGGTCGATGCCGCCGGACGCGCCACGGTTACCGGCGGCGCGGCTTCTGGTCCTGTGGTTAACGACGCGGCGGACTTGGGCGGAGAGGAGACGGCGCCGCCCGGCCCGGGAACATCAGGCAAATCGCTGCCCGAGCAGGCGGCGGCCGCAGCCCAGGAACATTCATTTCTCGGCTCTGGTGGCTAGCGCAGTGCCCATGAAGTTTTCATGCAAGTATAGAGCATTCACGCTGGTTGAATTGGTCCTCAGCCTGGCGATTGCCACCATTTTGCTGGGCGGTATGACTTCGGCGCTGTTCCTGGCGACGCGCGCCCTGCCGGGGGACGCGCGCCCCGTGGATGTACTTACTGCCCAGACGCAGGTCGCAGCCGACATCTGCGGCGAACTGTCTTGCGCGTGCAACATCCTCGAACGCGCGCCGCACGCCGTTAGCTTCACCGTTCCCGATCGCAACGGCGATGGCTCACCCGAGTGCATCCGCTACGCCTGGTCCGGTACGCCCGGTGAGCCGCTCACCCGAACTTTCAACCACGGTACGCCCGTCACTGTCTTGGCGGATGTGCACGAATTCGCCCTGGCCTACGAT
>ERZ747221.2930-NODE-2930-length-14365-cov-4.378919_pt1 | contig 14365 bp, 21 predicted proteins | sample MGYA00374949_ERZ747221 | MGnify/ENA primary metagenome ERZ747221 (study PRJEB28779, sample SAMN05720172) | bioreactor metagenome | isolation source: Anaerobic biogas reactor | place: USA:Washington, USA | collected 2015-08-08 ... | reverse complement strand
TGCTGGAAGCGGAAGGTCTCCCTGGCGGCCCGCTTGCGTCTACTCGGTCGCCGGATCATCGTAAATGCCCTCGGTGTCTACGGCCCCAGCCAACGCCTCCATGAAGTTGGTGACGGGCTGGTTAGCGTCCTCGTCTGACTGTGTCGCCGTCCTGGTTTCAGCCTTCAGCTTCTCGGTCTCGGCTTCAAGTTTGGCGATCCGGGCCTCTTGCTCTTCGGCATCTCGCTTGCCCCTGCGCCCCCACTTCTCCGGGAACTTCCGTTCCAGTCTCCAAGCCGCCGCCTGCCATTGGGACTCGGCCGCCTTGCCGATGATAAGCACGTCCCTAGCCTCTGCGTCAGCCTCGGCCTTTTTTATGGCGTTGGAAAACTCGATGTATATCTCTTCGCCATGCGGTATTTCGGCGTCAGGGTCCTTTTTCAGTTTGTCCTGCGCCCTTGCCCCCCGCTTCATCCAGTCGTAGAAGGTTGTCTTGTTCAGGCCAACATAAGCACAGGCGGTTTCGGCATAGTTCCCCACCCTTAACACACGGACCAGTTCGTCTTGAAGGTCAGGTGTCAGCTTAGTTGGTCTTCCTCCGGCCATGTTATCCTCCTGTCCTGTTGGAGCTAGAACAGCCCCCACTCAGCAAACTTCTCAAAGCCACCCAGCCCCTGTATGTATTCGGCAGCCAGGTCGACATAGTACTTGTATGACCTCCCGTCCACGGTCTCGTCCCCGATAGCGCAACTAAGCTCCACGGTCTTGCCCGTGCGTTGTGCTTCGAGGAATGCGTATATATTAAGCGAGACATCCGCTTTGGTTAGGTCCTTGCCATGCAGGCCACCCCCCGTCACGCTGTGCCCCATATCGCTCCCGAGCTTGCGGTTCGTGCATCCGGTGTCTACATTGGGGCCACCCGTCCAATCCCCAAGCGGGTTTATATTGGCCGTCGGGTAGAGGGTTTGAAGTTCGGATGTGTCGGCGTTGCTTTGGCAAATGATTAGCCGGTCTCCATCTAGGATGTATTTCCCATCATAAGGGTATAGCCCGTAGATTTGTCTTGCTACCGCCGACAGCTGCGTTTCTTCCTGCGTCAGCGGTACGCCCTTGAAGATTCCGTTGTCACCGCACCTGATCATTTTTGTGTGGTTGTTCTGCAGGGCCGCATCCTGGCTAACGACCTTCACGTGTGGCCATGCGCCCGGTGCAATTCTCCTAACGATTGACTTAATGCTATCTGCGAGTGAACTCTTGTAGTCCACGTTGGTTTCAACGATTACATAGCAATCGCCGTGCCCGAGGAGGACCTCCACCGCCACCCTTGCGCTATCAGAAAGCAAATAGGCCAAGTCAACTGTCGCCCCTGCGATCCTGTCGGCCAGCTTGTCAGGGTGCATTGGGTTCACTTTCTCAATCATCCATTATCTCCTCTGCTCTCAATAAGCTCTGCTGTCTGCCCTGTGAGCTTCTCCCAGCGGTCAATTATCACGTCTATGTAGCGTGGGTCTAATTCCATCATATAGCAGGTCCTGTCTAGTTGCTCGCAGGCTATCAATGTGCTGCCGCTGCCTCCAAATAAATCTAATACAATATTTCCTTTTCTACTACTATTTCGCAAGGCTTCACCTATAAGCTCAAGTGGTTTGGGAGTTGTATGCCCCTCTACTCTTTCTTTGCCTATCTCCAAAACTGTTGTTTGTTTCCTATCTGCATACCAATTATGTGTTCCATTCTTCTCCCAACCATATAGACATGACTCGTGCCTTGATTGGTAATCCGTTTGCGACAATACTAAAGCAGGTTTTACCCATATCAACATAGAAGAAAAGTGAAAAAACTTCCTGAAAACATTATGGAATATGTGTGCTGTCCTATCTGCATGAAAAACATATATAGAAGACCCTTTCTCCATATTTTCCGAATAGTTTTTGAAAGACTTTAGCAGTAGCTCCTCAAGACCACTTTCCTCGTCATTATTTATCCCCTCATAACTTACTCCATAGGGCGGGTCTGTGAACACCATATCTGCCTTATTCCTATCCATTAATATATTGACATCTTCACTCGTACTATCTCCACACATCAACCTATGCCGCCCTAATTGGTAGACTTCCCCTAGCTTCGCTCTTGGTTCGTCTGGTACTTCCAGTTCGTAGCCGTCTTCTTCAGCTGTGGGTTCGAGCATGTCGGCTAGGTCGTCAAAGCCGAACTGTTCCATGTCTATGTCTTCCAGCAGGTCTAGCTCCGCCATTAAAATTTCGTAGTCCCACTCAGAGAACTCGGCGGTCTTGTTGTCCGCAAGCCTAAACGCTCGGACCTGTCCCTCGTCCAGGTCATCTGCTATGATAACCGGCACCTCCTCCAGACCCAGTTTCTTGGCCGCTTTCAGCCTAGTATGCCCGGCAACTATCTCATTGCCGGCGTCCACGATGATTGGCACCTTAAATCCAAAGTTCTTAATACTCGATGCCACTGCATCCACCGCCTGGTCATTGTGCCGCGGATTGTTTACATACGGGATCAGCTCGTCCACCCGCTTGTAAATGATATCCAGTCTGCCCATTCCCCCCCCCTTTTTTTTCCACCCACGCAAAAAGGCCGCCGTGCTGGCCGCCTCCTTGAAGCCCCTGGGTGCGTGGCCCTGGGTCTAGTTATTTGTGCCTCTCTAGGCACCTTTTCACCCTATACGCTAGCACGGTTTGACCTGCTCATTTGTGCCCATTTGTGCACATTTGCGCCGACTTTCAGCGTTTTGGGCGGTTTTTCGCCGGCTTTCGCCTATTCCTACTCCTCCTCTGGCCGTTTTCGGACCCACTCGGTGCGGACCTCGCCGGTCTCTGTGTTCATGAAGGTGCGTGGTTCCAGGTCCTCCGTCGCCATCATTGTCTCCAATAAGCGGCTCCACCGTGCGAAGGCATCGTCTGTGTCCAGCCCGTCCATTGTGTCGCCGTCTATTGCGAAGATTATGTATCCTGACGCAGGATTGTCTGAGTTACTTGTTCGGGTGTATTTCGCGCTCCGTTTATCCGCCGTTTTGCAATCTCAAAGTATTTGTCGTCAAGTTCTATGCCGATGAAGTTTCGGTTAGTGTTTAAGCAAGCTACCCCAGTCGTTCCTGAACCCATACAATTATCCAAGACTGTTTCACCTTCGTTTGTGTAGGTTTTGATTAGGTATTCCATGAGTGCTACTGGTTTTTGGGTCGGATGCACTTTACCCTTTTGACTGGCATTTGAGAATGTCAGTATTGTTTTCGGATATTTCTTAGTTCTAACTATTTTTTTTCGTTTGCGCTTTACTTCTCCGCCCATTATTTCAGTTCTTGAATATTCTGTATCTACGTCTTTTCTATCTTTTTCTCTATCTTCCATTATTGGATAATATTGGATTCTACCTTTTCCAAAAACAACAATATCCTCCGTTTGTTGCATGGTCCTTATTTTGGCTACTAAATGGCCCTTCGCTGTCACTTTGTCCCACGTCCAACAATACTTGAATAATTTTGGATTGCTCATAACCAAAGCACTTGTAAATGGTTGACTACCGCACAATACAATTGCCCCGTTATCTTTAATAACTCGCTCATATTGTTCCCATAAAGGTTCAAATGGTATAATCGTATCCCACTTGCAAGCAGTCGTTCCATAAGGCAAATCACACAGTATCATATCAATGCTTTTATCTGGTATATCTTGCATCAGCTCAAGGCAATCGCCGTGTAACAGGTTAATTTTCATTGTTGCTCAGTGCTCCTTTCGCCTATAAACAATCACTGCACTCGGAAATGGTGCTGACTGTTTTGCCTGTCCGTTTAACTCAAATTTTAATCTCTCTCATATCAGTCCTCCTTGATTTTTCTGCCACAGTTAGGGCAGTAGTTATATGGCGTGTCGTATGCTGGGATCACATTCAAATATTCATCAATCACCGTTTTCACAGCTACGATGCCGTGCGATTCTATGCCTCTGCAGTAACGACAACTGGTTGTTTCCGTTTTGGAAATAGCCACTTTCTCGTAGGTTTTTCGGAAAATGTCAGGCTTGCAAGGGTAAAACTCGCCACTTACGCCTTTGATTATGTAATCACCTTTCGTGATTCTCATTGAACCCTCTAGCGTAACAATGTCATATTCGTTATCTTGTTGGTTGTAAATCATGTCTGGACAGAAATCCAAACAACTTGATATATTTTTATCTCTTTCGTATTTAAGTGCTTCAATAACTACTGGTTTTTTTCTGTACTTTTTACTATCCATCTCTCATTCTCCTTTCGGTGGTTCTGGAAGTGGTTTCCATTGGGTGACAAAATCATCAATCACTATTGACGAATAATCGTCCCAATTTTTGATAACCTCGTAATATCCCGCAGGCAAATAATATTCGTCTGTTTCTTCGTCGTACTCGCAATCCCATTCGCTACCATAATCACTGGTTATTGACTTCGATGCGGCATAATATCCGTCGCAAACGTACCTTTTGCCTGACGGTCTAATCTCGCAACACAGTAAAACGTGTTTTCCACTTTCCGGCAACCTATCCTCAACACTCACCCACGGCTGATACGCTTGCAGGGCGGTGATGGCAAGGTCGATGCTGATGGCATCATTATCTGTGCTGTCAGCGCACCAACGCTCTTTCATGTCCAGTAGGTCGCCTATCGCCTCTGCCACTTCCTCGCTCTTGACCGACTGGCGAGCGATGGCATCGTCGATTAAGTCAAGCATATTGTCACAATGAACAAGCGACATAAAGCCGTTGCCATAATATTCAGGTATCTTCTTCCTCAGTTCTTTCAATCTCTCAATATCCATTACTCAATCCTCCTGTTCGTAGATGTTGCCCTCATGTGGCTGATATATTCACTCAACTTCATCTCTTCTCTCCTCCCCCCAGCCCTTGGCGTATCGGTCCAGGGCCTCGTCCAGCAGTCGCCGGACGTGCGTGTTGCTGTAGTCCATGCGCCGGCCTACCTGGTCATAGGTCAGCCCCTCGATATAGCGGTACTTCAAGACCAGCGCCTCGCTCCCGACCGTGTGCCGGTCTATGCTGTCCTCGATCTCCTCGCATAAAAGTTCGGCTGCCTCGGCCCGGCGGTCGTACTTTAGCACCTGGTCCAGCATGGCCACCATCCGCCGCTCGCCCGCCTTGGGGTCCTGCTGGGCCTTGACCGACTGCGGCACCGCCATCACCTTCCGTGGCCGCACCAGCTCGTCCGGGTCACGGGTGGTGATCCTGCCACGCCCGTCCTTGGCCCGGCCCGTCCACTCGCCCGTCCATCCTGCCCTGGCGTCGGTCGGGGTCAGCCCGGAGGTGATCCGTGCCTCCAGCGTCTCGATCCGGCTGGCGTAGTATCGTAGCTCGCGCAGCGCCTGCTGGTACTGTTCCAGGTAGGAGCGGGCGGCGGTGAGGTCAGTCATGGTTGGGCCTCCCCTGTTAGCGCCCTTTCTGTCGTGATGCTGTTAAAGGCATCAATGACTTCTTTCGGGTCGTGACGAGCATAACTTCGCGCTGTTGCGAATGCGCCTCCTGTTGTTGTGTAAACCTCGAAGATGTACCAAGTGCCGAAATAATCGAATTGGCATATCCGATACAGGCTATCTCCTATCACCTTCTCCCTGTTGGTAGGGCTAAAGTTTTCAACGGTTATCATCTCCCAGCTCAGTTGCATCATACGCACACCTCCCCATAACTCCGACGCCGTAACGCCATCAGCCGCTCATGACAGGCCCGGTGCACCAGCTTCTCCGTGACCTGCCCGGACCCGTCCGTCATGGGCAGCCGCTTGATGTCGTCCGTGACGGGCTTGTGGCAGTAAAGGCAGGGGTTAGTCATGGCGGGCCTCCTCCTGGTCTTGTTGCTGGATAAGTTCAGGGTTTTCGTAGATGTTGCCGAGGACTTTTTTTTCGTTACAACCCCATAACTCAGTATCAGAACGTCCCATCCCAGAAAGATAGTAAAATCCGTATGTATTTGTATACTCAACTAGGCCCATATACTCTTTATCGTGTATTTTACAGAGCACTATATCACCCTCGTAAATCTCAATACCGTTCTTATCTTTCAGGCCGGTGTATTGTCCAACGGTTTCAGGGATTACCACAAAGCCTCCTGTATCTTCCATAAAGCTGACTATGGTAACCCAGTCTTTTGTGTAAGGTCGGTGCCAAAGGTCGCCGTATATCCAACTACCGTCTAATCTCTTCCCCCGGAATTTAATCTCTCTCATGTCAGCCTCCTTCCGCAGTTGTGCCATTATCAGCGCACCCCGTGGGGCAATCCGTTCAGGTGTTAGTTTGTTGTTCATGCTAACCTCCCACCCTATCCAAGTATGCTTTCAACTTCTCTTGAGCTTCTTGCTTTGACTTCACTCCAAGATTCCTGATAGCCGACAGCTGTTGATCCGACATGTCCGCCAACTGTCCGACGGTTTCGATGCCTGCTCGTTTCAGCGCACGGTATGTACGTGTCGATAGCCCCAGCTCGTCGATGCTCTGAATTAAAGCGTCCAGACCTTGCATTGAACCGGTTACTGCCTGCAACGTTTGCGAGCGTCTGCCAAGCAAGCGTTCTAAAAGCGCGTGGTGAAGTTCACATTGTTTCTGTAGTTGATTGTTCATCTTTGTTGCTGAAGCAAGTGATTCTTCGAGTTCCGATACTTCCTTGACTGTTAGCGCTTCGTACCGTCTCGATGTGTACGGCGCTCGCAACCTGCGCAATGCACGTACTTCGACTTGGCGCACGCGCTCCCTCGTTACTTGCATGTCGTGCCCTGCTTCTTCAAGCGTTTTGCCTTCGACGATGCGCTTGTATAACACCGCAAAGTCGCGTTCGCTGATATTTTCCATTAGGTGTTTTTTGAACTCCGCACGGTTAATCGTGAGTACTTTCTCAACATCGCTGTCGTACACAATCATTAAGATTTTGTCGATGTTTTCCGGTGTTAGTATTTCTGATTTATTCATATTCATCTCCCAAACTCCTCCACCACCTTGTCCAGCTCAATCACCGGCATCCCAGCGTCACGGGCCAGGCCCACCTCGATCTGGGCGCCCTTGGACTGCTCCCAGCCTGGCAGGACACAGACCAGGTCACACAGGCTTAGCATGTCCTGGGCCAGCTCCATGTACTCCGACCAGGCCAGGCCGTCCCGGATCCAAGCAGTGTGGATCGGGATCAGGTCGGTATTGGTAGAGATGTGTCCCGCAGCCATGATGAAGGCTTTCCGGTTGTAGTTCGGCAGGCCGGTCATAGGTCCGGCGATGTAGATTCTTTTTCGTGTCATTTCGTCATCCTCCAGGTGTAGCCCCTGCGCTCATTCCAGCGACAGGCCAGGGCTCGTATATCCTCCATGCGCCAAACCCCGCCCCGGTTCGGTTCGTAGCCAAACAACAGGTCACAGGCCAGACACTGGATATAAAACCCATGCCGGCACTCTCGGCTCATGCGGCAATCTCCTCCGTCCGACCGGATCAGCCTGACCCGCTGTCCGCAAAACGGGCACTTGTCCAGCTTGGTCTCGATGTGCTCCCACTGCCTTCTTGTTATTCCGTCCTTCATTTCACGATCTCCTCTGCTTCTTTTACTGACCGGGCTATCCCAGCCAGGCATCCGGACTGACGTGCCACGGCCAGGAACTGTTCCTGCTCCGGGGTGGCCCGGCCCTTTTTGGTCTTGACCTCGATATACACGGCCCTACCATCCGACCGACGGTAACCGGCCAGGTCCGGGTGGCCTTTGACTGCCACCTTGACCGGAACGTCCCGGTTCGGACCCGCCCAGAACATCCCGGCCGGGATCCGGAACAGGACACAGGTCGGAGCCAGTGCGACCATGATCCGGAGTTGGAGGTTTGTTTCAGGGTTTCTTGCCATCGTGTTCCCTCCTAATACGGCACCCAGTACCCTCTGGCCTTGGCCCTGTGATAGGCCCAGCCCGTTTTGTAACCCCGGTGTTTTGCGATGGTGCACAGCTCGCTATACGATTCCGCTTCACGCTCGGCCTCCTCCGACAGCGCCCATGCCTTCTCCCGTGCCAGCTGTGTTTCCTCAAGCACCTTCATCCGCACGTCCCGGATCTGCTTGATCTCCTCCATCGTCGACACATACTCGGCACCGCACACCGGACACCTTGGCTTGGTGACCTCATAGGCCGCATAACAGGTCTGGCAGTACCTGATCGCAAACTCGCCCTCCTCGGTCACAGCCCGGCCTGTCTTGATCTTTCCTTCCAAGGACCAGTCCCTGGGTTCGGACGGCGATCCATGCCGTTGGATGTTCCCGACATGGTCAATCAGGGTTGCGATCTTGCCTTGTCGTGGCCGGAGTGCCCTGCCTACCTGTTGGAGGTAGATCGTCAATGACTGTGTCGGCCGGAGCATGCCCACCACATCGCAGGCTGGCATGTCGAAGCCTTCACCGATCAGCTCACAGTTGCACAGGATCTGGATGGAGCCCGCCCGGAACTGTTCGATCAACCGGTCCCGGTCCTTGGACGGTGTATTTCCGTCAAAGTGCTCGGCCCGGATCCCTGCTTCCCGGAACGCCTCGGCCGTGGCTTCGGAGTGCTTGATGGTTGTGCAGAAGTAGATTGCCTGGGCTTGACCGTACTGTTGGTACGCCTTGACCACGTCCCCATAAACCGCTCGCTCCATCAGTCTCGATTCGGCATCGGTCCGGTCGTAATCACTGCCACGGGTCCGAAGGCCGGTCAGGTCTGCGACATCAGCCACGATCATCCGGTAGGGTGACAGGTAGCCTTCATTGATCAGGTCCTGCGTGGTAGGGCCCAGGACCAGGCGATCAAACACATCACCCAGCGCCTTGCCGTCCAGACGTGCCGGGGTTGCGGTCAGGCCGGTCATGAAGGCGTCGGGGTGGGCGTCAACAATTCGACGCCAGGTCCTTGCCAAAATGTGATGAACTTCATCGAACACAATCAGGTCCGGATCCGGATAACCCTGTTTCATAATCGTCTGGACCATGCCGACAAAGACCCGGTCCCTGGGGATCCCGAACAGGTCAAAGGTGTCTTTTGTCTGCTTGAGTAATTCCCGGCGATGGACGATGAACCAGGCCGTGTTGTCATGCCCCGCCACTCGGTGAGCCATGTCAGCCGCCAGGACGGTCTTACCCGCACCCGTCGGCAGACACACCAAGGGCCGCTTGTGGCCGGTCCGCCAAGATTCGTGCACCAAGCGGACGATGTCGGTCTGGTAAGGGCGGAGGGTCAGCATATACCGCCTCCTAGTGGGGCAGTGGGACACTCTTTTTTGTCAAGTGGGGCGCACCGTAATGACTGATATAACAGCATTTGACCTACATCCGCCCCACTCGCCCCACAAATTACACACATTGTCTTATAAGCGTGAGCATATAGGGCATATATCCTGTTGTAGATATATATGCGTATACGAGTGGGGCAAGTGGGGCAAGTGGGGCACTTCATATCAGTTGTCCTCAAAAATACTTGCTTGCGGTTCCAGCCATTCTTCTTCATCTGGGAGCCTCACGATTACATGTCTTGCACGACGACCCGCCACGCTCTTTTTAACTGCAAAACGGGTCTTACCTTGTTCGATCTCTGTCTGGATCAATCCCTCCTTATTCCAGGCACTCAATACAGCCCGACTAGAGAAGCCTTCATCTTTCATAACTTTGTCGAATTGCGATTTGACGACATAGGCCCAGTTCCCTTCGATCACTCCATATCTGTCATGTGGAGAATCATCTTCGAATCTGGCCCCATTGATCGAGATCCAGTCCATCAAATATTCATACGCCCGTTTGGTCGGTGACACATCCTCGGAGGTCAGCAGGTGCGGCCGGAGCTCCTCGATCCCCAGACGGCCCTGGTCATCCTTGAAAAGCGCCTCATCAGCGATCTCATCAGCCAGGAGCAGGGCAGCCGCAGCCATCCTTTGCTTGTCCTGGATGTCGCCGGCCCCGTTGATGGTCCGGACGATCTCGCCGTAGCGTGCCTGGAGACCTTCCTCTCCGATCTCAAGTAACGCCTGGACGAACTTGCGCCCGGCATGGCCGAAGTTCTCCCGGATGATCTTGGTGATCCGTTGTCCGTCCTCCAGGCCAAAGATCTGGTCCATGATCTGGACGTCCACGATCCTGGCGTAGGCACCGGCCCCGTCTGACATATTGGTTAAAGGTGTCTCCCCGGAGGTGATGCAACACAGCCGCCAATTGGTGGTCCGCTCGATACCTCCGGTCTTACGTCCTCTGGCCCGGCCCACGCCCTGGGAAATCTTATAAACGTTGAACCTCAAGTTCCCGTACCGGTCATAGGCCAGCTGGAGTTCGTCCATGATCAGGGGCATGGAGTTCAAAAAGGCACAGGTCCATTCCGACGCCACGTCCGTCGTATTGAATGACTGGACGAACCGGCCCATCTCGGGATCACCCCAGATAGAGGCAGCCAGCATCAGGATCACGGTTTTGCCTGTGGCGGACTCGCTGGACCAGAAGTGCGTGAACATACTCAAGGAGTTGATCTTAACCAGGAGCGCCGAAGCGAAGGACGCAGCCAGGGCAATCTTGACCGCCACATCCTTTCGCCGGACATCCCGCACCAGATCCAGCCATGGTTCGAACTTGCCCACCGGCTGGGTAGCATCGAACATATGCCGGAATGAAGCGTCCCCGTCATAGACGATGTTGGCGTCATACGGTAAGAACACCTCCGGCTTGACCCAGCCCAGCCTGGTTGTTGACTGTGTGATCGGGATCAGGCCGTAGTTCATTGATTCGGCGTCCTGGAGGAACTTGATCAGGGCCTTGGCGTTTTCGGACGTGACCGATATGCCATGGTCCGCCAGGTCCAGGATCCGTTGCGGGCTGGCCAGGACTGACTTGTCGACAACGATGTCATCCTGCCAGCGTCCGCCCCGCTTGAAGGCCAGTCGGATCTTCTCCAGGCCATTGTCCACGTTCTTGAATCGCTCCACCGGCATGATCGGATGTGAGCAGGCTTCGATCAGCTCGCCCTTGGGTCCGGTCTGCCAGATCCCGTTATCGTCACCGTTCCAGCGCCCGATCTGGAGCTCCAGGTCGCCCGGAGGATCCTGGAAGGCTGTCACGGAATAGTCGATCGTCGGACCGCCCCGGACCGTCTCCACATAGGACTGGTAACGGCCCTTGACGTCATGGACCCCGACCCTCTTGCCAGCATCTGCCAGCTTGCCCAACTCGGTGTGTTGGGAGAACTTGTCAGGCTGGTTATAGACGTATTCGAAAGCCTCCGGGTTATCGAAGGTCGCCCTGGTCACGGCTTCATAATCAAAAAAGGCTGGAACAACCTTGGAATCATTCATCATATAAACCCTGTGCCGCTTCTAACCTGTACTCGGCATAGGCATGGTTTTGACAGGCTTCCTCCAGTTCCGGCGTCCACTCGGTGGCGTGCGCCATGATCTGGTTATAGCGTCGGACCTTGCCCAGCCAGTACAGGCTCTCTTCTTGTTTCTTGGTTTCCTTGGTTTTTTTGAATCGCTTGGCATAGTCCCTGGTTACGTGCTTTCGGAAAGCTGACTTGTAGCCCGTGAGCCCAGCCCGCTCCACGATCGCCTGGCATGCGTCCTGGAAGGTCATCCCCTCCATCCTCATGACCAGGTCGATCACGGATCCGCCCGTGTCGCAGGAAAAGCAGTGCCAGCCCCTGTCACCCGGATAGACCTTGAATGACGGGTCCTTGTCCTCATGGAAGGGGCAGGCCAGGAACCCGGACCGGTTCGGCTTGAGACCGTACCAGCCCAGGACCGTGTCCATCAGGACCATGCGCTTGATGTCGGTGGCGTCTAGCATGGCACCGGGCCCAGTTGTTCTGGCTTGTCCTGCTCTCGATCAGGCAGGTCAAACCGTATTTGCTTTTGATGGTTTTCTAATCGCTGTTTGCTTGCCTTGTAGTAGTCCTCGTCAAGCTCAAATCCCACAGCGTCAAAGCCTAGGTCGTGGCAAGCGATCAGGGAAGACGCTGAACCCACATGCGTGTCTAAAATTTTGTCGCCTGGCTTTGCGTAGTTTGTTAGTAGCCATTTATACAAGGCAACTGGTTTTTGGCACGGGTGTATATTTCCGCTTGTTCCAACGAAACCGTAATACGCAGAACGGAAATATGAAACTCTTTTGCCTTCTGAATATGATGCTATTTCGCAAACACTCATTGAAGGGTGAGGATTTTCCTTGTTCCAAATTATAGCCGCATGACCACCTTCAAAACAATTGTAATAATTAGCGCCCCATATGATTCTTCGCTTGCTTATTCTTTTTAACTCCTCAAAATATTTATCTGTTGGTATTTCTTCGTTCCAAACATAGTCCCCATATTTGTTTTTTCTATCGCTCTGTGTAAAGTTTCCTATCCCATACGGCGGGTCAACTATCGCCAGATCAAAATACTTGTCGGGATACCTCGCCATGCCTACCATGCAATCTTCGTTGTAGTACTCGATGTTGCTCATGCCAGCCCCCTAAAAGTCAAACGGCAGCTGTTGGTCGTCGTCACCTTCGAACGGCTTCTCGGACGTCTCGACCACCTCGGTGGCTGGCCTGGCTCCGACCTGGTCATGCCAGGACTGGTCCTGCTTGGGAACGCCTGGGACGAATCGTGCCTTGTCGACCTGGACCTCGGCGGCCTTGCGGTTGTTGCCTTCCTTGTCCTGGTACTTGCGGATCTGGAGCGATCCTGTCACGGCGATGGGCTTGCCTTTTTCAAACCACTTATCGATGAACTCGGCCGTGTTCCGCCAGGCCACGCAATCGATGAAGTCGGTCTCATACTCGCCGGCATCGTTCTTGAAATCCCGGTCAACGGCGATAGTGAACCGGCATAGGCTGTGACCGCCCTGGGTTGTTTTCAGTTCTGGATCTCTTACGAGTCTTCCTACTAGACAGATTAAATTCATAATTATTCACCCTCATACAATGTTGTTTCTGTTAATACCTTGGTCGACTTGCAGTAGTCGCACCGCTCGCACCGGACCGGCTCGACCAGGCCCATCTTGATTGCCTGGAAGCCTGGCGCAAACGCCTCGACCTCGGCCAGGCGTGTCTTAAGCACCTGATCGGCGATCTGGATGACGGCCTTGTCCATGACGGTCTCCTTGGTAGCGGCGGCCAGGTAGAACGGTAGCCGCTCCCCGGTGGCCTGGGCCGTGATGGCCTGGTAGATTGCACCCTGGATGTCGTAGCCCCAGAAGCGGATCCAGCTGACCCTGCGACCGTCCTCCGGCGACCAGATGTCCTCGAAGTCACGCACGATCTTGAGGTCAACGATCCGGGACTCATGCAAGAGGTCCAGCTTGGCCTTGAACGGAACGCCCCCGATCTCACCGGTGAAAATCTTTTGCGGGATCCCGCCCATGAAGTCCTGGAAGAACCGGTCATCCAGGAGCCTGTTGATGATCTCCTCGGCCTGTTTGAAGTCGGACTTCAGCTGGCCCTTGGTTGCGCCCCTGGTTGAAATGATCTCGGGATGGTCCTCGATGAACCGGTCCAGGTCCTCGGTGAAGTAGGCGTCGATGTAGGACCCGACCAGCATGGCCGTGGACACGGGACGGACGTACTCGCCCCGGATCTCGGCCAGTGCTCGGGCCTCACAGGACCGGAACTGCTTGTATTGGCTGACCGACATGTAAGCCTGGTTGGCCTCGGCGCTGAAGTAGTTATCAGGAGTTAGCTTCATTGGCCGCCTCCCTCTTAGCGTTCCAGCAGGGGATGCACGTGGGTGCGCCCAATTCCTCGGTGGACTTTGCTATAATGGTTTCAGCAGGTGCTCCCTTGTACGGCGTGATCGGTTTGCCACACTCCACACAGTTCACGGTTGGCGCCTGTTTTTTTGGTAAGTAGGGCCGGATCCGCAAGGCGTCAAAAACTTCACCAAACGCCTTTACCTTTTCCGTCCCTATTACGATCTCTTTCCCAGCCCAGTCCTCGATGTAGGCCGTCTTAAGCAGTTTGGCCAGAACCCTGCTGTTCGTGACATTCATAATCATGGGCTTGGTGCCGTCGGCGAACTCCAGGACCAGCTCGTCTGTCGAGTCGCCCTGAATGTCCTGGACCTTCTTCTTCATGGCCCGCTTGATGGTGACTGCGATTTCCTTAAAACCGCCCTTGCCATCAGACAGGTCATGGCCGCCCAGGTACTCCGTTTGTTTGATTTCTCTCCAGTGGGTTTTAGTCATGTGGTTCCTCCTAATCTGTCATACCCATGCCGATGTCGTCGTCATCGGTGACTTCTTTTTCCTCCAAGTCCTTCATCTGGCACTTGAGCTCCCAGTGAAGGTCCCGGTAATATTTCTCTAAAAACTGTGAGTTGCTCAACTGCGCTTTTAGTTCGGTGATCTCGGTCGCTTGCCGTATGATCGTGTCTTTCAGGTC